>ERZ827520.802-NODE-802-length-44727-cov-16.264886_pt1 | contig 44727 bp, 39 predicted proteins | sample MGYA00519581_ERZ827520 | MGnify/ENA primary metagenome ERZ827520 (study PRJEB31778, sample SAMEA3449339) | human gut metagenome | biome: human gut; feature: human-associated habitat; material: faeces | place: United Kingdom | collected 2010/2012 ...
TTCCTCTATAATAGCAGAAGCAGGGGCGTTTGCATAGTTTTTTGACAGACTGAAAGGCCGGGAAGGTACTTCCCGGCCTTTGTCTATCGCATGTTTTACAGCGCCGCCGCGCCGATGATGCCCGCCTCGTTGCCCAACTGGGCCGCGGCGATGACGGGGATGGCACCCTCGCGGCCGCCGAAGCAGTGCTCCGTCACATAGGCCCGGATGGGGGCAAGGATGCGCTCACCCTGGCGGCTGATGCCGCCGCCGATGAGGATCATCTCCGGGGCCAGGCTGTTGACCAGATCGGTCAGGCCCGCTGCCACATAGACGCACCACCGGTCGATGACCGCCTGGGCCGCCGCGTCGCCCGCGTCGGCGGCCTGGAACACGTCCAGCGCCGTCAGCTCCTCCCGGCCGTGGAGGGCGGACTCGGGATGCTGCGCACCGGCCCGCTTGCCCTGGCGGATCAGGGCGGTGGCGGAGGCATACGCCTCCCAGCAGCCGTCGCGGCCGCAGGTACAGTGCTCACCCTCCAGCACCAGCAGGGTATGGCCCAGCTCGGCGCCCATGGAGCGCATACCGGCGTAGATCTTGCCGTCGATGATGATGCCGCCGCCTACGCCGGTGCCCAGGGTGATGAGGATCATGTCACGGCGGCCCACTGCCGCGCCTGCCACGATCTCCGCCAGGGCGGCGCAGTTGGCGTCGTTGCTGAGGTGAACGGGGATGCCGAAGCGGTCGTGGAGCATCTGGCACACCGGCACGTTGAACCAGCCCAGATTATAGGCCCGCAGCACGGTGCCCGCCTCGCTGTCGCAGGTGCCGGGGGAGCCGATGCCGATGCTGGCGCAGTCGGCGGCGATGAGCCCCGCCTTGTCCAGCGCCATCTCCACGGCGCGGCTCATGTCGGCCACCATCTCCTCCGCTGGGCGGAAGGCTCCGGTGGGGACGCTGGCCTCGGCAATGATGTTGTGGCGGTCGTCCACCACGCCCACGGCGATGTTGGTGCCGCCCAGGTCGATACCGATCCGATACATGATGCGTCCCTCCCGCTTACAGCTTCATGGCCACGGTGACGGCGCAGCCGTTTTGCATGATGTGATCCAGTGCCACGCCCTCCGGCAGGGCCAGGCGGCTCAGCGCCAGCAGCGGGCCCTTGCCCGTCAGCTTGAACAGCGCCTCCTTGGCGGTCCAGCACTCCCAGAACCGCTGGAAGCACCCGGCGTCGCCATAGCGGATATAGGCCATCTCCGCTTCGGAGCAGGCCCGGCGCATGAACTTCTCCTCCGCGCCGCGGATGACCTCCACGTCCACGCCCAGCACCTTCTCGCCCACGGCCACCACCACATAGGGGCCGCTGTGGCTGACGCTGACGTAGAAGGGGTCGCCCTCCACACCGGGCTTGCCGTTGTCGTCCCAGCGGAGGGGTGCGCTCTCCGCCGTGGTGTTCAGGTGCGCTGCCACGGCATTGCGCAGCAGCACCTCACCGGCGGCGCTGCGCTTGCGGTCATCCTCGTTGGGCAGCTCCTTCACCCGGGCGCGGCGGGCCGTGTCCATCATGGCCAGCGCGGCGTCGTAGGCCGCGGCGTCCATCTCCTTGATGTTGTACCAGAAAAGCTCCATATGACTACCTCCGACGATATCATAATATATTCTGAGTAACAAGTATACCACATACGCCGCGCCGTTTCCACTCTTTTTGTGTTGCTTTTTGGGGAATCTTGCGGTACACTGAAGCTGTGTCTGTAAGGAGGAACGAATATGGTTTCCATTATTGAAGTGACCACAAAGCGCCAACTGCGGCAGTTTGTGGAATATCCCAACATTCTATATAAAGACGTGCCCCAGTTCGTGCCCGCCACCTTTGACGACGACATGAGCGACTGGGACAAGAAGAAAAACCCCGCCTTTGAATACTGCGAGGCCCGCTGCTGGATGGCCATGCGCAGCGGCGAGATGGTGGGCCGCATCGGCGCTATCCTCAGCCATAAGGCCAACGAGAAGTGGCACACCAACCGCATGCGCTTCACCCAGGTGGACTTCATCGATGACGAGCAGGTGGCCAACGCCCTGTTCACCACGGTGGAGCGCTGGGCCAAGGAGAAGGGCTGCGACGAGGTACACGGCCCCCTGGGCTTCACCGACCTGGACCGGGAGGGCATGCTGGTGGAGGGCTTTGACCGGCGGAGCTGCTTCTTCACCTACTATAACCATCCCTACTACATCGACCACCTGACCCGCCTGGGCTATGTGAAGGACGTGGACTGGGTGGAGAATCTCATCCAGGTGCCCACCGACGAAAAGATCATCGAGCGGTGGCGCAAGCTGTCCGAGTTTGTGGAGAAGCGCTGCAATCTCCATGTGTTCCGGCCCAGAACCCGGCTGGACTACTTCGGCCTGATCCCCCGGTTCTTCCAACTGGTGAACACCTGCTACGCGCCGCTGTACGGCACGGTGGAGCTGACCGACAAGCAGATCAAGCGCTACAGCGGCAAGTTCGCCCCGCTGGTGAACCCCAATCTGGCCTTCTTCATCATGGATGAGCACGAGGATATGGTGGCCATGGGCGTGGCCGCGCCCTCCATTGCCGAGGCGCTGAAAAAGAGTCGGGGCAAGTATTTTCCCACCGGCTGGATCGACCTGCTGAAGGCGTTCCGGAAAAACGACACCATCGACCTGCTGCTGATCGCCGTGCGGCCTGATTACCAGAAGAAGGGCGTCAACGCCATGATCCTGTACCACGCCATGCTGGGCTGCTTCAAGCTGGGCATCAAGGAGGCCGAGACCGGCCCCATGCTGGAGACCAATGAGAAGGTGCAGTCCCAGTGGAAGGATTTCGACATCGAGCAGCACAAGCGCCGCCGCTGCTTTATCAAGAAGCTGAAATAATATGCAGAACTATAAATTTACCATCGCCTATGACGGCACGCGGTTTTTCGGCTGGGAGCGCCAGCCGGACCGGGAGACCATCCAGGGCAAGCTCGAGGCGGTATTGTCCCGCCTGGCGGGCCAGCCGGTGGAGATCATCGGCGCGGGCCGCACCGACGCGGGCGTCCACGCCCGCGCCATGGTGGCCAATGCCCAACTGGACGTAAAGGAATCCCCCGAGGAGATCCGGGACTACTGCAACCGCTACCTGCCCGACGCCATCGCCGTGCGGGAGGTGAAGCCCTGCGCGCCCCGGTTCCACGCCCGGTATAACGCTCTGGGCAAGACCTATCGCTATACGGTGTTCGTGGGGGAGGTCAAGCCCATCTTCGACCGGAAGTATGTGACTATGCTGCCCTACGTCCCCGATGTGGAGCGGATGCGGCAGGCCGCCGCCTATGTGACGGGCGAGCATGATTTCGCCGCCTTCTGCGGCAATCCCCGCATGAAAAAGTCCACCGTGCGGACGGTGGACACCATCGACATCCAGCAGCGGAAGGACCGCATCACCTTCACCTTCCACGGCAACGGCTTTTTGCAGAACATGGTGCGCATTCTGGTGGGTACCCTGCTGGAGGTAGGGCGGGGCTTCTGGGAGCCGGAGCAGATGCAGACCATCCTGGACAGCCGCGACCGCAAGCAGGCCGGCCCCACCGCACCGCCGGAGGGCCTGTGTCTGATGAAGGTGGACTATTAAGACTGGTGAAACGCGTCTCTTCCATTGTCAGCAAAATGAGCGGCGGGGTGTGGCCCCCCCGCCGTTTTTGGGTCGTGCCGCCCGCGGCGGCGCACTGCATCTATCCCCTCCCCTCTTTTCCCTGTAAGCATAAAAAGTCACGCGGCGCTGCCGCGTGACTTTTTATGCTTACTTCTTAGCCCCACAACGTGGTCAGCATGGGAATGACCTGCTTCTTGCGGGACATGACGCCCGGCAGGAACACCGAGTTGTCCTTGGGCTCCGCGGCAAAGGCGTTGCGGATGACCTCGTCGCTGCCGATGTACAGCAGTTGGGTACCCTCCTGCAAAACGTCCGTCAGCATCAGGATCACCATGTCGTAACCGTGCTCCTGCCGCATCCGGCGCATGGCCTTCAGCAGATCGTCCTTGCGCTCCATCAAGTGCTCGGAATTGATGCACGTCACCTGACCCACACCCAGATTCTGCTCGGCGATGTGGAACTCCTTGAAGTCGCTGCGCAGCAGCTCCTCGGCGGACTTGCCGTCCACCGCGCCGGCGGCGAACAGCTCGCGGCCCAGCTCATCCAGGGACACGCGGGCCATGCGGGCCAGCCGCTCGGCCATGGCGATGTCCCGCTTGGTGCAGGTGGGGGACTTGAACATGACCGTATCCGACAGGATGGCCGCCGCCATCAGGCCCGCCATGTGGGGCGAGGGCATGACGCCGTGTTCCTGATACATGGAGGTGATGATGGTGTTGGTGCTGCCCACCGGCTCATTACGGACGTTGATGGGCTGGCGGGTCTGGATATCCGCCAGACGGTGGTGATCCACGATGGCCAGAATTTCCGCCTGCTCGATGCCCGGCACGGTCTGGGACAGCTCGTTGTGGTCCACCAGCACCACCTGCTTGCGTCTCGGCCGCAGCAAGTGGTAACGGGACAGGGTGCCCACGACCTTCTCCTCCTCGTCCAGCACAGGGTAGCAGCGGTAGCGGCTCTTCAGCACGACTTCACGCACGTCGTCAATGTAGTCGTCCAGATGGAAGCAGATCAGGTCGCCGGTGGCGCAGGGCCGGGAGATGGGAATGGCCTGATAGATCAGGCGGTGAACGCGGCTGGCGTCAAAGGGGGTGGAGATGATGCAGGTCTTGCCGGCATCCTTGATCCACTCCGGGTCCACGTCGGTCTGGCACAGGATCAGGCAGGACACCTGCATGTCCAGCGCACGGCGGATCATGTCCGGCTGGCTGCCGCACAGCACGATGCTGTCGGAGCTGTCGAACAGCAGATTCTCGCAGCTCTGGGGCAGGGCGATGGACACGCTGCCGGACAGGGTGTCCACCAGATCGCCGCCCTCGCCCACGACGCGGCCCTCGATAACGCTGAGGAGGTTGAACATGGGCACCTCCTCCACCACCGGGTTAGCGATGGTGTTCAGGCTGAAGGTGGCGATGTCACCGGCGGACAGCATACCGTACAGCGTGCCGTCCTCGTTGGTGACGGGGATGGCGGAGATCTTCTGATTGCGCATCAGCTGCCACGCCCGATCCATGGTGACGGAGGCGTCCAGGCAGGGCGGCCGGTCAAAGTCCAGATCACGCACCTGGGTACGGACGTTCTGGATCAGCCGGGGCGGCTTGAAGCCGAAGCGCTTCAGCATCCGGTTGGTCTCGTCGCTGATGGCGCCCAGATGCACCGCCACATACTCCTTTTCGCCCAGCGCATTCTTCAGCGCGGCATAGGACATGGCGGCCACGATGGAATCTGTGTCGGGATTGCGGTGTCCGGTCACATAGATCTCGTTCATATCGGTCAAACTCCTTTTACCGAAAAGTCTTTTTTCTTAGCTGCTATTATAGTGCAGGCCGTGCCGTTGGTCAATGGTCTTGATTTACAGAAAAAACCATGATATCATAAAAAATAGGTAAAGAAATCACAGAAAACGAGGGCTCTATGTATCACAACCACCACATTCACGAGACAAAGCATCTGAAAGAGGCCAACCTTCTGCAGGAGGAGAAATACCGCCACCTGACCGCCGACCCGGTGGGTAAGCTGGTGTGTGAGATGGCGGTGCCCACCATCATCTCCATGCTGGTAACGGCGGTGTACAATCTGGCGGACACCTTCTTCGTGGGCCTGATGCACTCCAACGCGGCCACCGGCGCGGTGGGCGTGGTCTTTTCGCTGATGGCCATTATTCAGGCCACCGGCTTTTTCTTCGGCCAGGGCAGCGGCAACTACATCTCCCGCCAGCTGGGCCGCCACGAGACCGAGGACGCCGAGACCATGGCCATCACCGCCGTGACGCTGGCCTTTTCCGCCGGCGTGGTGGTGCTGATCCTGGGCCAGCTCTTTCTGCAGCCCCTGGCCCGTCTGCTGGGCTCCACCGACACCATCCTGCCCTATGCCTGCGACTATCTGCGGATCATCCTGTTGGGCGCACCGTATATGACCGCCTCCTTCGTGCTGAACAATCAGCTCCGCTTCCAGGGCAGCGCCATATACAGTATGATCGGCATCGTGGCCGGTGCCGTCATCAACGTGGGCCTGGACCCCCTGCTGATCTTTACCTTCAAAATGGGCATCAGGGGCGCGGCCCTGGCCACCATCATCGGACAGCTCTTCTCCTTTGGCCTGCTGCTGTTCGGCTGCACACGGGGCGGCAACCTGCGGCTCCATCCCAGCAAGATCCGCTTCACCCGCCATATTTTCAAGGAGATCCTGCGGGGCGGCTTCCCCAGCCTGTGCCGCCAGAGCCTGATGGCCATCTCCACCATCTGTCTGAACACGGCCTCCGGCCTGTACGGCGACGCGGCCATCGCCGCCATGAGCGTGGTGAGCCGTGTCATGACCATGGCCAACTCCGCCCTCATTGGCTTCGGTCAGGGCTTCCAGCCGGTGTGCGGCTTCAACTACGGCGCCAAGCTCTATGACCGGGTGCGGCAGGGCTTCCGCTTCTGCGTCAAATGGGGCACCCTGTTCCTGGTGGTGGCCTCCATCGTGGGCTATGCCTTCGCGCCCCAGATGGTGGCCGTTTTCCGGGACGACCCGGAGGTGGTAGCCTTCGGCACGGTGGCCATGCGGTGCCAGTGCCTCACCTTCCCCCTGGCGGCCTACGCCCTGGTCAGCAACATGATGACCCAGACCATGGGCAAAACCGTGCCTGCCACCATCCTGGCCGCCGCCCGCCAGGGTCTGTTCTTCATCCCCGCCGTGCTGCTGATGCCCCTGTGGCTGGATCAGCTGGGTGTACAGCTGGCCCAGTCGGTGGCGGATGTACTGTCCTTTGCCCTGACGCTGGTAATGATGCGCCGGGTGTTCCGCAACCTGCGCTCGGAGGAAAATGCCGCCATGCTGCTGCGTCACCACCGGACGAGCGACCCCTATCCTGCGGAAAATGTCCCGGAAATACCGGAAACGCCATGACACCCCCTTTACAGATACCGTTTTTCCGGATATAATAGTTTGATTACTGAAATTTACGATATAAGGAGATCGACACATATGGCCGTTATCGAATACGATGATTATAAGCAGAAGCTGCTGGCGCTGGAGCCCACCCTGGGCGAGCTGGAAAAGGCCCTGGGCATCCCCAAGGCCCGCGAGGAGCTGTCCGCCCTCCAGAAGGAGACGGAGCAGGACGGCTTCTGGAACGATCTGGAGCGCAGCCAGAAGGTGAGCCAGCAAATCAAGCGCCTGGAGAACAAGATCAAGAAGCATGACCGTCTGGTCAGCGAGTGGGAGGATACCTTGACCCTGTGCGAGATGGCCCAGGAGGAGGACGACGCCTCCCAACTCCCCGACGTGATGGAGGGCTACGAGAAGCTCCAGAAGGAGATCAGTGAGCGCCGTCTGGCCGCTCTGCTCTCCGGCGAGTACGATGCCAACAACGCTATCCTCACCTTCCACGCCGGTGCCGGCGGCACCGAGGCCCAGGACTGGACGGAGATGCTCTACCGCATGTACACCCGCTGGGCCGAGCGCCACGGCTATACCTATCAGCTGATGGACTACGAAGCCGGTGAAGAAGCGGGCATCAAGTCCGCCACCATCCTCATTGAGGGCGAGAATGCCTACGGCTACCTGAAGAGCGAGAACGGCGTCCATCGTCTGGTGCGCGTCAGTCCCTTCGACGCCAACGCCCGCCGCCAGACCAGCTTCGCCGCCCTGGAGGTCATGCCGGAGCTGGCCGACGACAGCGAGATCGAGATCCGTCCCGACGAGATCGAAATGCAGGCCTGCCGCTCCTCCGGCGCAGGAGGCCAGCACATCAACAAGACCTCCTCCGCCGTCCGCCTGACCCACCTGCCCACCGGCATCGTGGTGTTCTGCCAGACGGAGCGCAGCCAGTTCCAGAACCGCGACAACGCCATGAAGATGCTGAAGGCCAAGCTGGCGGAGCTGAAGCTGCAGCAGCACGCCGAGAAGATCAGCGACATCAAGGGCGTGCAAATGAAGATCGAGTGGGGCAGCCAGATCCGCTCCTATGTGTTCATGCCCTACACCCTGGCCAAGGACACCCGCACCGGCTACGAAATGGGCAACATTCAGGCGGTGATGGACGGCGATATCGACGGCTTCATCAACGCCTATCTGACCGCCGCCGCCAACGGCGAGCTGAAATAAAAGCAAATATAAAAAGAACGCTGTGCTTTGCACAGCGTTCTTTTTATACCCGGTACACGTCCTTCTCCGTGACGATAACATTAAACCGCTTGTCGTGGGGCTCCATGGGCACCTCATCTGACAGCAGCTTCTCCCGGCACAGCAGGGCCGCCGGGCCGTGATAGCGGTCAAAGAACCGGTCGTAGTAGCCGCCGCCCTGTCCCAGCCGGTCGCCCCGCATATCGCAGGAAAGGCACGGTGTCACCACGAAGCCGATGTCCTCCACTGTCAGCAGCGAACAGTCCTCCACCGGCTCCAGAATGCCGTAAGCCCCCGGCTTCAACTGCGCCAGCGATGTCACATGGCACAGGGCCATGCTGTGCACCGCGCCGCAGCGGGGCAGGCACAGCGTCTTGCCGCTGTCCAGCACGTCCCGCAGCAGCGCCGTGGTGTCGATCTCCCGCTCCGTGCCCACAAAGGCGAATACCACCTGTGCCGCCTGATATTCCGGCAGCTCCGTCACGCGGCGGCAGATGGCCGCGGCGCTCTCGTCCCGATAGCTCTGGGGCAAAATCCGCTCCATGGTGCGCAGCTTCTTCCGCAATGCCGCCTTCTGCTCCGCAACGGTCATCTCCCGCTCCTCCTTGGTGGAGCGCTCCGCCTTCTGGCGGCGGGCGATCTCCATCATCCGCTCATACATCTCGTCGCCCACGCACTTGCGGGCATACTGGCACCACTGCACGCAGCTCAGCGCGTCGTTATACGCCACAAAGCCGCACTTGTCGCAGGTCACCTGGGTGTCGGTGGAGAATATCTCGATGGTGTTGCCGCACACGGGGCAGGTTTTCTCCCGGATGGTAGGGGTGCGGGGCTTTCCCTGACAGCCGTCCATGATCATGGTCTTGTCCTCCTTTGTTTAGTAGAGCAGCCGCCGTTCCGGCTCACCCGCCGGGAAGAAGTCTGTCTCCTTCACAGTATGCCCCTTTTCCAGCACCAGAAACTGCGTTTTCCACTGTCCGGCCACCAGATTTTCCAGCACCCGGTTGCTGCCGGTCACATAGTCCAGATCGCAGCGGATCAGGTCGGCGCACTGCTGCATCTCCGCCACGAAGTCCTCGGCGTAGCAGTCGTACACGCCGGTGTCGATCATGTCGGCGTGGTGATAGCCCTCCATGAACCCGCCGAAGATGGAGGTACCGATCTCCATGCCGTACCGGCGGCAGATCTCATCCTTGAAGGCCGCCACCGAGTGTTCGCCCCGGTCGCAGTCCCGGAAGTAGATGTGGCCCTCCTGCTTGGCGTCGGCGCGCAGGGTGTCGTCGGTCTGCAGCATCATGGTGACGCAGTCGTCCATTTTCGGCAGCACCACCCGGCAGGGCAGGGTCACGCCCTCCCACACGCCGCCGCAGCTGCACACGCAGGACAGCACCGTGGTGATGTTCTCCGGCAGCTCCGCCACGGTGCGCAGCAGCGTCTCGTGCATCACCGCAGGCTCCTTGTGGTTCTCCCACGCCAGTTCCCGCACCGGGAAATCCGTCCCTATCTTCCGCTGTGCCGCGTCCAGATGACGCCGCACCGAGGCGCAGCACAGGATCAGCGTATCGTTCTTGTCCAAGGCAAACGCCTCCTTACAAAATCCATAACCTCCGGCCAGGCCGGAGGTTATGGCGGTTATTTCTTACTTCGCCTTCCGCAGGAAGCCGAACCACATGGTAAAGCCCACGAACAATCCGCCCAGGATGTTGCCCAGCGTCACGGGGATCATATTCCCGGTGAAGTAGGTGCCCCAGGTCAGGGCGTCCAGATTCAGGCCAGCCTCCGCGGCAGCGGCCGCGTAGGCGGGTACGGTCTTGGCGAACAGGCCCATGGTGCAGTAGGTCATGTCGGCAATGGAGTGGTTGAAGCCGCAGGTGACGAAGAACATCACCGGGGCCCACGCGCCCATAAACCGGCCCATGGTGTCCTTGGCGCCCAGACTCAGCAGCACGCCGATGGTCACCAGTACATTGCACAGAAAGCCCATGAAAAAGGCATTCTGGAAGGGCATGGTCATCTTGCCCAGGGCCACCTTCATGGCGTACACGGCCAGGGCGTTGCTTCCGGCGGACAGCCAGCCGAACTTGGCGCACAGCACCGCCACCAGCAGTGAGCCGATGAAGTTGCCGATGTATACGAACAGCCAGTCCTTCAGCATGGCGGCCACGCGCACCTTCTTCTCCAGCACACTGATGAAGATCAGCGTATTGCCGGTGAACAGTTCCGCGCCGGTCAGGATCACCATGCCCAGACCGAAGGCGAACAGCAGTCCGGAGATGGCCCGGATGGTGCTGTTATTGTCCAGGCCGTAGCTGGCCATATTGGTCACGCAGGAGGGGAAGGCGATCAGCATACCGGCCAGCACGCCCAGCAGCAGCATTTTGCTGACGGGCAGGCTGCTCTTCTTCACGCCGGCCTCGGCGTAGTTGGCCGCGATCTCGGCAGGAGCAAACAGATTCATTCTCAGCCCTCCTTACGCCAGCGTGCGCTCGGCGGCCTCCACCACATGACCAATCAGCACGGAGGTGGTCACGGCGCCCACGCCGCCGGGCACGGGGGTGATGGCCTCGACAATGGGCTCCACCTCGGCGAACACGGCGTCGCCCGCCATGCCGCCCTTGCCCTTGGAGGTCACCTTGTCGGGATCCCAGTTCATGGACACGTCGATGACGATCTGGCCGGGACGGACATAGTCCTTGGTCAGGCTCTTCAGCACGCCGGCAGCGGACACCAGAATGTCAGCCTCGCGGGCCACTTCCTCCACGTTCTTGGTCTTGGTGTGGCACACGGTAACGGTGGCGTTCTTGCCCAGCAGCATCATGGCGGCGGGCTTGCCCACTACCAGAGAGCGGCCGATGACCACGGCCTTCTTGCCGGTGCAGTCGATGCCGTAGTAGTCCAGGATCTCCATGCAGGCCTGAGGGGTGCAGGGGGCGAAGCCCAGCTTCTTGCCCATGAACACACCGGCGTTGGACAGGTCGGTCATGGAGTCGATATCCTTGCAGGCAGCCAGATGGTTGCAGATCTCGTCCTGATCCGCCTTCAGATGCTTGGGCAGAGGGCGGAACAGCAGGCAGCCATGGATGCTGTCGTCGGCGTTGATGGCCTCGATCTGGGCGATCAGCGCCTCCTTGGTCACGTCCTCCGGCAGCAGGAACTTCACCACATCCACGCCGATCAGCTCGGCACGGGAGGTAGCGCCCTTCTCATAGGACAGGTCGGAGGGATTCTCACCGCAGCGGACGATGGCCAGCTTCGGCGTCACGCCCTTTTCCTTCAGCGCCGCCACACGCTGCTGCAGCTTCTCGTTCATGGCGGCGGTGACTTCTTTACCCAGTAATTGCTTTGCCATATTCTTTTCCTCCCTTATTTGAAGAAACCGGCCTTGACGGTCTCAAAAATGCCGTCGGCCTTCTTGCCGTACACGTCCAGCATGGTCAGACACTTGGTATTCATCTCCTCCGCCACCTCGCGATTCTGCAAAGTCTTGGTGTTGATGAACACGTTCAGGGACGCCGCCTGCAATGCCGCCTTCACGATGGTAGCGCCGCAGCCCGCGTCGGACACCGCCAGGCGGGAGCCCTTCGCGGCGAACACTTCGATGGCATCGATGGCCTCGCAGCACAGCTCCATGATGTGCATGGGCACCTGGCAGGCGGTGATGGTGGCCTCCTCCATGATGCGGGGCCGGTCGGGATCGTCCTTGGGGATGCCGTAGGCGTTGGCCAGGGGAATAAAGCCCTCGGCGTCGGCGGGCACCTGATCCAGCAGCTCGGTCTGGAGGGCGTCGCACTTCTTCTGCAGGGCGATGATCTCCGCCTCCACGTCGGCATACTTCTTTTTGCCCACGGTCAGAGAGCCGACCATGTTGCCCAGGGCGGTGCCGATGGCGGCCACCAGCGCGGACGCGCCGCCGCCGCCGGGAGCAGGCTCGTTGGAAGCCAGAACCGTGACAAATTCACGGCAGGATTTGGTGGTATAATCCATAGTTCTCTCCTCGTTTTCTCAAATCAATCTGTCAAAAAGAGCAGTTTGCTTTTTTCCTTGCCCGTCACATCGCCCGCTGCGGCAAACAGCCGTACCTCCTCCGCGCCTGCCATCGCCTGTGCCCAGCCTTCCGGCAGACGGAAGTACAGGTGCTCGTGTCCATGACCCGGCAGCGGCTGTGCCCGGCTGTACAGAGGCACCGTTTGCTCTCCGTCGTCGCCGTAGATGGTGATTTCCGGGCACAGGGGCGTATCGGTGTGGTTGCTGGCAATCAGCAGGATGTTCAGGCTGTCCCGCCTGGTCAGCGTGGTGCGGGCGGGATCAAAATAATCGATGGTAACGTCTTTCTTCATCATGCAGGTAGCTGACGGGAAAAGCTCCGGCGGCTTGAAGCCGCCGGAGCTTTCTTGCATTTAAGTATCCGAAAATAGCCTTAATACGTCCTAAAAAGCCTCGCAGAGTTCTCGTCCGCTCTTAGAACAGGCCGCTGACCTTGCCGGTCTCGGTGTCCACGTCGATGCGGCGATAGGCGGGGTTGGCCGCGGTGCCAGGCATCATGGAGATGGTACCGGCCATGGGGCACAGGAACTTGGCGCCGCCGTACTCCAGAATGTCGCGGACAGCCAGACGCCAGCCGGTGGGCACGCCCTTCTTGGTGGGATCGTCGGACAGGGACAGATGGGTCTTGACCATCATGGTGCAGTAATCGGCGTACTTGGGATCGCTCTCGAAGCGCTTGGCCTTCTCCACCGCCAGAGGCGCCCAATCCACGCCGTCAGCGCCGTAGACCTCCTTGGCGATCAGCTCAACGCGCTGACGCAGAGGCATATCCAGATCGTACAGGAACTTGACGTTCACGGGCTCCTCGCAGGCCTCCACAACGGTCTTGGCCAGCTCGATGGCGCCCTCGCCGCCGAAGCGCCAATGGTTGGACTCGGCGCAGCGGATACCGCGCTCCTGGCACAGCTTCTTCAGCAGGGCGATCTCGGCGTCGGTATCGGTATAGAAGCGGTTGATGCAGACCACGGGGTTGATGCCGGACTTCTTGATGGTGTTCACATGGTGGAACAGGTTGCAGGTACCCTTCTCCAGCAGCTCCAGGTTCTCCTCAGTGTACTCCTTGGGCAGAGGTGCGCCGGGGGTAACCTTCGGGCCGCCGCCGTGCATCTTCAGGGCGCGGACGGTGGCAACCAGCACGGACACGTTGGGGGTCAGGCCGCTGAGGCGGGTCTTGACGTTCCAGAACTTCTCGAAGCCGATGTCGGCGGCGAAGCCGGACTCGGTAACATGGTAATCAAACAGCTTCAGGGCCAGACGGTCAGCGATGACGGAGGACTGGCCGATGGCGATGTTGGCGAAGGGACCGGCGTGGACCAGAACAGGCTGGTGCTCCACGGAATAGCACATGGTGGGGTTGATGGTGTTGCGCATCCAGGCGGTCATAGCGCCGGCAACCTCCAGATCCTCGCAGGTGACGGGCTCGCCGCTGCGGGAGTAAGCCACAACGATCTTGCCGATACGCTCACGCAGATCCTTCAGGTCGCGGGCCACAGCCAGGATGGCCATCAGCTCAGAGCCCACGGCGATGCCGAACTTGGACTCCATCATGAAGCCGTCCAGACGGCCGCCAATGCCGATGATGATGTTGCGCAGGCCCTGGGCGCAGAAGTCCATGACCCAGCCCATCTCAATGCGCTTGGGGTCGATGTCCAGACGCTTCAGACCCTTGGCGGCCAGCCACTCGTCGTTGTTGTTGCGCTCGTGCTGCATACGGGCGTTCAGGGCCACCATGGCCAGGTTGTGGGCGTTCATGATGTCGTTGATGTCGCCGGTCAGGCCCAGAGAGAACTCGGTCATGGGCATCAGCAGGGCGTTGCCGCCGCCTGCGGCGGTACCCTTGACGTTCATGGTGGGGCCGCCGGAGGGCTGACGCAGGGCGCCGCCTACGTTCAGGCCCAGCTTGCCCAGACCCTCGATCAGGCCCAGAGACACGGTGGACTTACCCTCGCCGAAGGGGGTGGGGGTGATGGCGGTGACTTCGATGAACTTGCCGTCGGGCTTATCCTTCAGGCGGTTCATGACCTTGATGAAGTCGATCTTAGGGGTCTTGCCGTAGGGAATGATCTCCTCAGGCAGCAGGCCCAGCTTCTCGCGGAAATACTCCACGGGGGGCAGTGCCTTTTCCGCCTCTTCCGCGATCTGCCAGTCCTTATAGATGGTGGGATCCAGCGTCACGTGGCCGTTGGCGTCTACATACTTGCCGTCTTTGAATTCGATTGCCATGGGTTATCCTCCTTGTTATCCTCAGGTCGTCCCTGAATAATGAATGAATGTATCCTGCGGCGCCCTGTGCGCCGGGGGTCACTGGGTGATCTGGGCGCTGCGGCGCACCACCTCGGTGGCCTTATCCCGCAGCATCTGCTGGCGGACAACGGTCAGGAAGCCGTTGTCAAAATAGGGCTTGAGATCCTCCGCGCTCATGTGGTTGTCGGCGCAGATCCGCTCGATGGCGGCGTTCATCTCCTCCTCGGTGACGGTCAGGTTCTCCAGCTCGGCGATCTTCTCCACCGCCTTCTGGGTGCGGAAGGCCTCCAGCGCATCGGGACGCATATCCTCCCGCAGCTTCTTCTCGTCGCTGCCGGTGAACTGGCAATAGGCCTCCAGCGTCAGGCCCTTCTGGGCCAACTGGGCCGTCAGGGTCTCCATCTGGGCCTCCACCATACGGTCCAGCTCCTCGTCAGAGGGCTGCTCCTCCACGGTGGCGGCGGCCTGATGCATCAGCTGCCAGCGCAGCTCCTGCTCGGCCCGCTCGTTATAGTAGTCCTGCAGGGCGCGGCCCATGTTCTGGCGCATCTGCTCCATGGTGTCGCACTGGCCGATCTCCTTAGCGAAGGTGTCGTCCAGCTCATAGCTGGAGTGGGTGCGGATCTCGTGGACGTGGCAGTGGAACTCGGCGGGCTTGCCCGCCAGCTCCGGGGCGTGATACTCGGTGGGGAACGTGACGGTAACGGTCACATCGTCGCCGATGTTGGCGCCCACCAACTGCTCCTCAAAGCCGGGGATGAACATGCCGCTGCCCAGGGTCAGGGTCTGCTTCTGGGCGGTGCCGCCGGGAAACTGGACGCCCTCGGAAAATCCGGCATAGTCCAGCACCAACTCGTCGCCCGCGGCGGCGGCGCGGCCCACAACGGGCACGATACGGGGATTGGCCTGCAGGAGGCGCTGCAGCTGGCGGTCGATATCCTCCGCCGTCACATCCACATGCTCCAGCTTGCCCTGCAGGTTCAGATAGGTAAAGCTCATTCTGTTTATTTCCTTTTCATCTCTTGTCGGATGGCGGAGATGAGAATATCCCCCGCCACCACGCGGTCCTCCGCCGAAAAGCCGGAGGCAAAATTGTCGGAGTACAGGATCTGGCTGGAGGGCGGGAATTCCTCGTCCCCGGCGTAGATCATGATCTGCATCCGGTAGCCGCCCAGGAAGCCGAAGCCATAGCCCGCGTCACCGTGGGGCAGCTTCTCTCCGCCCATCCGCTCACAGGCGGCGGCGAAGGCGGGCACCTGGGTGCCGAAGGTGAAGGCCGCCCGTGTCAGGCAGCGGCCCGTATAGGGCGTGATGTACAGCTCGCCCCAGGGCATCTCCCGGAAGGTCTTATAGCCCAGCGACAGTGCCGCCTGCCGTCCTTCCAGCAGATACCGCAGCAAAAAGGTCTGGCAGGGCAGATTCGTCAGGGCGAAGGCATCCTCCCGATCCGCCGTGATGACGTATTCCGGCCACGCGATACGGTAGGTGCTGTTCAATAGCTGTACCGTAAAGCAGCCGTCCTCGAAGGACACGCCGCAGCGCTTTGCCGCCTCCTGTGGGTCAAGCTTCTCAAAAAGTGCCAGGTAATGGGAAAACGGCACCTCTTCCTTGTTGTTTTGTATCTCCATCGGTCACTCCTGTACGCTGGACGGGAACAGCTCCTTGTTGGTATGGGGCAGGAAGCAGGCCGCCACAAATTCCTCCATGTACTTCGGCTCGGTGGACAGCTCCAGATACGTCATGTTGCTGGCCAGCTCGTGTACCTTTTCCTCCGCCGCGTTGGACAGCGCCAGCGCGTAAGCGCCCGCCAGCGAGGAGTTGCCGATATACTGGAACAGCGCACGATCCACATCCGGGAACATACCGATGCGCACGGCGTTCTCCATGTTGATGCCGCTGCCGATGCCGCCCGCCACATAGATGTGCTCCAGCACGGATACGTCCATGTCCAGAGAGGACAGCATGATATGGATAGCGGAGAAAATGGCGCCCTTGGCCCGGATGAAGCACTCGATATCCACCTCGGTAATGGCGATCTCCCGGCCGGTGTCGCTCTCATTGCTGAAGGCCAGCACATAGCGGCCCATGCCGTGCTCATCCCGGAGGATACGGCGGTTCTCCCGCACAAAGTGACCCTTGGCGGAGATGGCGGAGGTGCGGTACAGCTCGGCGATCACGTCGATGATGCCGCTGCCGCAGATGCCCACCGGCTTCTGACCGTCCTTGCCCACGATGGACAGGGTAGGCTTCAGCGTCTCCCGGTCGATGGTCACGGCCTCCACTGCGCCGTCGGTGGCGCGCATGCCGCAGGAGATGTCGCCACCCTCAAAGGCGGGGCCTGCGGAGCAGGCGCAGGACATCATGAAGTCCCGGTTGCCGAACACGATCTCGCCGTTGGTGCCCAGGTCGATGAACAGCGAGAACTCGTCCTTGTCCCAGATGCGGCTGGTCAACGTACCGGCGGTGATATCGCCGCCCACATAGGAGCCGATATTGGGTGCCAGCACCACCTTGGCGTCGGGGTTGGCCACGAACCGGATGTCACCGGCCTTCAGGCCGTCCCAGTGGAAGAAGGTGGGGATGTAAGGCTCCATGCGGACAGGATCGGCGTCCACGCCCAGCAGCAGATGGTTCATGGTGGTGTTGGAGGCCACGCAGCACCGCAGGATGCGGTCGGCGTCCACCTTGGCACTGACGCACAGCGCCTTCGTCAGGGGCTGGAGAGTCTCCTCCACGATGGCCTTCTGCAGGCGCTCCACGCCGCCGGGCCGTCCCTGCTCCACGATGCGGTTGATGACGTCCGCGCCGTAGCGGATCTGGCCGTTGCCGCCGCTGCCCTTGGCCAGCAATTTGCCGGTTTTCAGGTCGGTGATCACCGCCGAAACGGTGGTGGTGCCGATGTCGATGGCAAGGCCGCACATGGGCTGGGGCTCATTGGCGTTCCGCACGTCCATGGCCTGGAACACGCCGTCTTGCAGCGTACCGGCCACGGCCACATGGAAGCCGCTTTCACGCAGCACCCGCGCCAGCTTATGTACCGTGGGATAGCTCAGGCGCACCTTCTCGCAGCCCAGCGCCGCCTCCAGCGCCATGGTCAGCCGCTCGGTATCGGGCATGGTGTCCTCCAGCGTGGGCTCCCCCATGGTGACCTCCGTCTCCACGAAGTCGTTGCTGAAATCCACGCCCGCCGCCTTCAGATCCTCCTCCAGCCGGGTGAAGATGACCACCTCCTCGCCGGTGGACAGATCCGCGGTCTTCATGCGGCTCTGATAGGCGGAGGCGATGTCCGGCACCATCACGGTCACGTCGGAGCTGACCTTGCTGGCGCAGCTCAGACGCCAACCGGCGGCGTAGTCCTCATCGGTGATGTGGCTGGTCTGCAGGCCCTCCACGGTGCCCTCCAGCAGCTTCACACGGCACTTGCCGCAGGAGCCGTTGCCGGAGCAGGGCGCATCGATGGCCACATTGGCGGCACGGGCCGTTTCCAGCAGCGTTTCGCCGGGGGCGGCGGTGGCCGTCACCGGCGTCGCGCCGTTTTCAAAGGTAAAGATGACCTGATACATATCGTTCTCCTTGGGGTCGCGTTTTCCTGTGAGGGCGGCGGATGCCGCCCTCACAGAGGGGTTTGGTTACATCAGGGGCTCCATGCCCAGCACGGGATGATTCTTCTCCGTCAGGAAGTTCATCAGCTCGTCGCAGTCGGTGCAGATGGTCTCGTCGGCGATCATGTCGCTGAAGTTGTCGATGCCATACAGCTCCTTGGCGGTCTTGTTGAGGCGCTCGGCAATGTCGTCCTTCAGCTCCTTGGGCATCCACACGATGCGCTCGATGCCGCCCTCGGCGTGGATGAACTTCTTGGAGGAGATGAAGTGGCGGCCATGGCCCATATAGCCGGGGGTCTGAACGCCGCCGCCGGTGCAGGAGGCCAGCTCGCCGAAGGTCATGCCTACGGGGGTGGTACCGCTGTACTCGCGGTTCACCACGATGAAGCCGTTGGACATGGGCTCGATGCCGCAGATGCACTCGAAGCAGCCGCAGGAGGTCATGGGATCCTCCAGGATGGAGTACAGGGTGACGGACTCCACCGCGCCGTGCGTGGCGTTCTTCACCATCTCGTTGACGGACTCATAGGAGCCGGTGCGCTCGTCCAGGCAGCCGGTCTTTTCGATGGGCTGGGACGGGCCGTTGGGGTTCAGCTCATAGGTGGCCTTGGCATCCAGCCAGGACACGGCGCCGCACAGGCCCAGACGCTCAGGCGTGACCACGCAGCAGTGGGCGGGGGCAAAGGACTGGCACAGGATGCAGGTATAGAACTGATCCACGGACTCGTCGGACATGGAGGCCAGACGGTCGTCACGCATGTTGTAGCGGGGCATTGCCTGCTCATCCAGCAGCTTCTTGGTCTCGGCCGCGTCGGTGATCAGGGTGATCTGACACTTATCCACAACGGCGTCGAACTCATCCATAATCATATGGTACAGCACCTCGCCGAAGTCCTTCATGCGCAGGCCCTTGTCAAAGGCGTCGTTGGACACGCGGACGCGCAGCAGGTTGCGCTGGCCGGTATGCATCACGCCCTCCATGTAGTTGAACCATGCGTGGATCTTACGCTCGATGACAGACTCGAAGTCGGGCTGCATCTTCTTGCCGTACACCTCGATAAAGGTGCCCATGGCATATTCCAGATCGCCGGAGTCGATGTCCGGGCCGATCAGCGTGATCTTGTGATCCTCCACCTCGTCGGCGTCCTTCATCAGGACCAGCTCACAGGTGGGGTTCTTGGCGGACCAGAACTCGGCCTTCACGTCGGCCTTACGGATGATCTCGCCCTCGAACGCGGCGGAGAAGGCCACGGGGATGGGCAGTTCCTTGGACTTGATCTTGATGTTGCGCAGCTCCAGAGAGCGCTTCACGGTCTCGCCGTGATCCAGCACGGACTCCAGCGCGCCGGGCACCTGATTCTCGCCCAGGTCGATGTCCACCACCACGGGGAAGCCCAGCGCGATGGCGCCGGCACCGGCGGAGACCACCACGCTGTCGATGGCGCCAAAGGTGTTGACGAAGGCGGGCACGCGCTCCTTGGTATAGGCCAGCAGGCCGGGCAGGTCGCCGGGCTGCACGTTGCCGAAGATCAGCGCCGCGCGGATGGCCACGGTGACAACGTGGATGACGGCGGTCACGTCGTGACCCAGAGGGATCACGCGGAACTCAAGACCCATCTTCACGCCGCCCTCGGCGCACTGCTCGATGACGTCGCCCACCATGAAGGTCATGATGCCCTTGGACTGATAGTCCTTGACCACCTTCACGGCGTCCTCAGGATTCTCGGCCTTGCCCAGCACCACGGCCACGCCGGGAATATCGCCGGTGACCAGCGGCACGCCCAGAGAGCGGATGATGGGATCGGGCACAAAGCCGATGCCGGGAACCGTCGCCTCCTCGTAGGCGTCCTTGGGCTCCACAAACTTCAGGCCCTCGAGAATTTCAGCGCCCACGGCGGTGGCAAGGCCCGCGTTCAGCGCCTGACCCAGATCCTCCTGATTGGTAATCAGGCTTTTCAGCACGCCCACGCAGGCGGGCAGGTCGCCCAGTGTTTTCACCTTCACGCCGGTGGCGGCGTAAATGGTGGGGAAATAGTATGCGGTATCAGGGAATGCGATCTCCTTGTCTGCGCCGTATTTGGCGATCGCGTCGTTGACGGCACCTTCCGTCAGGCCGGCCACGGCGTTGGAACCACCATAGATCAGGTCGGTCAATACGCTCATAATGTTGATCCTCCTATTTCAAATTTATAGAATATGCAACACTTTCTCCCTCCGTCCCAAGGCGGAGAAACGCCGGGGATTTCTTTTCCCGCCGCCGCGATGCGGTGGCGGGAAAAGAAATCTGTGGAATTACTCGTCCAGATAGCTGTCGGAATACAGCACGTGGTTCTTGAAGATATCGCAGGACTTGATGGTCTCCATCAGCCGCAGATCGTTGGGGTTGACGATAGCGGAGGTCAGACCCTGCATCATGGCCATGGCCACCAGCGTGGAGTCCAGGATGGGGCGGACAGCCTTGGGGGCGCCGTTGGAGTTGTTGGACAGACCACCGGTGGACTTCAGACCCTCGTCGGCGAACATCTTGATGGCGTTCAGCACGTCCATCTGCTTATCCTGCATGCCCTTGACCACCAGGAACAGGGGGTCAAACCACAGGTCGGAAGCGTCCATGCCCAGGCTCAGGCCGCGCTCCAGCATGTGGTGGCAGTGCATCATGCGCTCCTCGTTGTCCTTGGCGATACCGTCGGCGGAGCACAGGGCGATGACGATGGCGTCGTTGGCGGCAGCCAGATCGATGTTGGAGATACGGGAGCCGGCATCGGCGGAGTTGACGATGGGCTTGCCGTTGGTGCGGTTATAGACATGGATACCGGCTTCGATGGCCTTTTTGTTGGCGGTATCGAGAGCCAGAGGCACATTGTTGAAGTTCTCCTGCAGCAGCTTGACCGCCCAGGTCATCAGCTCGGGGCCGTTGGACTCGGCAGGGCCGATGTTGACGTCCAGATAGGTGGCGCCGGCCTTGATCTGCTCGGCGGCACGCTTCAGGATGGGCTCGGGATTCATGGTGTTCATGGCCTCGCGGATCACGGGGCTGATGCAGTGGATGCGCTCGCCGATGGTGACGAACTTGGGGGAGTTGGGGTCACGCTGCTTGTAGGTGACGCCCATGTCCACCACGTCGATCTTGGGAATGGACAGCGCGATCTTCTCGAAGTCCAGAGGAGCGTCCGTGTCCACGACCTTCTTTTCCTCGGCGGGCTTCTTGGAGGCGGCCACAGCCTCGGCGGCCTTGATGTACTCGCCGTCGCGCAGGTACTTCACCAGCTCCACGGCCTCGCGGGTACCGACCACCACGTTCCAGTCAGGCAGCTTATCCTGAATGTCGCCCTTCATCACGGCGGCCTTGCCGGGGATGATCAGGGTGTGGTTGTTGATCTTACCGGCGATGTCGTACTCATCAAAGAACTTCTTGATGGAGCCGGAGGAGAACTTACCGGCGGCCCACGCGGTCAGCACGGACATGCCGGACGCGTCGGTGATCAGCAGGTTGATGGGCACCTTGGAGCGCTCCAGCTCGCCGGACACCAGGAAGTAGGTCAGGGCAAAGTCCACGGTCAGGGCGCAGGGATCGTCGGGGGTCGCGCCGTTGATGGGATAGATGCCCGGCTCCACCTTCATGGGCTTCTGAGGATCGGTGAACACGTTCTGGCGCAGGCCGTACAGGGGCAGAGCCTCGGCATAGCGCATGGTCTCCATCACCACGATGGAGCCGTACTTCATGGTGAACACGGAAGCCAGCGCGGTCTCCATATGCACGTCGCCCTTGCACAGCTTGGCCAGGTTGACGATGGAGGGATAACCGAAGGTACGGTCGCCGTCCTTCAGGGCGGTGCGGCGCACCAGCACGGCGTTGGCGAAGGTCTCCTTGATGGTGGCACCGGTCACGTCGATGATCAGGTTCTTGTTCTCCAGCTTCTCCAGCGCGGCCACGGTGTCGTGGATCTCGGCCAGATCGGCACCCTTGACGCCCAGCACCACACCGGCCTCCACCGCCAGTGCGCTCATGGCCTCGTAATTGTCCTTGTTGGCGCCGTTGAGCACCGGCTTGGCATCGCCGATGGCGGCCAGCGCCAGCTTGGCGTTGTCCACGCTGTCGGTATCGATGATCACGGCGCGCTCAGCCGCGGCAGCCTTCTTGCACAGCTCGGCCAGACGTGCGCCGTCGCCGCCGTCGTGAACCAGCAGGAACTCCACATACTCACGCTCACCGATACGCTCGTAATCCACGGCCTTCATCTCGGCGATCTTGGCATCCACAGCGGCGTCGTCCATGCAGGTGCACAGGGACACGGCAAAGCGGTTGCGGTTGACGAAGGTCTTCTCATGGCGCATCATGACGGTCTCGCCGCCCAGCTTCATGCCGCCCACCTCGATGGACTTCATGGGAGGCGCGGTGGCCTCGCTCAGCAGGGCGATGGCCTCGTCGGACATATAGGGGCACTTCTCGATGGGCAGAGCGCCCTGGGCCACCTTCATGCAGAATGCCATACAGGTGGGAACGCCGCACTCCTTGCAGTTCTTCTTGGGAGACAGCTTGAAAATATCTAAACCTTTAACAGCCATTGTTTGGTTCCTCCTTTCCGCGTCAGACCAACTCGCCGATCATAGCGGCGATGGTGCGGATGGCTTCGGGGTGGCGCATGATGACGGCGTCGGAGCCGCTGGCCAGCACGGCGGCAGCGGTGACGATCTCCATCTCGATGCCGCGCTCTTCCTGAGAGCCCCACTCGGGCATGTCAGCCTCGGGCATGATGGACTCCTTCACGCCCCAGGTGTCGGCGGACACAGGGGTGATGATGGGCATCTGCAGCATGGCGTCGGACTGGCTCAGGGCGGCGTCCTTCACGCGATCCAGCGTGGAGGCCACATACTCGAAGCCGTAACCGGCAGCGGCGGAGCCGATGTTCATAACGATGGACTGTGCGTTGACGCCCAGCTGGGTCATAACGGTGTTCAGCTGCTTGGCCAGGTTGATATCCACGGCGGACTCAGCGCCCACCTTCTGGCCGTAAGCCAGACCGGCGCCGGCACCGATGGCCTTATAGTTCTCATCGCGGGCGGACAGCACCAGAATGTTCTTACCGGCCAGCGCCTCGGCGATCTTGTTGAACAGCTCGGTATCCTTCTCGATATTCTTGCAGCCCATGATCACCAGCGGCATATCGGTGGCGTCGGCCACGGACTTGGCCAGCTCCACGCACTCGTCAACGGACTTGTTCTCGCCGTTGGGGTCGGCACCCTCCAGGTGCAGGCAGATAAAGGAAGCACCCTCCATGGTGGCGGCGCGCTTGGCCATGTCGGCCACGGTGGCGCAGCCGTCATAGAACTTCTGCTCGCCGGGCATGGTGCACATGGCCATACCGGCATCGGTCAACTCCACGCCGATCTTGGGCGCGTTGGTGATCTCGCCGTCAAACGTGTGGAACGCCAGCACGTTCTGGCCGCCGATGGCCACCGCTTTTTCGCCAACACCCAGAACCACCTCATTGATGTGGGCGTTGTAGGCTTGCTTCTTGGGAACGAAAGACATCTTGACAAATCCCCCTTGTTGATGTTTTTTGTTGTCTTTTTCTACAGATTCAGTTCCTTGATGATCCCGGCCAGCGCCTTTTTCACCGGCGCGTCGTCGGGCACCTGGGAACTGGGCTTTCCTTCGCAATCAAAGGCGTAAACCGTTTCATCCTGGGGCAGTACGCCTGCCAGCTCCAGGTGGTATTTTTCGATCTCCTCCGCCACGCCGGGGTTCAGCTCCCCGTTGGGCGCGCGGTTGACGATCAGCTTCATGACGCCTGGCTTCAGCTCCAGGTCACGGATCATCTCGGCGAGACGGCCCGCTGCCTGGATACCCCGCCGTGAACAGTCAGAGATCAGCAGCATGGTGTCCACATGAGGCAGGGTGCCGCGGCTGATATGCTCCAGCCCGGCCTCGTTGTCGATGACCATATATTTGTAGTTGCCGACATACTTGTCGATCTGGGTCTTCAGTACGCCGTTGACAAAGCAGTAGCAGCCCTTGCCCTGTGTGCGGCCCATGACCAGCATGTCATAGTCGTCCTCCTCCACCAGCGCGGAGCTGAACTTCATCTCGGCGTAATCGGCCTTTGTCATGCTGGGCGGCACGGTGCCGTTCTTCTCGGCCTGGGCCATCTCCTCGCGAATGTCGCCCAGGGTGGTCTCCACCTCCACGCCCAGCACCTCATTCAGATTGGAGTTGGCGTCGGCGTCCACTACCAGCAGCGGGCCCTTCCCCGCCTTGCACAGATAGTCGATCATCATGCCGCAGGTGGTCGTTTTGCCGACGCCACCCTTACCTGCCACTGCAATGATATGTGTTTTTCCCATAGTTTCGATTCATCCTTTGCGTGGTCCGCGGGGAGGTTCGCTCCCCGCGGACCGTAGGGGTTGATGGAATGATTTAGATCAGATCCAGCAGGCCGGCGGCCTTGGCGATGTAGGCCACGTCGTCATACTTGTTCAGGGCATACAGATGGATGCCGTCCACGCCGCAGGCGCGGTACTCGTCGATCTGATTGATGGTGTACTCGATACCGGCAGCCTTGAAGGAGGCCTTCTTGCCCTCCACGTCGGCGTCAAAGGGATCCTTGACGAAGGGGTTGGGGAAGATCCAGTTCTTGGAGATGATCTCGCACAGGGCGCGGGGCATCACGCAGCCGTTGCGGCTCAGGGCCATATTGATGGTGGCGGCCTGATCCAGGATGGGCATGATGCCCACATCCACGGGCATGGTGATACCGGCGGCGCGGATGGCGTCCAGCCAGTAGCGGAACTGATCCATATCCCAGCACAGCTGGGTCATGATGTAGTCAGCGCCGTTGTCCTGCTTCTGCTTCAGGAAGGCGATGTCGGCCTCCAGGGAGCGGCAGGCGATGTGGCCCTCGGGAGAGCCGGCCACGGCGATGGTGAACTTATCGCCGAACTCCTGACGGACGAACTTCACCAGCTCGGTGGCATAGTGCAGATCGCCGCCGGTGCCTTCCCAGCCGAAGGGCAGGTCGCCGCGCAGGGCCAGCATATGGTCGATGCCGTGATCCAGATAATTCTGCAGCTGCTCCTTGATGCCTTCCTTGGTGTTGCCGATGCAGGTAAAGTGGGTAACGGGAGTGCACTTGCCGTCCTTCTTGATCTTGTCCAGGACCTCCAGGTTCTTGCCCACGTTGGAACCGCCTGCGCCATAGGTGCAGGAGATGTAGTCGGGATTCAGCGTATACAGCTGATCCAGCACGCCGCCGGCGCCGCACAGCTTCTCCATGCCCACGTCCGTCTTGGGGGGGAACACCTCAAAGGAAAATGCAGCTCTCTTGCTGAAAATGTCCTTCACGCTCATAAGTTACCTCCTTAGTATCCAATACATACGTAATTTATCATGATCCCGCTGAGGGGATATAGATACAAACTCAAGCTGGCATGAAATCTGACGATTTCATTGCCAAGGGGATCGCGGCCGCAGGCGCTATTCTCCGTCGTAGGGGCCGATGCCCACGCAGTGGAGCGAAGCGGAACAAGTACCCTTGGGGTGCATCGGCCCGTGCGAGCCACGGATTGGTTCGATCATCAATGCGTAGGGGCCGGCGTCCTCGACGGCCCGCCGGTCTATCAAAGCATCTCGTAGGGGGAACGGGGCGTCAAGGACGCCGCCCCCTACAAAAAGAGCAAAAAACTCTTACGCGCTCACAGCTCCGTAAACAGAAACTTCTGATACATGCCCGCGCTCTCCACGAACACGGTCATCTCGCCGGGGCGGCCCTCCTCGGCGGTGATGTGTACCTCCGCGCCGCGGATCTCCCGGCGCACCCATTCCACCGGGTCGTCGGTGTCCACCTCGAAGAACAGCACGTCCCGCATCTGGTTGCGCTCGCAGCTGTTGGCGATCTCGCGCACCACCTCATACCGTTTCATGGCAAGCCCCCTGAAAAAAGAAAAAACGGCCCCCTATATGTCCAGGTCAACAATGTTCGCCTTCACACCACAGGGCCGCGCGCACCGCGCTTTTGCCGGGGCAGTCACGGCGCTTTTCACCGCTTTCCTTTCCCCATTGTTATTTTTTCTACAATTAGAAATTATACTTGAAACCATGCGGTTTTGTCAACCTTTATTTCGTGCAAACCTCACAAAACGAACATTTCATTTTGGCCTTCTTACCGATTCTTTACACGATGTTGTTAAATTCACCGTATCTATATGTGAATCTTTTGACAAGTTGACGAAAATAAATTTTTTACCTCTTTTTGCTTGTTTTTTTCCGCCATCCCTAGTATGATACAGTCAGTGTGCGCAGACCGGGACACTTCTCCTGCTGCGGACATACCCTTGCTGCAAGAGTAGAAGTGGCGCGTTAAGTGCCGGTCGGATGGGAGGTTGCCGCCGGACGAAGGAGCTTGCTCCGCGATGCCATCTTCGCATCCGCTGTTGCAGAGTACGGTTACGCCGTGCGCGGGACAACTGCATACCCTTTCCCCAACCTCCTCCCACATTTTTGTTAGGAGGTCTTTTTTATGTCCAAAAATCCCCGGAATCCCGGATGGAGCGTCCGCTCCATCGCCATCTGCGCCCTGCTGACCGCGCTCAGCGTCATCCTGGCCCGTCTGCTGATCCCCATGCCCAACGAGACCACCCGCTTCTCCATCGAGGCGGTGCCCATCTTCATCGCAGGCATGCTGTTCGGCCCGCTGCCCGGCGCCCTCACCGGCTTTGCCGCCGACTTCATCGGGTGCCTGTTCACCCCCTACGGCTACAATCCCATCTTCTGCGTGCCGCCTATCCTGTACGGCCTCAGCGCCGGGCTGTTCCGCCCCTGGCTGACCCAGAAGGTCTCCCCTGTCCGGATCGCCGTGGCGTTTCTCCCGGCCATCGTGCTGGGTTCCATTCTCTATCAGAGCGGCTCGCTGGCCCTTATCTACGGCGGCGAGAGCAAGCTGGCCTTCTTCGTGACGAAGCTGGCCACCCGCAGCGTGCAGTTCGCCGTCACCGGCGTGCTGGATGTGCTGCTGGTGTGGGTGCTGTGCCGCTCCCGCGTATTCACCGCCGCCGGTGTGTGGCCCACCGCCGCCCAACCGGCGCAGAAAGGAGTGTCAGGTCAATGACACTGGAAGAAGCCTTACATTACATACACGCCGTCTGCTGGAAGGGCAGCATCCCCGGCCTGGAGCGCATCAGCGCCCTGCTGGACAAGATGGGCCACCCGGAGCGGACGCTGAAGTTCGTCCACGTCACCGGCACCAACGGCAAGGGCTCCACCTGCGCCATGGTGGCCTCGGTGCTGCAGCAGGCGGGCTACCGCACGGGCCTCTATACCTCACCCTACATCGTCCGCTTCAACGAGCGGATGCAGATCAACGGTGAGATGATCCCCGACGACGAGCTGTGCCGGATCACCGAGGAGATCAAGCCCCTGGCCGACAGCATCTTCGAGCAGCCCACCGAGTTTGAGATGGTCACTGCCATTGCCTTCGCGTGGTTTGCCCGCCGCAAGTGCGACATCGTGGTGTGCGAGGTGGGCATGGGCGGCGAATTCGACGCCACCAACGTCATCGGTGCGCCGGAGGCCGCCGTGCTGTGCAACATCGGCCTGGATCATACCGAGGTGCTGGGCGACACGCTGGAGAAGATCGCCGCCACCAAGAGCGGCATCATCAAGCCCGGCTGCGACGCGGTGCTGTACCGCTCTACCGACGGCGTAGAGGCCGTGGTGGAGCAGCGCTGCCGCGAGGTGGGCGCCACGCTCCACAAGGTGGATTTCACCGGACTGCACCTGCGCTCCCACTCGCTGGAGGGCCAGGTCTTCGACTTCGGCGGCCGGGAAGCGCTGCACCTGCCCCTGCTGGGTGAGCACCAGCTCCACAACGCCGCCGTGGCCCTGACCACGCTGGACGTGCTGCAGAAGCGGGGCTGGCAGATCACCGAGGCGGACATCCGCCGGGGATTGTCCCACGTCACCTGGCCCGGACGGTTCCAGATCATCCGCCGGGATCCCCTGTTCCTCATTGACGGCGGCCACAATCCCCAGTGTATTCAGGCCCTGGCCCAAAATATCGCGGATTATTTGCCGAACCGCCCCCTGACGGTGCTGACCGGCGTTCTCAGCGATAAAGACTATCACTGCATGTACCGCAGCGTGGCGGATCACGCCGTGGAGTTCATCACCGTCACGCCGGACAACCCCCGCGCCCTGACGGCCCAGGAGCTGGCGAAATACCTGGCCAGCTTCGGAAAGCCGGTGACGGCCTGTGATTCCGTGGCCGACGGCGTCCGCCTGGCCATCGACCACGCCGGTAAGGACGGCACCGTGCTGTGCTACGGTTCCCTCTACCTGCTGGGCGATGTCATTTCAGCAGTTGAAGAAACCAAATGACCTCAAAGCGGCAGGCTCCCTGCCGCTTTGGTTTTACAAGGAGACTCCCCCATGTTTGCTGACTTACATATCCACATGCTGTTGTCCGGTACGGACTGGAAGGCCGCCATCGCCGAGCACCAGCCGGAGCCGGACGATATTCTGATCAGAAATCGGCTTTCCGCCTATAAAAATGCCGATATTTCGTATCTCCGGGACGGCGGCGACCGGTTCGGCGTGTGCCTGCGGGCCAGGGAGCTGGCGCCGGAATACGGCATCACCTACCGCACCCCGGCGTTCCCCATCTACAAAAAGGGCCACTACGGCAGCTTCATCGGCCGGGGATGGTCAGATTTCGCGGAATACCGCGCATTATTGGCTGAGGCAAAGGCGGCGGGGGCGGATTTCATCAAGCTGATGGTATCGGGATTAATGGATTTTTCTGTCTACAGGCGGCTGACAGAAGAGCCTTTGACAGGGGAAGAAATGCATGACCTCATCGCCGCCGCCCACGACATAGGATACGCCGTCATGGCACACTGCAACGGGACAGATGCGGTGAAAAACGCCGTATTATCGGGCGTTGACAGCATCGAGCACGGAGCATACCTGGACGATGATGCCTGCCATATTCTGGCAGAGAGCCGCGCGGTGTGGGTGCCCACCCTGTCCACCATCGGCAATCTCATCGGCAGTGGACGGTTTCCGGATGAGGTAGCGGAGCGCATCCTCCGGTCGGCCCAGGAAAATATCCGAAAGGTTGCAAATTTAGGTGGGCTTATTGGTCTGGGCTGCGACGCGGGTGCGTTCCGGGTACCCCATGTGGAGGGCACCCTCAGCGAGGAGAAATGGCTGCGCCAGACCCTGGGCGAGGACACCGACGACATCCTGTCCGCCGCAGAAGGACAGATCCGGTCAAAATTCTGATTTCTATTGGTACATTAAGGGCCTTTATCGGTACATAAAAGGGCGTTATCGGTACAATAAAACGCCGGGTTTTTTCTCTCCCTCCGTCTCGGCTTACGCCGAGACACCTCCCTCGTCAGAAGAAGGCTTAATTTGATAAAAAAGCGGTATTCGGGCAAAGCCCGAATACCGCTTTTTTAATTTGGAAAACTTCCCTTACATGAGGGGCTCCATCTCCAGAACGGGATGGCCCACCTCGGTCAGGAAGGTGTACAGCTCCTCCATGTCAGTGGTGACGGTCTCGTCAGCGATCATGCTGGTGAAGTTGTCGATGCCGTACAGCTCCTTGGCGGTGGCGTTGATGCGATCCGCCATCTGATCCTTCAGCTCCTTGGGCAGCCACACGATGCGGCCCATGCCGCCCTCGGCGGCCAGGAACTTCTTGGAGGCGATGAACTGCTTGCCGTGGCCCATGAAGCCGGGGGTCTGAACGCCGCCGCCGGTCATGGAGGCCATCTCGGAGAAGCTCATGCCCAGGGGGGTCATACCCACATGCTCACGGTTGGTGATGACCACGCCGTTGGACATAGGCTCGATGCCGCAGATGCACTCGAAGCAGCCGCAGGAGGTCATGGGATCCTCCAGGATGGAGTACAGGGTCACGCGCTCCAGGGCGCCGTGAGAGTACTTGCTGACGGCCTCGTTGACATCCTCGTAGGCGCCCAGGCGCTCGTCCAGGCAGCGATCCTTGGGGACGATCTGGCAGGGGCCGTTGGGATCCAGCTCATTGGTGGCCTTGGCATCCAGCCAGGACACGGCGCCGCACAGGCCCAGACGCTCGGGGGTGACGATGCAGACGTGGCTGGGGGAGAAGGCCTGGCACAGGATGCAGGTGTAGAACTTATCCACGGACTCGTCGGTCATGGACTTCAGGCGGGCATCACGGGCGACAAACGCCTCGTTGGCCTTGGCGCGGATCTCCTTGCAGCCCTCGGGACGGGTGCAGATGCGGACCTGGCACTTGTCCACCACGGTCTCATACTCGCCCTTGACCTTGGCATACAGCACCTCGCCCAGGTGACGGGCGCGGAAGCCGGCCTCGAAGGCGGACTTGGACACGCGGACGCGGATCATGTCGCGCTGACCGGTGTGCATAACGCCCTCGATGCAGTTGAGGAAGTTGTGGAACTTACGCTCGACAACCGGCTCGAAATCGGTCTGCCAGGACTTGCCGGCCACCTCCAGGGTGATGGTCAGGCAGATCTTGGAGCCGGGCTCGAACTCGTCGAAATCGGGGCCGTCCAGGATGATGGCGTGATCCTCGATATTCTGGGCCTCTTCGGTGCGGCAGAACTCGCAGCAGTCCACGCGGGAGCCGTCGATCTCGATCTGGGTGTCGTTCTTGCGGATGATCTCGCCCTCGAAGGCGTTGGAGAAGGCCACGGGGATGTCGATGTTGGTGACCTTGATCTTGATGTCGCGGGCCTCCAGAGAGGTCTCGATCCAGTCCTGGGTGTTCTCGTTGATGATCAGGGACTTGGGCACGGCCCACATGTCATCGGTATCGTTGGTGATGACGGGGAAGCCCAGCTGGATGGCGCCGGCGCCGCAGGCCACGGTGATGTCGGGCACAGGGGCGTAGGCGTTGACGAACGCGAAGATGCGGTGGAAGGAGTAGTCGATATGGCCGTCATAATCGCCGGGCTGGACAGCGCCGAAGATGAAGGCGGCGCGGACAACCAGAGAGATGATATGGCCCACGGACCAGATGTCCTCGCCCACGGGGACGACGCGGACGTCGAAGTTCATGGTCATGCCGCACTCGATCAGCTGGTCAATGATGCCGCCGATCAGGAACACGAAGATACCGCGGGACTGATAGCCCTTGACGGTCTCCAGAGCCTCCTCCTTGGTGGGAGCGGGGCCGATCATGACAACGAAGCCGGGGATGTCGCGGGTGACCAGGGGCACGCCCAGGGTACGAACCTCGGCGTCGGTGAAGTGGCCGTGGTAATTGGTGCCGGCATAGGGGTCGGGGTTGCGGGCATACTTGCAGGCCTCGATCATCTCGGCGGCGATGGCGGTGCCAACACCGGAGGTGAAGATATCCTTGGTCTTATACTCGCGGGTCATCATGGCCTTCACGTCGGCCAGGGTGTCGCGCAGCTCGCCCAGGGTGGTGACCTTCTTGCCCAGATAGGCGTAAATGCAGGACAGGTAGTAGGCCGTGTCCGGCATCTTCATGGGAGCGGACTCGCCCAGTTCGGCGACGACGGCGTTGATCTCTGCCTCCGCCTTGGCAAACATCTCGTCGGAGCCTCTGAATACTCTGTCAAATAATCCCATTGATCTATTTCATCCTTTCAATTATTCATGTCTCGTCGATGCGCGCCTTGATGGCCCGGATCTCTTCCACGGCCCTGGGGCTGACATCGTAGGGGGAAAGGCCGCGCCGGTCGGCGTCGATGACCTCGGCGTCGTAGCTGATAAAGCCCAGCAGGTTCTCCTCGGGGATGCGGGAGCGGACGAATTCACGGTCCGCGTCGTCCCGGATCTTGTTGGCCACCACGTCCACCTTGGTGACGCCAAGGTCGGCGGCCAGCTGCTTCACCTTCTCATAGGTCTGCACGCTTCTTGCGCCCGGCTCGATGACCACGATGAAGCGGTCCATGCACCCGGCGGTGCCGCGGCCCAGATGCTCCAGGCCCGCCTCCATATCCATGATGACTACGTCGTCCTTGCGGAACACCAGGGCGGAGAGAATGGACTTGAGCATCACATGCTCGGGGCAGACGCAGCCGCCGCCGCCCGTCTCTACCGTGCCCATCACCAGCAACTTGACGCCGTTGATGTCCCGGGCGAACTTGTCGGGGATATCGCTGACCTGCGGGTTCAGCTTGAAGAACTTATTGGTGTAGGTGGCGCCGGTGCGCTCCTCTACCAGCTGACGCATTTTGGAAATGGGGGTGATGGAATTGACCTCTTCCTCCGTCAGGCCCAGGGCCAACCCCAGGTTGGCGTCGGGATCCACATCGGCGGCCAGCACGGTACGCCCTTCGTCGGCGTACAGGCGGGCCAGTGTGGATGAGAGCGTCGTTTTGCCTACGCCGCCCTTTCCGGTAATGGCTACTTTCATTGGTTCGACCTTTCCTCAGTCAAGATACGGCTCTTTCTCAGATGCCCAGCGCGGCGCGCTTGGCCTCGATACCGGCGATCATCTTGTCGCCCAGGCTCTCGATATCGGTGTCCACGATGAAGCGGGCTTCCACCCAATCCTTCACGCCGTGCTCACCCTGCAGCAGCTCCACCACCTCGCTGGAGCCCTTGGTATAGGGATCCACGCCCAGGTAGGTGTCGATACCGGTGGCGACGACGTAGTTGCCGATGGAGACGGCCTTCTCACTCATCCACTCGGGGGCGCAGCCGCACAGGGGGATCTGGGAGATGTTGATGCCCCAGTCCTTGGCGATGTCGGAGGCCAGCAGCATCATGCGGGAGATATCCACGCAGGAGCCCATGTGCAGCACGGGGGGAATGCCCACCAGCTCGCACACGCGCTTGAGGCCCTCGCCGCAGTATTCCTTGGCGGCGGGATCCATCAGACCGGCCTTGGCGGCAGCCTGGGCGGAGCAGCCGGACAGGATGACGATGATGTCGTTCTTCAGCAGCTTCTTCATCAGCTCGATATGAGCGGTGTCGGGACGGACCTTGGGGTTATTGCAGCCCACCATGGCCACGGCGCCGCGCAGCACGCCGGCCTTGACGCAGTCGATCAGGGGCTTGGTGGTGCCGTAAGTATCCACATGGGAGTTGCACACGCCGTCCAGCTCCTTCTTGATGGCCTCCAGAGAGTAGCCCACGCGGGCCTTGGTCTTCAGGTCGGGGATATTGACCAGCTCGGGACGGCGGTTCTTGAAGTTCTCGATGGCGGTCTTGACGATATTCTTGGCGTTCTCACCGGCGCTCTCGGCATGGAACTCGATGAAATCGGAGTCGGGGATACGGGCGATGGGAGAGGTGGTGATGAACTTGGTGTGGAAGCACTTGCTCAGGGGGCCCAGTGCGGGGAAGATGCACTGCACGTCCACCACGATGGCCTCGCAGGCGCCGGTCAGCACCACGTTCTCCTGGTTCAGGAAGTTACCGGCCATAGGGATGCCGTGACGCATGGTGACCTCGTTGCTGGTGCAGCAGACACCGGCCACGGTGATGCCCTTGGCGCCGTTCTCCTTGGCGTAGGCGATCATCTCGGGGTCGTTGGCATAGAACACGATCATCTCGGACAGGGAGGGATCGTGGCCGTGGACGATGATGTTGACGTTGTCCTTCTCCATCACGCCGATGTTGGCGGTGGTGTCGATGGGCTTGGGGGTGCCGAACATGACGTCGGAGAACTCGGTACCCATCATGGAGCCGCCCCAACCGTCGGACAGACCGGCGCGCAGGGACTGGCGGATCAGCGCCTCAGGCATGGAAGAGCAGCCCATATGGGTCATATGCAGAGACTGGGACACCTCGCGGTCGATGGCGCGGGGCTCGATACCGGCCTTGCTCCACAGCTCCTGGGTATGCTCGGGCGCGCGCTTGAGGAAGCGCTGGACGCCGAAAGGCTTGCCGTATTCCAGCAGGCCGATCTCGGCCATCTCGTGGGCCAGGTCATAGATGTCCTTGCCCTCGGTCTCCACGCCCCATTCCTTGGCGATGCGGATCAGCTTGTCAGGATCCTTGACCTGATAGTTGCCGCCCTCGCGGGTCTGGTACAGGGTGTGCATGATCTCACGACCATGGTCGGAGTGGGTGGCGGAGCCACCGGCGGTGAAACGCAGATAGTTTCTGCCGACGATGCCGTGCACGTCGCAGCCGCAGATGCCGCGGGGAGCTTTGGGGGTGATGCGGCAGGGGCCCATGGAGCAGATGCGGCAGCAGGTGCCCGCTTCGCCGAAGCCGCAGTGGGGGGTCTGGTTCTTTGCGCGCTGTTGCCAGGAATCCGCACCGACCTTGACGCCGTTTTCCAGCAGCATGGCCGTGGCAGCTTCCATCTGTTCCACCGTGATTAAACGATCCCAATCTTTCAAAGTGTAATCCTCCTAACGGTTTTTTCGCCGGTCACCGCAGCACGGCAGCCGGCTTGCTTATCATAACTTTTGTTGCCCTAACGATGACGGTTCCTCCCACCCTCATCTTTGTCACCACTTTAACAAAGTATTGGGCGCTTGTCAACAACGGAAATCAAAATTTTACGTTTTTCTTGGAAAAATTTCATGGAATATAGCGGTTCTCCGGGCCGTAGCGGCATCTGTCTGCGGCCTGTCGACAAACCCTGAAAACGCCCGGATTTCTCCGCAGGCGAAAAAGTCCGGGACGGCTTTTCCGTCCCGGACAGATGCTTATTCGGTTCTGAAACGCTTACTCGTTGCCGGGGAAGCTGGGGATGGTGGCGAAGCCCTTGGCCAGGTCCTCGTCGGTGGGGATATAGTCGCCCATCTCGCCGTCGTTGTACTTGTTGTAGGCTACCATATCGAAGTAGCCGGTGCCGGTCAGGCCGAACACGATGGTCTTCTCCTCGCCGGTCTCGCGGCACTTGACGGCCTCGTCGATGGCGGCGCGGATGGCGTGGCTGGACTCGGGGGCGGGCAGGATGCCCTCGCAGCGGGCGAAGTACTCCGCCGCCTCAAAGACGCTGGTCTGCTCCACGCTGCGGGCCTCCAGATAGCCGTCGTGATAGAGCTGGGAAACGATGCCGCTCATGCCGTGATAGCGCAGGCCGCCGGCGTGGTTGGCAGAGGGGATGAAGCCGTTGCCCAGGGTGTACATCTTGGCCATGGGGCAGATCATGCCGGTGTCGCAGAAGTCATACTTGAACACGCCCCGGGTCAGGCTGGGGCAGGAGGCGGGCTCCACCGCGATGATGCGGTAATTGGCCTCGCCCCGGAGCATCTGGCCCACGAAGGGGGAGATCAGGCCGCCCAGGTTGGAGCCGCCGCCGGCGCAGCCGATGATGATGTCAGGCTTGATACCGTACTTCTCCAGGGCCGTCTGGGTCTCAAGGCCGATGACGGACTGGTGCAGCACCACCTGATTCAGGACGCTGCCCAGCACATAGCGATAGCCTTCGCGGGTGGTGGCAGCCTCCACGGCCTCGCTGATGGCGCAGCCCAAGGAGCCGGTGGTGCCGGGGAACTCGGCCAGGATCTTGCGGCCCACCTCGGTGGTGTTGGAGGGCGAGGGGGTCACGTTGGCGCCGTAGGTGCGCATGACCTCACGGCGGAAGGGCTTCTGCTCATAGGAGCACTTCACCATGAACACGCGGCAGTCCAGTCCCAGATAGGCGCAGGCCATGCTGAGGGCCGTGCCCCACTGACCGGCGCCGGTCTCGGTGGTGACGCCCTTCAGGCCCTGCTGCTTGGCGTAGTAGGCCTGGGCGATGGCGGAGTTCAGCTTGTGGCTGCCGGAGGTGTTGTTGCCCTCGAACTTATAGTAGATCTTCGCCGGGGTCTGAAGCTTCTCCTCCAGACAGTAGGCACACACCAGCGGAGAGGGACGGTACATCTTATAGAAGTTGCGGATATCCTCGGGGATCTCGAAGTAGGCGGTGGTGTCGTCCAGCTCCTGCTTCACCAGCTCGGCGCAGAACACGCCGCCCAGCTCCTCGGCGGTCATGGGCTTCAGGGTGCCGGGATTCAGCAGGGGCGCGGGCTTGTTGGTCATGTCCGCGCGAACGTTGTACCAATATTTGGGCATCTCATCCTCGGTGAGGTAGATCTTATAAGGAATGTTTCTGCCCTTGAGCTCTTTCATGATATTTCTCCTTATATATTCTATAATGTATATTTTTCTATTTACGCAAAATAGTCGATCTTCATGGCGTGCTTGACCTTGTCCAAAGTCCTGGCGGCCTCGGCCTGGGCGGCGAAGCTGCCCTTGCGGAGGATCTCCATAACGGCGGCAGGGTCCTTCGCCAGCTCCTGGCGGCGGGTACGGATGGGCTCCAGGGTCTCCTGGAGGACGTTGTTGAGGAACTTCTTCACCTTCACGTCGCCCAGACCACCCCGCTCATAGTGGGCCTTCAGCTCCGCCAGGTTGGCGTACTCCGGCAGGTAGCGGGCAAAGTGCTCGTCGGTGCAGAAGGCGTCCAGATATAGGAACACAGGGTTATCCTTTGTGTTGCCGGGGTCGGACACCTGCAGATGGTTGGGGTCGGTATACATACTCATGACCTTGGTGCGGACGTCATCAGGATCGTCGGCCAGGTAGATGCAGTTGCCGAGGGATTTGCTCATCTTGGCCTTGCCGTCGGTGCCGGGAAGGCGGAGGCATGCCTCGTTGTCCGGCAGCAGGGCGGAAGGCTCCACCAGTGTCTCGCCGTACAGCTCGTTGAAGCGGCGGACGATCTCGCGGGCCTGCTCCAGCATGGGAAGCTGATCCTCGCCCACAGGGACGGTATCGGCCATGAAGGCGGTGATGTCCGCCGTCTGACTGACGGGGTAGGTCAGGAAGCCCATGGGGATGCTGTGGTTGAAGCCGCGGAGCTGGATCTCCGCCTTGACGGTGGGGTTGCGCTCCAGCCGGGCCAGGGTCACCAGGTTCATATAGTAGAAGGTCAGCTCCGTCAGCTCGCTGACGTGGGACTGCACCAGGATGGTGGACTTTTCCGGGTCGATGCCGCAGGACAGGTAGTCCAGCGCCACCTCCAGGATGTTGTCCCGCACCTTCTGGGGATGGTCGAAGTTGTCGGTCAGCGCCTGGGCATCGGCGATCATGAAGAACAGCTTCTCAAACCTGCCGCTGTTCTGCAGCGTGACGCGGTTGCGGAGGGAGCCTACAAAATGGCCCACATGAAGCCGTCCGGTGGGACGGTCGCCTGTCAGAATGATCTTTCCCATGATCGTTTTCTCCTTTTTGTATGTAAAATTATTTCAGCATTAAAAAAATCTGTCCCATGGAAATTCTTCCATGGGACAGATTGAAAATACAAATCTGCGGTACCACCCACATTGACGCAAAAACGTCCACTCTGCACGCACCATCATGCGCTCCGCCGGGATAACGGCCGCGGATGCCGTCGGGTATTACTGGCCGTTTCCGGTGTTCTCCCCGCCCTCGTAAGTCCATTCACCGTACATTCCGCTGCCCCGCTCCCACCAAATACGCGGCTCTCTGAAAGGTTCCTGTACGGATACTCCTCTTACTCGTTGGTTTGCTTTTTTGATTATGGACGTACTTTAGCACTTTTGCCGTGGGTTGTCAAGAGGGAATTTTTGATTTTTTTAGTTGCAAAGGATCGTAAAACCGTTGTAGGGGCCGGCGTCCCCGACGGCCCGCACGGCTGCGGCGGCATTTTCCGATGAACGGCGGGGCGTCGAGGACGCCGCCCCCTACGGAGTTCTTTCGACAGCTGCTGCGTAGGGCGGGGTGACCTCACCCCGCCGCCAGTCAAACGGCACGGCATCGTGCGGCGGCATGTGGTCATGCCGCCCTACGAAGTTCTTTCGATGCCATGTTGTAGGGCGGCATGACCTCAGGCCGCCGGGGGCAAAGTGGCTCGTGTCCGCAGTCACGAAAAGCCTCTCACAGCGCTCTCATGAACTCCGGCTTCAATCCCACGCCGGACAGGCCCGACTGCACCTTGTCCAGCAGCGCCTGGCGGTCACGGTTCAGGGTGCCCTTCAGCGTCAGGTAGTTGCTGGCGTGGTTCATGCGGAACACGCTGCCCTCGGAGTCGATGTGCTGCAAAAACAGCTCTGTCTCCTTCAGCACCTCCACGGGGCTGAGCAGGGTGAATTCGCCCTCCCGCACCCACTGCTCCAGGGGTGTGCCCCGCTCCACCATCAGCGTCAGAAGGCCGATGTACTCCGGCTTCATGGCACTGAGAGCCTCCGCCGTGCCGACGGCGTGCTCACGCCACAGTGCCACGCTGCCAAGACCGGAGATGGCCGTCACCGACAGCGCCAGGCCGCAGCGGCGGGCCTTCTGTCCCGCGGCTACGATGGCGGCGGCGCTGTGGCCCTTGCTCATCCGCTCCAGCACCGCGTCGCAGCCGGATTCCAGGCCCATGTACACCATCTGCAGACCCCGGGCACGCAGCAGGCGCAGGTCGTCCTCCGACTTCACCTGCAGGCTGGCGGGCGAGGCGTAGCAGGTAACCCGCTGGCACTCAGGAAACAGGCCGTAGATGAGACCCAGGATCTGCACCAGCTCGTCTGTCTTCCGCATGAGGGCGTCGCCGTCCGCCAGGAAGACGCGCTCCACATGGCGGTACATCTGGCGGGCCATCTCGAAGTCCTCGCGGATCTCCTGCATGGGGCGCATGGCGAAATGCTTGTCGTCATACATATCGCAGAAGGCGCAGCGGTTATGGCTGCACCCGTAGGTCACCTGGACGATGAGGCTGTACGCCTCGGACGGGGGACGGTAGACTTTTCCCTTATAACGCATGGTCATCACTCCTTTTGCAGGTATTATGCCATACTTTCCGGCGTTTGAAAAGCATATTCTTTCCCGTCGGCGCATAGGCTGTGGCATATCAACAAACGAGGTGGACATCGTATGGACAACAATTTCAACCGCGTGCAGCTCTGCGGCACGGTGGACAGCGCGCCGACGCTGAGCCATGTGAACCACGCCCTGGCCTTCTATAAATTCACGCTGGCGGTAGAGCGCCTCAGCGGTCTTGCGGACAAGCTGACGGTGATCGCCGCCCAGCCCCTTCTGGAGCGCGCCGCCATCCGGGAGGGGGACACCGTCACGGTGCGGGGTCAGCTCCGCTCCTTCAACAACAAGAGCGGCCAGGGCAGCCGCCTGGTGATCTCCGTGTTTGCCCATGTGCTGGAAAAGGGCGGGGACACGCCCTTCAACGTGATCCAGCTCTCCGGCGTGCTGTGCAAGCCGCCGGTGCTGCGGCGGACGCCCCTGGGCCGGGAGATCAGCGACATCATTCTGGCGGTGAACCGCCGGTACGGCCGGGCGGACTACCTGCCCTGCATCGCCTGGGGCGCCGTGGCCCAGCAGGCGGCGGCCATGACCACCGGTGACCGGCTGACCATCGAGGGCCGGGTGCAGAGCCGTACATACACGAAAACCGAAAACGGCGTCTCCACCGAGCGCACCGCCTACGAGGTGTCCATCATGCGGCCTGCCCTGTTGGAGGAGTTTCTGTTCTGACTTGACGTGTCCCCTCCCCCGCCGTATAATGGCGGGAGGAAAGGGGGCGGCGAAGATGGATAAGTGCGAAAGCTGCGTATTTTACAGCTATGACGAGGACTATGACGACTATATCTGCGAAATGGATCTGGACGAGGACGAGATGGTGCGGTTCCTCTCCAACCAGAGCAGCCAATGCCCCTATTGGCGTCCGGGGGATGAGTATCTGACGGCAAGGAAGCAGTGATCCGCGCCGGTATCGCTCAAAACAGCAAAAGCCCGGGCGGGGGACGCAATGCGTACCCCGCCCGGGCTTTCATATGCAGAAGAAGCGGGAGAGAGAGATCACTTCTCCAGATACTCCAGCGCGATGCGGCTCATGGCCGATACGCCGGAGATCATGACCTTTTCGTCAAAGACGATCTTGCCGTTGTGCAGCGACACCTGATTCTCGCCGTGGCCCGCGTCGATCATCATGAAGGCGCAGGGCGTGCCGGTCAGCTTGCCGAAGAAGCTGAAGTCCTCGCTGCCGGAGAAGGGCTGTGTGATATAGCGCACGGCGCTCTGGCCCAGCTCGTCGGCGGCGGCCTTCTCCACCAGGTCGATCATGGCGCTGTCGTTATAGGTGGCGGCATAGCCCTCCTCCAGCTGCACCTCGATGTCGCAGGCGAAGGCGATACCGATGCCCTTGCAGATCCGGTTGACCTCCTCGATGGCGGTATCCCGTGCCGTGTCGCTGAAGCTGCGCAGCACCGCCACCATCCGCGCCTCACCGGCGGTGATGTTCACCGCGTCGCCGCCGGACATGGTACCCACCGTCAGCACGGCGGAGTCCATGGGGTCGATGCGGCGGGACACCACCGTTTGCAGCGCGGTGATGAGATACCCCGCGCAGGCGATGGCGTCGTGGGCGGTGTGGGGCGCGGCGCCGTGTCCGCTCTTGCCGTGTACGGCGATGTGGAACAGATCCACCGCGCTGGTGAAGTAGCCCTTGTACAGGTTCAGCGTGCCCACTGTGTCATTCTCGGAGGGGCAGACATGCTGGCCGAAGATGGCGTCCACATGGGGATTCTCCATGACGCCCGCCGCCACCAGCTTCCGTGCGCCGCCGGGCATGGTGTCCTCGCTGGGCTCAAAGATGAACTTCACCGTACCGGCGAAGGAATCCCGCAGGTGGCACAGGGTCTTGGCAAGACCCAGCAGCATGGTGGTGTGCAGGTCGTGGCCGCAGGCGTGCATCACGCCCTCGTTCTGACTGGCGAAGGGCAGGCCCGTCTCCTCGTGGACCGGCAGGGCGTCGATATCTGCACGGAAGGCCACGCACTTGCCGGGGCCCTTGCCGCCGTGGAGCAGGCCCACCACGGCGGTGGGCAGGGGGGACTGTACCTCGTCCATGCCCATCTTTTCCAGCTCCCTGCGGATCAGGTCGCTGGTGCGCACCTCGGTCATGCCCACCTCGGGATGGGCGTGGATATCGCGGCGGATGGCCACAAGCTCGTCGAAAATGCTTTCGGCGTAGGTTTTGATCTCAGACATGGAATAAGACTCCTTTCAAAGAAGCGGCGGCGCTTACAGCCACGCGCTCATGACGCCGGCCACCAGCACGGAGGTGATGGACACGGTGACCATACCGGCCACCAGCATCTTGGGCATGATCTGGGCGTTGATGGCGGCCTTCTCCTCGGCCGTGGTGCCGGTGGACTCGGAGACCTCGTTGGAGATGATGACCGTACCAGGGAAACCGAACAGGCAGGAGCTGCCGATGGCCATGGACATCTGCCAGCTGTACCCGAAGATCTTGCCCACAAGGATAGAGACCACGGAGAAGGCCACAGTGCCGATGACCACGCAGACCAGCAGCGGCACCACCATACCGCCCACCATCTCCGGGGTGGCGGAGGCCAGATTGGTGAAGATGGACAGGGTGATGATAGGCATCACAATGCCGGTGGCGTGGGCCTTGCCCAGCGCGTCCTCATCCAGGAAGCCCAGCTCCTTGCACAGCACGCCGAAGATCAGGCACCACACCAGCTTGTTGACCGCATCGTGGAACAGGCTGGACACCCACACGGACAGCAGCGCCACCAGAATGACCTTGGCAATGATGGCATTGGGGGTGTTGTACTTGTCAGGCAGGGCGGGGATCAGCTTCTTGCGGCCCGCGGCGGCAGCCTGCGCGGCTCCGGCGGAGACGTCCGCCTTCAGCTCACCGGCGTCAAGCTGCGCCTTGATGCGCTTTGCCTCGCTCTTCAGACACAGGGAGGCCACGGGGTAACCCACGAAGCCCTGGGCGCACATGACCAGCGTGGCGAACACCGCCAGGTCGGGGAGGTTTGCCTTGTTGGCCATGTCCTGCATGGTCAGCGTGGCCACCACGCCGCCGGACAGAATGGGCGCGCCCACCAGGGCGAAGCCGCGGTCAATGATCAGCTGGCCCAGGAAGAACACGGCGGCGGAGATGGCGATGCACGCCACCGCCGCGATGATAACGGTGCGCCACTGGGCGCCGAAATCACGCAGCTTGATGGTGGTGCCCAGATGCACCAGCAGCATGGTCACCAGCAGTCCGGCCATGCTCAGCAGCGTGGAATCGGCGAACAAGGTGGTGGGGAAAATGCCGGCCCAGAAGCCTGCCAGAAAGACAACGGAGGCCACCAGCAGCATGGAAACAATGGCTTTTGTTTTGGCGGAGATCATGTCTCCGACGGCGAACACCACGAAGATGATCGCAGCAGCTAGGATCGCGTTCATAATTTTTCTCCTTCTCAAAAATGTTGAAAATGTAAAATGAAAAGCGGCTCCGTCTGAAGGACGAAGCCGCTTGACGCCACTGGTAAAAAATGGGTCTTACGCTTATGTCGATTCAGCCGGTTTACGGTATCGGGAGCAAAAATAGGCATACCAATAGAAGCCCGCAAAATAGCGAGCCATCCAAGCATAATAGGAGACCGTATTCCGGCTGTGGGTGTTGCTGGTGGTGTTCATCATCTGACGGGCCATGGTGGTCTCCTTTCCGCCGGGATCGCTCCGGCTGCTTGGTTTTGTTGGCACTGATTTTAGAACTTCAAAGCGCGAAAGTCAACAGCCAAATCATGGATATTCCGGTGAGAAAAGCCTATAAAGTTTGTTGGATTTTCACGAAATTGAACGGTTTCTTAACGCGGGCCAACGGATTTTCTAATGAATGGCATTACAAAGCGTTCTGGAAGGAACTGGAAGCCCCTCGGAAAAGAGATTTACAAACGCCGCCGTTTCTGGTACGATAGCGGTACCTGAAAGAAACGAGGAGGGCATCCCTATGAAAGACCTGCAGAAGAAGCTGCGCGTGGCGCTGGTACAGGCCACCCCGGTGATGTTCAACAAGGACGCCACCATTGACAAGGTGTGCGCGCAGATCCGCGAGGCCGGTGAAAACGGCGCGGAGCTGATCGTGTTCCCCGAATCTCTGATCCCCTGCTATCCCTATGGCCTGACCTACGGCTTCACCGTAGGCAGCCGCACCGAGGAATGTCGGGACGACTGGAAGATCTACTACGACAACGCCGTGCTCTGCCCCAGCGCAGACACCGACCGCATCGGCGCGGCGGCGAAGGAGGCGGGGGCCTACGTCTCCATCGGCTATACGGAGCGGGGCCGCAACAACGGCACGCTGTACTGCTCCAACATGATCTTCGGGCCCGACGGTACGCTGCTGTGCAACCACCGGAAGCTGAAGCCCACCGGCGCGGAGCGCATCGTCTGGGGCGATGCCGACAGGGACTACTTCCCCACGGTGGACTCCCCCTGGGGCACCATGGGTGCCCTGATCTGCTGGGAGAACTATATGCCCCTGGCTCGCGTGGCATTGTATCAGAAGGGCGTCAGCCTGTATCTGTGCCCCAACACCAACAATAACCCCGAGTGGCACGACACCATCAAGCACATCGCCATCGAGGGCAAGTGCTTCGTGTTCCATGTGAACCAGTACTTCACCAAGGACATGTATCCCACCGGTTACCACGGCCCCGCCGCCGACGAGATCGCCCGCCTGCCCAAGGCGCCCTGCAGCGGCGGCAGCGCCATCATCGACCCCTACGGCCACTATGTGACCGAGCCGGTGTGGGACTGCGAGACCATCATCTACGCCGACATCGATCCGGATCAGGCCGCCCGCGCCCGCATGGAGTTCGATCCCTGCGGCCACTATTCCCGTCCCGACGTGACGGAGCTGATCGTTCACGAAAAATAATATCCGCAGGGGCCGACGACTCTGTCGGCCCGCTGCGAAAGAGAGCAAGAGGAGGCCGCCATGGATCTGCGCGAGATCACGGATTTCAACGCCCCGGAGCTGGACGTCTACGCCCGGCTGACGGAGAATCAGCTGGTGAACCGGGCCGACCCGGCCAACGCCCTGTTCATCGCGGAGAGCCCGCTGGTGATCGGCCGGGCACTGGACGCGGGCTGCGTGCCGGTGTCCTTCCTGATGGAGCGCAAGCATGTGGAGGGCAAGGCCGCCGAGCTGCTGGCGCGCTGTCCGGCGGATATCCCGGTGTACGCCGCACCGCTGGAGGTGCTGGAGCAGCTGACGGGCTTCAAGCTGACCCGGGGCATGCTGTGCGCCATGCGCCGCCCGAAGCTGCCCACGGTGGAGCAGGTCTGCGCCGGTGCCCGCCGTGTGGCGGTGCTGGAAAACGTCATGAACCCCACCAATATCGGGGCCATCTTCCGCAGCGCCGCCGCCCTGAATATGGACGCCGTGCTGCTGAGCAGTCAGGGCAGCGACCCCCTGTACCGCCGGGCTGTCCGGGTCAGCATGGGGACGGTATTCCAGATCCCGTGGACGTATTTCCCGGAGGAGGAGGCGTGGTCGGAGGGCGGCATGGCGCTGCTGCGGCAGCTGGGCTTCAAGACCGCCGCCATGGCGCTGCGGGACGATTCCCTGTCCATCGACGATCCCCGCCTGCTGTCGGAGGAGAAGCTGGCTGTGGTGCTGGGGACGGAGGGGGACGGCCTTGCCGCCGAAACCATCGCCCACTGCGACTATACGGTGCGCATCCCCATGGCCCACGGGGTGGACAGCCTGAATGTGGCCGCCGCCAGCGCCGTGGCCTTCTATCAGCTGGGTAAACAGGCATAAAAAAGAGACGGTTCCAAAGGAACCGTCTCTTTTCAGTCTGTCAAAAAACTATGCAAACGCCCCTGCTTCTGCTATTATAGAGGAA
>ERZ827520.809-NODE-809-length-44326-cov-4.453931_pt1 | contig 44326 bp, 37 predicted proteins | sample MGYA00519581_ERZ827520 | MGnify/ENA primary metagenome ERZ827520 (study PRJEB31778, sample SAMEA3449339) | human gut metagenome | biome: human gut; feature: human-associated habitat; material: faeces | place: United Kingdom | collected 2010/2012 ...
TGGATGAACGACATGCTGCGCTATATGTCGCTCGATCCACTGGCCCGGAAATACAATCACGACAACCTGACCTTCTCCTTCTTCTACGCGTTTTCGGAGAACTATGTGCTGCCGATCTCCCATGACGAGGTGGTGCATGGAAAAGGCTCGCTGATCAACAAGATGCCCGGGGAATACGAGGATAAGTTTGCCAGCGTGCGGACCTTCCTCGGGTATATGATGGCCCATCCGGGCAAGAAGCTGCTCTTCATGGGCTGCGAGTTCGGGCAGTTCAAGGAATGGGATTTTGAGAGCGGGCTGGACTGGCTGCTGCTGGACTATGAGTCTCACCGGATGCTGAAGCATTTCGTCGGTTCCCTCAACCACTTCTATCTGGAAAATCCGCCCCTGTGGGAGAACGACTTCTCCTGGGAGGGCTTCTCCTGGATTGCCCACGACGACTATACCCAGAGCGTGATCTGTTTCCGGCGGATAGACCACAACGGGAATGAGCTGATCGCGGTGTGCAATTTCAATCCGGTCCGCCGGGACAACTATCGCATCGGGGTGCCGGTCCACGGCGTCTATACCGAGGTGTTCAACACCGACGCGGCGGAGTTCGGGGGCGGCGGAATCCTGAATGGAACGCTGGACAGCGAGCTCAAGCCCATGCATGGACTGGAGCAGTCGCTTTCCCTGACCCTGCCCCCGCTGTCGGTGCTGTATTTCAAGCTGAAGAAAGCGAAGCCGGTGCGGAAAGCCTCCGCACCCTGGGAGAAGAAGCCGGCTGCGAGCCGCTCAAAGTCCTCTGCCGCCGGGAAAAAATCCGCGGCGAAAAAGGCGGACGGGCAAGCCGGCAGCCCGGAATAATTCCGCCGGGCTGTGCATAGAATCGCAAAATCCGCTTTGAATCGTAGAAACCGATTTTGGGACATTCGGTTTCCGGGCGCGCCGAAGGGAAAAGCGGTTCGCCCGGAACCGAATGCAGGATATACGAAAAGTAGTATAATTGTTAGTTTATACAAAAATATGCTCTGGCAGGCTCCAGGTCATAGTAAGGAGGAATCGGAATGTTTCGTAAACAGGAATGCGTTGCGATGCTGCTGGCGGGGGGACAGGGAAGCCGTCTGTACGCCCTGACCCGCAATCTCGCCAAACCGGCTGTACCCTACGGAGGCAAATACCGGATTATTGACTTTCCGCTCTCTAACTGCGTCAATTCGGGCATTGAGACGGTGGGTGTTCTGACCCAGTATCAGCCGCTGGTCCTGAACGATTACATAGGCTCTGGGCAGCCTTGGGATCTGGACCGGATGGATGCGGGAGTCCACGTTCTGCCGCCCTACCAGGGGAAGCAGGGGGCGGACTGGTATAAGGGTACGGCGAACGCGATCTATCAGAATATGGCCTTTATCGAGCGGTACAGCCCGGAATATGTCCTTGTGCTGTCGGGAGACCATATCTATAAAATGGATTATTCCAAGATGATCGCGGAGCATAAGCGGAACAAAGCCGACTGTACCATCGCCGTGATCGAGGTGGAGATGTCGGAGGCCAGCCGCTTCGGTATTCTGAACACCAACCCCGACGGCTCGATCTACGAGTTCGACGAAAAACCCGAGCATCCGAAGAGCAACCTGGCTTCGATGGGAATTTATGTGTTCAACTGGGATAAGCTCCGCCGGTATCTGACCGAGGATGAGAACAACCCCGAATCCTCCAACGACTTCGGCAAAAACGTCCTGCCCGCCATGCTGGACGCGGGGGAAAGAATGGTCGCCTACCGCTTCTCCGGCTACTGGAAGGACGTGGGTACCATCGACTCCCTGTGGGAGGCGAACATGGACCTGCTCAATCCCAAGGTGCCGCTCGACCTGTCGGTGCCGGACTGGAAAATCTATTCCCGCAATCCCGGCCTGCCTCCCCACTTCGTGGGAGAGGGAGCCCAGGTGCAGAACAGCCTGATTTCCGAAGGCGGCAATATTTACGGAACCGTGGATTCCTCCGTCCTGTTCGCCGGCGTGACCGTCGCTCCGGGTGCGGAGGTGCGGGATTCCATCCTGATGCCGGGGGCCAGGGTGATGGCCGGGGCCAAGGTGCAGTACGCCATCGTCGCGGAAAACGCCGTGATCGGCGAGGGCGCCGTGGTCGGATCCCGGCCGGAGGAAACCGAGAAGATCGAGGACTGGGGCGTTGCGGTGGTGGCGTCCGGCGTGACGATCGGCCGGGGCTGCGTGGTTCCGCCAAAGGGTATGATCGACAGCGATCTGGAGGATAAGGCGTAACGGGCGGCGCGGCGTTTTTGGCCGCGCGGCGGAGCTTGACCCATAATCCCACGGCAAGCGGCGGTAAGACGGTAAGCGGATAACGAGACCGGCGCGCCGGCGCTTGCCCAGAAAGGAATGACGATAAAGGATGCGTAACAATAATGTCATGGGGATTCTGTTCCCCAATATGCACGACGAGGCGCTTCCCGCCCTGACCAGCAGCCGTCCGTTCGGCTCGGTTCCCTTCGGCGGTCGGTACCGCCTGATTGATTTCGCCCTCTCCAACCTGGTCAACGCCGGCATCTCCAAGGTCGGCATCGTGACCCAGGATAATTACCAGTCCCTGATGGATCACATCGGCTCCGGCAAGTCGTGGGACCTCTCCCGAAAAAATGAAGGGCTGTATTTTCTCCCTCCTGTCGCCATGAGCGACGAGCTGTACGCGGGCCGGGTCGCCTCTTTAATCGGAATTCGCCCCTTCTTCCGCAATTCCCGGGAGGATTACGTGATCCTCTCCGACTGCCATGTGGTGGGAAACATCGACTATGACCGGATGCTGAAGGCGCATGTGGCCTCCGGCGCGGACATCACCGTCGCCTGCAAGCACGGCGACGCGCCCCATCTGAACGGCAATCTCCTGCTCTGGATGCGGGAGGACGGCCGGGTGAACGATATCATGCTGGGCCATTCCCCGGCTGGGGAATGCGACTTCGGTCTCGGCCTGTACGTCATGCGGAAGGATTTCCTCACCCGGATGCTGGATGCGGCGGCCAGCCGGAACCAGATGAATTTCGACCGGGATATCCTGCTCCGCCATCTGGACGACGTGCGGATCTACGGATACCGTGTGCCGGAATATACGGCGGTCATCTCTTCTCCGGAGAGCTTTTTTTCCGCGAACATGGCGCTGCTGAACACGGAGGTGCGCGCCGCCCTCTTCCAGAACCTGCGGCCGGTTTACACCAAGGTGAGGGACGCCGCGCCCGCGCTTTACGGGCTGCGCGCATCGGTGTCCAATTCTCTGGTGGCGGACGGCTGCCTGATCGACGGTACGGTGCGCAATTCCATCATTTTCCGGGATGTGCGGATCGCACGGGATGCCTGCGTGGAGAACAGCATCGTCATGCAGGGCGCCATCATCTGTGAAAAGACCGTCCTGAACTGCGCCGTGCTGGATAAAGACGTGGTCATCAAGGCCAGCCGGAACCTGAGCGGGGCGGAGGATTATCCCATCTTTATCGACAAGGGAACAGTCGTCTGACAGGCAATGCGGCGCAAAAGGAAAGGAGCAAAATGAATCTATGAAGGTTTTGTACGTTACCAGCGAGGCGGTGCCCTTTGCCGCTTCGGGCGGATTGGCCGACGTAGCCGGATCGCTGCCCCATGCGATGCGGCAGCGGCTGGTTGGGTGCCGGGTCGTCCTCCCTCTGTATGAGGACGTGCCGCAGGAGCTGCGGGAGCAGATGACCTTTCTCACCAGCCTGTCGGTGCCGGTGGCCTGGCGGCGGCAGTACTGCGGGGTGTTCGAGGCCCGGCACAATGGCGTGATTTACTATCTGTTAGACAATCAGTATTACTTCAAGCGCCCGGGGCTGTATGGGCATTACGACGATGCGGAGCGTTTCGCGTTTCTGTCCCGCGCCGTGCTGGAGATGCTCACCTGCATCGACTTTAAGCCGGACATCATCCATGCGAACGACTGGCAGTGCGCGCTGGTGCCGGTGTACTACTCCCTCTTCTACGCCCAGCGGGAGGGGTACGAGAACATCAAAACGGTGTTCACTATCCACAATATCCAGTATCAGGGCAAATATGGGATGGAAATTCTGGAGGACGTCTTCGGCATCCCGCAGGACGCCCGCTCGATTGTGGAGCAGGATGGCTGCGTCAACCTGATGAAGGGCGGCATCGAGATGGCCAACCGGGTCACTACCGTCAGTCCCACCTACGCGCGGGAAATTCTGGACCCCTGGTATTCCCATGGGCTGGACAGCATCCTGCGGGCGAGGGAATGGAAGCTGAGCGGCATCCTGAACGGGATCGACACCGACAGCTATAACCCGGAAACCGATCCCCAGATTTATGCGCCGTATTCGGCGGACGATCCCTCCGGCAAAGCGGAGAATAAACGCGTTCTGCAGGAGCGGTTAAACCTTCCGCCTCGCCCGGACGTGCCGATGATCACGATGGTCACCCGACTGGTCTCTCACAAGGGGCTGGACCTCGTGAAATACATCCTCGGCGAGCTGCTGCAGGAGGATATCCAGTTTGTCCTGCTCGGCTCGGGAGACTGGGTGTATGAAAACTTCTTCCGGGAGATGCAGGATCGTTTCCCCGACAAAATGCGGTATTGCTTCGGCTTCGTACCCGAGCTGGCCCGAAAGATTTACGCCGGCGGGGATATTTTCCTTATGCCGTCCAAGAGCGAGCCGTGCGGCTTGTCCCAAATGGTGGCCTGCCGGTACGGAACCATCCCCGTGGTGCGGGAGACGGGCGGCCTGAAGGACAGCATCTCCGACTGCGGCGACGGGCAGGGAATGGGCTTCACCTTCCAGACCTACAACGCCAACGATATGCTGTACGCCATCCGCCGGTCCCTCGGCGCGTATGCGAACAAGCAGGATTGGCCTGTTTTGATGGACCGCGCAATGCGGACCGATTTCAGTTGGGGCCGCTCCGCAAACGAGTACATCAAGCTGTACCGTGCGCTGTTGAAGGAATAAGGACGAAAAAAGACAAATATATTTCTGAAAATCGCGGTATGCGGGCCATTTTGTGCGTTTGGTTCGTATGCTGCGATTTCTTTTGGTGCATTCCGGTATATCGTTTTATGATTACACATATGTATTTTATGTATTTATAGCCTTTGGAGATATAGCCCCAGGCGTTTACCATGACGAGAGGTGTAAAATTGAATATGAATAATTCGTAAAAAGCTAAATATTTTTGATTTTTTCGCAGGATATCTTGCTTTTGCTCGAAAATTGTGGTATTTTTGTCTATGCTACTTAAGCAATATGTTTAGGAGGGTTTTTATGCAACCGAAACAGAAATTAGTCGCCGGCCTTCTGGGAATTTTCCTTGGCGCGTGGGGAATCCACCAGTTCTATCTGGGAGACAACAAGAAGGGCGTCATCCGCATCGTTGTCACGCTGGTGACCTGCGGCATCGGAGGAATCTGGGGGTTCGTTGAAGGAATCCTGATCCTTTGCGGAAATATCAACACGGACGCACAGGGGAATCCGCTGGTTTAATCAACGGATTGACAACGCTATGCGGTTGGAAAAGGTCGCCTTTGATGGGTGGCCTTTTTCTATTATCTTTTATGGGGCAAGCAAAACGGCTCCTGGCAGCAAATACAGCGGACCGATTTCCGTTGGGCCGCTTTATCAATGTGTACATCCAGTTGAACCATGTGCCGTTGAAGGAATAAGGCCGCTTATATGAAAAAGGGTCTCCGGCTCTATCGGGGGTATAACACAGAATTGCATTTTTATAATTTAAAAATTGCAAAAAGCTGATGATGGAATACTATGGGTTGGCTTCAGGGGAGAGAGGAAAGAGGGCTGATTACCTAGATATTTAACGAAATATTGGCGAATTAGAACAAAAAACCGCATCCTGTTAGAAATAACATCAATGATTCTGGTTATTAATAATTTGCAAGACGGGTTATATAATGAATTCATATTAAAAACAAAACAGAAGAAACCGCATAAAGGAAATCCCCGCAAAGAAGCATCCGGATAGGCATCTTTTGTTTTCATAGTTCTGTGCAAAGGCGTACGGAAATCCCAATAAGGGATGGACGTACGCTTTCGTTTTTTGTACGCAAAAGGAGGAAGGAAGAATGGGCAAGATTTTGATGCAGACCAAGGGGCTGCGCAAGACTTTCGGCACTTTTGTGGCCAACGATAATATCAGCCTTGCTATCGAAGAAGGCTGCATCCATGCCATTGCCGGAGAAAACGGAGCGGGAAAAAGCACCCTGATGAAGATGCTTTACGGGGTCTATACGCCGGATGGGGGAGAAATCCTCATAGACGGCGAGCCGGTATCGGACTATAAGCCGGCTGTGGCCCGGCAGAAGGGGCTGGGGATGGTATTTCAGGATTTTCGTTTGATCCCGGCTTTTTCCGTGCTGGAAAACGTTTTTCTTTCGGCTAAGGAAAGCGGATTCCTGGTGGAAAAGCGAAAGCTGCGCCGAAAAATCAACGAGATATCGGAGAAATACAGCCTGCATGTGGATCCGGATGCGCTTGTATGGAGACTTGATCTGGGGCAGAGACAGCATATTGAAATCATCAAGGTTCTCATGAATGAGGGCGCCCGCATCCTGATTTTCGATGAACCTACCAGCGTGCTGGCGCCCCATGAAATCGACGCTTTTCTGCAGATGCTTCTGCAGTTAAAGAAAGACGGCTATGCCATCCTTCTTATCACCCATAAAATCAAGGAGATTCTTCAGGTGGCAGACAAGGTGTCTATTCTCCGCAAGGGACAACTGGTCTATACCTTTGAAGGAAACGATGCCCTTACGGAAAAGGCCATTGTGGCCGAGATGCTGGGGGACGAGACGGCTGAGATAGATTTGTATGGAAATGCAGGAAAAGGAGAGCATCCGGCGGCGAATAAAAAAACCGTTGTTTTATGCATCGGGTATCACCGTTAAGGACGACTATAACCGGGACATTCTTTACAAGTCCTTTTTCGCCCTTTGTCCAGGTGAAATTGTAGGGGTGGCAGGAATTTCGGGAAATGGCCAGCGGGAGCTGACCGAAGCGCTTTATGGCGTGCGTCCGGTTTATGACGGGGAATTGTATTTTGACGGCGAGGTGATCAACGAGACCACCATCCGGGAGAGACTGGACATGGGCATTCAGATTTTGTCCGAGGATCCTATCCGGGACAACGTGATTCCGAATTTCACCATTTTGCAGCATATGGTGCTGGCGGGAATCGAACCCCGTAAAAAGGGGCTCGACATTGACTGGGCCGATGTCCGGCAGCAATTTGAATCCCATCCGGAAATCCGGTCGCTGGGCGTGCCTGCGCCTGAACGATATGCGGAAAAGCTTTCCGGCGGCAACATACAGCGCATGGTTTTTGCCCGGGCGGTCATCTCCAAGCCCACCGTCCTCATCGCCAGTTATCCCAGCCGGGGGCTGGACATTGCCACAGTGCAGACGGTCCACAATACCCTCCTGGACCTGCGGTCAAAGGGGGTAGGGATTCTGCTGATTTCTGAGGATCTCAATGAGCTTTTTACCCTATCGGACCGTTTGGTGGTGCTGGCGGATAACTATATATTCGGTCCGTTTGTACCGGAGGAATACGACCAGCGGCGTATCGGAAATATCATGCTGAAGGGAGCGAGAAACCGATGAAAACATCCAACGGGGCAATCGCAAAAGAAAAAAAGCCCTTTCTGAAAACGGCGGCCGGCTGGGCAGACAGCCGGGTTTTCCGCTATCTCATCAGTATCCTTATTCCCGTGGCTCTTTTCTCTGTCTTCCTTCTCTCCCAGGGGAAAAGCATTCCCGACGCCTTTGCCGCCATGGGAAAGGCGGTGTTCGGCAACAAATACAGCTTTGGCGAGGTGATCGTGCGAACCTGTCCGCTGCTGTTAGCGGGGCTGGCGGCCCTGCTTCCCGCCAATGTCGGCGTTTCCAATGCCGGAGGCGAGGGACAGTTGATCTGCGGCGCTATAGGGGCAGCGTTATTGGGGACCACGGCGTTTAGGGGATTACCCGGCTTTATCGGACTGCCGGCGCTTTTGATTGGCGGCGCTTTGTTCGGCGCCCTGTGGGCCATGATCGCGATTCTCTGCAAAATGCGGCTCCATATGAATGAAACCCTGACCACGCTGCTGATGAACTTCATTATGGCAAACTTTGTCGGGTATTTGGTATTCGGCCCCATGAAGGATCAGTCCGGCATGAACTGGCCCCAGTCTGCAGAGATTGCACCGCAGCTGCGGTTCGGAACTTTTCCCGGTACAAGGGTGAACATCGGTATTTTTATCGCCCTTCTGGCCACAGCGGCGGTGTGGTTTGTGCTTAACAAAACCGCCCTGGGATTTAAGATGCGTACCATCGGCGGCAATCCCAACGCCGCCCGTTTTGCAGGGCTCAAGGTAGAAAAAATCCAGTTTTTAACCTTTTTGGCCGCAGGCGCTTTAGCGGGACTGGCAGGCGCCATTGAAATCGCCGGTATTGAGGGCCGTCTGCGCCTGGCAACCGGTACGAACCTGGGCTTTATGGGCTTTCTGGCCGCAGGCATGGTATGGAACAAACCCTTGTCCACGGTTCTGGCGTCCCTGCTTCTGGCTGCCATTTCCGTATCGGGCAACTCCATGGAAATCAGCACCGGCCTTCCCGCATCCGCCGCCCAGATTCTGCTGACGCTGGTTTTGCTTACGATCTTTGCAGTCGGAAGGAGGAGGCAGAATGTGTCGTAAAACGGTTGCTCGAGTTAATAGGGAGAGGCTGTGTATCAACAGAAAGAAAGGAGGGGATCGCCGTGGAAGGTGATTTTCTGGGCACATTTTTAACCAGTACGGTGCGATCTGGTACCCCCGTTATTTTTGCTTTGGTGGGAGACCTGATAGGCCAGCGCGCCGGCATCATTAGCCTGAGTGTGGAGGGCAGTATGCTGGGGGGCGCCTGCGCGGGTTTCGCCGTAGCCGCCTTGACCGGAAACCTGCTGCTGGCGGTGCTGGCCGCCGCGTTGAGCGGGGCAGTCATCGGTTTTCTGCAGGCGTATCTCACGATTGACCGAAAAGCCAATATGATGGCGGTGGGATTGGCGCTGATGTTTTTTGCCCAGGGCGTAACGGCTTATTTTGGCGCTTCTCTCAAAAGCATGCAGATTACAGGCTTCCAGCCCATCCGTATCCCTTTACTGGCCAATATTCCTCTTATCGGCGAAGCTTTTTTCCACCAGGACATTCTTACCTATGGATCCTACCTTCTTCCGGTTCTCGCTTTCCTGCTGCTGTATAAGACCAAGCCGGGCATCATGATCCGCTCGGTGGGGGAACAGCATCAGGTGGCCCACGCTTATGGCTATAATGCCCGCGCCATTAAATACGGCGCCGTCATCGCCGCCGGCGTACTGGCGGCCATCGGCGGCTGCCAGCTGAGCACCGCCTTCACCATGACATGGACCAACAACATGTCGGGCGGCCGCGGATTTGTCGCCTCCTCCTTGGTTATCCTCTGTTCCTGGAAGTCTTTGCGCGGGTATGCGGCCGCCTACCTTTTTGGCGGCGCCCAGGCGCTGCAGATTCTTTTCCAGCTGTTGCAGGTCCCCATTCCCACTTACATCACCCTTATGCTTCCCTATATTGTTACCCTGTTTGCTCTGGCCCTGGTGTCCTCCGGCCGTAATCCCAGCATGCCGGAAGAGCTTAAGCGGTTGTCCCAGCCCATGGAGCTGCTGAATTGATGCAGCTTCTGCTCATGGTTAATGAGGGGGCGTGTCGTGGGCGGGCTGTCCGCAGCCATCCCTCTGCGTCAAAGACGTTCAACCGTCCTCTTTTAGAAAGGAAGATTTTCTATGAAAAAAGCCTCGAAGAGAAAAGCGGTCCGTCTTCTTAGCCTGCTGACCGCACTGGTCCTGCTTGTGTTTACCGCAGCAGGCTGTTCGGGCGGCGGAACGGGAGACGGCTCCCAAAAGCCCGGCGAGGGAGCCGCCAAAATCGGCGTTATGCTGTTGGGCACCCGGGACGATTTCGGGTATAATCAGTCAATCTATGAAATGACCCAGGGCATTCCCGAAGCCACCGGGCTGGAGGTTATGCTTAAGGAAAACGTACCCGAATCCGCCGAAGCGGAAAGCGTGATGGAAGAATTGATCTCCCAGGGCTGCGGTATTATTTTCGCCTCCTCTTATGGGCATCGCGACCCGGCGCTGAACGTGGCGGCCCGTCATCCGGAGATAGCCTTCTATGTCAGCAACGGAGAAGCAAAGGACAATCTCTCCGCCCTGCAAGGATGCTTCTGGGATTCCATGTATCTCTGCGGTATGGCCGCGGCTATGGCCAGTGAGAGCGGCAAGCTGGGTTTTGTAGCCCCATTTGCCATTCCCACCTGTATCTCTTCTGTCAATGCTTTTGAACTGGGGGCGCAGTCGGTTAATCCGGACGCTGTTACCAGCGTGGTCTTTACCGGCTCCTGGGCAGACCCGGGGGTACAGACCAATGCGGTTAATTCAATGACCGACAGCGGTATTGACGTCATCGCCCAGTTCCAGGATTCCACCAAAACCATCATCGAGCTGTGCAGCCGTAAAGGCATTAAAGCGCTGGGATTCCACATCGACGCTATGGAATTGGCTCCCGATGCCTGGCTGACCGGGTGCAAATCGGCTTGGACCCAGCACTATGCCCAGTTCAAGGCAGCCAAGGAGGGTAATTATGAGCCGATATCCATCCGCGGCGGTTTTACAGAGGGCATGTGCGACCTGTCCAGCTTTGGCTCCTCTCTGACCGATGAACAGATAGCGGCATTGGAAGCGGAAAAGGCCAAATTTGTCAGCGGGAAGAAAACCACCTTTGTGGGTCCCATCTATGACCAGGATGGCAATAAGGTCATTGAAGACGGCTATAAGGCCACGGTCGCGGATGTAGACAGCTATAACTGGCTTGTCAAGGGCGTCAACGGCGTGCTTGGCTAAGGGCGAGGGCTATGGAGATCACCGTTCTTTGCTTGTGCATTCTCTGTTATACGGTCGGAAACGCCTGTCAAAACCGTTTTTCCTCTACGCTGGAAGGCCGGCTGCCTGTGCTGGGGCTCTTCCTGGCCTGCTGGATGGGGCTGGCGGCCGCTGTATTTCTCCTTGTCGGATTGATGAGCCAAGAGGTAAGCTTCCAGCTTGTGACCGCCGTGACGGCCGCCCTAGCCGGCTTATGCACCGTGCTCTCCGGCGTTGGTCTCATAGGAGCGTTCTCCTGCGGTTCCATGTCCATGACCATGCTGATTTTTTCCATGAGCGTGGTGGTGCCGCCGGCTCTGTCCATACTCTTCCTCCACGAAACACCCACGCTGGCCCAGTTTGCCGGACTGCTTCTCATCATCGCCGTGCTGGTTGTAGCCAATGGAGGAAGGAGTTCGGATGAGAAAAAAGGGAACGGAAAGTGGCTGGCACTCGCTCTGCTGTCGGCTGTGAGCAGCGGGGGCGTCAACTTTCTTTCCAAGCTCCACCAGACAGCGCTGCCCGGCCGGGAGGAAATTCCCTATTCCTTTCTCTGTTATCTGACCGGCGGTATCTTCGCCCTGCTGCTTTCCCTCCTTCTCCGCCGTCTGGCGGGGAAGGAGGGAAAGGACGCCGCCCTATTCCTTTACAATGAGCGGCTTCTTTTTGCCGGCTGTGGGCGTAGCGCTTTCTCTTGGGGGCGCTCAGCTATGTAACCTTTACAATGCATCCCGGCTGCCCGCCATTGTCCTTTTTCCTGTCGTCCAACTGGGGACGCTGCTTGTGACGACTGGCTATTCCCTTCTGGTATTGCGGGAAAAACCTGCGCCCCGCTTGTATGCGGGGCTGGCGATGGGGGTGGGAGCCATCGTTTGTATGAACTTCTGAATGCGTGGGGCGGCTTTCCCCCTGTCTCAATAATAGAAAGGAACTGCCTATGGCTCTTACTGTTTATAAAGCCAATATCGCTTATACGCCCAGCATGGAGCGGTTTGAGCTCCGCCCTGGCGGCTATGTGGCGGTGGAGGACGGCCGTGTGGAAGGGGTGTATTCTACATTGCCCTCCCGGTTCAAAGGCCGGCCGGTTGAGGACCTGGGCGATCGGTTCCTCATTCCCGGCTTTACCGATCTCCACCTTCACGCCGCCCAATATCCCAACATGGGTATTGGCTATGACTGCGAGCTTTTGCCCTGGATTGAAAAATACACCTACCCGATAGAAAACCGCTGTGAGGATTTGGCGTACAGCGCCAAGATGTTCGCCGCGCTGATAAAAGAGCTGTGGCGGTTCGGCATTACCCGCTGCGTCATAATGGCGCCGCCCTGTACCGGCGCGGTGGATATCCTTATGGAACAGTTCATCCGTTCCGGATTGGGATGCTATGTAGGCAAACGGCACACCGACTACAAGCTCAACAACTATCCCTGTGAGGATACCGATGCTTCCCTTGCAGGGGCCCGTTATCTGATAACGAAATACGAAGGGAAAAGTCCGTTCGTGCGCTATATGCTCAACCCCTCCTTCGCTCCCGGCTGTACGGAACGAATGCTGGAAGAGGTGGGAAGGATGGCGGCAGCCTTACGGTTACCGGTACATTCCCACCTGGACGAAAACCGAAACGAGGTACAGTTGGTGGCCCGGCGCTTTCCCCATGATCCCCACTATGCGGGAGTTTACATCCGTCACGGCCTGTTCGGGGATACTCCTACGGTAATGGCCCATTGTATTTATACCACCGAGGATGAGGTGAAGGCTATCCGGGACAGAGGGGTCTATGTGGCGCATTGCATCCACTCCAATCTGGACCTGGCCAGCGGGGTGATGCCCCTGCGGCGGTATCTAAAGGAGGGGATTCATGTAGGCTTGGGCAGCGATATTGCCGGCGGGCATACCCTCAACATGATGGACACCATTCGAGCCGTTATCGAAGCGTCCAAGACGGTGTTCGTTCAAGAGGAAAGCTGCCCTCCCATCACGGTAAGCGAAGCCTTCTATCTCGCAACCAAAGGGGGAGGAAGCTTCTTCGGCAAGGTGGGAAGCTTTGAACCGGGTTACGTGTTTGACGCCCTGGTGGTGGATGACCGTTCTCTGCTGAACGACTATATTGACCGCAGCCTGCAGGAACGCCTGGAGCGATTCCTCTATCTGGGAGACGACCGGCAGATTATCCGCCGCTTTGTGGCCGGCCGGGAAATCCCGGAACCAGTGCTGTGAAAGAAAGGACAGCGGTGAGGATCATGAAGATATACAAAGGAAACCTGATTTTTACGGAGACCTATGAGGCGTTTACCGCGATTCCGGGCGGCTATGTGGCGGTAGGGGAAGACGGCGTAATCCAGGGTGTTTACAAAGAACTTCCGGAGGAACTGCGGGGAATCGAGACGGAGGATTTCGGGGATAAGCTTCTCATCCCGGGCTTTTCCGACTGCCATGTCCATGCTTCCCAGCTTCCCACCATCGGTCTGGGCTATAACCTGGAGCTTATTCCCTGGCTGGAGAGATACACCATTCCCCAGGAAGCAAAACTGGCGGATCGGGAGTATGCCGCCAGGGTGTATGCCCGGTTTGTTCATGAGCTATGGAAATATGGGATAACCCGGTCGGTGGTAATGGCGAGCAACTCCACCGAATCCACCACCATTCTTTTTGACGATATGGTCCGTGCAGGCTTGGGCGGTTTTGTGGGAAGAGTTTGCATGGACTACGGCACCCCCTACAAAGAGGAAACCAAGGTGGCCGTGGACGAATCCCGTCGGTTTATTCAGATGAATCTGACAAAGAGCAGCCTGGTTCGACCCATTGTCACGCCTACTCTCAGCATGGTGTGTACAAGGGAGCTGATGACGGCTCTCGGCAAGCAGGCCGAAGAATTTGGGCTGCCGGTGCAGGCCCACCTCAGTGAGAACCGGGAGGAAATCCGGGTTACCCTGGAGCAAAACCCCGATTGCGCTGATTTTGGCGACACCTATGACAAGGCGGGGGTATTTGGCCAGATGCCTACCGTAATGGCGCACAGCATCCACTTGACCGAACGGGAAAAGCAGCGAATGATTGAGCGTGGAATCCTGGCGGCGCATAATCCTCACTCGAATCTCAATCTTTTGAGCGGAGCCATGAAGCTGGCGGAATACCATGATCGCGGCATTCGGGTGGGACTGGGCAGCGATATTGCCGGCGGCCATACCCTGAATATGTTTGCCAATATGGTAGCGGCCATTGATGTGGGCGCCGTCCATTATGTAAACGGGACCTATCCCCGGCCGGTAACGGCGGCGGAGGCCTTCTACACCGCTACCAAGGGGGGCGGAAGTTTCTTTGGCAAGGTGGGGAGCTTTGAGCCGGGTTATGCATTTGACGCGCTGGTTGTGGACGACAGTGAAGCGTCCTTGTTCAACCAATATTCCCTGCTCGAACGGGCAGAAAGGATGCTCTATTGCTCCGATGATCGTCACATCCTAAAACGGTATGTCAAGGGCCAGCTACTGGCTGAGCCTTCCTGTAGGCCGGAATAGAAAATGCCGCCTAAGCATTCCAGATTCCGGATTTACCGTGGAAATCCGTTCGCTTTGGTATAGGTTTGCCGATAGATGTTGTAGGCGCTGATCGATATGATTAAGACGGATATCTCGGACGCTCTCATGAGCGAGGAAGCATGGAACGCTAGTCGGGGGGCCTTGGCGGCTGATGGAGTCATCGCCGTCGGACATACGGCCCGAACAGATTCCCTTTAAAACATGTTTATCGAAACAAAAATGGATACAGGCTTTCGGCCTGTATCCATTTTTATGGGTGGAGACGCTTTCCGAGAAAGGGTAATCCACGCTCCCCGTGGGGGGAGCGACGAAAGCCTGTCGTTGGACAACGCCCCGCAGATGGATTTCAATCCACGCTCCCCGTGGGGGGAGCGACGCGTTGGTATGGGCGACATAATGGATATCCGGGGCATTTCAATCCACGCTCCCCGTGGGGGGAGCGACTGCTTGGGCATTGGACGGGTATCCTTGCTTAACTACATTTCAATCCACGCTCCCCGTGGGGGGAACGACCGGCTTGTCGCTGTACTGGTAATTTGCCTTGAGGGCATTTCAATCCACGCTTCCCGTGGGGGGAGCGACCTGTTTTTTCATTTGCCGGTTGATACTTTTCTTCGTATTTCAATCCACGCTCCCCGTGGGGGGAGCGACTAGCGACACCAATCAAAACAGCTACAAGGCCAAGAATTTCAATCCACGCTCCCCGTGGGGGGAGCGACGAGACAGCGTGTACCGATCAGACGGGACGTTGGGATTTCAATCCACGCTCCCCGTGGGGGGAGCGACAACCCTGACCTATAGAGGGAATCAAATTTGCTCTATTTCAATCCACGCTCCCCGTGGGGGGAGCGACTTTCCGTGGATTACCTTTTAGGCAATGAGCAAAAAATTTCAATCCACGCTCCCCGTGGGGGGAGCGACTCCACTTCATACTGCTCTGGAGCGTTCAGAAGAAATTTCAATCCACGCTCCCCGTGGGGGGAGCGACTATTTGCATCGTTAAAATTGGAGAATATGCAATATTTCAATCCACGCTCCCCGTGGGGGGAGCGACTAAAATATGAGACTGTATTTTTCTGGATTTCTATAATTTCAATCCACGCTCCCCGTGGGGGGAGCGACGGGTGGCGATGATGACCGGTCACGTTGGGAAATATATTTCAATCCACGCTCCCCGTGGGGGGAGCGACCCGTGCTCGACGCCTCATTGTTGAGAGAGAGATATAATTTCAATCCACGCTCCCCGTGGGGGGAGCGACCCTCATAAATCTGCCTATAATGACCATAGTGGACTATATTTCAATCCACGCTCCCCGTGGGGGGAGCGACTCTGGATATCGTTACAAAGCTGCAGGAAGTCGGAATATTTCAATCCACGCTCCCCGTGGGGGGAGCGACTGATAAACATGGAAACTATGGGCAAAAGACTAAAAATTTCAATCCACGCTCCCCGTGGGGGGAGCGACCTGAAGGCCCCATTTCGGCGTTTTCGGGTGAATTATTTCAATCCACGCTCCCCGTGGGGGGAGCGACACAAAGGAAATAGCCGGTGCGATTGATGGCGCGGTATTTCAATCCACGCTCCCCGTGGGGGGAGCGACACACGGGTGGAAGTTGCATGGAATTGAGCTTGATAAGATTTCAATCCACGCTCCCCGTGGGGGGAGCGACGATCGGCGATATCGGCGAATAACGTATGAAGCCTGTATTTCAATCCACGCTCCCCGTGGGGGGAGCGACGATCCAGCCCCAGGTACACCTGCTTCCCTTCCCAATTTCAATCCACGCTCCCCGTGGGGGGAGCGACCGGCATCAGGGCAGTATGATTACGCCCTCAACGATCATATTTCAATCCACGCTCCCCGTGGGGGGAGCGACTGCTTTGGTCAAACGTGCGCTATCCTGTCCTGACAAATTTCAATCCACGCTCCCCGTGGGGGGAGCGACTATTCGCCTTCCTGTCTCCTGCCGCCGGACAGCTTATTTCAATCCACGCTCCCCGTGGGGGGAGCGACAATCAGCCTTAACGCGTCCATGTGCTCTATCTATTTCAATCCACGCTCCCCGTGGGGGGAGCGACCAAGGCGTTTTATAACCAGCGCAAAAGCGGATAAATTTCAATCCACGCTCCCCGTGGGGGGAGCGACAAGGGCAACAGCCCAATTATGCCTATTTTTGCCTTATTTCAATCCACGCTCCCCGTGGGGGGAGCGACAGCCCCAGGGAGGTGGACGAGAAGGCGCTGGACGTATTTCAATCCACGCTCCCCGTGGGGGGAGCGACAGCAAAAGTAAATAGATTTTTACGGATATTTTGACGAACATAGCAAAAAGAAGAAGTATACTTGGTACAAAGACGATGACGGCCGAAGGGTTTGCTTACAAAAAACGTGTTTCAGGGGATCGCTCTCGGTGCGAAGCTCCCCGGTTTTATATGTTCGACTATATGTCGCACCTGTAAGGCAAATAATCAAGCCCCCTTATGCAGCAACGGCGTTTTCCCTATAGGATTAGGATATCATCCTGACGGAAGCTGGGCTGTTGTCCGATATGCTCCACCTTGTGTTTGTAATTGTTTCCCAGATGATAGAAACGCAGGCTGTCCTCTTTGGGTTCGACGATGGCGGAAAGCCTGGCCTTAAAGGCGGCAAACTGTGCGGCATCCAATAAGCATTCAAAAACCGAGTTCTGAACTCTCTGTCCATAATTAACGCATATTTTCGCCACCTGCCGCAGTCGTTTGCGGCCGGCGGCGGAGTCCGTATTGACGTCATAGGTCACTAAAACCAGCATTATGTTCCACCCTTCTTGTATAGCGCGTTCCTATTTCCAGAAAAGCGGCGGATATTGCTCTATATCCCCTCTTATCGTACGGGCCAGAAGGAGCGCCTGCACATGAGGCACAAGTCCCCAGGGCAGCTTTTCTTTCAGAAAAGGATGGGTGATCTGCTCCTGTTTTTTGCCCTGCCAGGCGGATAAAAACTCCCGGCGTCCTTCATCGGTCAAGAGCACCGCGCCGTTCTCCTGCTTTTGCAGGTGTTTGGCGGTTAACACCTTCTGATTGATGCAGGAAAGTACAAAGCGATCGGCAAAAACCGCACGCAGCTCCTCCAACAAATCCAAAGCCAGGCTGCGGCGTCCGGGACGCAGACGATGCAAAAACCCCACGTAGGGATCGAGCCCTACGCCTTCCAGCGCCGCCGCGCAGTCCCGTGCCAGCAGCGTATAGGCAAACGATAGCAGCGCATTGATGTTATCGAGCGGCGGTCGCCGGCTTCGCGAGGTAAAGGGGAAGTCCTCCCGTTGCTGCAGCACCAGTTCGCCGAAGCCATCGAAATACCGCTGGGCCGCTTCGCCCTCCAGTCCCAGCAGCTGCCCGGGATCTTCACACTCCCCGATCAGCGGCAAAGCCGCCGCCATTTGCGAGGATAGGCGCTTGAGCTTCTCCACCGGTACCCGCTGCGGGTGGTCGCGGGTCGCGCGTTCCAGCACCCAGCGGGCGTTATAGACCTTACCGATCAGGAAGCCCCTGGCATACCGGCAGCTTTGAATTTCGTCATCCGCAATACGATACTGCTGCTTACGCAGGAGCACGTTGCCCCGTTCTTCGCCGACCGCACGGGCCAAAAACTGACCACGGGGAGAGAAAAAGCAGAGGTCGACGCCGCGGCGGGCGCAGCCCCCCATTAAGGAGGGGCTGGCGCCGGAATAGCTAAAGCAAAGGATGCTTTCCAACGTGTGCAGCGGAAACCGAGCCGTCTCGGTTTTGCCACGGCTGACCACCACATTTTCGCCGTCCAGCGACAGGTAGCTGTCCTCGGACAGGACAAAGAGGGTGTTTAACAGATGTCTCACAGTGATCCCTCCCCATCGGACGGCGCAGCCGTTTCCATGATATGTTCGCGAACATAGGCTGCTGCGTCCACCCGACTGTACAACGAAGGCAGGCACAACTCCTTCAACGAGCAGGCATTACAGAATTTTCCCGGGCGTACCCGCGGCGTGTAGCCGCGCCGGAAGTATTCGTTCATCTCTTCCGCCATGCGCTGTGTGATCTGTCGCAGCTCCGGCGTCAGTTCTACCTGTTCCCGGCGGCGCGTCTCCTCATAAAATAACGCGCCGGCCGGGATTTCACAGACGAGCATTTCCTCCAGCGCCATAGCCTGGGCGCAGAGCTGGAGACGGTCGGCGTCCGTTTCCTTTGCGTGGCCGTGCTTGTACTCGACCGGCAGCGGCTTCCACCGTCCCTCCCGTTCCCGAAGCGGAATGCCCTCCGGGTCCCGAAGGAATTCCACGACATCGCAGGCGCCAGACAGTTTCAGCCGATTTGAAACCACCCGCATTCCGCGCGTGATCAGCCGATCGCCGCGCTTTTCGGCTGACGTTTCCTCATGACAGCGGCTGTGCTCCAGGCGGCCTTCAGCAGTGCGAAGGTTTTCGGCCCATTGCTGTTCCACGTGGATAAGAGCCCATTGACGGCGGCAAAAGCAGAAATGCTGGATGCCGGACATCGGCAGGTATTCCTCCTCCCTGGCAGCCATCAGGACAGCCTCTGGCAGGTAACTCCTTCGGGCAGGTCATCCGCCACTGTAACGATATAGTCCGTATAGGCGCGGGGCGTCGTAACATCGGGCCGGCGTTCCACCTTCACCGCTTCAAACAGCTTGTAGGCCGGGGCGTTCCCCAGCTCCGAATCATGCCGGAAAACGATCAGCTCCCGTACGGCCATTTTTCCGCGGGCGGCGCTGCGGTCGTTTTCAAACATGTTGAGAATCGCCTGCCACAGCAAAGCCAGGTCTTCTTCGGAAAAACCGGTGACCTTGCGGGCCAGGTTGGCGGAAACATATCCTTCGGCGCGATACAGACCGTAGGGTATAATGTGCTTGCGCCCGATCTCGGTGCCTTTCTTCTCAGCGTCAGTCTCGGTGGTAATAGCGACGCGGGTAATGGTCACCTCCTGCGGAACCACCGGATCAACCGAGTGGGCAAAGGCCAGCTGCACCGGTCCGCGTACCTGTCCGCAGTTGAGATTCCCTTTCACAAAGGTGGTCATCACCGCGCCAAAGGTGCGGATGTCAAAAAAGTTCCGGCACATATAATCGCGGATTTTCCAGTCCAGCTCGGGATCGTCCTTCTTGGCGGCCTTTAAATCCGCCTTCTCGCCATTTAGGCCATGCGCCTCCAGGGCTTCGGCGTCGCTGCGGTTCAGCGGAACCTGATCCTTAATGTAGATGCGATACCCTTCCGCATCCTCCTTTACCGTCTCGACATAGTTGCGGATTTTGCGCTTAAGGCACACATCGGTGACCAGGCCGCAGCCGGTTTCGGGATCGATGCGGGGCATGTTTCCGGCGTCGGGGTCGCCGTTGGGGTTGCCGTTTTCCACATCGAACAGGATAACGAAATCATAACGGTTTTTGATGGGTTCAGACATGGTTATTTTTCCTCCTTTTTTGTGAAGCGCTTCTGCGTCTGATGGTAATACCCGAGCTGGAACGCGCCCTGTTCCGGCAGGGTCATCCGAGCGGGATAGGTTTCGGAGATTTTGGACAAAAGCTCCCCAATCTGCTTGTTGTAATGCTTCCGCCAGTTGGGCTCCAGCTTGCGAAGATGCTTCTGCGCCAGGTTGATCAGCAGAGGGAATATCGCGGCTGGCGTAGCCGACGCCGCGTTGAAGTATTTGTCCTTGATGGTGGCGTTAAGGCCGGGATTCGCGCCGTCCTGTACCGCCTCCAATACAGAGAACAGCCGGCCCAGCACATAGGGCGGGTAACTGCTTTGTTCATTGAGTTCCACGGTCAAAACCTCCTCGGGGCATTTTTCATTTTTATTCTGCAAATAGTACGCCTTTAAGATAGCGGCGCGGCCGCGGGTAACGGCATGCTCCGCGCGGATACGCAGCGTCACGCCATGTAGCAGGGTGGCGGGGTACGGCCCGTTCGTCAGCACCGCCCGCAGAAGGTCGCCGTTCAGCTGAGGGATGGGCGCGCCGTCGCGGGAATTCTGGTTGACGGTTTCCCGCAGCAGACGACTGGGCAACAGCGTCTCGGCCTTATCGAAGGACGGCCGCACGATACGCAGGCGCTCATAATGCGCCCGTACGTTGCGGGCAAAGCTGCCGAAACTGTCCTGCCAGAAAAATCGTACCGAAAGCCGGGCTGCGTTGGGGGCCAGACCCAATACGTAGAAGTGCGTTCCCGGCTGTACTTTTTCGCCGTTCCAGTCCACCGGCTCGCCTCGGGTCAGCTTACCGAGGACCGCCTGCAAATCCTGTTCCGTCAGGGTGCCGCCGTACAAAGCGGCCATTCCCAAATCCTGATAGGCGCTATGCCCGCCCACGGCCCAGCAGACCACGGTGGTGTCTCCCGTATGCTGCGCATGCTCCCGGTCGGCCAGCAGATGATTCAGGGCGGTGGTGTAGGCGAAGGCGGCATAGACGCCAACCGGCGCATTAGCGCCGTACTCATGCCCGTAAGACCAGAAGGACGGCGCGTTGAAGGACACCAACGCGGCCCCCGACGTCTGGGCGCCCGGTACCCCTTTAATCGCGGGATGAACCTCCTCGGACCGGGTTTGCTGGCCGGTAACCAGACAGCGAACCTCCGGCCCGGCGCTTTTCCGGTCATAATATGCCTGCCAGCGCGAACGCACCTCCGGATCGCTGTGGACAGGGGCGTCCTTATGCCAGAAAATCAGGTTGGCCCCGCCCATCAGGTCCGCCCATTTTTCCACCAAGACGGGATGGAAGGCCGCCGCCGCTGGCTCCCAGGTCTCAAAAAAGGCCAGGACCGCCTGGGCCGCCGCCGACTGCGCCCCGTCCAGCAGACGTAGATGAAGCGCCTTGCAGGCGGCAAAGCATTCGGCGGTGCGCTGCGGCTTGCCCTTTTCGTCCGCCCCCAGCAGATACCCGCTGTTGTCGCACAGAAAATTGGCGGCGACGCCGGAGGAACGCTTGACCGGCATAGGGACCTCCATTACCTGCGGGGCGAAAACGGATTTTTTCCCGCGCTGCTGTTCGGTCTGCAGCGGCAGCAGCCCCAGCAGTCTGCCGTCGGAGGCCAGTTCCAGCCCGTAGGACACCTTAGCCTGTCCCCAGCCGGGACGGGCAATGACGCCGAGAGCCAGCAAATCCTCATAATACCGCACCAATGCCTGCAGGATCATCGGAACACCTCGCAGTCTGCCGTATTCAGCACGCCGTTTTCGAGCTTCGCACGGAAAAACAGCGGCGTGATGTTTGCCGGGTCGGTATAATCCATGTCATACAGCATAAGGCCCAGGTCCCGCGTTTCCTCAATGGCGGGGATCGGCCCTCCCGGCCACCGGCGGAAATACGCCGGGAATTCCCGGCAGCCGAAGTAGGGGGTGTGGTAGCACTGCCCCCGCTCCATCCGGCGGGTAACGATGTCCTGAAACTTGCCCGGGTTATCGCTCGGGACGGCGCGGTCGGTCATGTCAAAGTGCGCCTCGATGACATAATGGACGTCCTGTAAAACCAGGGCCGCCCGCTGGGCGATGTCCTGGGAGGCGGCTATGTAAAGCTCCTGCCCGCCTCCCTGCATGGCGCTGCGCACCGCGCTGCCGAGCACCTTGCTTTTGACCTCGTTGCGGCGGATATTGGTGAACTGTATGAGGGACAGCACATGGATTCGGTCGATAGACCACCGCAGCCCGGGATGGAAGTAGATCGCCTCCACCAGTCCGCGCGCCGCCGATGGGGTCGGCACATCGTAGGAGACTTTTTCTACTTTTAGTTCCGGGCGGGAGAAGCAAGCATACCGGCCCCAGACTTCCAACTGGATCAACAGCATCAGCTCCTTTCCAAAAATACTTTCGTCATTTTTAGCTATAGGGAAATTGTACAAAGCCGTTTTTACCGGGCATCCGGACGCCTGCCTTATATAAAAAATCCAGTCCCTGTTTTTATGTCCATGGCCAATCCGGTGTGGGGATCATAGCAGCGGGAATCGGCCAATACAGCGACTTCTTCGTCCAGCTGTTCCAGCAATCCCGCCCGTTCCAGCGCCTGCCGGTGATCCGGATAAACGGTAACGCCGTATTGTCCCAGCCGGCGGAAAAGCCGGCGGCTCCGCTGTCCCCTCCGCAGCTCGTCAACCAAAGCGGCCCCCTCTTCCAGCGGGATATATACCGTGCTGCCCGCCTTTTCAATCAGATGAAAATTTTTCGCCGCCGTTGCAAACGGAAAGACGCTTTCCTTCATGCCATGCGTAAATCCGTTCACGATGTTATATTTATCCAGCGCTGCCCCTCCCATTAGGACGCGGTAAAAGGTGAAGTAGTTTTCGATAGCGTCCAATCCGGCCGGATCGGCGAAATCCCGCAGTACCTGCCGGGCGGAGGCGATATTCTGCGCCAGCATCGGCAGCTCCGGCTGCTCTTCCAGGCGGAAAATATACACCGGGCTTTCCTCGGCCGATCGGTTTCCCTCCCGATTACAGCGTCCGGCCGTTTGCAAAATGGAATCCAGTCCAGCCAGCTCCCGGTAGGCTACGGGGAAATCCACATCGACTCCCGCCTCGATGAGCGAGGTGGAGACCACGCGGCAGGGAAGCCCTTGGGCGAGCCGCACCCGGATTTCCTCCAGCAGCCGCTTGCGGTGGGCGGGATACAGCAGGGTAGTCAGGCAATAATTCCCCTCTTTTTGCCCTTCCGGCCCTTCCTGTAAGGCGGCATACAGCTCCTGCGCCGATTGGCGGCGGTTGACCACGCATAGCGCCTGCGGCGCGGCTTTCAGGCGTTCGGCCAGCGCCGGCAGGGACTGCTCGCCCAGATCCCGCAGGCTGGTACGGCGGAAGAACGCATACTGCCGTTCCGGTTCCGGACAAAGCTCCCGGATTGGCATGCCGGGAGCCAGCTCCGCAAACAGCGGCTCCAGCGCCGGCTGGGTCGCGGTGCAAAGCACCGCCGCGGCGCCGTAATGCCGCACCAGCTGGGCGATGGCCGCCACACAGGGGCGCAGGCATGGCGTCGGCAGCGTCTGGGCCTCGTCGAAGATAATGACGCTGTTTGCGATGTTGTGCAGCTTCCGGCAGCGGGAGGAACGGTTGGCATATAGTGATTCAAAAAACTGCACCGCCGTGGTCACTATCACGGGCGCATCCCAGTTTTCAGCGGCCAGCGCCTTTCGGTAATCCGCTGGGCTGCCGTCCTCCTTCATAACGTAATTCGCGCCCATATGGTGTTCCAGCACGTTTTCTTCTCCCAGAATTTCGGCGAACCGGCTGGCGGTTTGATCGATGATCGAGGTGTAAGGAATCACATAAATGACCCGCGCCATTTGCCGGGCGCACGCCAGGGAAAGGGCGAACGCCAGCGAAGAGACGGTTTTGCCTCCCCCGGTGGGTACCGTTAAGGTGAACAGCCCCTTTTCACAACGTCGGCCGGCTTCCAGACAGGCGCGCAGGATATCGCACCGCCGGCGGTTCAGCTCCTTCTGAGGGTTCCACCAGGGCTCGATATACGTCTCCAGCTTTTGCAGCAGCGCTGAAAGCGGCTCCTGTCCGCCGCGGGGAGCCGGCGTTCCGTTCATAAAGTCTTCCGTATCCAGGTAGTCGGCGTCCACCAGACAGGAGTACAGCATCCGGGTATAGAACGCGCGGGTGAAGGAATCGGTCGTCAGATATTTCGGCGACGATACGGGGGGAAGACGCACTTCGGTCCGCCAACGGTCATAGGGTTCGACCGTCCGCTTGATGCGCCCCAACAGGGTCGCCGCGTCCGGGCCGTCGCACGGGCTGCCTCCGTCGGGCAGGCCCCCATGGTGGCCCGCCACTGCGAAAGCCACTTCCGGCTGGCGCATGGCAAAGGCCTCGATGGCGCCGGCGGTGGAATGATCCGCACTCACCCCGGATCCGGCCAGCCGCCGCTGAAAAGCCGTACTGTATTTGCCGATATCGTGCAGCAGTCCCGCTAAACGCGCCTGATCCGCTCCGCCGAAGGGCTCGGCAAACGCCGCCGCCCGCGCGGCGGTATTCGACAAATGCTCCCATACCGTCTGTGTATGCACGTTGTCCTCACGGATATGTGCGTAAAACGCATCCTGTTGTGGAATATCCATTGCTTTCCCCTCCTTTAAAACGAGGACGTTCAATTGGAAATTTCAGAAAAATGTGTATAATTTTTGATATTATACCATAATACAACATAATTTTACAATGTTTTATAAAGTTTTTTGAAAAAGCTTTATATGGCCCGCTTGTAAGCAATCAGGAGGGTGTTTGGCCATTGGCAGGAGCGGACGGTTCACAGCTGGCGTTATTATCGGTGCCGTCTGTGTACAGGCACTCCGTCCGGCGTCCATAACAGAAATAGCCGGGCGTCCCGTCAAGGCGGGAGGCCCGGCTATTTCTTTGAGGTATAGTCTTTGGGTAATGGAAAAGCATAAGGCTTTCCATTCCCTTACGGCGTGGGATGGCGGAACACGCCGATAAACAGGGGAAGGTCGTCGTCGCTCACGATCGCAAACAGGAAGGGACGGTTCAGGTTTATTTCGAGAATTTCGCTTGGCATTGCCGTGCCGGCCGTCAGGATATGTGTAAACGCAGCCGCTTCGCAGCCCTTTTCGTCGATAGAAACCGTCGCAACCTGCTGGGCCCGGGAGAGACGCAGGTCGTCTTCCGACAGCGGCGAGAAGTCGGCGTTCGCCGCGAAGGCGGAGCGAATCCCCAGGCTTTTCAGCGTTTCATTCAGGTCGAGGTCGGCGGTAAAGGAGAATTTCGGCACCTGGAAACGAACGGTCTGACTCTGCCAGGGGGAAGACCAGGGGGAGTCCAGCGCCGGCGCCAGTTCGTCGGGGGAGGCGAGCAGCTCCTCTGGGGAAACGCCCTCCTTCGGCAGGATAAAGACCATCCGTCCCTGTTCCTTGAAGGGGAGAAAGGCCGCCGTATACCGGTCGGCATACAAGACTTCCGTGCTGCGGATGCCGCTGTTCATAAAATCGATTTCGACGGACATGCCGTCGGTATAAAAGGGCGCGGGACTGGTCATCTCTTCGTAGAATCGATCCTGCCACTCGGCGTAAAAATACAGGGTATTCAGCAGGACGAGCACAGTGTTCGGCGTGGTTTTGGAAACCTGTTTTCCCAGCTTCCCGCCGGTGTTCTGATTGATCCACGCGGCTATGGCGTCGTCTGCTTCCCCGGTTCCCAGATCGGCATGGAAAACCGACGCGTACAGTGTGTCCGCCAGCTTTTCCACCGGCTTTTCCCGATAGGGAAAGCCGGAAGCCAGCCACAGGGAATTCGCCATGGCGCGTCGGCCGGTATCCGAACGGTAATAACAGGAGCGGAACAGGGCGTTGGCGGCCGTCTCGGCTTCGCTCAGGCTGTCCGTACCCAGCGCGGCGAGGATTTCCGTTTGGGTATCGCCGCCAGTGGTTTCCGCCAGCATCGCCAGCGCTTCGTAGAGACTGGCCGGGGAATAGACGAGGTTGTCCGTTCCGCTTCCCAGCGCCGGCGCCGCCGTGCGAAGGGCGAATTGCCGCAGCGATTGAGTCAGCGAGGGGGTTTCCTCCGGCTTTTGGCTGTCGTCGGGAAGGGAGGGCTGGGCAAGCATGACGGTTTTGGTCCCTTCGCCGCGGATCGATTGGGTGGAAGGGGTGGAGGCTGTGGCTTCGGTAGCGGAACCGGCGGAGGAAGCGCTTTCCACGGTGTTTCCGGCCGACGAATTTCCCGCCGGCAGCCCAGTCAGGCCGAAAGGCAGGAGAACCGCCAGACAGAGAGCGGCGACCGCGGCGACGGATGGGATAGCGAGTCGACCGAAACGGCGAAGCCGCTTTGTCCGGATAGGATCGGGTGTAATTGCTTCAGGGAATGAACCCTTCTTTAAGGAAAAGGATTCCTTTTTCATGGCGGTGACGGTTTTTTCCACCAACCCGTCCGGCAGGGGGACCTGCCGGTTGGCTTCGGAATAGAGACGCTTATAGGGGCTCTTCATAATCATAATCCTCCTTTAGCTTTTCTCGCAGCATGGTTCGGCCGCGGGAAAGCAGGGACTTTACCGTTCCCTCCTTTTTTCGAAGGGCGGCGGCGATTTCACGGATGGACATGGATTCATAATAAAACAGATGGAGTACCGAACGGTAACGGGGCGGCAGAGACTGCATCGCGTAATAAACGTCGCCGTGCTCCCGGGTTTCAAACGGAATAGCCTGAACGGATTCGTCCAGCGCAACGGTGTGCGTTTCCCAGAAGCGGAAAGCGTTATGGCAGCAGTTTACCGTGACCCGGATCAGCCACGCCTTTCGGTGCTCCTCGCTGTCGAAGGGCTTTGGATTGCGGATGTAGCGGAGAAAGACCTCCTGAAACACATCCTGGGCTTTGTCCGGGTTCCGTGTCTGGGAAAGGGCGAGCTTGTAAACCATGTCCGCATAGGTTTGCACGACTTCGTCGGGAGTTCGTTGTGGCGCCATCAAAATCCCTCCTCATAAACAATACCGGCGGCGGAGCGAAAAGGTTGCGCGCCGGCGGAAAATTTTTAAAGCTGTTTGTCCGGCGGGGGAGGGCCGCCGGCGGGCCCTGACAATATGCACGGTTTTTCGCCGGATTGCCTGAAAAACCGTACGCGGGAGACATTGACTTCCATGGAGCGGGGATTATAATTAATGGTTGGAATGAAAAACAGAGGGGAAATGGCGGATGGAATTCGATGTAATGAACATATTGTTTGACGTTGCGGTAATCCTTCTTTCGACCAAGCTGCTCGGCATGCTGACGCGAAAGCTCGGACTGCCGCAGGTCGTGGGAATGATTATCGCGGGGCTGTTGATAGGGCCCGCTGTTTTCGGCCGGCTCGGCGTCGGCTTTCAGGGGATCGTCAACCCGACGGAGGCGGAGATGGACGTCCTCCAGAGCTTTTCGCAGATCGGCGTGGTCTTTATCCTGTTTTCCAGCGGGCTGGAGACGGATTTCCGGGAGCTGAAAAAGAGCGGGGCCGCCGCTACGGCCATTGCCGCCATGGGCGTGTTGGTTCCGGTGCTGCTCGGCGCCGTCGGCGCGCTGTTCTTTATGGGTGGTCTCGGCGAGGCGGCCAATCCGGACAAGCTGATGAACGCGCTCTTTATCGGCTGCATCCTGGCGGCCACCAGCGTCGGCATCACGGTCGAGACGCTCCGCGAGCTGGGGAAGCTGAACACGCGGGTGGGGACGACCGTGCTCAGCGCCGCGATCATCGACGATGTGCTCGGTATCATCGCGCTGAGCATCCTGACCGGGCTCAAGGGAGGCGGGAACGTTGGCATTACCCTTCTCAAGGCCGCGGGTTTCTTTGTCTTTACCATCGGCATAGGGCTGATCCTGCGTTTTGTGTTTCAATGGCTGGTGAAAACCTATCCCCATAAGCGGCGCACCAGTATCTTTGCTATCGCCGTCTGCCTGATCTATGCTTACTGCGCTGAAAAATTCTTTGGGATCGCCGCCATCACGGGCGGCTATATGGCGGGGCTGATGCTCAGCGGACTGGAGGATACGGCGTTCGTCGACCGCAAGGTGGTCGTCAGCGGGTATATGATCTTCACGCCGATTTTCTTCGCTTATATCGGGATCAGCGCCGATTTCAGCGGCTTCCGGTTTGCCGATCTCGGGTTTGCTCTGGTCTTCGTCTGCCTTGGTATTCTTGGGAAGATCATCGGCTGCGGCGGGATTGCGCGGCTGTTCCGGTTCAACGGGAGAGAATCGCTCACCGTCGGCTGCGGGATGGTCGCGCGGGGAGAGGTAGCTCTGGCCATTTACGCAGCGGGGCAGGCCTTCATCTGTCGGGATGGTATTGACCCGCTGGTGGCGACGATTTTCCTGATTCTCTTTACCTCCATCCTCTGCCCGGTTTTCCTGAAGCTCTGCTTCCGGCAGAAGGCGGCGCTGCCGGCGGAGGGGGAACCGGGCCGGCAGCGGGTGGCTGTTTTCTCGGAAGCGCCCGGCAACGCTCCGGCGCATCGGAACGACCCGGACGGCCTGAACACGCACAAAGCCGATTACCGCAAGTAGAGACAGGTCTTGAAACAATCCATCAATAATCCATATCAATAAGGAGGGGAGCGAAGCGCATCCGAGCGCTTCGCTCCCCTTTTTTGTCCTTCATCTTAGATCGCGTACACCGGGTCGATTTCCTTCAGCTCGTTGAAGGTGTCGATCTCCACGATATCCCCTTCATGACAAGGACGGACCTCCACCCGGTAGTTCTTGGCGCAGACCCGGAGGGAAACCTCGTCCCAGTACCGTTCCTTCCCGCCCGGCATATGGAAAACCGCGTCCACGTCCTTTTCGAGCTTGGCCCCGTCCTCGGGGGTCCAGTAGGAAATGCCGTACATGTGATAGCAGTTGGTGCCGCCCACATTCAGCCCGGTGATCACGCCGCGCTTGGTCTCGAAGCACCAGTCGTCGGTGTATTCGCGGTATAGCCCCAGATAGTTGGTGGCGTATTCATATTTCCGGATCAAGTGCGGGTTGTTCACCAGCAGGTCGGCCTCGCAGACATAGGCCCCCCGCAGAAGGTCCTTTGCCTGCAGGACGGAGGAGACGTTGTTGGATTCGTTGAAAAGCGGGTTATACAGGAAACGAATCTGCGGGTATTTGTGCACCAGCGCGTCGAACTGCTCCCAGAGATATCCCCGCACCAGCACGATTTCCGGGATACCGGCCTGCACGATGGCGTCCAGCAGGGTCTCCACGATCATTTTCCCATGAACCCGTACCAGGGGCTTGGGAGTATTCAGAGTGATCGGCACCATCCGTGTCCCGAAACCGGCGGCGATGACCACTGCGCGGCGTACCCGGTAGGGCTCCAGCGAATCCAGGCCGGTGCGGGTGATCTGCAGCGCTTTTTTGCTGTTTACCGAAATCAGCCCCAGCTCGTTCAGCTCACCGAGCACGCGGTTTACCACTCCCAGGGAAAGGTGGGTGTCGTCCGCAATGGCGCGCTGGGTAATCTTTTTGCCCCCTTCGCGCTCAATATACACCAGGACCTCAAACTGATTTTTCGAAATGTTCATGCCGACGAGCCTTCCTTTCAAAGCGGCCGAAAACCGGCTGCGTTACCGTGTGCCGACGCCCCGACGGCGGCAGAGCTTTTTGATTCCGCCGATCAGCAGCTTCATGGCGATGTTGGACAGCAGGATCACCAGAGAGACGAACGCGGCGGCTTCCATCATCATGTCGTTTTCCAGCTGGTTGATCATGATGGACAGCGGCATGGTGCGGCTGTTCCACAGGAAGGCGACCGCCGAGATGGTAATCATGGAATTCACGAAGAAATAGCCAAACATCTCGGCAATGGTATCCAGCGTATTGGGGACAAACACGTCCCGCAGCAGGCGGAACCGGCCGACGCGAAGGGTTTTTCCTACGTCCTCAAAATTCGGGTTCAGCTTTTTCATGGCGTTATGCGCCATCATATAGGGGGAGGCGAAAAAGTGGATGATGTTGACAAAGATCAGGATGGCGACGGTGCCGTAGAGAAAGCTTTTTTTGAAGCAGATGACGTATCCCAGGCCGAGCACGATGCCCGGGATAGCCAGCGAGGCGATCGATGTGAGATGCAGAATTTTTCCAATGGCGGAACGGCCTCCGCGGGCGGTCATATAGGCTGTCACATAGCCCACGACGGTGCCAATGAACGCCACGAAAAGGGAGATCAGCAGGGAATTTCCGAAAAACCGCGGCATGCCGCGGTCCATCACCATTTCCAGGTGCTTCAGGGAGAACGACAGGTCGTAGGGATACTTGGCGATAAAGGTCATTACGGCGAAGGAGCCGAGCACCAGCAGGACAAAGCCGATCGTCAGCACCGAGAAAATGCCCAGCAGGATATCCCGCGCCGGTTTACGGGAGACCGTGAGCGGTTTGGCGGAAAAGCCGAGGGCTTCGGCGTCCTTTTTCCGCAGGTCGATCAGGAAGGTGATCACCGCGGGAATCAGAAGGATCATACCGATAAAGGCCCCGCTGGAGAAATTTTGCAGGCCGATGACCTCCTGATACAGATAAACGGGGAGGGTGTCGAACCGGCCGCCCACCGCCAGCGGTACGCCGTAATCGGTGAACACCATGGTGAACACCGCGAAAACCGCCGAAATGATCGGCCGTTTCATCAGCGGAAGCGTAACGGCGATGAAACGGTTGATCGGCGGAAGGCCCAGCACCTCCGCCGCTTCGTAGGTGGTGGCGTCGGCGTATTTCATCGCGTCGGACAGCATCAGGAAGGCCACCGGGAAGGAATACAGGATGGAACCCAGGAGAACGCCGGGAAAACCCATCAGACGGCTTTCCATACCCAACGCCCGGGTGACCAGCCCGTTCTCCCCGAACAGGTTGATCAGGCCCAGCCCGTGGGAAATGGAGGGAATCAGCATCGGCAGGGTGGCGAGAACCGCCAGCGCGCCCTTGCCGGGGATATGGCTGCGATTTACCGCATACGCCAGCAGATAGGCGATAACGACGGCAAGCAGGGTGGCGCAGAGCGTTACCCCCAGCGAATTCCGGACCGCCCGCCCGAATTTCGGCGTGGAGACGATGCCGCCGATCTGCCCCCATTCAATCTGGCTGAACATGGCGATCATCGGCAGAAACACCGTGACCGCAAAAAATACGATCAGAACCAGCCGGACCGACAGGGAAGAGACGCTCCGTCGGCGGGCGGGATCCACAGGCTGCTTGGATTTTGTCATCGGGCCGCTCCTTCACACAATGAATGCCGGCGCACCGTCCGCGGTCGGAAGCCTTGCGGCGGAAAGCCGGTCAGATGTCCGCGCTCTGCCGGATCGAGGCGATCTTTTCCTCCAGATGCCGGGTAACGAAGCTTTCCACATAGGCGTTGGCCGGGTGGTGATACACCTCCTGCGGCGTGCCGATCTGCGCGATCGTCCCGGTTTCCATCACCATGATGCGGTCGGACATGGAGAAGGCTTCCTCCTGATCGTGGGTGATGTAGATCATGGTGATGCCGAATTTTTTCTGGATGTCCTTGATCTCCCGCCGCAGGGCGACGCGGTTGGCAGCGTCCAGCGCCGACATCGGCTCGTCGAACAGCACGATATCCGGGCTGAGCGCCAGGGTGCGGGCGATCGCCACCCGCTGCTGCTGGCCGCCCGACAGCTGCGCGGGCTTTTTGTTCAGAAAGTCGGTCAGGCCGACCTTCTCCAGAATATTCAGGGCGATTTCCTTCGCTTTCGCCTTCCGCTCCGGCTGGAAGCGGAGGGCGTAGGTCACGTTCTGCAAGACCGTCATATTGGGGAAGAGCGCGTAATTCTGGAACACGATCCCCATCCCCCGGCGGGAGGGGGGCGCGTTCCGGATGGAAACGCCGTCCTTGAGAATGTCGCCGCCGTCGGCCGTTTCAATACCGATCAGGATGCGGAGCAGCGTGGTTTTTCCGCAGCCGGACGGGCCGAGGATGGACAGGAATTCCCCGTCCTGCACGGAAAAATCGAGACCGTCCAGGACGGTGCGTTCTCCGAATGCCTTGGTCAGATTCCGTACGGTCAGTTTTTCGCTCATACGCCGTATCCTTTCCTTGCCCTGATCGGCCGCGTCATAATTTTGTCGTGATTCGTCGTTTCCCGCCGCATAGCATTACCGTATCCCCGGGTTTCGGAGATACGGTAACGGAAGGTATATCGTTTTAAAGGAGGGGATGCGCCCGCGCGGACAGAAGGAAAATCCGGTCGCTCAATAGGCCCAGCGGGAGAGCAGCTTTTCCTTTACCGCAGTGTCGGTGATGGTGGACATGTCCGCCGCCCGAATATCGGACGGATAATCCTTGATATTGTTTTTCTGGTCCTTCAGCACCAGGCCGGGGCAGAAATTTTCCTTATCGTACCGGATGAACTCGTCGTTCAGGAAGGTGAAAACCGCCTTGACGTTTTCCTCGGTCTCCCGTCCCTTGATGATGCCGAAGCTGGTGGTGTTGTATGGGCAGCCGTCCGCCGGCTGGATGATTTTCAGCGGCATTCCCTGGCCGATCTGTTCCGCCGCCTGGAAGACCATGCCGAGACCGATCGCAATTTCACCCTGATTAAGCAGCTTGACCGGCCCCGAACCGGATTCCGTGAACTGCTTGATGTTTTTCTGCAGCTTGTCCACATAGTCGAAAGCGGCGTCCTCGCCCATCGTATTGACCCAGGTATTCAGAAACATGTATCCCGTGTTGGAGGTCTTGGGACTGGGCATAGCGATCAGTCCCGCATACTCCGGCTTCAGCAGGTCGTCGTAGGTCGCCGGTTCGGCCAGCCCTTTTTCCTTCAGCACCGCTGTGTTCACAATGAAAGCGCCGTCCGCCTTTTCCCAGGTGTAATAGCGATTGTCCGAACCGTTGACCCCGTCCAAATACTGCGAGACGTCGAACCCTTCGAGCGAGGCGAAATGCTCCGCGATCTGGGCAAAAGAGGCGGTTTCCAGCCCCAGCACGATATCGGCTTCGGTATTGGTCCCCTCCGCCTTGATCTTGGCGGCGTTGTTGCCGGTGGAAAGCTGCTGTACCGTCACCTCAATATCCGGGAATTTCTCCTTCAGCTGTTCGCGCAGCGCTTCGTTGCGGTAATCCTCCATCGAAGAGTAGATGACGACCTGCTCCCCTTTGTTCGAGGAGCAGCCGGATAAGAACGGAATAATACAAATGGCAGCCATCGCCGCCGCAGCGAGACGTTTCATAATACTCTCCCTTTCCTGTGAAATTTGAGATGGTTTCGACCAACGGTTGAAATTGCCGCAGCGTTTTTTGCGGCAAAGGATCAAATTCCGACGTGAAAAGGCTGAAAACCATATTTTCACGCGAATCTTCCTTCTGTCGCAAAAGCATCGGCGCCAATAGAATGGAAAAAATCGTGCTTCTAAGAAGCAAAGCGGCGGCCCGCCGAGTGGCCGACAAACCATTTTTCCAATTCCCGTTTATGGTCTTCCTTCACGCTAATCTCTATTTTTAGAATAAAAATCGGAGTGGTTTCGATCTGCCGGCCGGAAATCAAATCGCGCAAACACCTCGCCGTATTCCCTGTATCAGGGTCGCGTTTGCAATTTCTTAGGCCTTTATGGAAGCGGAAAAACATGCCGTAAGTTCATATGCGGTATAATAACACAGCTTTATGAACAAGTCAATAAAAGGTTACGGCTTTGTTAACATTCCGAAATTGGAAGGAATGGGAAGGATAGTGAACAAAAAACGATAAACAAGGGGGAACACAAAGAGCGGGGAACCATGGCGAATATAGGCAGATAGTTAAAAAAATATCAAAACAGCAGCGTGTTACACGAACCGGTTCTGCCTATTTTGCTGAAATTTTCCGTGGGGGCTTTTCAAAAAAAGAAGTTTGAGCATATAATATATCCTGGGGGTAGTTAGGGAAAACCAGAGCTGCTGCCTGCCTTTGGCAGAAAAAATTCGGTAAAGACGGGAAATGGGGCTTAGTCAGTATCTATGAGAAACAATCGGAAAATTACGGTTCTTGGCGCGGGCAACGTCGGCGCTTCCATTGCGTACACATTGACGCTGGACGGCGTCTGTTCGGAATTAATTCTGATCGACATCAATGAAAAAAAGGCGCAGGGGGAAGCGATGGACATTCGCCAGGGGCTTTCCTTCAGCCGGTCGGTCAACATTTATGCCGGGTCGTATGCGGACGCGAAGGATTCGGATATCGTGGTGGTCACGGTCGGCGCGGCGCGCAGGCCGGGACAATCCCGGATCGACCTGGCCCAGGGGAATGTGAACATCATCCGCAGCGTAATGCCGCAGATCGTGTCGGTCGCGCCGGAGGCTGTCTATATTGTGGTCAGCAATCCTGTGGATATTCTGACCTATGCGATTCTTCAATGTACCGACCTGCCTCCTTCGCAGGTGATCGGTTCCGGCACGCTGTTGGATTCCAGCCGCCTGCGGTCGATTGTGGCCGAGCGGGTGGGCGTGGTCCCGCAGAACGTCCATGCCTATGTGTTGGGCGAGCATGGGGATTCTTCGGTGATCCCCTGGTCTCTGACCTCCATTTCCGGCATGCCGATGACGACCTATTGCGGGCTGCAGGGGAGCGGCTTCTGCGATGCGAAGGAGATCGCCGCCATCGAGGAGGAGGTCCGCACCTCCGGCGCCTGTGTGATCGGGCTGAAGGGCGCCACCTATTACGCCATCGCTATGACCGTGCGCCAGCTTTGCGAAGCAATTCTGCGCAATACCAGCAACGTGTTGACAGTTTCCGGCTTGATTACCGGCCAGTACGGGATCGAGGATGTCTGTCTCAGCCTGCCCTTTGTCGTAGATTCCCAGGGCATCAAGAAAGGACTGGAGCCCCCGCTGCTGGAAGAAGAACGCCGCCAGCTGCATCACAGCGCCGCTGTTCTGAAGAAAAGCATTGCCGCATTGGATATGAAATAAAATCCGCCGAAAAACCGGCGCTGGAACGGGGATAGGAAGCCCGGGCTCTCCGCCGTTTTTACAATACCGAAAGGAAGTTATGCAACATGGATTACGCATCGGAATCGCTGAAGCTGCACCAGCAGTGGAAAGGGAAAATCGAAGTGGTCTGCCGCGCGCCGCTGGAGACCCGGGACGACCTTTCCCTTGCCTATACGCCCGGCGTGGCCCAGCCCTGCCTGGAAATTCAGAAGGATGTGGACAAGAGCTATGACCTGACCCGCCGGGGAAACCTGGTGGCGGTGGTAACCGACGGCACCGCCGTTCTTGGACTGGGCGATATCGGACCGGAGGCCGGAATGCCGGTTATGGAGGGCAAATGCGCCCTGTTCAAGGCCTTCGGGGACGTAGACGCGGTTCCGCTTTGCGTCCGGTCCAAAGAGGTGGACGATATCGTGAACACTGTCCGTCTTCTGGCGGGAAGCTTCGGCGGCGTTAACCTGGAGGACATATCCGCCCCCCGCTGCTTTGAAATCGAGCGGCGGCTGAAGGAATGCTGCGATATCCCGATTTTCCACGACGACCAGCATGGCACCGCGGTGGTCACCCTCGCCGCCATGCTTAATGCGCTGAAGCTGACCGGCAAAAGGCTGGATGAAATCCGGGTGGTCACCAGCGGCGCGGGCGCGGCCGGCATCGCGATTATCCGCCTGCTGATCGCGATGGGGCTGAAAAACGTCATCCTCTGCGACCGACAGGGCGCGATCTACAAGGGCCGAGACGGACTGAACAAGGAAAAGGCCGAGATGGCCGAGATCACCAATCAGGAATGCCGGAAGGGTTCGCTGGCCGACTGCCTGGTTGGCGCGGACGTGTTTATTGGGGTGTCCGCCCCGGGTTGTGTCACGCCGGAGATGGTGAAGTCCATGAATGCCGACCCCATCCTGTTCCCGATGGCCAACCCGGTACCGGAGATTATGCCGGAGCTGGCGAAGGAAGCCGGCGCGGCGGTGGTCGGCACCGGCCGCAGCGACTTTCCCAACCAGATCAACAACGTGCTGGCGTTCCCGGGCATCTTCCGGGGAGCGCTGGACGTCCGGGCCAGCGACATCAACGATGAAATGAAGATCGCGGCCGCGAAGGCGATCGCCGGGTTTGTGACCGACGACAAGCTGTCCGCTGATTACATCATCCCCAGCGCACTGGACCGCAGCGTGGCGAAGGCGGTGGCCGACGCCGTGGCGGAGGCTGCCCGCCGCACCGGCGTGGCCCGGCTCGGATAAATCGGAAAAGCAATGGCAGAAAGGCCGTCCCACCGTATGGCGGGGCGGCTTTTGCTATATAATATGGTATGGTTGCTGGTGCCGGCCCCTCCGCGGCAACAATGGAAAAACAGAAGGTCTTCTATTTAGGCGTGCTTGGTGAAAATCGTTTCCCGTATCCGGGTGCGGCTGGAATAATGCACGCTGAGAGCCAGGCCGACCCCGAGAAACAGGGTGCCGACCGAACTGCCGCCCCGGCTGAAAAAGGGAAGGGTGATGCCGATGACCGGCAGAATCCGTAGATTCATGCCAAGGTTGATAAGGGATTGGAAGCCGATCATGGCCATCAGCCCGGCGCACAGGAGCATTCCCTGAAAATCCCGGGCGGTCATCGCGTCCCGCAGCAGGGCGAGCACAATGCCCAGCAGCAGGAGCAGCAGCGCCACCGCGCCCACAAAACCGAATTCCTCCCCCGCGACGGTGAAAATGAAGTCGTTGTTCCGGGCATAAAGCGTATAGCCGCCGATGTTGCCGCCCTCCAGAAACCCGACGCCCCAGAGCCGGCCGGAGCCGATCGCGGTCAGCCCCAGATACTGCTGCCAGCCTTCGTCAGCGAGATACTGGTCGACAAAGATCAAGCTGAGAAAGCGGGCCTGCTTGTCGTCGGTCATTCGATTCCACACGAAGGGGACCAACGCGGTGCCGCCGATCAATGCCACCAGGAAATAGACCGGTCGCAGCCCCGCTACCAGCATCATCGCGGCGAATATGCACATAAAGACCAGCGCGGTGCCGTCGTCCCCCTGCAGGAATACCAGCCCGATCGGTACCAATCCGTGCAGGCAGAGGAGCAGCACGGTACGCAGTTCATTGATATGCTCCCTCACCTTCGAGAGATGATAGGAGAAAGAAATGATGAACGTGATCTTCATCAGCTCCGACGGCTGGAAGGTAACATACCGCCCGCCGCCGATTGGGACGCCGAGCCAGGCGGTGTCGTCGGTTCCGCCGACATTCAATCCCAGCCCCAGCAGCGTCAGCAGCACCAGGATCAGGGAAACGCCGGAAAGAACCGGCCAGCAGCGGCAGATCACGCCGTAATCGATTTTCGAGATCACGATGGCCGCGATTAGTCCGGCAGCGCAGGCGGCCACCTGGATCATGTAATCGCTTGCGCCCAGTCCCGCCGTTTTCGCGGTGGAGTAAATCAGCACACAGCCGTAAGCCGCCGCTGTCGTGCAGAGCAGCAGCAACAGCCAGTCGGTATGGCGGACGTAAGTGGAAACGCCGCTTTTGATTTTTTTAAAAAGTCCCAATGGCGGGCACCGTACCTTCCTCTGCGTTTCCGAAGCATTGCTCGTATCGTTTCGTATGGATCGTATCGTTCTCATTATAGCCGCTTTCGCTCTGTGATTCAAGATTCAGTCTTTTAAGAATCTCTGAAGTATGATATAATGCCGTTTAGGAGAAATGCCGACCGGCATTTTCGATTGCGCCGCCGGAAAAGGCGATTGCCGGGACAGCTCCCTTTAATAATAAAAGTATGGACAAAGTGGAGACGGGATAACGGCAGAACGGAACGGCGGCGGAAAAATCGGACGCGCATAAAAACGAGCGTTAAACGGCGTAAAATGAGGAAGGAAAGGAAGCGGGCAGATGGCGAGCTGGGTTACGGAATCCGTCGCGCAGACCGAAGCGGTGGGCGCGTCCTTTGCGCCGCGGGTCGCGTCGGGCGGCGTGATCGCGCTGTACGGCGGGCTGGGGATGGGAAAAACCGCCTTCGTCCGGGGTCTGGCCGCAGGGCTGGGGCTGCAGGCCGGGGTGTCCAGCCCGACTTTTGCGCTGATGCATGATTACGGCGGCAAACCACCGCTGGTGCATTTCGATATGTATCGCGTTTCCGGGTGGGAGGATCTGTATTCCACCGGTTTTTACGATTATCTCGACGCTGGCGCCATTCTGGTGATTGAATGGAGCGAAAACATTGAGGCCGCGCTGCCGGAGGATACCATTCGCATCCGGTTTACCCGGCTGGGAGAGAATCGCCGGCAAATCGACTGGGAAGAAAACGGCGGCTGAGACCGACGGTCCGGATAAGCAGGCTCTACAGGATTATACAGGTTATAGAGGGTTCCCCCGGCCTTTCCGGGCGGAAATTCCGGAAAGGACAGGCGTTTTGAATGAAGATACTGGCGATTGAATCCTCGGCAGGCCCCGCGTCCTGCGCGGTGATGGAGGACGGCCGGCTGCTGGCAACGGCCGGCGTCCATACCGGTCTGACCCACAGCCAGACGCTGATTCCCATGGTGGATTCCATGCTGAAAAACGCGGCGATTCCCTTTGACGACATTGATCTGCTGGCAGTGGCGGCGGGCCCCGGCTCCTTTACCGGGGTGCGGATCGGTGTGGCGGCGGTGAAGGGGCTGGCCTTTGCGAAGGATACGCCCTGCGTCGGCGTTTCCACCCTGGCGGCGATGGCCCGGCTGGCGGAGGGCGTTCCTTTTGACGGAATCGTCTGCGCCGCGATGGACGCCCGCTGCCGTCAGGTGTATACCGCGCTTTTCACCTGCGGGAACGGCCGGCTCTCCCGGCTGACCCCGGACGAGGCGCTCCCGCTGGACGAGCTGGAAAAACGGTTGGTTTCCACAAAAAAATCAATATTTCTGGTTGGAGACGGCGCGGAACTGTGTTATAATACTTTTGGCAACCGTATCCCCGGGGCCGTCCTCGCTCCTCCCCACCTGCGGTATCAGCAGGCTGCCGGGGTGGCGGCGGAGGCGGCGGCCGGGGTGGAACAGGCTGTGTCCGCCGAGCGGCTGCAGCCGGTATATCTGCGCCTTCCCCAGGCGGAGCGGGAGCTTCGCGCCCGGCAGGGGCTGGCGCGGGCATAAAAGGACAAAAAAGGATAAAAGGAGCGGAACCCGGACCGGACCGGGCCGCCTCTGAAAAGGAAAGGAATGGAGAACAATGGCGAAACCGTTTATTGCCGACCATCCGCTGATCCAGCATAAAGTGACCCTGCTGAGGGACAAGAACACCGGCTCGAAGGAGTTCCGGGAGCTGATTCAGGAGATCACCGAGCTGATGTGCTATGAGGCGACCCGCGACCTGCCGACCTGTGAGGTGGAGATCGAGACGCCCATCACTATCACCAAGTCGCGTGTGATTGCCGGACGCAAGCTGGCGTTTGTGCCGATCCTTCGCGCCGGCCTCGGCATGGTGGACGGCGCGATTGAGCTGGTACCCGCCGCGAAGGTCGGCCATATCGGCCTGTACCGTGATCCCGAGTCCCTCAAGCCGGTGGAATATTACTGCAAGCTGCCGAGCGATATCGACGAGCGAGAGGTCATCGTGCTCGATCCGATGCTGGCGACCGGCGGCTCGGCAGTGGATGCGATCACCCAAATTAAAAAACGGAACCCAAAGAACATTAAGTTCATGTGCATCATCGCCGCGCCGGAGGGGCTGAAGGAACTGACCGATTCCCATCCCGACGTGCAGGTATACTGCGCCGCGCTGGACGAACACCTGAATGATCACGGCTATATCGTCCCGGGTCTCGGCGACGCGGGCGACCGCATCTTCGGCACCAAATAACGGAAGGCCTTTCTGATGGAAAAATCCGCTGCAGAGCATATCCTGCGGCGGATTTTTTAAACAGCGCCTTCCGTAAAAGACGGGAAAGGGATGAGCCCGACGATCAGAAAGCACCCCCTGCTGTTTGCGGCGGCCTGCTCCGCCGCCGTGGCGCTGGCGGCCGCCGGCTTTATTATGGATAACCGCCGGGTGGACGCCGAGGAGCTCACGGTCCGGCTGCCGGCGCTTCCCGCCGGACTGGACGGCCTGCGAATCGTTCATCTCTCCGATCTGCACTACCCGAAGTGCGCCCGCTCGCCGCAGGCTCTGGCGGCGCTGGTTGAAGAGCTGGAGCCGGATCTGATTGCCCTGACCGGCGACCTGATCGACCGGCGGGAGACCTTCGACCGGGCGGAGCTGGCCGAGACGGCGGAAAGGCTGGCGGCGATCGCCCCTTGCTATGCCGTGGCGGGGAATCACGAATTCCGTGCGGGCGTATTCGACGAGTGGAAAGCCATCCTGACCGAAAACGGTGTAACGGTGCTGGACGACGAGTGGGCTGTCTTTACCCGGGACGGAGGAGCGCTGCTTTTGGGCGGTTTAACACACGGAGAGCCGGATTCCCTGCCGGAAAAAGGCGGCTGCCGGGTCGTGCTTTCCCACTACCCGGAAAACCTGCCGGCTTACGCGGAGGCAGGCTACGAGCTGGTGCTGTCCGGCCATGCGCACGGCGGGCAGGTCCGAATTTTCGGACAAGGGCTGTTTTCTCCCGGCGAGGGGCTGTTCCCTCGGTATACCAGCGGGCTGTACCGCTCCGAAGCTACCCGGATGGTGGTCAGCCGCGGTCTTCGCAGCGGCTGGATGCCGCCCCGCGTAGGGAACGTGCCCCATCTGCCGGTGGTGGTACTGGAAGCGGAATGAACAGCCGGGAACGGACGTCGAATTGCTGAAGAAATTTCAGAGTGAAAAAGGAGGAGTGGAAGATCAATGAAATATGTTTGTCCCTCCTGCGGCGCGTTGAATGAAGAGACGGGATTGGTCTGTGAGGCGTGTGGGTTCGTGCTTGCGGCCGATGTCCTCCGACGCAAACAGCAGATCGAACAGCGTCTTAGCGGAGAGCTCCCTGCGGGGACGAATTCTGCGACGGTATCCCAGTCGTTTGTTTCGCGGATGGATTCGCCGGTAAAGGCGGCGGAACCCGGGGAGCCAGGGCAATCCGAAAAAATGCTCTCAGGAGAGGTGGATGAGACGAAGCATGGCCGCCGGCGGAGGCTTATAATCGCGGCGACACTCCTTCTTCTTGCGCTGTTGCTGGCGGCGTTTTCCGCCGGGGCGATTTGGGGCGGCCGCTGGCGGAGCGCCGGACCGGAGCGGGTCGTCACGCGGCTGGAACGGGCGGTTAATACGCAGGATTGGGAGCTGTTCCAGAGCTTGTTTTCCTCGACGTCCGCTGCGGACGGGAGGGTGGAGCCCTCGTGGGTAACGGAGGGCAGCTATCGCCTGGAGCTGAAAGTGACCGATGTAATACTGGGAGAGAGAAGCGAGATGGCCTTCGTGATTCTGCGCTATCGCCTGGCTGATTCAAAAGAGGAGGATTGGAACAGCGACGCAGAACAGGAAGCGTCCTGGCCGCAGGACCAGATGATGCTAATGAAAAAAGACGGACAATGGAAAATCGAATACAGCTATCTGTATTCCCAGCTGATGCAGGGTTCCATAACGGATGTTTTTTGATCCTGTTCGTCCGCAGCAAACAAACCAGCCTACCGGTGGAAAAGTCCGCCGGTAGGCTGGTTCTGTCTTTTTATGGGGGAACCCCTATTTTGAATCGAACAGCGTGCATCCCTGTTCCCGAAAATGCCGGATTTTTTCCCGGATCAGCGATTCATCCACCCGGAAATGAGCGCTTAAACAGGAAATGCAAAGATACGATTCTGCCCCCCGGTTTACCAGTCGCTTATAAATGGCGATTTCATCCGGATGCAGTTCCCTGCCGCAGGTCATGCAGGTATCCTGGTAAGTTTCCATAAGCATCCTGTCCATTTCCTTTGAATTCCGGCGTGGTTCTCGGTTCCTGACGATTTCAGAAAAGTCAGCAGCGATCCACGAAAAACCAAGGCTCTTTCCGTATTTTCGGAAGGGCGGTCTCCCGCAGAGCCCGTGCGTCAATGAGGGCACAGACGGCCTCCGCCACCCGGCCAAAGCGCAGTGCCGGCTCCCCGAGCAGCTCCGCCACCCGGTCGTACCGTTGGGTCACTCCGTCAAACCAGTGGGGCGTATGATCGGCGGTAATCCGCCGTCCGTCCGGAAGGATGCAGGTGTAGGCGACCGTTTGAGACGACAGACAGTAGGGCGCGGCCGCTTCCTCCTCCACTCCGTGCATAAAGGTGTTAGGGGTCAGCCCGCAGCCGAGCATCAGGATTTTTCCTCCATACTCCGCCAGCCTGCGGAAGGGGGAATGCGGCCCTACCGGCGTGCGGTCGAGCAGATGCTCCTCCGTCATTTCCCGGGCGAGCCGTCCGGCGGCGCAGACCGAATGGGTGGGGTGGACGCTTCGCCGTACGCCGGGGGTCGTCCGAAAGGCCTCGGACAGCTTTCCAACACAGGAAGGAGTTTCCTGTACGGAGAACACCGGCTGTTCCGGGGTGACGGTGAGGTAGGAAAGCGCAGGAAGCAGCAGGGTTCCGTCGTCCGTCAGGGCCTTCCGCAGGGCGGCGATCACACCGGCGCAGCCGTTCTCTACGGGTCCAAGCGGCTTCATGGCGCTGTGGACGAGCAGCACATCCCCTGGCTCCACGCCGAGGGAGCGCAGATCCCATGTCAGCTGTTTTTGCGTGATCATAGCCTTTCTCCCCGCCTTTCAAAGGTTTGGCTTTCACGTTCAGTATACCGCCTTGCCGGTATTCCGGCAAGGTCTAAATTTGAACTGTCCGTTTCCACAAGACAAGATTCTCTCTTTCCGGAACGAAAAAGCCGCCCGCAGCCGGACGGCTTTTCCATGTAATACGTTTTTATGCATTCCTTATTCGTCGTATCCTTTGGGATTGTTCGACTGCCAGCGCCAGGAGTCACGGCACATGTCGTCCACTCCGTGAACGGCTTTCCAGCCCAGCACCCTTTCCGCCTTGGAGGGATCGGAATAGCAGGTGGCGATGTCGCCCGCCCGGCGGGGCGCGACGGCGTAGGGGACGGTCGTCCCGCTGGCTTTCTCAAAGGCGTGAACCAGGTCGAGGACGCTGTAGCCGTTGCCGGTGCCGAGGTTGAACACATCCGCGCCGGTATTTTTCAGGGCGTATTCCACCGCCTTGACATGGCCGAGGGCAAGGTCCACCACATGGATGTAATCCCGTACGCCGGTGCCGTCGTGGGTGTCGTAGTCGTCGCCGTAAACCGACAGCCGGGGCAGCTTCCCGATCGCCACCTGGGTGATATAGGGCATCAGGTTGTTCGGGACGCCGTTCGGGTCCTCGCCGATCCGGCCGCTTTCGTGCGCGCCGATGGGATTGAAATACCGCAGAAGCACCACCGACCAGTCCTTGTCGGAGACGCAGACGTCCCGCAGGATTTCCTCGATGATATACTTGGTACGGCCGTAGGGATTGGTGACCGCGCCGGTCGGCATATCCTCCTTCAACGGAGAGGGATTGTTCATGCCGTATACTGTGGCGGAGGAACTGAACACCATCCGCTTGCAGCCGAATTCCGCCATGACCTGGCAGAGGGTAACGGTGCCGCCCACGTTGTTCTCATAGTATTCCAACGGCTTCTGTACCGATTCGCCCACCGCCTTCAGGCCGGCGAAATGAATAACGGCGTCGATCTTCTGTTCCCGGAATACCCGGCGCAGGCCCTCCGCGTCCCGGATATCGCACTCATAGAAAGGGAAATCCTTTCCGGCCAGCTCCCGGGTGCGGCGAAGCGCTTCCGGCTTGGAGTTGTAGTAATTATCCAGAATTACAACGTCATACCCGGCTTTGGTCATTTCAATCGCCGTATGGCTGCCAATATATCCGCAGCCGCCTGTAATTAGTATTGCCATTTTGACTCCTCCTTAGTATAATAGGGAATTATGGGGATGCGTTGGGAAGGCGTTTCGGCTTTTCCAACGGGTTCGCAGGATTCTGCCCTTATTATACCCGAGAATTGTGAACAGGCAATAGACAGTTGTTGCATCCTGCGGCGCAATGTTTGCCGAAACCGACTGTTTTCCTGATCGTGTTCGTCCTGCCATCCTGTAAACCGACGTTTTTCGGTGCAGAGAGGGTCTTTCTTTTTGTCAAGGCTGGTCCCTAAGCTGATCCCTACGGGTGGAAAATCGTCGAAAAAGTGGAAAGGAACAGGTTGTTTTTTTATGAGAGAAGCAAGCGAGATGAGCGAAACGGGCGCAAGGTCGCCGTCGCTGGTGATTATGGCGGCCGGTATGGGGAGCCGTTTCGGCGGGCTCAAGCAGATCACGCCGGTCGGGCCTTCGGGCGAGATGATTATTGACTATTCAATTTATGACGCCCTGAAGGCCGGTTTTTCCCGGGTTGTTTTTGTGATTAAAAAGGAAATTGAGAAGACCTTTAAAGAGCATATCGGCGATCGGATCGCCCGGCACGCCAAAGTAGACTATGTATATCAGGAGCTGTCCAGCCTGCCTGCAGGCTACGCCGCGCCGGCC
>ERZ827520.822-NODE-822-length-43841-cov-5.370050_pt1 | contig 43841 bp, 38 predicted proteins | sample MGYA00519581_ERZ827520 | MGnify/ENA primary metagenome ERZ827520 (study PRJEB31778, sample SAMEA3449339) | human gut metagenome | biome: human gut; feature: human-associated habitat; material: faeces | place: United Kingdom | collected 2010/2012 ...
GGCTGAGCAGTCCTCTTTCGTGCAGCATAACAACAAGCTGACGCAGAATATCCTGGATGGGATCGACGATGAACTGATCGTGCAGCCTGCCCGCGATGATCTCATCGCACGCCTGCTCGATGGCGCGGGATACATCCTCCCGGATGGTGCCGGCGGCCAAGTTGGCACGCGCGCAGGCCTTTTTGATCCAGGCGATGCTGACGATCATATCCCTTTGCAGGCGCTGGCCGGTGATGGGAAAGTTTTCCGCCGCGCGGACGGAATGGATGCCGTAGTAAACATCCTGGGGAATGTGCATTTCCCCGATGATATCGTGCTCAATCCTGAACGCCTCGCTCATGGTTGGCCGCCCCTTTCGCATATCGCAAATTGTTGTTGATATTATTATATGAAGCTGCTATACTATCTGCAAATACTTATATTGTTATCTCTCTTATTTATTTTTATCTATAGGAGGGCGGCCATGTTTCGAGAGATGCGCTATGTTTACGAGGTCTACCGCGAGCGCAGCTTTTCCCGCGCGGCACAGAAGCTGTATATCTCCCAGCCTTCGCTGAGCCTGATGATCAAAAAGGCCGAGGAGCGCGTGGGCAGCCCGCTGTTTGACCGCAGCACCATGCCCATCGGCTTGACCGAAGCGGGACGGCAGTATATTCGCGCCGCCGAGCAGATCATGGAAATCGAGGGCTCCTTTCAACAATATATCAGCGATACCGAGGCGTGTCTTAGCGGCACGTTGGCGCTGGGCGGCACCACGCTGTTTACCTCCTATGTGCTGCCGCCGCTGATCAGCGCGTTTTCGGATCGCTTTCCCCGCGTGCAGGTGCGCATTCTGGAGGCACACACCGCCGCGCTGGAGCGCGAGCTGCGCGAGGGTGAGCTGGACTTTGTGATGGAAAACTGCGCGTTCGACCCTGCGGTATACGACAGCATTGCCTATCGCGCCGAGCGGCTGCTGCTGGCCGTGCCCGCCAGCTTTGCGATTAACGAGGCCGCCGCGGCCTATCGCCTGACGGCGGAGGAGCTGCAGGCAGGCAGGGACGCGCCGGGCGTGCCGCTGGCGCTGTTCAAGGACGAGCCCTTCCTGCTGCTCAAGGAGGGCAACGATACCCGTCAGCGTGCCGACAGGCTGTGCGCCAAAGCGGGCTTTCGCCCCGGCGCGCGGCTGCTGCTGGATCAGCAGCTGACGGCCTACAACCTGGCCTGCTATGGGCTGGGCGTTACCTTTGTCAGCGACACGCTGGCCTGCAGCGTGCCGCCCGACGAAAGGCTGCATTTCTACCTGTTAGATAGCCCGCACGCGCGGCGCGCCGTCAGCCTGGTATACAAGCGCAGCCGCTTCATCACCCGCCCCATGCGCGAATTTCTGCAATTGCTCTCCATCGACGGCGAATAGCTGCATTTGTGCATTTTTGTACCATGCAAACGGTTGTCATCTTGCAGCATTCCAATTTTTCAATAAAAAATATTGACAAATAGCACAAAATCGTATATGATACCGTTGCACGGGAAAGAAAGCAATAATCGAATATGGAAAAGCCCTTTCCTCCGCGCAAATTCGCGGTATATCCGCAAAAAGGAGCGATACCTTCATGAAAAAGTTCTTCGCGCTGCTTCTGGCTCTGTGCCTGGCAATGACGATGGTCGCCTCCGTTGCCTCCGCCGAGGGCGGCAAGGTGTACTACCTCAACTTCAAGCCTGAAGCCGACGCCGCCTGGCAGGAGCTGGCCAAGACCTATACCGAAAAGACCGGCGTGCAGGTGACCGTCGTGACCGCCGCCTCCGGCACCTACTCCCAGACCCTGACCGCTGAAATGGACAAGAGCAGCGCTGCCCCCACCCTGTTCCAGTGCGGCAACCTGGAAGGTCTCCAGACCTGGCGCGATTATATGCTGAATCTGAGCGGCACTGATTTCGCCAACGAAATGACCACCTCCGACTTCAACCTCTACGGCGAAAACGGCGAGCTGCTGGCCGCTGGTTACTGCTACGAGGCTTTCGGCATCATCGTCAACAAGGCGCTGCTGGAAAAGGCCGGCCACAAGCTGGAGGAAATCAAGGATTTCGCCAGCCTGAAGGCTGTCGCCGAGGATATCCACGCCCGCGCTGCGGAGCTGGGCTTTGACGCCTTCACCTCCGCCGGCCTGGACGGCTCCTCCTCCTGGCGCTTCTCCGGCCATCTGGCCAACATGCCCCTGTACTACGAGTTCCGTGATGACAACGTAACCGAGAAGCCCGCCACCATCAAGGGCACCTACCTGGAGAACTTCAAGAGCATCTGGGATCTGTACATCAACAACTCCGCCACCAAGCCCGCTGATCTGGCCACCGCTACCGGCGATCAGGCTGAATCCGAGTTCGGCACCGGCAAGGCTGCCTTCTATCAGAACGGCACCTGGGAATACGCCAACCTGACGGGCAAAAAGTTCGGCATGAAGTCCGAAGACCTGGCCATGATCCCCATCTACTGCGGCGTTGAGGGCGAGGAAAAGGCCGGCCTGTGCTGCGGCACCGAGAACTGCTGGGCTGTCAACTCCAAGGCCTCCGAGGCCGATATCAAGGCGACCCTGGACTTCCTGTACTGGGTTGTCACCAGCGAGGAGGGCACCGCGATGATGGCCGAGCAGTTCGGCCCCATCCCCTTCAAGGCTGCCAAGGCTTCCTCCAACGTGTTCTTCAACGACGCCAACGCCTACATCGCCGAGGGCAACTACGTGGTCACCTGGGCGTTCAACCATACCCCCAACGTTGACGCGTGGCGCGCGGGCGTTGTGGACGCCATGATGCAGTATTGCGCCGGCGGCAGCTGGGACAACGTGGTTGACGCGTTCGTTCAGGGCTGGGCCGTGCAGTACGCCAGCGAAAACTAAGAGCGCCTAAGCGCGGGGGAGCGGGATCATTCCCGCCCCCCGATTTTTCCGTATAGGGGGATTTACCATGCAGCAAATAACGCAGCCCAAGCGTAAAAAAGAAACCGTCGCCGTCAATTCGCGCCTGATCCGCCGCCCGATTCAGCGCTGCTTCGCCATCTTTCTGCTGCCCACCTTCGCGGCGTTCTGCATCGGCTTTCTCTGGCCGTTTGTAAAGGGGCTGTACCTTTCCTTCTGCACCTTTACCACCACCAGCAACGCCAAATGGGTGGGGCTGCAAAACTATCAGAAGGCGCTGACGGACGCCAGCTTTCTGCATGCCTTCTGGTATACGGCGCTGGTAGCCATTGTATCACTGATTCTGATTAACGTGCTGTCCTTCGCCGTGGCCTACGCCCTCACGCGCAAAATTCCAGGGGCCAATATCTACCGCGGCGTGTTTTTCATGCCCAACCTGATCGGCGGCATCGTGCTTGGCTACATCTGGCAGCGCATCTTCAACGGCATCCTGCCCACGGCCATCGTGCTCAATACCCACTATGGCTTCTGGGGCTTGATTGTGCTGATGTGCTGGCAGCAGGTGGGCTATATGATGATTATCTATATCGCCGGCCTGCAATCGGTATCCGAGGATATGCTGGAAGCCGCGCGTATCGACGGCGCGAACGGCTGGCAGATCCTGTGGAAGATCACCATTCCCACCGTCATGCCCTCCATCACCATCTGCACCTTCCTGACGCTGACCAACTCCTTTAAGCTGTTTGACCAGAACATGGTGCTCAACGAGGGTCGTCCCTACATCTTCCAAAACGGCGTGCAGATCAAAACCACTGAGATGCTGGCGCTGAACATCTACAATACCTTCTATATGAATGCAAAATCCCGCGGCGTAGGCCAAGCCAAGGCCGTGCTGTTCTTTATCCTGGTGGCCGCCATCGCGCTGATTCAGCTGCGCGCGACCCATGAAAAGGAGGTGCAGCAGTGATGCGTACCAGTAAAAAATGGGGCATTGCGCTGTCCGTGCTTTTCGCAATTATCAGCCTGTTTTATCTGATGCCCATTGCCGTGGTGCTGATTAATAGCTTTAAGGATAACATTGCCGTTAACTCAAACGTGTTCGCCCTGCCCAACCAGGAAACCTTTGTGGGCTGGAGCAACTATGTAAACGGCCTCACCTCCGGCGCGTATCCTTTCCTGTATTCGGCGGGCTACAGCTTTATGATCACCATCCTGTCGGCTATCCTGATCCTGCTGTGCACCTCCATGGCGGCGTGGTACATCTCCCGCGTGGATGATATCGCCTCCAGGGTGGTGTACTACCTGTGCGTGTTCTCCATGGTAGTGCCCTTCCAGATGGTCATGTTCACCCTGGCGCGCACGGCCTACACGCTGAAGCTGAACACCCCCTGGAGCATCCCCGTGGTGTACCTGGGCTTTGGCGCGGGCCTGGCGGTGTTTATGTTCAGCGGCTTTGTCAAGGGCATGCCCCTGGCCATGGAGGAAGCCGCGGCCATCGACGGCTGCGGCCCCATCCGCACGTTCTTCGGCGTGGTGCTGCCCATCATGAAGCCCATCTTCATTTCCGTGGGCGTGCTGGAAATCATGTGGGTATGGAACGACTATCTGCTGCCCTACCTGGTACTGGACAGCACCAAGTACAAGACCATCCCCATCCACATCCAGTATCTGCAGGGCAGCTACGGCCATGTAGACCTGGGCGCCATGATGGCGCTGATTATGCTGAGCATCCTGCCCATCATCATCTTCTACCTGTGCTGCCAGAAGTACATCATCGCGGGCGTAACCGCGGGCGCGGTAAAAGGCTAAAAAAGGCCATCCCCTAAACCAGGGATTATCTTTGAAGGAGCTTCGGCTCCTTCATTTTTACGTTTCATGCAATTGACAGCCACCGCGCAACAGGATACAATGATACGGTATTATGCGTATGCTATACGCTGCGTTTGGAGGCGATTGCTTGCACAAGTGGGATGTTCGCTTTATGGATATGGCGCATCTGGTATCCACCTGGACCAGCTGCTATACCCCCGGCCGGGCCATCGGCGCTGTGATTGTAAAGGACAAGCGCGTGATGACCACCGGCTATAACGGCGCGCCCGCCGGCCTGCCCACCTGTAAGGAACGCGGCGAGTGCCTGCGCCGCAAGCTGGGCGTGGCAAGCGGCACGCACGCTGAAATCTGCTATGCCGTGCATGCCGAGCAAAACGCCATCATCCAGGCCGCCAGGCTGGGCGTGTCCATCGACGGCGCAACGCTATACTGCACGCATCAGCCCTGCTCGCTGTGCACGCGCATGATCATCAACGCCGGCATTCGCCGCGTTGTGTACGAGCAGGGATACCCGGACGATTTCTCCCTGCAGCTGTTCCATGACGCGCAGATTCCCATTGAACAATACGACCCCGCCACGGGAGGTACTACGCCATGCTGAAAAAGATCATTGCAGTTTTGCTGATTTTCTGCCTGTCTCTGCCCGTCTGCGCGCTGGCGCAGCAGGATCCCAAGCCCATCGCCACTTACGCGCCGCAGGATATCCCCAAAACGCCTGAGGGCGTGCATCACTACCTGCTGCTGTGCGCCGACACCTGGAAGTGCGATATCAACAACATGGATAACTACACCGACGGCATCATGCTGGTGACGGTGGATACCGTGGCGCACCGCATCATGCTCACCTCGTTTATCCGCGATATGCTGGTGCTGCGCCCCGACGGCAAGTACGGCCGCATCAACGCTGTGGCCAGCCGCTTTGGCCTGCAAGGTCTGATGGATACCATCAACTCGCACTTTGGCCTGGAAATCGACAAGTATATCCTGGTGGACTGGACGGACGTGGGCGAGATCATCGACGCGCTGGGCGGCGTGGATATCACCATTACCAGCGGCGAAGCCACCCGGCTGCGCGATAAGCTGACCTATAAGTCCGACTGGACGGAGCCTGTGCTGTCGGGCGCTGGCACCTATCATTTCCGCGGCTACGCGGCGGTTATCTATATGCGCATCCGTTCCAGCGGCCGCGTGGACGGCGAGAGCTACGACTACCGCCGCACCACCCGCGCGCGCAACGTGGTATCCTCCCTGGCCGATAGCCTGCGCGATATCACCTGGCCCGAGGCTACCAAGCTGGCCACTGTGACCATCTGGAAAAGCATTGTGGATACCAATATGACCCTGGCCGATATGATGACCGCGGCGGGCTATGCCTTTGACCTGCGCAGCGCCGAAATTGAGCAGCTGCGTATCCCCGTGGGCAATACGGGGCATGAATTCTACTATTACGATATGGCCACGCAGGAAATTGACTACGAGGCCAACCGCGAAGCCCTGCAGGCCTTCCTGCTGGAAAGCTATACCGTGCGCGGCGTGGACGACGCGGACGACTGGGACTGGTAATAAATATACATCCGCATTTTTGAGGGGGTTCTGCCTGTGTTGGATACTGTTTTGCACGCAATTCTTGATTTTGTCGGCGCGCACTCGGCGCTTTTGACGGTTTTGATTTTGATTGCCCTGGGCATGGGCATGGTGCTGTGCCTGACTGTGCAGAAGCGCCGCTTCACCGTGCGCGAAATCGCGGTGATGGGCATGCTGGCCGCGCTCAACATTGTGCTGGCCGAGGTATGCAAGATCACCATCATCCCCAATGCCCTGGTGCTGTCCTTTGGCTTTTTGCCCATCGCCGTGTGCGGCATGCTCTTTGGCGTGGCGCCCACGGTAACGGTAGCGGTGGTGGCCGATATCCTGGGCGCGCTGCTGTTCAGCTCGGGCTCCTTCTACTTTGGCTATACACTCACAGCCTTCCTGGTGGGACTTTTCTATGCCCTGTTCCTGCACAAAAAGGATTTGTCCCTCGCCCGCTGCGCCCTGTGCCAGCTGCTGGTGTCCATCGTTTGCTACGCGCTGCTCAACTCCATCTGGGCGCTCAACTGGGTCACCAAGACCGCCGCGGCGGAATACATCGGCACGCGGCTGATCATGCAGCCCATTCTGTATCCCGTATACCTGCTTTTCCTGTTGCTGCTGCGTAAATACCGCAAACCATTGGAGGGGGCGCTGCGCAAATGACGGTAAACAAGCCCGAGATCCTGCGCGTATTGCAGGAAACCTACCCTGAAGCCAAGGCCGAGCTGCATTTTTCCAATCCCTATGAAATGCTGGTATCCACCATGCTGTCCGCCCAATGCACGGATAAGCAGGTGAACAAGGTCACACCCGCCGTGTTTCGGGATTTTCCCAATCCCCGCGCCATGGCGGCCACCACGGCTGAGGTGCTATACCCTTATATAAAGTCCTGCGGCTTTAAGACCAAGGCCGCCAACATCGTGGCCACCTGCCAGATCATCACCGAAAAATACAACGGCGAGGTGCCCGCCGATATGGACGCGCTGACCAGCCTGCCGGGCGTAGGACGCAAAACGGCCAACGTGGTGCTGTCCAACGCCTTCAACATCCCCGCCATCGCGGTGGATACGCACGTTTTCCGCGTCAGCAACCGGCTGGGTCTGGCGGAGGCCAATAACGTGCTGGATACCGAAAAGCAGCTGCAGCGCGCCATCCCGCGCGAGGATTGGAGCGCCGCGCATCACTGGCTGATCTGGCATGGCCGCCGGGTATGTACCGCGCGCAATCCGCACTGCGACGCATGCCCGTTATCCGCGCTGTGCCGCGATTATCAAACCCGTCAGGCGGAATCCGCCGCAAGGAGCGCTCATGAGTCAGATACCCTCGCCCTATGATCCCACGCACGGCCATCACCATCAGGAACATATGCACAGCGAGCACTGCGGGCTGTGCCGGATCGAGCTGGAGCATGTTTCGGTATCCGCCGGCGGCGATACGCTGCTGAGCGATGTAAACATGCACATCCACTGCGGCCAGCTCACCGCGCTGGTAGGCCCCAACGGTGCGGGCAAAACCACGCTGGTGCGGGCGCTGCTGTCGCAGATTCCCCATACGGGGCAAATCCGCCATATGGATAACCAGGAGCGGCCGCTGCGCTCGGTGCGCACGGGCTATGTGCCCCAGCAGCTGCCCTTTGACAAGCAGATGCCCGTCACCGTGACGGACTTTCTGGCCGCATCGCTCACACGCCGCCCGGTATGGACGGGCGTTGGCAAAAAAACGCGCGCGCAGGTGCTGGAAGCGCTGGCTTTGGCCCGCGCCGAAAAGCTGGCCAACCGCCAGCTGGGACAGCTCAGCGGCGGTGAATTGCAGCGCGTGCTGCTGGCCATGGCCCTCACCCCCACCCCCGACCTGCTTGTGCTGGACGAGCCGGTATCGGGCGTAGATCAAAACGGCCTGTGCCTGTTTCTGGATACCGTATCAGCGCTGAAAAAGAGCCGCCACATGGCCATCCTGCTCATCTCCCACGATTGGTCGCTGGTGCGCCGCTACGCTGATACCATGGTGCTGCTGAACAAAACCGTGCTGTGCGAGGGCACGCCCGATACGGTGTTTGGCTGTGAAACCTTCCGCGAGGCCTTCCCCGCGGCGGCCGGCAAGGAGGCGTAAAGCATGGAAACCGTATATCGCGTGATGGATGCGCTGCTGCCCTTTGAGCTGTTCCGCTACGCCTTTATGAAAAACGCGCTGCTGGCGCTGCTGCTGCTGACCCCGCTGCTGGCGCTGCTGGGCACCATGGCGGTCAATCAGCGCATGGCCTTTTTTTCTGATGCGCTGGGTCACAGCGCGCTGGCCGGGCTGGGGCTGGGCGTGCTGCTGGGGCTCAGCAACGTTACGCTGATCCTGGTGCTGTTCGGCATCCTGTGGGCGGTGCTGATTACCCGCATCAACCGCACGGGCTCAGCCTCGTCGGATACCACCATCAGCGTATTCTCCTCCGCCGGCATCGCGCTGGGGCTGCTGATCCTTTCCGGCAGCGGACAATACAATAAATACTCCTCCATCCTGGTAGGCGATGTGCTGGCCATCGCGCCCGCCGATATCCTGTGGCTGGCCATCGCGCTGGCCGTGGGCGTGCTCCTGTGGGCGGCGCTGTATAACCAGCTGCTGCTCACCGCCGTCAATCCGCAGCTGGCGCAAAGCCGCGGCATCGCCGTCAAATGGGTGGAATACGCCTTTGTCATCCTGGTGGCCGTGGCTGTCATGCTCTCCATCCGCTGGGTGGGCGTTCTGCTGATTAACGCGCTGCTGATCCTGCCTGCCGCCGCGGCGCGCAACATCGCCCGCAGCGTTGCCCAGCATGCCCTGCTGAGCGTGCTGATTTCCGTATTCAGCGGCGTGGCCGGGCTGTGCGTATCCGTGCCGCTTGGCTGCGGCGTAGGCGCGGCCGTGGTGCTGTGCGCCGCCGTGTGCTATGCCGTCAGCCTGCTGATTGGCCGCGCGCTGCATGTTCATCTGCAAGCCTGAACGACCGAGGTGCTTTTATGAAGCTGTATCACGACTCCCGCTCGCTGGATTGCCGCGCCCCCTTCGGCGCGGTTCGCTGCGGTGATATCGTCCGTCTTCGCGTCTATTGCCAGGGCAGGCCGCGCGCGGTCAACGCCGTCATTACGCTCAACAACCAGCCCTATACCATCCCCCTGCAGCCCGACGGCCGCGACGGCTACGAGCTGCGCTTTGCCGCGCCCGCCACCCCGCGCCTGCTGTGGTACTATTTCGCGGCGGTGATGGAAAACGGGCAAACCGAATACCTGGGCAACGCGCGCGACGGCCTGGGCGGCGTGGGCGAAACGTATGCTTCGGCGCCCCCGTCCTTTCAGCTGACCGTGTACGCGCGGGATTATGCGCCCCCCGCCTTCCTGCGCGAGGGCGTCATGTATCAGATTTTCCCCGACCGCTTCTGCCGCAGCCGCGCGCCGCGGTATACGCGCGAGGATATCTATCTGCATGAAAACTGGGACGAGGCTCCGCTGGCGCTGTTTGATCCCCGCAACGGCGATACGCACTCGCGGGATTTCTTCGGCGGCGACCTGCAGGGCATCATCTCCAAGCTGGATTATCTGCAATCGCTGCACGTCACCGTGCTGTATCTGAACCCCATCTTTCTGGCGCGCAGCAATCACCGCTATGATACCGGCGATTATACCCGGATCGACCCCATGCTGGGCACGCAGGCGGATCTGACCCGCCTGTGCGAGGAGGCCGCCAAGCGCGGCATGCGCGTGCTGCTGGACGGCGTGTTCAACCACACGGGCGACGACAGCCTGTATTTTAACCGCTACGGCCGCTACGACAGCGTGGGCGCGTATCAAAGCCCCGATTCCCCCTATGCCGGGTGGTTCACCTTTGAGCGTTTTCCGGATAAATACAAGTGCTGGTGGGGTGTGGATACCCTACCCGAGGTCAATAAGGACAACGAGGACTACCGCCGGTTCATCCTGGCGGAGGACGGCGTGGCGCGCCGCTGGATGCGCGCGGGCACAGCCGGCTGGCGGCTGGATGTGGCGGACGAGCTGCCCATGCGCTTCCTGCGCGATCTGCGCACCGCCGTCCGCACGCAGGATGCGCAGGCGGCGCTGCTGGGCGAGGTATGGGAGGACGCAAGCAACAAGGTATCCTACGGCGCGCAGCGCTGCTACTGCCTGGGCGATACGCTGGACAGCGTGATGAACTATCCCCTGCGCGAAGCCGCCATCGGCTTTGTCACCGGCACGCTGGACGCCTATGCCTTCTGCCGCAGGGTAGAAAGCCTGCGGGAAAACTATCCCCTGCCCTTCTTCTATTCGCTGATGAACCTGATGGGCAGTCATGACCGTGCGCGCCTGCTGAACGTGCTGGCCGGCGAAACCTGGGAGCAGGTGGATCCGCTGGAGCGCGGGGGCTGCCGCCTGAGCGATGCGCAGCGCGCACTGGCCATCCGCCGTCTGGCCGAAATGTGGAAGCTCTACGCCGCCATGCCCGGCATGCCCAGCGTCTATTACGGCGACGAGGCAGGCATGGAGGGCGCGGCCGATCCCTTCTGCCGCTTCCCCTATCCCTGGGGACGCGAGGATGCGCAGATCATGGCCATCACCCGTGAGGCGCTGGCGCTGCGCGCGTCCCGCCCCATCCTGCGCCGCGGCGCGCTGCAGCTGCACCCCATTGACCGCGATACCGTGCGCATTCGCCGCTTTGCCTACGCGGGCTGCGACGTATTTGGCGAGCCGCTGGACGACGCGGAATTTGAAATCAACGTGCACGCGATTCACGCTTAGTTTTGCTTGACATCCCTTTTTCTTTGCGCTAAGATAACAATATCGAGAAACGGCAGACTGCGCGAAAGTGATGAATCTCAATCGGCGCAGTTTCTGTTTTCTCGAAAATTGGAGCGGTCTAAATTGTCCGTTTCACACTGAAGGAGGCATTCTGATGCTGATTTCCACCAATTCCGGTCTTTACAGCGCCCGTCCCAACGATCTGCGCGTGCCCATGGCCGAGGCCATGGATTTCTTTGGCCGCATGGGTTTTGAGGCGGTGGACGTAAACTTTGCCGCCACCATCTATGACGAGCCTGAAAAGCACGAGCCCATCCTGGACGGCGACTGGCAGCAAAATCTGGATACCGTGCTGGCCGCCATCCGCCGCAACGGCTTAGCCGTTTCCCACACCCACCTGCCCTTCTATAACTATGAGATGGAGGACAAGGAGCGCCTGGCCTTCTGCGATCAGATGACCTACCGCGCCATCGACGCCTCGGCCTATATCGGCGCAAAATACGCCGTCATCCACCCCCAGCGCGACGCCGAAAAGCACACACTGATTGACCGCACGGTGGCGCTGCTGACCCCCTTTAACGAATACGCCAAGGCCCGCGGCGTAACCCTGTGCGTGGAGAACATGTACACCACCTATCCCGAGGAGCTGCGCGAGATCGTGGATCGCATGGCGTGCGGCGCATGCTGGGATGTGGGCCATGCCAATTTCGGCAAGCATCCGCAGTATGAAAGCATGACCCTGCTGGGCAAGCGCATCCGCGTGCTGCACCTGCATGATAACTACGGCACCCGCGACGACCACAGCATGCCCTACTTTGGCACCATCGATTGGGACGAAATCATGCGCGCGCTGCGCGATATCGGCTATGAGGGCACGTTCAACTATGAAGTCGCCGCCACGCACCTGCCCATGGCCCTGCGCGAGGATCACGCGCGCTATCTGGTGGACGCAGCCAAGCTGCTGCTTGAGCGCTGACACCGCGCTGCATGTAGAAAAATTTCCTTTGTACCGGTTGAAAATACAGTTGACAGCCGTGTCTTTCCGCGTTATACTGGCAATAGTTCAATCGTTATTCTTTCCCGATACAAGGGAATTTTATTTTCAGGCAATTTGGAACGGTCTAAAATTTTAAGGGAGGCTGTGCGCACATGATCACCATCCGCGAAATCGCCGCCATCGCAGGCGTTTCCCGCAGCACGGTGTCGCTGGTGCTCAACAACAGTCCCCTGGTCAAGGCCGAAACGCGCGAAAAGGTGCTGGCCGTCATTCAGGATACCGGCTATGTGCCCAACAGCAACGCCCGCAATCTCAGCTGGCGCGCCACCAAGTGCCTGGACATCGTCATCCTTTCCGATCAGAAGCGCTCCGCCTGCTACGATTATTCGCAGTCGGTGGGTCTGTTTTCGCTCAACGTCATGCAGGGGCTGATTGACCGCCTGGCCGACAGCGAATACAGCGTGATCATCGAGTATTTTCTGCCCAGCGCCGCTCCCGGCGCGCCGCAGCTGCCCAAGCTCCTGCGTGAGCGCAAGGTGGACGGCGTGTTCCTGCTGGGCGGCTTTCTGGACGGCCATCTGCTGCCCGACTGCCTGGCCACGGGCATCCCGCTGGTGGCGGTGGGCATCGATTCGCCCTCTACCCTGTGCGACTGCGTGATATCCAACCTGGAGGGCGGCACCTATGACGCGCTGATGGCACTGTATCGCCGGGGCCGCCGCCAGATCGGCCTGATGAACTGCCCGCACACCTTCCTGTCCGCGCAGCCGCGCCTGCGCGCCATGCAGCGCTTCTGCCGCGATACGGGCACGCCCTTCCAGCCGGATATGGTGCTCTACGGCCAGCACAACAACGGTGAAAGCGCCTGCCAGGCGCTGCGCGAAAGCTGGCAGGCGGGCCGCCGTTTCGATGGGCTGGTGGGTGCTAACCCCCAGGCCGCCTTGGGTGCGATGCGCTTTCTGTACGAGACGGGTCTGCGCGTGCCGCAGGACGTTTCCATCATCTCCTACGAGGATAACTCCCTGTGCGGCTACGCCACGCCCCCGCTGACGGCCGTTAACATCCGTCAGGACGCCATGGGCGCGCAGGCGGCGGAGATGATGCTCTCCCGCCTGGCCGATCCCAAGCAGCCCATGCGCTCCATCGTGGTGCCTTCCTATATGGTTGAGCGCGAAAGCGTTTAACATAAAAACCCGATTTTTTCTTATTTTTAGTTTTTAGACCGGTGCAAAAATCAAAAAGGAGCCGAAAGCAGCTATGATTTCCGCTACTGTTCCCTCTTTGCAGTATGATGTGCTTGTGGTGGGCGGCGGCCCGGCGGGCGTTGGCGCGGCGGTTGCCGCGGCGCGTATGGGCGCGCACACCGCCCTGCTGGAGCGCAGCGGCCTGCTGGGCGGCATGCTCACCGCCGGGCAGGTGCAGCCCATCCTGGGCAATGTCGCCCCAGGCAGCTTTTATGATGAAATCGTCGCCCTGCTGGCCGAGGGCCATGAGGACGTGCCGCTGCTCTCCACGCGCAACGGGCGCGAAATCCACGTGGATGTGGAAGAAGCCAAGGAGCGCCTGCTGCGCCTGACGCACGAAAGCGGCGTGGAAATCTTCCTGCACACCCCGGCGGTGGAGGTGCTCAAGGACGGCTGCCGCGTGACGGGCGTGCTGGCAGGCACGGCGCTGGGCCTGCAGGAGCTGCACGCCAGCGTAGTTATCGACGCGACGGGCGACGGCTTTGCCGCGATGCGCGCGGGCGCGCAGTATCACATCGGCCGCGAGCAGGATGGCCGCTGCCAGCCTGTAACCATCGAGTTTCTGGTCGATCATCTGGATGAAAGCCGCGCGCTGTCCTGCTTTGGCGGCAGTGATCCCGTCACCCTGCCCGACGGCAAAAAATACAGCCAGCTGTGCCGCGAATGCTGCGAGCGCGGCGAGCTGCCCCAGAACGTATCCATCGTGCGCCTGCACAAAACCTTCTATCCCGGCGAGCGCAATGTGAACGCCACCCAGGCAAACGGCCTGGATATCCTGACCCCCAAGGACGAAGTAATGGCCGAATTGACCCTGCGCGCGCAGATTGACAAGATCATCGCCTTCCTGCGCAAGTATGTGCCCGGCTATGAAAACTGCCGCGTCAAGTCCTCCGCCGCCACGCTGGGCGTGCGCGAGACGCGCCGCATCGAGGGCCTGCGCCGCATCGAGGATATCGATGTGGAAACGGGCACGCGCTGCCCCGACGTGGTGGTGCATAAGGCGTGGTTCCTGATTGATATCCACAATCCCGCGGGCGGCGGCCAGGCCGAGGGGCACTCCCAGCCTGCCATTCCCTACGATATCCCCTACGGCGCGCTGGTGCCGCGCGGCGTGGACGGCATGCTGACCGCCGGGCGCTGCATCAGCGGCACGCACCGCGCGCACGCATCCTACCGCGTGATGGCTATCTGTCTGGCTACGGGGCAGGCGGCGGGCACGGCGGCGGCGCTGTGCGCCAAGCGCGGGGAGCTGCCGCGTGAGCTGGATTACCATCTGGTGCAGGATGCGCTGCAAAAGGCGGGCTGCACGCTGTTTGACCAGGAATAAACAAGGGGAGGAACCGAGCATGTACAATTTTTCCTGTGCGCTGAATGAAAGCTACGCCGCGCAGGTGACGGTGGTGGGCGGCGGCCCGGCGGGCGTATGCGCCGCCATTGCGGCCGCGCGCAACGGCGCCAAAACCCTGCTGATTGAAAGCGGCAACTGCCTGGGCGGTATGGCGACGCTGGGGCAGGTCAATCCATTTATGACCTGCTATGACAAGGATGGCGACAATATGATCATCCGCGGCCTGTTCAAGGAAATCGTCGATCGCCTGGTTGCCCGCGGGGCGGCCATCGATCCCGGCCAGGTGCCCGCAGGCTCCGCCTTTACCTCCTACATCGTGGTGGGGCACAACCACGTCACCCCCTTTGACGCAGAAACGCTCAAGGTGGTGCTGGATGAAATGTGCTGCGAGGCCGGGGTGCAGGTGCTGTTCCACAGCACGTTCGTGTCCCCTGTGATGGAGGAAAACCGCCTGACCGGCCTGGTCATCATGACCAAGGGCGGGCTGAAGCTGGTAAAGAGCGATATCGTGATTGACTGCACGGGCGACGCGGACGTTGCCTATCGCAGCGGCGTGCCCTGCGAGATGGGCGACGAGGCCAGCGGCCGCATCCAGCCGGTGACGATGTTCTTCCGCATCGGCCATGTGGATTCCGCCAAGGTGGAGGCCGATATCGATGCGAACCGCGATAACTTTTACCGCAAGGACGGCGTAAACTACCGCTCCTTCCACTGGCGGGTGGCTCAGGCCCGCGCCAACGGCGACTGGGATTTGCAGCGCGTGTCCATCGGCATCTTCCGCGGTGTGCGCGAGGATGAGTGGAATATCAACACCTCGCGCATCATGGGCGTGGACGCCACCGATCCCGATCAGCTGTCCCGCGCCGAGATGGAGGGCCGCGAGCAGGTGCAGCAGATTTTCCGCTTCCTGCGCAAATACGTGCCCGGCTGCGAAAACGCCGTGCTGCTCAGCACGCCCGCGCACATCGGCGTGCGCGAAACACGGCACATCAAGGGCGAATATATCCTAACCACCGACGATGTGCTGCACGGCGTGCTCTTTGACGACAGCATCCTGCTGGCCGCTAACTCCATCGACGTGCACGGGCGCTTCGGCCCGATGAGCAACGAATACGTCACAGTGGAAAACGGCGAGTACTACGGCGTGCCCTACCGCTGCCTTGTGCCCCTGAAGGTGGAAAACCTGCTGGTGGCCGGGCGCAGCGTGTCGGCCACGTCCGAGGCCGCCGGGGCCATCCGCGTGATGCCCCCCTGCATGGCGCTGGGGCAGGCGGCGGGCACGGCAGCCGCGCAGGCCGCCGCGGCGCACATCTCCCCCCGGCAGATCGACGTGCAGGCCCTGCGCGACGCCCTGCGCAGACAGGGCGCTTTCCTGGGCTGACAACAGAGAATGGCAAACGCCGCAGCGTTTCCAAAATATAAAAGAAAGAGGTATCCCCACATGAAAAAGGCACTCGCTTTCCTGACCGCGCTGGTGCTGCTGCTGTGCGCCCTCCCCATGGCCATGGCCGATGAGCAGCCCGACATCACCTCCTGGATCCTGGCCAAGGATCCCGCCGCCGTCACCGGCACCGTGCGCTTCTGGATTCCCTTCAAGGGCTCCCAGGGCATGGACGACATGATCGCTGAATTCAACCAGACCTATCCCAACGTCAAGGTTGAGCTGACCTCCTACAACAACAACTCCGACGGCAACCTGGCTGTTGACGCCGCCCTGATAGCCGGTGAAATCGACGTGCTGGCCTCCTTCGGCCTGGCCAACGCCTATCGCCGCTGGGAAAACAGCCTGTACATGGAGCTGACCGACTACATTGAAAAGTACAACATCAACCTGGTAGACAACTGGGGCACCGATGTGTACAAGTATGACGACACGTACTACACCTTCCCCTGCGGCGGCCTGAGCTACTATGTTTCCATCAACATGACCGACTGGAACGAGGCCGGCCTGGGCGAGCTGCCCACCGAATGGACCTGGGACGAGTACCTGGCCGCCTGCGCCGCCATGACTAAGAAGGACGAGGCGGGCAACACCGTGCTCTACGGCGGCTCCGACTATCACAGCGTCAACTACTTCACCTATGTATGGTACCAGGTGTACGGCCACGATCAGTATTTCGGCGAGGACGGCCTGTCCAACTTCACCGATCCGCTGATTGTCAACGCCCTCAAGCGCGAAATCAAGGCCGAGGTAGAGGATAAGATCTGGTATCCGCTGGAGGTGTACCGCAACGATAACATCCAGACCCAGGACGTGTTCATGGGTCACACCGCCGCCTCCGCCATCAGCCCCAACATGGTGCGCTTCATCCGCGATACCAGCAAGTACCCCACCCAGTGGATCACCGGCTTCGCCCCCTGGCCTGTGGAGGAAAAGGGTCAGACCAACTACATGGCGGGCGTGTCCAACTTCTCTCATGCCGGCATCGCCGCCAACTGCGCCGATGAGGAGGCCGCCTGGTACTGGCTGGCCTGGTATTCCACCTACGGCTCCCGCTACCTGATCTGCGCCGGCCATCAGTCCTCCTGGAAGGGCACCGACACCAACGCGCTGGTCGATCTGGTATTTGGCAGCGAGGAGAACGCCGAAAAGCTGGTGGATGTGGAATCCTTCAAGCGCGTGGTTGTCAACTATGACAATCCTCCCTACACCGACACCATCCTGACCGCCTACACCGACGTCAACAAGGCGATCAACGAGTATACCCGCTATGCGCATCAGGGTCTGATGACCGCTGAGGAGGCCATGGCCCAGGCCAAGCAGATCGCCGACGAAGCCATCAAGAACGCTGACTAATTTATTTCAATCCCAGGGCGGATTGAAGCAACACAGCGCCCTCCCGCCTCGCCAAGGGGCGGGAGGGCCATAGAAATGAGGAAAACACCATGTCCAATCCTGATCTGGCAGCCCGCAAGCGGCTGACAAAGCGCACCAGCGCCTTGCAGCGGCAGGAAACCCTCATCGGCTATGCCTTCATCCTGCCCGCGCTGATTGTGTTTCTGGTCTTCGTGGCCTTCCCCTTCTTCGCCTCCATCGGTCTGTCCTTTACCAAGTGGAATTTTCTGGGCGGCTGGAAAAAGCTGAAGTGGGTCGGCCTGCAAAACTTTGCCAACCTGGCCAGGGATCGCCGCTTCGGCCAGGCCTTTGCCAACACGTTCATCTATTCCATCGCCACCGTGCCCACCTCCATCCTGCTGGCCCTGGTGCTGGCCTATATCCTCAACAACAAGGTCTATTGCAGAAAGCTGCTGCGCATGGCCTTCTTCATCCCCTACATCTCCAGCGCTGTGGCGCTGGCTGCCGTATTCAAGTTCATGTTCCGCGACGACGGCGTCATCAACTCCATCCTGCTGGCGCTGGGCATTAAGAACCCGCCGCAATGGTTTGTAAGCCTGCAATTGAACAAAATCCCCATCATCGTAATGGTCGTCTGGACGGCCGTGGGCTATGAGCTGGTTATCTACATGTCCGCGCTGCAAAGCGTGCCCACCAGTCTGTACGAGGCCGCCGACATCGACCGTGCCACCGGCATGCAGAAGTTCTTCTACATCACGCTGCCTATGGTATCCCCCACCACCTTCTATCTGGTCATCGTGCGTATGATCGCAGTATTCAAGATCTTCTCCTCCGTCAACATCATGACCATGGGCTCCCCCTCCTACGCCAACACCTCCATGGTGGTGGAAATCTACGGCAACGCCTTTGGCAGCTACAAGTTTGGCTATGCCGCAGCGCAGTCCATGGTGCTGTTCGTGCTCATTCTCGTCATTACCCTGCTCAACTTCTGGGGACAGAAGAAGTGGGTTCATTATTAAAGAAAGGAGAACGCCCCATGAAAAAGAATGAAAGAGCGGCCGCCATCGTGCGCACCATCGTTGTTTCGCTCATCGCCGTGTTGTTTGTCGTTCCGCTGGTATGGATGGTGCTCTCCTCGCTCAAAACCGCGCCGGAGGTATTTGCCCGGCCCTTCCACTGGCTGCCTGCCAGGGTCCAGTGGCAAAACTACGCCACCGTATGGATGAACGAAGAAGCCTCCATGCTGCGCGCCTTTGCCAACACGCTGTATATCGCGCTGTTCAGCATCATCGGGCAGATGTTCATCTCCTCCCTGGCGGCCTATTCCTTTGCCAAGATCAATTTTAAGGGCAAGCAGGTCGTATTCATGCTGTTCCTGTCCTCCATGATGGTGCCCAGCCAGCTGACCATCATCCCCCGCTTTATGCTGTTTAAGACCATTGGCCTGTACAACAACCTGTGGGCCATCATTCTGCCCGCCTTCTTTGGCGCCACGTCCATCTTCATGCTGCGGCAGTTCTATATGGGATTGCCCAACGATCTGATTGAAGCCGCCAAGATCGACGGCGCAGGGCATCTGCGCATTTTCCTGCGCATCATGCTGCCGCTGACCAAGGCCGCGCTGATGTCGCTGATCATCCTGGCCTTCATCAGCAGCTGGAACGAATACATGGCGCCGCTGATTTTCCTGGTTAAGAAGGAATTGTACACCGTATCGCAGAATATCCAGTGGTACATGCTCGATGAATTCAAGGAGCATAACCTCACCATGGCCGCCGCCACCAGCGCCATCGTGCCGGTCGTCATCCTGTTTATCGTTGGGCAAAAATACTTTGTTGAAGGTATCGCCACCTCCGGCGTAAAGGGCTAAGCACTTTTTATGAAGCAAACCTATACCATCGGCGTTGATTTTGGCACCCAGTCTGCCCGCGCCGTGCTGTGCCGCGTATCCGACGGCGCGGTGCTATCTGAATCCGAATGTCCCTATGCCCACGGCGTAATGTCCGATCGTCTGCCCTGCGGCACGCCCCTGCCCCCCGATTATGCCCTGCAGCACCCGCAGGATTTTCTGGACGCCCTGCATGCCACCGTGCACGGCGTGCTGGATCAGTCCGATATCAACCGCGCGGATATCATCGGCATGGGCATGGATTTTACCTGTAGCACGCCCCTGCCTGTTGATAAGGCCGGCACGCCGCTGTGCTTTGATCCCCGGTTCGAGCGCAATCCGCACGCCTATATCAAGCTGTGGAAGCACCATGCCGCGCAGTGGGAGGCCGCGCGGCTGACCGAGCTGATGCGCGAGCATGACCCGGAGCTGCTTCCCTGCGTGGGCGGCAGGCTGTCCCCCGAGGCGTTTTTCCCCAAGGTGTGGCAGGTGCTGCGCGAGGCGCCCGATGTGTTTGACGCGGCAGACCGCTTTCTGGAGGTCGGCGACTGGCTGACCCAGCGGCTTACCGGTAATGAGAACCTGGCGCGCTCGCTGGCAACGCACAAGGCGCAGTACCGCGAGGGCGTGGGCTATCCGCCGCTGCTGCAATACGCCGATCCGCGCCTGGCCGGCATGATCGGCGCCAAGGTGCGCGGAAGGCTCATCGATATCGGCGCGGTCAGCGGCTATCTGACCGCGCGTCAGGCTGCCTGGCTGGGTCTTCCCGCGGGCATCGTCGTCACCGCCCCGCATCCCGACGCCATGGCTTCCCTGCCCGCGCTGGGCATCGCAGGCCCCGGCTCCGCCGCGCTGGCAGCCGGCACGTCCTCCGCCCTGATCCTGTGCCATGACCGCTTCCTGCCCGTGGAGGGCACCACCAGCATCATGCTGGACAACACCCTGCCCGGCCTGTACGGCTATGCCTCCGGTCAGGCGGCCTTCGGCGACCTGCTGGGCTGGTTTGTCAGCCGCTGCGCGCCCGAGGAAGTGCTTCGCGCCGCGCAGGATGCGCACATCTCCGCGCATGAGGAGCTTTCCCGCCGCGCCGCGCTACTGCATCCCGGCGAAAGCGGGCTGATCTGCCTGGACTGGTGGAACGGCAACCGCTCGTGCCTGGCCGATATGCGCCTGAGCGGCATGCTGCTGGGCATGACGCTGCAAACCAGTCCTGAGGAGATCTACCGCGCGCTGATGGAGGGGCTGGGCTTTGGCCTGCGCTGCATCATCGATGCGCACGAGCGCGCGGGCGTGCCCATTCACGCCCTGCACGTCAGCGGCGGCATATCCTACAAAAACCCCCTGTTCATGCAGCTGCTAAGCAATATCATTCAGCGCCCGCTCTACATTTCCAAGCCCCTGCCTACCCCGGCCGTGGGCATGGCCATTTTGTCCGCCTGTGCGGCGGGCACGCAAAAGGGCGGCTACGATCAATTGGACGAGGCCACCGCGCGCATGAGCTGCCTGAGCGATATCCGCTATCAGCCCAACGCCAGCCAAGCCGCCGCCTACGACGCGCTGTATCAGGAATACATTGCTCTGCACGATTACTTTGGCCGCGGCGCCAACGATGTGATGAAACGGCTGCGCGATCTCTCCGCCGCCGTAAAAGAACAAGCATATGCTAAGCATGAATAACGCCATCTGCCATCAGGCCGATATCTGCGTAATCGGCGGCGGCATGGCCGGCATGATCGCCGCCATTTCCGCCGCGCGCCATGGTGCCAGGGTGGTGCTGATGCACGATCGCCCTGTGCTTGGCGGCAACGCCAGCAGCGAGATCCGCATGTGGATCCGCGGCGCGGCCGGCAGGGAAAACCGCGAAACGGGCATCCTGCAGGAGCTGGAGCTGGAAAACATCTACCGCAATCCCACCATGAACTATTCCCTTTGGGATAGCGTGCTATTGCAGGCCGTGATGGCGGAAAAGAACATCACCCTGCTGCTCAACTGCTCCTGCCTGGATTGTCAAACTGCGGGCGGCCGCATCACGTCCGTTACCGGCTGGCAGCTGAATACCTATGCCTTCCACACGGTGGAGGCGCACATTTTTCTGGATTGCTCGGGCGACAGCATCCTGGCCCCGCTGTGCGGCGCAGCCTACCGCGTGGGCCGCGAAGGGCAAAACGATCTGTGCGAGTCCGAGGCTCCCGCGCAGGCTGACCGTAAAACGATGGGCAATTCCTGCCTGATTGAAGCCCGGCAGACCGATCATCCCTGCCCCTTCACCGCGCCCGAATGGGCGAACGTCTATCCCGATGACGCCAGCATGATGGACAAGAACCATGATTTCATCGGCACGGGCGTGAACTTCTGGTGGATTGAGCTGGGCGGCGAGCAGGATACCATTGCCGACACGCAAACACTGAACATGGAGCTGCTCAAAATCGCCTTTGGCGTGTGGGATCACATCAAAAACCGTGGCGATCACGGCGCGGATAATTGGGAGCTGGAGTGGGTGGGCTTCCTGCCCGGCAAACGCGAAAGCCGCCGCTACGAGGGCGACTATATGCTCACCCAGCAGGATCTGTCCACCGGCCGTCCCTTCCCCGATGTAGTGGCCTACGGCGGCTGGACAATGGACAATCACCTGCCCGCGGGCTTTTACGCGCCGGGCTACTCCTCGCATCATCTGCCCGTCAACGCGCCTTATCCCATTCCCTATCGCTGCCTCTACTCGCGCAACATCGATAACCTGATGTTCGCCGGGCGCAACATCAGCGCTTCCCACCTGGCCATGAGCTCCACGCGCGTGATGGCCACCTGCTCGCTGATGGGGCAGGCAGCCGGCACCGCCGCCGCGCTGGCGGTTGAAAAGGCGTGCGATCCGCGCGGGGTTTATCTGTGCCACATGGCGGAGCTTCAGCGCCGCCTGATGGAGGACGGCTGCTACCTGCCCGGCCTTACGCGCAGCCCCGCGCCGACGCAGATCGATCTGCCGTCCGAGCATCTGGCCATCCTGCAAAACGGCTGGGAGCGCCCGCACGCGGGCGTTGAAAACCGTATTCTGCTGCCCGCTGGAACGCGGCTGACCATCACCCTGCCCGCCCCTGCGCGCCGTCAGGCGCTGCGGCTGGCGCTGGATGCTGATTTTTCGCGGGAGAGCATTTCCCCGCGTAAAAAGTATCAGGACTTTGCCATGCGCGCGCATGTGTTTGCGGACGATCCGCCGCTGCAAATGCCCGCCCCGTTGCTGCGCGAGGCCACGCTGATCTGCGAAACGCCGGACGGCCCCGTTTCCCTGAAGCTGAAAAATCATCAGGCGCTGCTGCGCATCCCCCTGCCGGACGGCGCATCCCGCCTTACCCTGTGCCTGGAATCATCCTGGGGCGGCGGCGATATCGGCCTGTATGGGTGCGAGATAGTAGAAGCATAACCTTTTTGCCTGTCAATCCTGATAAAAACTACACTGTTATTATCGCTGCGCAGCAATCGCGCGGACGGTTAAACCGCCACTTTGTCGGTTTGATTGTCCGCACTGTTTTTTATATCATTTTTCATTTCAGCGCGTTCAAAGATGTTTAATATGGTATTTTTGTCGCATTTGTTCAATGAAAAGTCAGATTATTGCTATTTACTTTTTGAAAATTTACCCTCTATAATGGCTTTGTTCATATCGCATGTGCCATGAGATCAGCACAGTTTTATCGTGTACAAATTCAAAACACTTAGGAATATGGAGGCCACACTTTCCATGCACCAGAAAAGCAGCAGCGCAGCCATGCAGCAGCGCACTTGGAGAAGAATAAAGAAATCATTTACGCGCTATTGGCAACTTTATCTGCTGCTAATACCGGTTATCGTTTATTTATGGTTATTCAACTATGTGCCCATGTACGGCGTCCAAATTGCTTTTCGCAAGTTCAGCCCTCGAAAGGGCATCACGGGGAGTCCTTGGGTTGGGCTGTACTATTTTAAGAAGTTCATTACCTATCCAGACTTTAAGCGAATCCTGATCAACACCCTCGGCATTACCTCGCTGTCTCTGCTCACTTTTCCCGCCTCGATCATCCTGGCACTTTCCATTAACGAGCTGCACAACCTGCGCTTTAAAAAAGCCGTGCAGATGGTTACATACGCGCCGCATTTTATCTCCACCGTGGTTGTTTGCAGCATGGTGCAGCTCTTTCTGGATCGCAATAACGGCATTATCAACCACCTCATCGCGCTGCTTGGCGGCAAAAGGACAGCTTTTCTTGGGATTCCCAATGCTTTTCCCGCCATTTATGTAATCTCCGGTCTGTGGCAGCATATCGGTTGGGACTCAATCATCTATATCTCCGCACTGGCTGGTGTTTCCCCCGAGTTAGTTGAGGCTGCGCGAATCGACGGTGCAAACCGTCTGCAAATCATGTGGCATATTCACTTTAAATGCATTCTGCCAACAATTATGATCATGCTGATCATGCGTTGCGGAAGCATCATGTCCTTGGGCTTTGAAAAGGTATATCTGCTGCAAAATTCGCTAAATCTTGAGCGTTCACAGGTTATTTCCACCTATGTATATGAACTGGGACTGCTCAACGGCGAAATGAGTTACTCCGCCGCTATCGGCTTGTTCAATACGGTGGTAAACATTTTATTACTGTTGATTGTGAACACAATCAGCAAGAAATGCTCCGAAATCAGCCTGTTTTAAGAAAGGAGGAAGTTATTATGATCGCAATCCGCGAAAAGCATCGCATGCGGGAATCCGCCGGTGACCGGGTGTTCAATATCTGTAATATTCTTCTCCTTTCCATCCTGATTCTCTTGATGCTTTATCCTTTGTACTTTACCGTAATCGCCTCCGTCTCCGAGCCCTATAAAGTGGTAAGTGGACAGGTGTATGCGCTGCCCAACGGCTTTACGCTGGAAGCCTATCAAAATGTATTTCGCGATAATCGCGTCTGGTCCGGCTATAAAAACAGTTTGATCTATACCATATGTGGCACGCTGCTGAACCTGTGTCTTACGATACCAACCGCCTATGCCTGGAGCAAAAAAGACTTGTTTGGTCGCAGTGCTTTGGCCGTTTTTCTTCTGATCCCCATGTATTTTGGCGGCGGCCTGATGCCTACATATTTGCAGATAAAATCGCTGGGGTTGATTAACAAGCCTTATACGCTTATCATTCTGGGCGGTATCAGCATTTACAATACAATCCTCACACGCGTCTACTTTCAAAACTCCATTCCAGAATCCCTATATGAAAGCGCCACCATTGACGGCGCAAGCGAATGGATCAATTTCTGGCGCATCGCCCTGCCGCTGGCGAAACCAATTATTGCCGTCATTGCGCTCTATTATGCCGTAAGCCGATGGAATGAGTATTACAACGCCTTGATTTATGTCAGCAAAGCTGATTATTTTCCGTTGCAGATGCAATTGCGCAACATCCTGCTGCTAAATCAAAGCATGGCGGAGATATCCGTTGATTCCATGGACGCAGCAGAATTTGCAGAGTTTGAACGCAGACAGTACATGGCCATGTCCATGAAGTATTCTCTCATTTTTATTGCGTCCGCACCCTTGCTAATCGCCTATCCCTTTGTACAAAAGTTCTTTGTAAAAGGTGTCATGATCGGTTCGCTAAAAGGATAATTGCAGAGCGCCCCGATCCAACGCTCTGTTAAAAAAGGAGGTTCTTTGATGAAAAAAATTCTCTCGCTGCTGCTTGCCCTGGAGCTTGTTTTAAACGTAGCCTCCGCGCTGGCTTTCTCCTCTGACTACCGTGACTACGTAGATTGGCCGATCACCGATCAGCCAATTACGGTTACCATCGGTATCAAGCTGGATAACTCCGCAACCGACTGGACGCTGGAAGACAACTGGCTTTTCAATTGGGCCATGGCCAAGACCGGCCTGACCTTTGAATTTGAAACCATTCAGGCTTCGGCGCTGGCCGACCAGAAGCAGCTGCTGTTCAACTCCGATCAGCTGCCCGACGTCATGTGGGGCTGGGGCCTGACGCCTGTAGAAATGGTCAAGTACGGCAGCCAGGAAAACATGCTGCTCCCCTTGAACCAGTACATGACCCCTGAAATCATGCCCAACCTGTGCAAATGGCTGGAAGCCTACCCGGAAACCTATGATGTAATTACCGCTCCGGACGGCAACATCTACTCTTTGCCCTATTATTATAAACTGACCCGCTCGGCCGGCGGCACTACCCGCGTGTTCATCAATGAAACGCATTTGAAAGAGCTGGGCAAAGAAAAGCCCAAGACGCTGGACGAGATGGTGGACGTGCTGTATGCCTTCAAGCAAACGCATCCCGATCTCACCCCCGTGGGCGCCTCCGCCAGCGGCAGCGACCTGCGTGATTTCTTCCTGAATTCTTATGGCTATGTATGCGAAGGCTCCAATGACTATGGTATGGGCATTGCCCTGCGCAACGGCAAGTTGCTCATTCCCGCCGCTGATCCCACCTTTAAAGATTTCCTGACCCTGATGAACCAATTCTACAACGACAGCATCATTTATCAGGATTATTTCCTGCTTGACAAGGACACTGTCGGTGCGGAGCAGCTGGCAAGCCGAGTACTGCTGATTGAAGATACACCTCCAGGAGACGACTATGACAGCTGGAAAAACTGGACCGCTTCCTATCCCCTCACCAGCGAACAAAACAGCGAACGCGTATGGCTGGGATCCAAGCTGTTCCAGTGCGGCGGTATGGCTCTCTCTTCCAATTGTGAGCATCCCGCTGAATTCCTCAAGTTTATAGATTTCTTCTACAGCGATCTGGGTGTTGTCTACACTTGGAACGGCCCCGTGACCGGCAGTGAAGATGCCATGGGCAATGAGAACGTCGGCTACACCATTGCGGAAGACGGCAACTTCGTCACCACTGGCGTTAAGAACGGCCTTTATGCGAGCGCTTGGCCCAACAACCTGCACTTCCAGCTCCCCTGCGGCATGTGTGTGGGCGCCAACTGCTGCTCGGTTACCCATCCTGAGCTGAACACCGAAGTTGCGCTGCTGAGCTCCGCCGCCGGCATCGAGCCCAAGACGACCACCTGGAACGTAACCAGCAATAAGGACAATTACTTCCGCGCTTCCATGGAAGAATTCGTAACTCCTTATGAAACCTCCGATTATCCCTTCTATGTATACATGACTGAAGAACAGACCAACCGCGTAAACGAGCTCCGTGCTGTGATCGCCCCTTATGTGGAAAGAGAAGTAGCCGAGTTCATCACCGGCGCCCGTTCCTTGGATGAGTTCGATCAGTTTGTAAGCGAGCTGGAAAGCATGGGCATCCGCGAGTACGAACAGCTGTATCGTGACGCAACGGGCCGCTAATACAATATCGCTTGCGTAAAACAACTATACTCAGGTAAAATAAGTGAACCATTTGTCAGGCTGTCGGGACGGCGGCAGCCTGATGAATGGCTTTCACCTTTTATCAAATGCAGGAGTTGAAACCAATGAAGCGGCAAAAAACAAGTTGGCATTCTTTTACCCCCGCAGCCTCGTCTTTGTATGGAGAATATATTTTCCGTTATGCCAGCTTCGTCGTGCTTGCCTGCCTAACAGTTGGTTTTTGTATGCTGATTCTATCCGCATTTCAGGAAAACAAAGCCATCCGTGAGCAGGAATTCAACCGTTTAAAACTGGCTGGCGCATATCTGGATGATCAAGAAGCCATTCTTTCTGAAGTTGCTGACAATGTGATGGTTAACGTTTATTACAAGCCGTTTTTTTACAAGCAAAACACATTGTATGAGCTGGAAATCATCAAGGATCTGGCTAAATACAGGGGTTATTCTCCGCTCATTGAACATATACTTCTGTATTACAAAGAATCGCCAGATTACTTATATTCCGAGGCCAACAAATGCAGTCTACCCGTCTATTTGCAAAAAACGTTGAATATTACGCAGGTTGATACGTTTAGAAACCAGCTAAACAGCATCTCTTCTTTCGCCATGTTCACCCCTGCAGAAGCGCCGAATCTTATCTGCGCTGCATACGAGTTAAAATTGACAGGCATCCTGGATCATTCTGGAGACGCCTATCTGCTTTTTATTATTCCTGTCGAGCGTTTAAGCCGGCATATTGAACGCATCAGCGGTATCGCCAGTGAGCATATTGCAGCCATTTACCTGAATGATCAGCTACTGTACAGCCAAAGCGGCGCTGCGCATACGCTATCTCAATACCAGGCCGACGACAGAATGCTCTGCGCCTCCGGTAACCTCTTTTCCGTTGTCATTCAAGCCGACAGCATCTGGAATACCGATCGCTTCGGTTCCTTCTGCGCCGCAGGTGTTCTTGTCATTTTGGTTTCCGCATTTATCCTGGTTCTATATGCCGCAGCAAAAGCAAAAAAGAATTATCAACCCATTGGCGAGTTGATGACGCGCTATCATCTGCCCAATGAAAACGAAATCATGCAGCTGGATAGCCTGCTGGAATCGCTGCACAAAACCAATGTTGCTGCACAGTACGAAATGGCTGGTCTGCTGGAAGTCATGGACGATCAAAAGAAAAAGCTAAAGGAATACCTGCTATTGTCCATGTTAGGCGGCACCCTGCAAAACATTTCCCCCGCGCAGTTAGAAAGCATCGGTCTGAACACCACGCATACCTTATTCTGCGTTTTCGTGTTGCATCTGCCATTATTTGAAGAGCCAAACGCTAAAATTATTTCCGTAATCGAATCCGCCTCAGACAGCCAAACGCAGCTTTCCGCTGTCAGCATCGGCGATAATAAATATTACGCGATCATCGCCAGCGGCAACGATTCACTTACATTGCTTGAGCTATCCGACATGCTGCAGGATATCCTCTCCCCCGTTGCATCAAATGCAACCGTTTGTGCAGGCAGCGTTGTGCACAGTATGAATGAATGCTCTCTGTCGCTGCACACTGCGCTGTACAGCTTATACCAAAGCAGCACAAACACCGCTATGTTGGGTAGCGATATGATGAACGGCGTGCTGGAAGCCGCGGATAATGGAGATTATGACCGTGCAGCACTTCTGTTCAACAATATGTGTGAATTGGTTTTCAAGTTCTACCCCATCACCCATATGTGGCAGAGCGTTTTCTCTCAAGCAGCAGAAAAGATTAACACACTCGCCCTGTGTTATCATCTTCCGAATAACGCTTCCGCTTTCCATGCCCTTCTTTTTTCAGGCAAGTATAATCAGTTCATTCAACGCTGTCAAGAAACGTTAAAAAGCATCGCTGCAGAGGTTGAAAAGCAGCGCAAAAGCAATAGCCGGCCCGCCATTCAGCAGCGTATTATGGATTATGTATCGCAAAATGCTTATGATGAGTCCCTTTCGTTGGATTGCGTGGCAGATCGTTTTCATCTCTCCAAGCGTCAGGTGGAACGATATATAACCGATGGCTTCGGCCTGAGCTTTAGAGATTACATTACCCAGCGAAAAATCGAATACGCCAAAGAACTGCTCTTAAAAGGAACCAGCGTGGCGGACACCTCCAGCGCGATTGGCTACAGTAACGTAACTTATTTTATCAAGCGATTTAAGGAAAAGGTTGGCGTAACTCCCGGCAGCTACAAATCCAGTTTGGAAGGATTCCGCCACATTGAATAAGATCATTTCCGCCACACATTGAAATGCATGGAGGCACTTTATATGATGCAGGACAAGCTCATCGGACACATTGAGAATGATGTTTATCGTATCACTGCGCCGCAGGGAGACATCAGCAACAACCGCCCTTGGGCACAGGACGTGCCCGCATTTGATGGCAGTAGCTACCAGGGCATCTACTCCGGCGGCGACGGCAGTTTTATCGTATGCATAGATCGTGCCACACTGGCAGAGATTGAACGCTATACGCAAAAGCTTATGCAATGTGGCTATCGCAAATTTGCTGAAAACAAGATCGCAAGCAACCGATTTTTCACCTACGAAAACGGCTTCAATCTGGTTTATTGCTATTATATTGCTTATACCCAATCCATCAAGATCATTGCCGAACCGTTCTATCCTTATATTACCGCTACGCCGCGTCAGACACTGTCCCGACCAGCCATAATCGCCAGCTCCGTTTGCGATCGCAATTTCTATGTGCGCTTGCCCGATAATACGCTACTGGTTATCGATGGAGGCTGGCGCATTGAAGATTGGTGTCTATATGATCATGCAGAGCTGATACATAAAATGTATTTGGAAATGTCTCAAATCCTTGGCAATGCCCAAACCATTCATGTTTCCATGTGGTTAATCACCCATGCGCATACCGATCATGCACGCGTTTTGGAAACGCTGTATCAAACCGATTGGAGCGCCGCATTTCAGATCGATCAGATTCTCTATAATTTCCCTGCGCCCAATCATATCGCCAATACGGATGAAGCTACGGCAGAACAGATAGCCCAAATGGATCGCAATATTCGTACCTGGCATGCGAAAGCCGGTGTTTCGTTTCCTTATGAGCGCATCTTCTATAACTGCCCCTTCCGCGTATACGATACCAGTCACTATGAAAAAGTCTGCCGGCACGCCTTTATGCAATATCCCGCAACACAAATCAAAGCCCATACCGGCATGCATTTTGATCTTTCTGGCGTTACGCTGGATGTGCTTCATACCCCGGACGACGATATGCCCACTCTCTTCAACAATTTCAATAACACTTCGCTGGTCGTTCGCATGACCTATCAGGGTTCACCCATGCTGTGGCTGGGCGATATGGGGGAACTTCCCAGCGATTCATGCGTAAAAATGTATGGCAATCTTCTCAAATGCGATTGCATGCAGGTATCCCATCATGGCTGGGGCGCAGCAACGCCGGAGTTTTATGCCCTTGCCCGTCCCTCCATACTATTCTGGAACAATTCCGAGTTCGGCTTCAAGCATGCTGATTCTCATCAGGGCTATGGAAAAACAAAGACCAGCACCGATCTATATCATATGGACTGCGTCGTCAAAAACTATTTCTGTAATCGCATCCACATGTCGCATGCCTATTTGCCGGTACAAATACCCGAGCTTCCCCCTTTCAAGATGAGCGATTTCATCATCGCTTCCAGCACAGTATCCGATAGAACCTATTACCTTCGCCTGCCAAACAGTCAATTGATCGTTATCGGCGGCGGTTGGCGAGATGAAGACTGGGCACAATACGATCATGACGCACTACTCCGCGGCATGTATCATGAAATGTGCGCGCTTGTCGGAAGCAGCAATGTAACCATTGCCGCTTTCCTCATTCCAAATCAATCAGCAGATTACCATCGTTTTTTAGACGCGCTGCCCGGCACTGATTTTCTGAATCATCTGCAAATCAACAGTGTCATCTGTAGTTCTTTACCTGCCCATTGCATAAAAGGCACTTTTCCCACGGCAGATTTTCAAAAGAAGCCGTGCTTTTCTAAGCGTTTTTCACTCTGCTCCCCGCGCACTGGCGATGTGCTGCATTTTGGAAACGTTCAGGCACATGTTCTTTACGCCCCTAATGCAAACTCACAATACAATTCCATCGGTGATACCTCGTTGGTTGTTCGTTTCGTATATCAGGGGAAAGGCATCCTGATCACCGGCGATATGACGGATTCACTTAGTGAGCAGCTTCTCTCACAATACGGCAGTCATCTTCGCAGCGACGTCGTTCAAATCGCCAATCATGGTTGGAACAATTGCGGAAGCGTGCAGTTTTATCAAGCCGTTGCAGCACAGCTGCAATTGTGGACCAACTCAGAATACGGCTTTCAGTTTTTCCGCAAAGATGAAGGCTATCAAAAAACGCTCGCCGCAACAGCAATTTATCACCTAAGCACCTGTCGGCAAAATGTATTTTGCGATCAGGTAAGCATGCAACGCTTCCATTTCCCGTTGGAAGCCGCTGAGCTGCAGCAGGATGTTTAACCCATTATGGCTTTACTTTTTTGTTATGCATTTCTATTAGCATCGACGCCAAAAACCCTGCGGCGCAGATGACGCCGCCCCAGAAAAGGCCGCCGGAGATATTCTGTCCCAGCGCCAGGTCAATCGCAAGGCCGGTGAAGATTTGGCCCAGGAAGGACAGCAGCGTCAGGCGGAAGGCGCAATGCGCGGCACGGTGATATTGAGCAGCAGCACCACCGTTACGCCCAGCATGCCGCCGCACAGCATCCACGGTGCGGGCGCGCCGGAGGCCTTTAGCGCCGTGCCGCCCGCCAGCAGCCACAGCAGCAGGGAAGACCTGTTAAATGATTGAAAAATGATCCCGTTAGCGCGCTGGCCTTTTGCGATAGCCGCGCGTTCACCGTGCGCGAAAACACATTGGTCACACCGTCGGCAATGGATACGATCACCGCCAGCGCCGTATCCGCAATGGACGCGTCCAGCATCACCGCCACGCCGATCAGGGAGATTCCCATGCCGATCCAGGTGGACTGGGCCACGCCGCGCCGGGGCATGCCCAGCAAGCCCAGCCCGTCCATCAGCGCGGCGGTCATGGTCTGCCCCAGCAGGCCTAACGCCGTCAGGCTGGTTACGCTGATGCGCTCAAAGGCGAAATTGTTAAAGAACGTGGTCAGCACGCCGATTACGCCGCCCAGATAGGTCCAGGCAGGGGCATGCCGACGGGCAAATATTTTTTCCCGGCGGATCAGGCACAGTATCAGCGCAAAGGCCGTGCCCACCACATGGATCACCACCGCAGCGGTGTACTCGCCCACGCAGGCCGTCAGCTCGCCGTTGATGGACACCATGATGGAAATCACCGCGCCCGTCAGCAGCGCCAGCAGCATACTCATTGTCATCATCTCCCGTACATGCCTATTGTACGACAGGCAGCGCTTTCCGCATAGGACATTTGTCATGGTATTTGCGGGCAAATTGGTGTACAATAGCGGCAAAGGGGGCATACTGATGCAGTCAATCGCCTTAACCGCCGCGGCACGCGCGGCCCTGAACCGCTATGGTCTGGATGCGCGTACCCTAACCGGCTGCCGGGTGCAGCAGTATCAGCCGGGCGAAACCGTGCTGCGCCAGGGCGATGACGCGACGTATTTTCATATTGTGCTGGATGGCGCGGCCAAAGTGTGCGTTAACGCGCGCAACGGGCGGCATCTCATCCTGTGCTATTATGCCTCCAGCGGCGTGCTGGGCGATGTGGAATTGCTGCTGCCCAGCCCCAAAACCACCAACACCGTCAGCGCCTTTTCCTGCGTGGCGGTGCCGCTGCGTGAAAACCGGGTCGCGCTGCTGGGCAATCTGTCCTTTGTCAGCCGCATTGGGCAGGAGCTGGCGCAAAAGCTGCTGCGCAGCAGCGATGCGCACATGATCTCAGCCCTCTATACCAGTCGCGAACGCCTACGCGCCTACATCCTCACCACCCAGCAGGGCGGGGTTTTCCGCGAATACCTGACCGACGCGGCACTGTCCGTGGGCGTCAGCTACCGGCAGGCGCAGCGCATTATGCAGTCGCTCTGCTCCCTTGGCGTGCTGCAAAAGGTTGATTCCGGCTTTCAGATTCTGGATATGCCGCGGCTGCGGGCGCTGTCCTGTCAGGGCGAAGCCACCGCCTAATTGTCGCCGCTTTCGCCATCTTGCGCTTTTTAATCGGCTATGATATTATATCCCTATTCAATGATAGGAAAGGAGCTGATTCGCCCATGAAAACGCCCGCAAAGCGACCCCATACGCCCTCGCGGCTGGGCATCCTGATGGCCTCGCTGCGTCCCCGGCGCTGGCTGTATCCAATCTACGCGGCGCGCCAGCTGCGGCTGGAACGGCACGAGATCAGCTCCGCGCACGTCCCAAGATCGCTGAGCGGGCTGAAGCTGGCCTACGCCTCGGATATCCATTACGGCGCGCTGCTGGATGCGGCGCGCGTAAACGACCTGGCGGCGCGTCTCAACGCCCTGGAAGCCGATATCATCCTGCTGGGCGGGGATTACGGCGAGGACGCAGCCCACAGCCTGGAATTCTGGCACATCGTGCCGCCGTTGCACGCGCGCCTGGCCGTGTGCGCAGTCATCGGCAATCATGACCGTGCGGACGGCGATATAGACGCGCTGTGCGCCGCCATGCAGGCAAAAAGCGTCACCCCGCTGCTTAACAGCGCGCTGACGCTGCGCAGCGGGGAGGATACCATCGCCCTGTGCGCCACGGACGATTGCTATTGGGGTGAGCCCGACTATCAGGACGTGGCCGCCCAGGTGCGCGGCGCGGATTATGTGATTTACGCCCCCCATGCGCCCGACGCATTGGAGGACGCTTATAATGTACAAAGGGATCCGTTTTTTGATCTGGCTCTGTGCGGGCATACGCACGGCGGTCAGGTGACGCTGCTGGGCTTTGCGCCCTATACCGCCAGCCGGCGCGGGCTGCGCTACGGCAACCATTACCGCTCGGGCGAAATTGAGGAGCACGGCGTCACCGTGCTGGTTTCCAACGGCGTGGGCACCACCTGGCTGCCGCTGCGGCTGGGCGCGCGGGCGCAGTATCACCTGATCACCCTCAGCCGCGCGCGGGCGCAGTAAACGGATCTTCATCAGACAAAAAGGAGAGAAATACAACCATGTGGTTCTGGTATTCCCTGGCTGCCCTGCTGTGCTGGAGCGGCTCGGATTTGTTTTCCAAAATTGGCTGCCGTGAGAGCGGCGATAAAACCGCCTACCTGAAGATGGTCATGGCCGTGGGCGTTGTGATGGGTCTGCACGCCTGCTACGAAATCTTCGTAAACGGCGTAGAGATCAACCTGAGCATCATCCTGACCTACCTGCCCGTATCGCTGCTCTACATCGTATCCATGGCCATCGGCTATATCGGCCTGCGCTACATCGAGCTGTCCATTTCCTCACCCATCTGCAATTCCTCCGGCGCGCTGGTGGCCATACTGACCCTCATCACGGCGGGGCTTGGCGATATGGGCGCGCTGCAGCTGATCGCCATCACGCTGGTGGCCGGCGGCGTAATCCTGCTGGGCGTGGTGGAAGCCACCGAGGACGACGAGCTGCGCGCCGCCCGTCAGGAGGCGGGCAACCGCAAATACGCCAAGTCCTTCCTGGCCCTGCTGCTGCCCATCCTCTACTGCGTGCTGGACGCGGCAGGCACCTTTGCCGACAGCCTGGTGCTGGAAACCCTGGATGAAGGCTCCGCCAACGTGGCCTATGAGCTAACCTTCCTGGTCGCCGGCCTGCTTGCGGGGGGGTACGTGCTGTTTGTCAAGCGCGAAAAGCTGACCGTGCGCAGCGAAGGCCCCAAGTATCTGGGTGCTGTGTGCGAGACCATCGGCCAGTTCTTCTACATCTATGCCCTGGCGGACAAGGCGCACGTGGCCATGAGCGCGCCCATCATCGCTTCCTACTGCGCGGTGTCGGTGCTGTGGAGCCGCCTGTTCCTCAAGGAAAAGCTGAGCTGGAAGCACTACGCGGCCATCGCCATTACGGTGGCGGGCATTGCGATTATCGGCCTGCTGGATCCGTAACCCATCCGCAGCTACTAACGCCCTGTCGAAATATCGGCAGGGCGTATTTATTTGCCTTCCAGCAGATCCTCCATGCCGTACAGCCCTGCCGGGCGGCCGATGCTCCACCGGGCGGCGCGCAGTGCGCCATGGGCAAACACCGCGCGGCTTTCGGCGCAGTGTACGATGGTCAAATGCTCCTCGGGGCCGTAGAATCCTGCCTCATGCAGCCCGCGCACCGTGCCGCCGCGCACGGACAGGATGCCCTCCCGCGGCAGCGCCATGGCCTGTGCCAGCGCAATCGCCGTCCCGCTGGGCGCATCCACTTTGCCCGCGTGATGCCGCTCAATCAGCGCGCCATCCCAGCCCGGCAGGCTGCTTGCCGCCTGCGCCAGCAGCCGCGCCATCACCGCCGCGCCCAGGCTGAAATTGGCCGAGCGCAGGATGGGCACGCGCTGCGCCGCCGCATGGATTTGCTGCTGCTGGGCAAGCGAATAGCCCGTCGTGCCGCTCACCAGCGGAATACCGCGCGCCAGCACGGCGTCAAGCACCGCATCCAACGCATCCGGATGCGAAAAATCAATCGCCGCCTCCGCCTTTTCCCCCAGCGTAAAGCCGTATTGTGCCGCCAGCGCCGCCACCTCGCGCCCCATGCGGCCCTCCGCGCCAAATAACAGCAGCCCCGTCATGCGGGCAGCAGCCCATGCCGGGCCAGCAGGCTCTGCAATCTTTCGCGGCTGCCTGGCTGCAGGGGCACCAGCGGCAGGCGCACCTCGGCGCGGCAAAGCCCCAGCAGCGACAGCGCGTACTTGACCGGGCTTGGGCTGACCTCGCAGAACAGCGCGTCCGTCAGCGCAGCCAAGTGGCGCTGCTGCGCGGCGGCGGACTGCTCGCAGCCCTTCTGCTGGGATTGGCACAGGATGCGCACGGCCTCGGGGCACAGGTTGGCCAGCACCGAGATCACCCCGCGCGCGCCCAGCCGCAGGGCGGGAGCCATCCACTGATCGCTGCCGCAATACACAGGCAGCGGGGTCAGGGCGGTCAGGCGCGCAAGCTGACCCAGATCGTCCGCCGCCTCCTTCACGCCGATCATGCCCGGATGGTGCGCCAGCCTTTCGCAGGTTTCGGGAAGCATGTTCAGCCCCGTGCGCGCAGGCACGTTATAGAGCATCACCGGCAGCGCGCTTTCATCCGCGATGCGCGTAAAATAGGCGTGCAGCCCGGCCTGCGTCGCCTTGTTGTAATAGGGAGTCACGCACAGCTGCGCATCGGCCCCATGATCGGCGGCAAAGCGCGCACGTCGCAGGGTAACGCGCAGGTTGTTGCTGCCCGTGCCCACGATCACCCGCACGCGGCCCGCGATGCGCGTCAGCGCGTGGGCGGTCAGGCTCTCCCATTCCGCATCGCTGAGCGTGCTGGGTTCACCCGTGGTGCCGGCAATCAGCAGCGCGTCAACCTTTGCGCTGATCTGCCGTTCCAGCAGCCCATCCAAGGCAGGATAATCAATCTGCCCGCCGCAAAACGGCGTGATCATCGCGGTGCATACGCCTGTAAACAGCGGCGTACCGGTCATATGAACGCCTCCTTTTCATGCAAAAAGCCCTTAGGAGCAGTGTGTCCCAAGGGCGGTAATTGCATGCGTCAGCGACGGCGCGTCACATGCAGCATGCGGCGCAGGCACAACACAGCCTTTTGCCACAGATTCAGTTGTTCGTTCAGCGCGGTATACACGCGCCCAGCCTCCTGCACGGCGGCAGACGACGGCATGTGACGGCCATACTGCACGGCGCTGACCGCCTCAGCCAGGCTCTGCAGCGATACGCCCAGGCTGTCCCCCAGGCGCGCGGCATAGGCCAGCGGCGTTTCGGCATGCTGCCGGGGCTTGCCCAATTGCGCGGCGCATTGCAGCGCAGCCTGCCACAGCAGCAGCAGCGCGGCCGCATCATCCTTCGCGCGGGCAGCGCGGTACATGGGTTCGGTTAAGCGGGCGCGCCAGGCAAGCAGCAGCATCAAAGCCAGCAGCAACAGCAGCGCCAGCCAGGGCAGCCGCGGGCCAGGATCCTTGGGCGGATCCTGCGGCGGAGGCGTAGGCGTGGGAGTAGGCTGCGCTTCGGGCGTAGGCGATGGCGTGGGCGTTGCGCCCTCGGGGGCGGGGGTAGGCGTGGGGGTCGGCTGCGCTTCAGGCGTAGGTGATGGAGTAGGCGTGGGCGCAGGCTCGGGCGTGGGGGTCGGCTGCTCCTGCTGCTCGGGCGGCAGGCTGCCGTCAGGCGTATTGCTCTGATCCTGATCGCCCGCGCCGGGGGTCGCGTCAAACGTCACCCAGCCCACTCCGCGCAAGTACACCTCCGTCCAGGCATGGGCGTTAAGCCCACGCACGACGGTCGTGCCGCCCGCCTCTGGGCGCACCAAATACCCTTCGATATAGCGCGCAGGCAGGCCCGCCATGCGGCACATCACGGTCATGGCTGAGGCGAAATAGGTGCAGTAGCCTTGGCGCTCGGCCAACAGGAACCAGGCCACAAAGTCCACATCCGTGGGCGGCGTTTGCACCTGCAGGGTATAGGTGCAGGTATTTTGCAGATAATCGCGCAGCGCCACGGTCTTTTCCCACGGCGTATTACACCCCTGAGTCACGCGCTGGACGATATCATAAATATCCTGCTGCATATGGCCGGGAACGTCCGTATACTGCGCTTGCACATCGGCATAGGCCGCATCCTGGGCGTTTTGATTGCTGGCAACCAGCGCAGCCATGCCCGCGTCGGTGGCCTTCATGGGCAAATATTCAACGGTATAGGTATCCCTGGGCTGCAAATTGCGGCTCAAAAACACCTCGGTGCCCAGATTGAAATAGGCGTTGGCCGTGCCCTCGACGGCCAGCGTGCGCAGGCGCTGGGGTACAAAGAGCGTGCTGGCGCTGTCGGTAAGCATGATCACACGCGCCATTTTTTCGCTCTGCGCCGATACCAACGGATAAGCAGCCTGGGTCAACTGATCGCGCAGCTCCCGATATCGGCGCGAATACCAGCCATAGCGCTGGGCGCTGATGCTATCGTACCACGCTCCGCCCGTATAGGTATCCAGAATCGCGCCGCGCAGGTAGAGTGTTTCATCGGTTTCCACCTGCATGACGATGCGATCGCTGGGCGAGGGTTCGCCGCCCAGACGGCCCTCGCCCTGGGGCATCCAGCCGTCTAAAGCCAGGCTGTAGCGCGATCGCTGCTCACGGAACAGCAGCGTATCGTCCAGTATTTCGCTCACACGATCCGCTAACTGCGCCAGCGCGGGCACCTTGGTACCGTCCGCCGGAGCCAGCGCCATGGACAGCGCGCACAGCGCCGCCGCAGCAACCAGCGCAATGGCAGGCATAGAACGGCGCTGCGGCGTATCGCCCTCGGGATCGCGCGCATGCGTCCAGGCATACAATAGCAGCAGCGCGGGCAGGGCGGGCAGCATATACGCGCTGGCCCCGCGCAGCCCCAGCAGCCACATGCTGCAAAGCAGCGAACCTACAATAAAAATCGGCGCATACAGGCCGTTATCGGGCGAAGCCAACGCAGTGCCCAGCAAGGCGCAGTACAGCGTCAGCTGCAAGGCGATCGTATCGCCATACAGCGGCAGCGCAACGCCCGCCCCGCGCAGATGCATTGCAATGGCATTCCCGGCGTTCAGAGCGCTTTGTATCCAGCCGCCGCCCAGCAAATAATGCACGCCGGCCGCCGCGGCAGCCAGCAAAAGAGACAGCGAAAACAGGTATTTGCGCGTGCGCAGCAGGGAAAACACCCCCGAAAGGCCCGCCGTGCAGACGGCAAAGCGCAGCATCTGCCCCTCCAGGCCAAAGCCCTTGAGCAGCGGCAGGCCCAGACCCAGCGCCAGCAGCCAGGCAATCAGCGCGCTCAGGGCCGCGCGCAGCCCCTTATCACGCAGGCGAGACATAGCACACCTCCACCATGCATTGCTGCAGCCGCGCCACATAGGGACGATCCTGCTCGGCGTCGGGCGTGCGCGTAATCAGATACACGCGCGCGGACGGCCCCATGCGCCGGATATGCGCAATGCCCTCCACCACGTCCGCGCTCAGGCGGGAGGTGATAATCACCGTCGCGCCCGTGCTGCGCATGCGGCGAAGCTCCAGGTTGAGCACGCGGGCAAAATCCGTGCCGCCCGTAAAGGGCTGGCGCGCCAAAAGCTCGGGCAGCAGCGCAATGCCGTCCGAGCGCCCCGCGGCCATATAAAATTCCGCCGTCCGTTCGCCATAAAAGGGCATACGCACCGGCGAATCATCGCGCGACTGCATCATGGCCACCGACAGCGCGGTTTCGCACAGGGTATCGCGCAGGATGGCGCGGTTTTCCTCGCTTTCATCCGCCGCCCCAGGCAGGGTGCAATCCATCAGGATCAGCGTATCGGGCGGCGCGGGCGTTTCATAGCGGCGCACGGTCAGCTCCCGCCGGCGGGCAGACAGCTTCCAGTGCACGCGCTTGAGGGGATCGCCCGCGCGATAGGCGCGCGTATCGTCGGGCGAGGACAAATCCTCGCTGGTACGGTTGGGCAGCGCGCGGCCATCGTCCGAGGACAAAAAGTGCAGCGCTTCCACCTCAAAATCGCGCGGCAGGGCCAGGCACTGCGCGGTCTCGCCCCCGCGTACCCGAATTTCAAACAATCCGAAGATATCCGAAAATACCCAGCTTTCAATCCCCACATCCACCACGCCCACATGCGGGGCGGGCAGGGATATCTGAGCGCGCGCAGGAAAGCGCTCATAGGCGCACTCATACAGCTTGTCGCCCCCACGCACGATAACCAGCACAGGCGATATGGGCGGCAGGCGCTTATAATCAAACGCAAGCTCCGCCTGCATGTATTCCCCGCGCGGCACGCTGGGCGTTGTCAGGCGGCAGCGGACATGCAGCCGGCGCCTGGCAATCAGCACGGTCAAAAGCGAAAACAGCAGCGTAAGCACGCCAAAAACGGCGGACAGATACAGCATCCGTCCGCCCAGCGACATCCCGCAGAACAGGCAAAAGATGGATATCGCCAGCAGCGCGCCGCCCCGGCGGGTCATTGCGCGCCCGGCACCGGCACGCTGGAAAGCAGCCCCAGCAAAATCTGCTGGGCGGACTGCCCTTTCATGCGCGCCTCGGGGGTCAAAATCAGGCGATGGGAAAGCACCGGCAGCGCCATGCGCTTGACATCGTCGGGCAATATATAGTCGCGTCCCGCCAGCACCGCGCAGCCCTGCGCCGCGCGGATCAGCGCAATCGCCCCGCGGGGCGATACGCCCAGCGCCAGGGCAGGATGCTTGCGCGTCAGCGCCGCCAGCTGCGCCACATAGGCGCGCACCTCACGGCTGCAATACACCGCGCCCACCAGCTCCTGCATGGCAACCACATCGCCCGCGCCGCACACGCTTTGCAGGCTGGACAGGGGCGACGCCTGGCCGGAATAGCGCTCCAGCACGTCCATTTCCTCCTCGATGGAGGGATAGCCGATGGTAATGCGCAGGAAAAAGCGGTCCATCTGCGCCTCCGGCAGCGGATAGGTGCCCACAAAATCCACCGGGTTCTGCGTGGCCAGCACCATGAAGGGGCGCGGCAGCGGATGCGTAACGCCGTCCACCGTCACCTGCCCCTCCTCCATCACCTCCAGCAGGCTGGACTGGGTCTTGGGCGAGGTACGGTTGATTTCGTCGGCCAGCACGATCTGGCTCATCACCGCGCCGCTTTTATATTCCATTTCGCCCGTTTGCAGCGAGGGCATGGTGAAGCCCGTGATATCGCTGGGGGTTACGTCGGGCGTAAACTGAATGCGCTTGAACGAGCAGGACAACGACCGCGCCAAGGCGGCCACCAGCGTGGTCTTACCCACGCCCGGCACATCCTCGATGAGCACGTGTCCCTTGCACAGCAGGGCGATGAGCGCCAGCTCTATGGCCTCATCCTTGCCCACGATGACGCGGCGGATGTTCTGCTGCAGGGTGTATACAATGGAGCGAACCTGGTTCTGCTGCATGGCTGCTTCCTTTCAAAGACAGATTTACACCCTTAGTATACCGCGAATCGACATTATTTGCAATATTTTCGTAAAGAAGGTGAAACATTTACATCTGTAGTTTGCCCGCCGTCCGGCGCGTTATCCGCGGGTCAGCGGGTTCCACCTGCCGCGCAGGCAGTAGGTCAGCAGCAGCAGGAACAGCAGCAGGTTGTGCGCGATCATGCACGCCCAGGCCGCCACCAGCCCCATATGCAGCAGGCGCGTGCAGACGAACGTGCCCAGGATGCGCACGCCCCACATGCCGATGATATTGAACACAAAGGGCGCCATCGTGTTGCCCGTTCCCTGCAGCATGCCCTCCAGGATGATGGCGACGCCGAAGAACGGCTCGGACACCGCCACCATGCGCAGCACCGTCGCGCCCAGGGCGATCACCGCCGCGTCGATGGTAAACAGGCTCATCATGCCCGGCGCAAAGATGAACAGCAGCCCGCCGGAAACCACCATCAGCACCATCTCGATGCCCACCAGCATCCGCGCCAGCCTGCGCATCAGCCTTTCATCCCTTGCGCCCAGCGCGTTGCCAATCAGCGTAGCCGCAGCCGTCTGCATGCCGTAGCCGGGAATGTAGAAGGCCGATTCCACGGTGTTGGCGATGCTGTGCGCCGCCAGCGGAATGGTGCCCAGGGCGTTGATCATGGAGGCGAAGGCCACATAGCCAAACGATGTGCCAAAGCGCTGCAGAGCGGATGGCAGCGCCACCTTCAGGCAGGGGCGCAGCACCTCCCAGTCGGGGCGCAGGCGCTGGCCGCGCGGGGAGATCACCGGGTGCTTCCACAGCGCGCAGGTAATCCAAACGCCGCCCACCGCATAGGAGACCGCGCTGGCGATTGCCGCGCCGATCACGCCCATGCCCGCGCCGGGCAGCCAGATGGACAGCCCCAGCGCCCGCACGGTGCGGGATTCATAGATCAGCAGGAAGTTCAGCACCACGTTGACCAGGTTCATCGCCAGGCCCGCGCGCATGGGCGTTTTGCTGTCGCCCGTGGCGCGCAGCGCGGTGCCGAATATGGTGCTGGCCGCGCGCGCCAGCATGGGCATATACAGGATGGCAAAGTACTGTGACGCCACCTGCTGGATCTCGGGCGCGGCGTGCATCCACACCGGCACGCGGCGGCTGAGCAGCAGCGGGATCACCGTAAACAGCGTGCCCGAAAACAGCACGGCCAGCACCGCCTGCGAGGAGGTGCGCGCCGCGCGCGCCCGGTCATCCGCGCCGTAGGCCTGGGCGATAAAGGACAAAAACCCGATGCCCAGCGCCGACACCGTGCTGCCAATCAGCCAGCTGACGGTGGTGGTTGCGCCCACGGCCGCCGTGGCCTGCGCGCCCAGGCGCCCCACCATGGCCGCGTCCACATACTGCACGGCCGTGCTCATCAGCTGCTCCAGCATGGTCGGCCAGGCCAGCGCCCAGATCATCCCCAACAGCGCCCATCCTTCACCCCGAAAACGCTTCATTCTCATGGTATCCTCAACTCTTCGTATTTGCGCATACGCAAAAACCAGCATAGCGCGCGCAGAGGAGGTTTGTCAATGCGAAAATTGCAAAATCGCCTGTTTTTCTCCCACAACGGCTGCGATGTATGCTATAATAAGCCGATACTTGCGTATTTAAGGAGGATGTACCATGCGTTGCGGATGCATTGAGTGCGGCGCGTTTATGATTCATGCCGACGACGCGGAGGCGTGCGTGTGCCCCGAGTGCGGGCATCGCTGCAGCGCGTGCCTGGGCACCAACACGGTAGTCAGCCGCGAACAGTTGAAAAGCCTGGCCGCCGTGCGCTGGATCAATCAGGATATCGACCGCGCGCGCGACGCGCTGGCCGGCAAGGATACAGACGAGGAGGACAAGCCATGAGCGGCGCGCTTCCCAAGCTCATTGCGGTGGTAGGCACAAACGCCTCGGGCAAAAGCAGCCTGGCCATCAGCCTGGCCCGTTCGCTGGGCGGCGAGGTAATCTCGGCCGATTCCCGCCAGGTCTACCGCGGGCTGGATCTGGGCAGCGGCAAGGTGACGGCGCAGGAAATGCAGGGCGTGCCGCATCATCTGCTGGATGTATGCGACCCCGGCACGTTTTTCACCATGGCGGATTTTCAACGCCTGGCCTATCGCGCCATTGATGATGTGCTTGCGCGCGGCCGCGTGCCCGTGCTGGCGGGCGGCACCGGGCTGTATGTGGACGCGGTGTGCGACGGCTATGTGCTATCCAATATCGAGCCCGATTTATCCTATCGCCGCGAGCTGGAAAGGCTGCCCACCCCGCAGCTCTGCGCCATGCTGCAGGCCGCCGCGCCTGGCAATGCCATCGATCCCCAGAACCGCAACCGCGTGATGCGCGCGCTGGAAAAGCTGCACGACGGCGATACCCTGCCCGCGCAGAAGCGCCCGCGCTACGACGTGCTGCGCCTGGGCGTCACCTGGGATCGTCCCACGCTGTGCGCGCGCATTGACGAGCGCCTGGCGCGCCGTGTCCAGCAGGGCATGATCGAAGAGGTGGACGGCCTGCTCCAGGCAGGCGTCCATCTCGTCGAGGGAGCAGGCGCCGAAGCCGTACTGGCCGGCCAGCCGCTGCGCCTTTTCCAGCGAGCGGTTCGACACCATGGCCACCGACACGTCCTGCGCCACGAGGTACTTCATGGTCAGCTCGCTCATCTCGCCCGCGCCCAGGATGAGCACCCGCTTGTCCGCGATGCCGCCCAGCTCCCGCGCGGCCAACTCCACGGCAATGCGCCCGATGGAGGTGGAGTAGCGGCTGATGCGCGTCTCGGAGCGCACCTTCTTGCCCAGCGACAGCGCGCGCTGGAACCACACGTTGACCATCTTGTCGTTTGCCCCCGCCTTGCAGGAGGCCCGGTAGGCACGCGACACCTGGCCGGCTATCTCCGTCTCGCCCACGATGAGCGAGTCTAGGCCGCACACGACCTCGAACAGGTGGCGCACGGCGCGCCCGTCCGTGAAGGCGTACAAAAGCTCGCGGAACTGCCGCGCCGGGGCCGCATCGGCCGCGCCCCCCTGGCCCAGGATGAAGTCGCGCACCCGGGCGACGCCCTCGTCGGCGTCCTCGCACACG
>ERZ827520.825-NODE-825-length-43571-cov-4.646337_pt1 | contig 43571 bp, 39 predicted proteins | sample MGYA00519581_ERZ827520 | MGnify/ENA primary metagenome ERZ827520 (study PRJEB31778, sample SAMEA3449339) | human gut metagenome | biome: human gut; feature: human-associated habitat; material: faeces | place: United Kingdom | collected 2010/2012 ...
CGGCGCTGTCCGTGCCGTCGTGGAGGCCGCGGGCATCAAGGATATCCGGACCAAGGCGCTGCGTTCCAACAACCCCTATAATGTGGTGAACGCGACCATGGACGGCCTTGCCCAGCTGCGTACGGTGGAGCAGGTCGCAGCAATCCGCGGCAAATCCGCCAAGGAAATTTTAGGTTAACGGGAGGGTATGAACATGGCTAAGAAGGCGAAAACCGGCGCTCTGCAGATCAAGCTTGTCAAGAGCCTGATCGGCAGCAAGAAAGACCAGATCGCCACGGCCGAATCCCTGGGCCTGCGGAAAATCGGCGACTGCACAAGCCAGCCCGATAACGCCGCCACCCAGGGCAAGGTGGCCAAGATTATCCACCTCATCGAGGTAACCGAAGCGTAAGCAATCGAGCAAGGAGGTGCGAAAAAATGAAGCTGCATGAGCTTTCTCCGGCTCCCGGTTCTGTGCGGGAGTCGAAACGAATCGGCCGTGGACATGGTTCCGGCCAGGGCAAAACCGCGGGTAAAGGCCATAAGGGCCAGAAGGCGCGCGCCGGCCGCGGGATGCGTCCGGGTTTTGAAGGCGGCCAGATGCCTCTGCAGAGACGCGTTCCGAAGAGAGGTTTTGTCAATATTTTCGCCACGCGGTATGCGACCGTCAATATTGGTTCCCTGAGCGCGTTTGAGGACGGCGCCGTTGTGGATACCGACGCTCTGAAGGCGGCCGGCCTGGTCAAGAAGACCTATGACGGCGTGAAGATCCTAGGCAACGGGAACGTGGAAAAGAAACTGACTGTCAAAGCGGCGGCTTTCTCGGAAGCGGCCAAGGCGAAGATCGAGGCTGCCGGCGGGAAAGCAGAGGTGATCTGAGGTGTTTCAGACTCTTCGGAATGCATGGAAGATTACCGACCTGCGTCGCAAGATTCTGTATACCCTGTTTATTATTCTGATTTTCCGTATCGGTTCGGCAATTACCCTGCCGTATATTGATGTGGAAACGCTGAAAGCGGCAACGTCGGCTTCGGATGGCGGCATGATGGCTTACCTCACGCTGTTGTCCGGCGGCGGCTTCTCCAACGCGAGTATCTTCGCGCTGTCGATTACGCCGTATATCAACGCCAGCATTATTATCCAGCTGCTGACCGTCGCCATCCCCCCGCTGGAGCGGATGTCGAAGGACGGCGAGGCCGGGCGGAAAAAGCTGGGTCAGATCACCCGGTATACCACCGTGGGTCTCGGCCTGCTGCTCGGCGTGATGTACTACTTTATGGTGAAGAACAACTATAAAGCGCTGGTACCCGAGGCAAAGAGCGGTTTTGGAATGTGGTTTGGCGCGATCGTGATTATCCTCTGCTTCACCGCCGGTTCGGCGCTGATGATGTGGCTGGGCGAGCAGATCAATGAAAAGGGTATCGGCAACGGTATCTCCATCCTGCTGTTTGCGGGCATCCTGTCCCGCATCCCGTCGGGCGCGACCATGCTGTGGCGGTATTTCTACGAAGCGGGTATTCAGAACATGAGCAGCGGCGGGATGAAATACGTCATTCTGGTGCCGGTCATTCTGGTGATCTTCCTGCTGATGATCGCTTTCATCGTGTTTATCACCGATGCGGAACGCCGCATTCCCGTCCAGTACGCCAAGCGCGTGGTCGGCCGGAAGATGTACGGCGGGCAGAACACCTACATCCCGATCAAGGTCAATATGTCCGGCGTTATGCCGATCATTCTGGCCTCCGCGATTGTTTCCTTGCCCGGCACGATCGCCGGCTTCGTCCCGAACAGCGGTTACGCAAATTTTGTGAACAAATGGTTCGGGTATTCCACGCCGATATACGGGATCATCTATTTTATACTGATTATCGCTTTCGCATTTTTCTATGTGACGATTCAGTATAATCCGCTGGAGATGTCCAATAATCTCCGCAAGAATTCCGGCGCGATCCCCGGCTACCGTCCCGGCAAGCCGACGGTGGATTACATTAAGCGCGTGCTGAACAAGGTGACGCTGATCGGGGCGCTGTGCCTTGGCATCATCGCGATTTTCCCGATCATTTTCGGCGCGGCCAGCGGTATGCAGGGCCTGGCGCTCGGCGGCACCTCGATCATGATCGTGGTCGGCGTGGCGCTGGAGACCACCCAGCAGATCGAAAGCCAGATGATGATGCGGCATTACAAGGGCTTCCTTGAGTAAGACGAATGAGGCGCGTTCTTTTGCGCGGCCGTTTCATTAATTTCGGAACAAAGGGTTCTATCGGCAGACGATACGCCCAGGAAACCGGTTCCCGGCGCTTCTGCGCCGGGAACCGGAAAGGGCGGCTCTCTTTGGAAAAGCGTTTTCTTCGCGGCGTTTTTCCCCCGGTTTTTATCAAAAACCGCGGTTCCCGACGAGAAAGGAATGGTACGGATATGAAATTGATACTTCTTGGAGCCCCCGGCGCCGGCAAAGGTACCCAAGCGGAAATCATCAGCGAAACCCTGCAAATCCCCACCATTTCCACGGGTAATATTATCCGTGAAGCGCTGAAAAGCGGCAGCGAGATGGGCAAGAAGGCCAAAGAGTATATGGACAGCGGCCAGTTGGTTCCGGATGACGTCGTGATCGGCATTATCAAGGAGCGTCTGGCTAAACCCGACTGCGAAGGCGGGTTCATCCTCGACGGCTTCCCCCGCACCATCCCGCAGGCCGAGGCTCTTGACCGGATGGGCATCGACATCGACCGCGTTATCGACATCGAAGTGGCCGATGAAACCATTGCCCGCCGTGTATCGGGACGCCGTGTCTGCCCCTCCTGCGGCGCGTCCTACCATGTGGAGTACAAACGCCCCACGGTAGAGGACGTCTGCGACAAGTGCGGCGACACCCTTGTTCAGCGCAAGGATGACCATCCGGATACGGTGCGCGAGCGCCTGCATGTATATCATGAGCAGACCGAACCGCTTAAAACCTTCTATGCGGCGAAGAACAAGCTCGTCGTCGTCGAAGGCCAGGAGGAAGTGGCGGATACCACCCGCCTCACTCTGGCCGCGGTTGAGGCGTAATTATGATATCGGTGAAGAACAAGCGGGAGCTGCAGGCCATGCGAGAGGCCTGCGTGATTTCCGCACGGGCGCTTAAGCTGGCGGGAGAAGCCGTCCAGCCCGGCGTTACCACGGCCGAAATCGACCGTGAGGTACGCCGGTATATCGAAAGCACGGGCGCGAAGCCCAGCTTTCTCGGATACGGCGGGTTCCCGGCAAGCGCATGCATTTCGGTAAACAATGTGGTCATCCACGGCATACCGGATAAACGCGTGATCAAGGCGGGCGACATCGTCAGCGTTGACGTGGGCGCGTTTTACAACGGCTATCACGGCGATAACGCCGCGACCTTCGCAGCGGGCGAGGTTTCGCCCGAGGCGCAGGCCCTGATGGACGCCACCCGCGAAAGCCTTTACGAAGGCATTAAAGCGGCGACGGCGGGCAATCGGATCGGCGATATCGGTGCGGCTGTCCAGCGGTATGTCGAGGTGCGCGGTTACTCGGTTGTACGGCAGTTTGTCGGCCACGGAGTAGGCGCGAACCTGCACGAAGACCCCAGCGTACCCAATTTCGGTACCCCCGGACGCGGCCCCCGGCTGCTGCCGGGAATGACCTTAGCCATTGAACCGATGATCAACGCCGGCGTCAGCGAGGTGAAAATCCTCGGCGACGGCTGGACCACCGTAACGGCGGACGGCAGTCTGTCCGCTCATTTTGAGCATACCATCGCCATCACCCCCGACGGCCCCGTCATCCTGACGCAGCCGTAAAGGACGGTGGAGGCATGCTGCAAAGAGGCCAGGTTGTCTTATCGCTGGCGGGACGGGATAAAGATCGGCTGATGGCGGTGCTCGGGGAAGCCCCGGACGGCGGCGTTCTGATCGCCGATGGGAAGGAGCGTCCCCTGCAGCGTCCCAAGCGGAAAAATCCGCGTCATCTGCGGCCGGTCGGTTTCCTGGTCAGCGAGCATTCAATGGCGACCAATCGTGAATTGCGCCGTGCGCTTCTCGCCCTGCGGCAGGCGGCGCCGTCGTCACAAGAGGGAGGTTAACCTATGTCCAAGGCGGACGTTATCGAACTGGAAGGTACCGTAGTCGAGGCCCTGCCGAACGCCATGTTCCAGGTGAAGCTCGCAAACGGCCATGTTATTTTGGCCCATATTTCCGGTAAGCTGCGGATGAACTTCATCCGTATCCTTCCCGGCGACAAGGTCACGGTGGAGATGTCTCCCTATGACCTGACCAAAGGCCGGATCACATGGCGGACAAAATAGGTTCGCCATGCGGACAAAATAGTTCGCGCCGGCTGTATCATTCGATTGATTGGATTTGCCCGGATTCCCCTGTGAATTCGGCAGAATGGAGGTTCACCATGAAAGTCAGACCTTCTGTCAAGAAAATCTGCGAGAAATGCAAGATCATTAAGCGCAAAGGCCGCGTAATGGTCATTTGTGAGAACCCGAAGCACAAACAGCGTCAGGGCTAAAAGGCCGACGTTTGCGACCTTGTGTTCCCGGGGAAGCGGCTTCAGGCCGCATCCCGGCGGAAAGCGGGCCCTGCGCGGGGCAAACCCGTCGGGCAGGCTTTCCTTGCCCTGTTTCATTGCGCCGCTGAACGAACGGCGCGACCGAAAGGGTCTTAATTTCATGCGCCGCCGAACGCGGCGGCGCGGTTGAAAGGAAGGATTATTAATGGCGCGTATAGCTGGTGTTGACCTGCCCAGAGACAAACGCATTGAGATCGGCCTAACCTATATCTTCGGCATCGGCCGCAAATCGGCGAACGACATCCTCGCGGCAACCGGCGTCAACCCGGACATCCGGGTGCGGGATCTGACCGAGGACGACGTTTCCAAGCTCAGAGAGTATATCGACCATAATTACACGGTGGAGGGCGACCTTCGCCGCGACGTGGCGTTCGACATTAAGCGCCTGATCGAAATCGGCAGCTACCGCGGTCTGCGTCACCGTAAGGGCCTGCCGGTTCGCGGCCAGCGCTCCAAGACCAACGCCCGTACCCGCAAGGGTCCGAAGAAGACCATTGCCAACAAGAAGAAATAAGAGGAGGTAGAAGAATGGCTGCTGCTAAAACTGCTGCGCGCAAGGGTGCGACCCGCCGCCGCAAGGAACGCAAAAACATTGAACGTGGCGCGGCGCATATCCAGTCCACGTTTAATAATACCATCGTCACTATCACCGACACGCAGGGCAATGCTCTTTCCTGGGCCAGCGCCGGCGAGCTCGGCTTCCGCGGTTCGCGGAAATCGACGCCGTTCGCCGCCCAGACCGCGGCGGAGACCGCCGCCCGCGCGGCGATGGAACATGGCCTTAAGACCGTGGAAGTGTATGTGAAGGGCCCCGGCGCCGGCCGTGAAGCCGCGATCCGCGCTCTGCAGGCCGCCGGTCTGGAGGTCAACCTGATCAAAGACGTGACCCCGGTTCCCCACAACGGCTGCCGTCCTCCCAAGAGAAGACGCGTATAACAAAGCTGGGAAATCCCCGCTCGAAAGTAAGTGTAACCCAAATCAGGAGGTGCAACCATAAATGGCTAGATATACCGGTCCGGTGTGCAGACTCTGCCGCCGCGAGGGTCAGAAACTGTTTTTGAAGGGCGAGCGCTGCTATTCCAAGAAGTGTGCGGTTGACCGCCGTACTTACGCCCCCGGCCAGCATGGCCAGGGGCGCAAGAAGGTTTCCGAATACGGCAAGCAGCTGCGTACCAAGCAGTACGCCCGCCGTTATTATGGCGTGCTGGAGGGCCAGTTCCGCCACTATTTCGAAATGGCGGAGAAGATGCCGGGCGTTACCGGTGAAAACCTGCTCCGTCTGCTCGAATCCCGCCTGGACAACGTGATCTATCGTCTGGGTCTTGCCAGCTCCCGCGCTGAGGCGCGCCAGCTGGTGCTGCACGGGCATTACACCGTCAACGGCCGCAAGGTGAACATCCCCTCCTTCCTGACGAAGGTGGGCCAGGTCATCGCGGTGAAGGACGGCAGCCGTCAGAAGGAAAAGCTGAAAGCGATTATTGAAGCGAACTCTTCCCGCCCGATTCCGAAATGGCTGGAGCTCAATCGCGAAACCCTGGAAGCGAAGGTTGTCGCCGTGCCGAACCGTGAGGACATCGATCTGCCGATCGAAGAAACCCTCATCGTCGAGCTGTACTCGAAGTAAGGCGGACGCTCCGCTTTCTCCGCACGACTACCAACCGCGGAACGGGCGGTTGGTACGGCGAGCCGTGCCAGCCGCTTGAATTTCCGCCTTCAACAAGGAGGGTTTTGAATGATTGAAATCGAAAAGCCCAGGATCGAAGCAGTGGACGCCGCTTCCGACGGTACCTATGGCAAGTTCATTGTGGAACCGCTGGAGCGTGGTTATGGGACGACACTCGGCAACAGCCTGCGCCGTGTGCTGCTGTCCTCCCTGCCCGGCGTGGCGGTTACTTCGGTGAAAATCGACGGTATCCTGCATGAATTCTCCACCATCGAAGGCGTTAAGGAAGACGTGACCGAGATCATCCTGAACATCAAGGGCCTGACCGCCAAGATTACCGGCGACGGCCCGAAGGTGGTCTATATTGAGGCCGAAGGCGCCGGCGAAGTCAACGCCGGTTCCATCAAGTGCGACAGCGAGGTCGAGATTCTCAACCCCGACATGCACATTGCGACGCTCGGCGACGGCGCCCGGCTGTATATGGAAATCACGCTGGATAAGGGGCGCGGCTATGTTCCGGCCGAACGGAACAAGCAGCAGATGGCCCCGGTGATTGGCGTGATCCCGGTCGATTCGATCTACACCCCGGTGGTGAAGGTGAACTATACCGTGGAAAACACCCGCGTCGGCCAGATTACCGACTATGATAAACTGACTCTTGAGGTGTGGACCAACGGAACCATCTCCGCAAAAGAGGCCGTTTCTCTGGGCGCGAAAGTGCTCACCGAGCATCTGAACCTGTTTGTGGATCTCTCCGGCGAGACCTATGCCGGCGATTCCATTATGGTGGAAAAGGATGACAAGGGTAAGGAAAAGGTTCTTGAAATGACGATTGAGGAACTCGACCTGTCGGTCCGTTCCTTCAACTGCCTCAAGCGCGCGGGCATCAATACCGTGGAAGACCTTATCAACAAGTCGGAAGACGATATGATGAAGGTTCGCAACCTCGGCCGCAAATCGCTGGAGGAAGTGGTGAATAAGCTGGCGTCCCTGGGCTTTACCCTGCATTCGGAGGAAGAATAAGCCGCTTGGCTTTCCCTGACTGCGGCTCCTGCCCCGGCGCCCTTAATCCAAAATTTCCAAGTATTCCGAACTCGGCATAAGTCGAAGGAAAAGGAGTGAATTCACATGCCTGGAACCAGAAAGCTCGGCCGTCCCACGGCTCACCGTACCGCGATGCTCAGAGCGATGGTCACCTTCCTGCTTGAGAAGGGCCGCATTGAAACCACGGTCACCCGCGCCAAAGAGGTGCGCTCCCTGACCGAAAAGATGATCACGATCGCGAAGAACCCGACGCTGGCGAATAAGCGCCTGGTGTTCTCCTTTGTTACGAAGGAAAGCGTTGCCAAGAAGCTGTTTGATGAAATCGCGCCGAAATACGCCGACTGCAACGGCGGCTATACCCGTATTGTCAAGACCGGCGCCCGCCGCGGCGACGCCGCGGAAATGGCGATCATTGAACTGAAGTGATTTGCTTTCAAAGGCTTCCCAAAGCAATCGAAACCGGCCGTTCCCTTCGCAGGGAACGGCCGGTTTTTATGTTACCGAAGAGGCAAAAAAGGCCCTGCCCGAACATATCGGGCAGGGCCTTTTTTGCTTTAATAGAAGTCAATGGAAAAGCGGGCCCTATTCCACAGCGTAAATTGATTCTCCATTCGGGCCTTCTGTTCCTCGGTAACGGAATCCAATTTGGATTTCGCCTCGTCAATAATGGCATTGATGATTTCTACCCGATCGGGCGTATACATCTCACTGGGCTGGGGCGGTATCCAACAAATGCTGCTGCCCTCGCACATTTCGCTGCTGTCAGCCAGCGCTTTATAGTACAGGAACATATCCTCCGCAGCGGCCCCATACAGCTTGTGGCAGGCATCTAAAAGCATCTGTTCTCCCGTCAGACCGCCGTCCCACATACCGCGGGACGACACATACCAGAGAGGCCAGCGAAGGGGATAGCTCTCTTCTGTTTCGCGGTGACAGGAGGCCGGTCCCTGATCGTAGTACACATAAGAAGCGCCGTTCTGTTTCCAAAGCGCGTGATTCCGGGTGGCGACATTTCCCTGTACCCAGGGGACATCCGCCCACGAGGCACGTTCATATGCAATACAATACCATTCCCAGATAGAGACATGCTTCAGCGAGGCTTTTTCGATAAACTCCTGGAAATTTCCAAGCCAGGACTGGGTATAGGTGTTGTGCGTGATGCTGTTGTAGCCTGTGACCGCCTTGTCCAGGTCGAGCGGCGTGGTCATACTGGTCTCCCGGCAGAACATGACCTCTACGTTTGGATGAGCCGTCGTCTTTTCGGGCGGGAAAAAGGTGTTGTGATAACTCAGGATCGAAATGGTCTTTTCCGGGTATTTCTGCGATACGATTTCCGCGACGCGATTGGCGAATACCAGTAATTGATCCGTGGCGTTTCCGGCGGCGGCGCAGGTTTCGCATTCACACCAGCCCTTCTCCCAGCCGTCGTTTGCGGCTAGGGAATAATTGGTCATGTTGGGGTTAGTTTCCCAGCGCGCCATTATTTTTTTTGCGGCCTCTTCGGCGAGTTCCGGATTGGTGTAATCATACTGCCACCAGCTCTCGGAATGGGGATCCCGCTTTCCGTCTACCAAAGCGAACCATTCCGGGTGCTCATCAAAGTATTCATCCAAAGGAATTATCTGAGGGATACCATGCCCGATCATGGTGGAGTCTCCGCCCAGGTACCAGCGTACTCCCACCTCCGGCGTTTGCGACAGAACCTGCGTCCGCCGGGAGCGGAACTGCGGGGTATGCTGAACATCCAAATCCCCGATAGCCAGGACAGGGTGACTGGGAACTACCTGCCACAGCTCGTCCGGGCCAAACCAGCCGCAGCCCAGATACTCCAGCAGCATGGTCACGGCAAACTGCGTACCGGTATAGAGGGCGTCGTCGTTCCCCAGCAGGACAAGCTGGTTTCCGTCCCTTTTAAGCAGCACTTTTTCCTTTTCCGGATAACCGGTGGGCTGTTCAATCCCCAGCGCCGCCGTCTGCCTGGTCGGCCCGACCAGAATCCGGTATTCCTCCGCCGGCTCCTCGCTGTCGGAGTAAAGGGGAATGGAAGCGCCGGTAATCGTGTCCAGATGCTTCTGCAGGTCCTCTGCGGCGGTTTTTACCTTATCGGTTGCAGCAGCCGGAATCACAATGGCGGCCCGGGCGGTTCCGTTTTCTGCAATAAGAAAATCGGACGCGTCCGGCGCGGTGACAAGGACGGTGTTGGCAGGGAGCGTCGGAATTTCCATAATCGCGGGCGAAGCGGAGGATTCCGCGTCGGATGACGGCGTCGAGGAAGACGCGCCCGATTTACAGGCGGTGAGGGAAAACAACAGCGCCCCTGTCAGAAGGAGCAGAAAGCCGGAGCGCCCGGCAGACTTCTGTCTCATATGGTGAAGACCTCCCTGAAAAATAGCTAGGCATAAAGACGGATACACCTAAGAAAAGGCCATCCAAACAATATGCATGATTTATAAACGGGCCGTTTCTTTTATTATATAGAAATTTCCCAAACGAGCAAGGCGCAAATTTGTTATGGGGAGGGTGCATATTTGCGGATTTTGACGGACAGGGCGAAACAGGAATTACATGACGGCGGTACGCGGCTGCAAAGGAAATTTTCAGTACGGAAGCAACAAGATATGGTATAATAGCAACGTTGGGAAAATGCCGACAGGCATTTTCGATTGCGCCGCCGGACGCTGTCGGTACAGAGTCCGGTGACGGAACACACGGATTTTTGCATGAAAAGGCAGAGAAAGGCAGGAAAATAAAACATAGGACGATACATTTTGAAGCAGACAGGGGGCGGGGCCACATGGAAGAGCGGAGAGAACAGAAAGAACAGAAAGACTGGCAGAAGCCCAAAAAGGCCTTTGACGCGGAGAAAGAAACCGATTTGTACATTCCCCGGGCCGATTCCCCACGGGCTGTGGAGCGAACGGCGCGGGCGGCCAGATGCCAGCTGTTCTGGGCCGCGGTCTGTGTGCTCGCCCTTCTCGGAGCAGTGCTTGGCGGGATACTCCTGTATCAGACGCTGAAACCGGCCGGGTTTTCGGGCAGGGAGCTGCTGGCGTACGACGGGTTGACATACGAGCGGTTAGAAGACGCGGAGGATTTCGCGGCGCTTGGCCTGACGACCCCGATCGACCATTCCCATTGCGGCGAGCTGGTAGGAGAACTGGCCGACGACACGCGTTGGAACAGAACCCGTCTCTACCGAGTGGAGGGGATTGCCACCCGCGCTTTGCTGGCGGCGGAGAAGGACGGAGAGGTCGCACTGTACCGCTTCTGCTATTTTACTGAGCCGGAGGGACGGACCGGACAGGATGTTCTGTCGGTGATTACCGATGGTTCAGCGCTTGCCGGGGTGGACTGCTATGGAAAAGCGGGGGAGTGGTCCCGCCTTCTGCGCAGCGGGGAAGAGCTGTCGGCCTTTGAGGAGGCGTTTGCCTTGCTGGAACCGGCGGAAAACGCCGGCGAGCTCCGCAGCCGGATGGAGGAAACCGGCGCGTGGGACGCGACGCTGACCATCCGCTGTGAAAATGGCCTGACCTTTCATCTCAGCCTGTATGAGGAGTTGTCGGCGCTTGCCGGCTTTCGCACCGTTTACGCCCTACCGGCGGGATTTCTCGAACTGGTAATGGAGTAACGGTATAGCAGGCCCAAGAAAAAAACAGCCGGTCATCTGCGGTGTCCCGCGATGACCGGTTGTTTTTTAATACTGCTTATTTTTCAGGATTCGGACGGAAACGAAAACCGAAAGCGCCGCGCCAGCGAGAAGCAGGACGCCGACCAGCCAGGGAAGAAGAGCCAGCAGGAGAGGCGGTACGGAGAAGCTTTCCATTCCCTTCAGCATCTCTTTGGGCAGCAGTAATTTTACCAGCAGGACTCCCAGCATGGGGACGGCGCAGATCATCAGCATCACCAGGCGGCTTTTGTTTACTCCGAATTTATAGAGCAGCGGAAACAGGACGGAAACCAGCAGCAGCGCCACGCCGATGCTGGCGAGCAGCGAGATCAGCGTTTCCTCCACGCCGCCGTCCCCGGTTTTCCGGATAAAACCGATTGCCAGATTGATCAGGGCGATAATTACCGAGCCGCCTATCCCGACGGTCAGCGCGACGCCGTAGCGGGCGAGCACCACCGTCAGAGGAGAAAGGGGAGAGGCGGCGACCAGCTTGTCGAAATGTACCTGTTCGTCATAGGCGAAGCAGTTGATCGCCATGATAAACATCAGCACCGAAAACAGGCTGGTAAGAAAGGCCATGCCGTCCACGGTAAAGGAGAAAACTACGATCATCAGGGTAAGGTAAATCGCCATTAGCCGCAGCTGCTTCGCCATCAACGCCCAGTCCTTCCGCATTAATCCGATAAAACGGTTTTTACGGGCGGCCTGTGTTCTTTCTTTCATTTCCGGCGCCCTCCTTTCGTTGCAAACAGCATAATGTCTTCGATGGTCGGCCGCTCGACCGCCAGCCCGTTTAGGCTGGGCAGACGGCGGGTTTTGCTCAGCGCCTCAAAGCCGTATTCGTTTTTCCGCACGCCGACCAGCAGGTCCGGATCAATTTGTTCGAGTTGGGCGGCGCTGCCTTTCACCAGCACATACTGCTCCCGCAGCCGGTCCTTTTCTTTGTGGAAAAGGAGACGGCCCCGGTCGATCAGCGCGATCGTGTCCGCGATCTTTTCCAGGTCGCTGGTGATGTGGGAGGACAGGACGATGGAATGCCGCTCATCCTGCAAAAAGTCGAGGAACAAATCTAGAATCTCGTCCCGCACCAGAGGATCCAGTCCGCTGGTCGGTTCGTCCAGCAGAAGCAGCCGGGGATGGTGCGCCATCGCCGCGGCGATAGACAGCTTCATTTTCATGCCGCGGGAGAATTCCTTCACCGCCTTTTTCCCGGGGAGGGAGAAGCGTTCAAGCAGCTCTTGGAAGAGACGGGAATCCCACGCGTCGTACAGCGCCCCCATATAGCCGTCGATCTGCTTCGGCGTCAGGATTTCATGGAAGCAGGGCTCGTCGAACACGACCCCGATCTGCTGCTTGATCTCCCGTTCGTGCGCGCGGTTGTCCAGTCCGAATACCCGGATAGCGCCGGCGTCCCGCCGGATCAGGTTCAGGATCAGCTTGAGGGTGGTGCTCTTTCCCGCGCCGTTGGCGCCGACCAGGCCGGTGATGGTTCCTTCCTCCACGGCAAGGTTCAGGTCCTGCAGGGTAAAGCCGTCGTACTCTTTGCGCAGGCCTTCGATTTCAATGACATAGCTCATACCGATTCTCCATTCCGCGCCAATATCCGGCGCTAACAGGGGGGATGCTCGAAACGCGCTCCCGGTGTTCAGGGGATGTTCAGGGCGCAAAAAGCCAGGCCCTCGCCCGGCTGAAAGGCCGGACGGAAGCGATAGGCTTCGGATGGACGGCGCGTCCGCCGTTGGTAAAGGAAAACATGGAAATGGGCGGGCGCGTGTTATCCGTCTGTCTCGTCGTACAGCAGGACAATCAGATCGGCCAGCTCGTCTTTCCCCACGCCGGCCGTTTTTGCGGCGGAGACCGCTGCGGTCAGGCTTTGCTCCATCAGCCGGCGCTGTTCCTCCCGGATCAGCTCCATGTTCCGCGAGGCAACAAAGCTGCCCTTTCCCGACATGGTGACGATAAAGCCCTCGCGTTCCAGTTCCTCATACGCCCGCTTGGTGGTGATGACGCTAATGCGAAGCTCCTTGGCGAGCAGGCGGATAGAAGGCAGCGGTTCGCCCTCCGTCATTTCCCCGGAAATGATTGCGCCCTTGATCTGGCTGACGATCTGCCCATAGATCGGCGTTTCCCCGGTATTGCGGATTATAATGTTCAACGCGTCACCTCTGCGTGCTTACTGTATATATAGTATATACACAGAATGCTCGGATTGTCAAGACTTATCCGGAAGAAAAAACCCTCCGTATGTCTGACCGGCATACGGAGGGAAAAGAATAGCGGATAAATTTACGCTGCCTGACGCTTTGCCCGGCTGCGGAAGAGAACAAAAAACGCCGCCGCCAATACGCAGACGGTCAGCAGGATCATCTGAACCCAGCTGTCGGAGGAAAGCTCGCCGTTTTGCACGGTCAGGACGATAAACACCACGTCGAATACCGCCGCGGCCGCCACCCCAATGACGGGCAGGGCGCGGAACAGACCCTTCAGCTTTACCGGGCTGTCGGCGGGAACCCGTGCGGCGAGCCGGCCGAGCAGGAAAAACAGGAGCACGCCGACCACCGTCACGATCGCCAGCAACAGCCAGTTGGCCTGTGTGATTCCGGTGATGTCGAATTCGCCGGTTTCCGGATTCTGAAGCAGAGAAAAAACATGCGCTACGTCGAACACCGCCGCAACAGCCAGCGCGGTTTTGCCGATCCCGGAGTACAATACCGCGAGGTCGGGCGCTTTCGCCTGCGGTGCGGTACGGGTAATGGTCTCGCTGCCGAAATCCAGTACCTTTGAGAGGTATACCGCGCCGACCACCGTAATCAGGGTCTCCGGTGCCATATAGGTAGCGTTATAGATCAGGGAGTACAGCAGCGCCTGGGAGTCCGGGATGGAGAGCCCGGCCCAGACCGTGCAGCCGGAAATGACATGGCAGATATACCGCAGCACGCAGGCGAGAACAGTGCCTGCGGCCAGCGCCGCCCCCTGGCTGTGGAGCTTACCGCGGAAAACACCGCCCAGGCCCAGCGCCAGGAAGGCGACGATATAGTCCAGCAGGATGATGGCGGCCGCCGCGCCAGCAGTTGTCGCGAACGACAGGGAACTCATCCCCATCAGGAGCTGAAGCAGGCTGTAGGCAAAAGCGGTAAACAGTCCCCAGCCGGTTCCGTAACGATAGGCGATCAGGATAATCGGAAGCATACTGAAGGCCGTGATGCTCCCTCCATAGGGCAGGTCGACGATTTTTACCATGCTGAGGATCGTGGCGAACGCCAGCATGATCGCGCTCTCGGTGAGCCGAAGCGCCCGTTTCTTTTCCATGGATACAGACCCCTTTTCTAAGATGGGACTGTGCCGCCGCAGACAAATCCGAGATGCAAAAAGCCCTCCACACAACAAAGGTGGAGGGTTTTCCTTCAAACCGATCCGCCGCGCCGGGGCGCACGGAAACGCAATGAAAACATCCCTCCGCCGGTATTACCCGGATCAGGTTCAGGGTTTAGAGCCGCGGGCTCCCTCTCAGCCGGCCGATTCACCAGCACCCCTTGTCTTTCATGGTGGTAACAGTTCCTTTTTATTTCAGCGCGGGAATTCCGCACCGTTTTCTACTATAGCGGTTTTGTCGGGATTTGTCAAGGCAGGCCGCCCGAACGGCATTTGCCGGTTGTTTCCGATAACCCGGTGGTAAAACAAGAAAAAACCGAAACTTTTTCTTGACAAGCAGGATAAATCTGCGTATAATCAATACGTTGCCCGAATACGGGCGGCAGCATGCGCTTGTAGCTCAGCTGGATAGAGTGACTGGCTACGAACCAGTAGGTCGGGGGTTCGAGTCCCTCCAAGCGCGCCAGAAACCTTGTAGTGATGCGGTTTTTTGAAGTATTCACGGTACTTCTTAAAGCCGCATCATTTTTTTATGTCCATGCGAATTCCTCCCTTTTTCATTTGAATTTTGGTTTCCTGAAACCGTCCGTTGGAAAGGCCATGCTACTACAATCTGCTACTACTTCTTTTGGGACGTAAACAGTGCAGCTAATAATGTTTTCTGCATTTCAGGACTTTGCATGATTGAGTTCAGGAAAATCCCCTGAGAGTCGCCGTTCGCCATCATCGCCTGCAGCATATTGGAAAACAACTCTTCGTTTTTCCGGGCGGCTTCTTCTTTGCGGGAATAGAAATCCGCGTCCATCTTATCATGCAGAACCTGCCGCCTTGCATCGCTTACGTGGGAATAAACATCAACCACCATTTTTGCCGAAGAATGACCGTTTTCGCCCTGAACGGCTTTAATGTCCCCTTCGCCTACTTCCAGTTTATATTGCGTGGCGGAATGCCGTATGCCATGCACCGGCAGTTCGGGAAAATACAACCCGGATTCTTTCTGCCACTTTACAAACCATTCCAGAATTAACTTAGGCTCTATCGGATCGCCGTTTGGAAGGCAAAGTAAAAGGCCGTGGTCGTGATATTCTTCCCCCAGCAGCTCCTTCTGCATTTGGATATGCTCAATCCTTTTCCGGATCTCCTGAACCAAGGGATCGCTCAGAAACATAATCCGCGTGCTTTTTTTGGTTTTGGGACGCTTCAGGATCATACAGGATTTAGGATCTTTCTTACTACCGACATTGGGAAAGATTTTAATGATGGAATCGCGGGGAACCTTTTGGAGAGCGGCTTTCGTTACCCGCTGCAGCGTCTTATCGATAAGAACTTGTTTTTTCCCAAGATTGATGCACTCCAGCGTTATGGCGGCTGCCTCCCCGCTCCGTAGGGAGCCATAGAAAATACGGTGGATAATCAGATGGAGCAGCGGACGCTCCTCCAAATGCTGCAGAGCCTCTTTAACTAGATCGTCCGTCCAATAGGCCCTTTCTGTATCCGCCTTTTTGGGGATTTCACATTGTACCGGAGATTTGCTTATCAACTCGTACTTTACCGCCATATCAAAAATAGGTTTAACGGCAAAATAAATATCCCGTAGCGTTGACGAGCTTAGATATTTTCCCTGGTCTAATGTGTCCTCTTCTTGCGGCTTAACACGAACACCGTTTACAAAAGTTCCCTTTTGCGTTTTTGCGAGAGTTACGAAAAGCTGATCGATTTCCTTAGCCGTGACGCTTTGTACTGGTCGGCTACCGATATGAGGCAGAATATGATTCTTAATGGCTGATTCGTACCCGTAATAAGTCTCAGGAGCAAATTTCTTTTGTACTGCCATGGTATCCAGCCATTCCCAAGCCATCTCTTCTACCGTTGTTTCATCGGGGGCGATAAACTCGCCCTTTTTCATCAGGTATTCGATCTCTTTCTTCCGAAGTTCAGCCGATTCAGGCGTATACCCGGATTCCCACTTTTTCTTTTTTGCCTTTGTCCGTTTGTCGTAATAGTAATAGGTGACCGATGCAACCAATTTATACTACGCCGGCATCGATTTAAGAACGGCGCAATATCTTCTTGGGCATAGCAGCATACAAATGACGGCGCAGATTTATACACACTTAGAGCACACAGACGGACTAGCCGTTGCCGACAAAATAAATGCGCAATTTTCCTCTATAGGCTGACTACTTTTTGACTACCACGGCCCATCTCTCTACAAATTTTAAAACGAAAAAATCGAGTATTTAAGCCGATTTTTGCGGATATAGGCGGATGAAAAAAGGCAAAAAATTTGATTCGTAATCAGCAGGTCGGGGGTTCGAGTCCGTCCACCAGCTCCAATAGAAACCTGCATGAACATTAGGTTTATACGGGTTTCTTTTTTTATATCCTGATAAACCGACAAAAGGCGATTAAGGCGAACAGATACCCGAAATATGAGCGCGAACATCATGGATAATCCATACACCTCTGTTCCGTAACGTCCCATTATTACTCTCCTTTCGGCAATAGATATTGAGCAGCATTCGCAGCTTCCACCAGATAGCGGGTTGCCGCATGTGAGAGAATTTTCAGGTCGGGATAATCGTTTTTTATGGCTCAGTTTTGGTACGGCCTCCATGGATAGTGAATCCACGGTGATCCCATAAACCACGCGGGTTTTGTCAAGTGACACGTGAATGGATAAGAGATCCATCCCTTTGGCCAATATACCAGTTCGAAATTCCGAGAGTTCTCCATTTCCGTGATCTCCTGGATCGCTTGGCTTTTAAATCTTATGTTAGGTTCATTTCAAATACCATCATGAAAAAACGGCAGCATTTTTTGACTAGAGCAGCGGAGCATGCTATGGCAAAGCCAGCGCTCTGTGGACGGCATGCTGCGCGGGGGTAGTTCAGCGGCAGAATCTCAGCCCCTCAAATAGCTCATGCTGGTTTGATTCCAACCATTCCAGTCAAAACGAAAGCACCGAAAACCCGTTGTTTCATACGGGCTGACGGTGCTTTCTGTTTTCTATTTCTTGACACGATTTCCGGTTTATACCCACAATTAGACCCAAATAAAACCAAGACGACAGGTGCAACGCAGGTTTTGATTTCGTTCGTATCCACGTGGTGTAGATTTCCGTCACGCCGTCGGCGCTGTGGCCTAGAGTCTTCTGAGTCTCACGAAGACTGGCCCGCCCTTTAACAGATATGTGGCATAAGTATGACGGCACTTATGCAGAGACGCAAAAGGTCCCGAGGCCGCTCCTGCTTTTGCAGCTCCGTATGGAGTGAGAGAAAAGCCTTGCTTATACGGCATTTCGAGCTGATATGGACAGCTGCTACGAAAGACGGCACTGGATCTCCGCATTCAGCATTTGCCGGAACCGCAGCAGGAAATCTGCGTCGTGCGGGTACTGACGGAAGGTCATGCCAGCTTCGCACCGCTCCAGAAAAGCCAGCGTTTCTTTCCGGCCGGCCAGATCCTCCAGCAGACAGAGGGCTCGATGATCTTGCAGCGCGTCGCGGAACACCGACAGCCGCAGGGATTCTGTGCAGCCCTCTCCCTCGGGATAAACCGAAAACGGGTCGCCCGAAGGGAAGGCCCGCCCTCCGTCGGTGCAGGCGTAGGGATCCACCTCCTCCAGAGAAAACTGGGTATTGTAGAAGTTATATCCCCATTGCAAAATGCCCTTGAGCCCGAATTTGTAGCACAGCAGGCCGGCAATCCGATTGCGGTAGGAGGGCATGGCGAGGAAACGATTGGGCACCTCCGTATACTGTCCGCAGCAGTAATAGCCCCACATCGGGGAAACCTGCTTTTCCAGAAAGGGCTCGATATGATTCAGTGCCACCACCGGATCGCTAATCGCGCTTTGCTGATAGATCTCGTAATCCGATATGGCGTCCATCACCGGATAACCCGGCAGGTATTGTTTTAGAAGCGCGGCGGCAGCGATATACGCCTGTAAATGCTCCTTTCCCGGCTCATCCGACACGTGAAGGTAGCAGCTCTCCGCCGCCCCCTCGCGGTGAAGGAAGTCATTAAGCGCCGGCAGGAACGCCGAGAGAAAACGCCGATATTCCTCACCGTCACCGGGGGTATCCCAGCCGAAAATTCGGGTCGTAGCTCCACATTTCCCGAACGACGCCATGATTTTTGGGGTGCATTTTGCGCCCCATTGGGTGAAGAAATGGGAGAGCTCAAACCGTGTGATTCCGCAGCGGCGGGCCATGGCAAACCAACGGGAGAGCCGGTCGAAGCCAAAGCGGTACAGGCCGTCCTCGACCGTCACCTCGACGAGCTGGCAAGTCAGCCGCTCGCCGCCTGCCTGCGTATCCAGCGGCGGGGTGAACAGCGGTGTATATAGAAGGTTAATCCCGTAATCCGCCGCCATTTTCACATAACGCTCCAACAGCGCCCAGAACCGCTCGCTGAACATTTCCGCGCCGTGATATTGCGCAATACAGTCACAGTGCAGCCATTGAGTGAATAACAGGCGCTGTTCCGGCAGAGAAATGGGGAGCACCGTCAGCTTCACCGAATCGGAGACGGTCTCCCCATCCGCTGTCAGCGAGACATGGATTTCGTGATCCCCGGCGGGGAGATCCGTCCCCCGGCCGTCCAGCGTCAGCCACAGGCTTTCCCAGCGACGCGGCAGATACCGCACCGTGTTCCCGCTGAGTGTACTCAGCACGTCGGGAACCATTCCCGGCTCTGTAAGCAGATAATCGTCCGCCTGCTCATAGCACGGAAATTCACAGGGAACCAGGCCCACCTGTTTGACCGTGATATAGGGGGCGAGTACCCCCTTGACCGTGATCGCCGCTTCACATCGGCCCCAGTTCTCTTTGTCGGCGAAAAAGGAGGCCTGCCAGGAAAAGCATTCGTTCTGGAAAAGGGATGCGGCGTTAAATGCGCTCTCCGGCGCCTTGTAAGGGAACACCTTTTCCAGCGAGTGGATCATTTTCAACTGCAGCATACATTTACCTCCTGTTTAGATGGTCCGATCTGGCCGCAGACGGCGTGCCGGATACGGCCATCCCTGATTTACGCCTATTATAGAAGAACCATCCGCCAAAGGCAATAGATGATTTGGTGCGGGAATAAAGCGGCACCCCCTTGATGGCCGAAAAATTCGACAATAAATCGAAACTGGCAAATGAGCTTTCAAAAAACATACGGGGCGGTATACACTTTGGTTTCCAATATTTTACTGAAAAATAGCTTGAAAGTTAGCCACATTTCGAAACCGATGCATGTTATACTAAAAATGCAAAAAGGATCCGTTTTTCAGGATGGATATTAGGCGAAATGCCGATGGTTATCCATGCTTATCGTTGGACCCTCGTCATACAGAGGGATGCCCCATTTTGAAAAGCGGGGAGGTAAGACGGTGATCTATACGCTGACGGCGGCTGGAAGCCATGTGCATGCCCCTACACATTATGTGCTGCCGCAAAAGCATGCGGAATGTGAAATGATTTATTACCACTCTGCGCAGGGAGAAACCACCGTAGCGCACGAAACCTACGTTTTTTCTTCGGGCAGCCTGGTGGTTATTCCTCCGAACATGGAACACGACGAGCTGGTTAAAAGCCCGGGAAGGGTTATTTATTGCCGCTTTATCGGAACTAACGGAACTTCCCCCTTTAACACTCCCTTGTTTTTTGAGACGATGCCGAATCATGAAACGGTTTTTGCCATATTGTCCAAGATTGTTGACGAAAAAGTCTGCCGGAGAAGAGGGTACACGGAGTATGTGGATGCGCTTCTCCAGCAGCTGGTTTTGGAGATCGAGCGGATAGCCTGCAGGACCAAATATCCGGACGTGGTGGCGCGGGTTGCCCATTATATCCAAAGCACCTATCATGAGAATATTGATTTTGAGCGGCTCAGCGAAAGCTATGGTTACTCCTTAAGCCATTTGCGTCATGTGTTTAAAAAAGAAAAAAGGATCTCGCTTTATCAATATCTTGTGGACGTCCGCATGGGTGAGGCCAAACGGTACTTGAATTCTACGTCGCTGTCCATCCAGAAAATCGCCTCCTTGTGCGGGTATAAGGAGACTAATTTTGTGGCCATGTTCAGCCGTAAGTTTGGAATTACGCCGATGCAGTACCGGATGCTGTTCTGTTCCGAAAGCGGCGATGTTGTGATCTTGAAAAAGGAAGAGCCCACTTTTTCTGACGGCGGCCGGGCTCCCTTATGCGAAGAAGATCCGCCCGCGGAAGCGGCGATTGACGAAGTGGAGGAGTGATGACCGGAAGAGAGCTTAACGGCGGGTTACAGCAGGCTATCGTTCAAGATTTCTATTACGATAATAAGGGGATGGTTTTTATGAATTGCAGAATTCTGAGTGTTTTGGCGGCTCTGGCTATCTTCGCTCTGATAGGAACTGCCTGCAAACCGTCGAGCGGAGCGTCCAGCGGTAATACGCCGGGGACGGGGAAGGATGATTTTTACAGCGACCTGCAGGGGACGACGCTTCGCGTCGCTTCCGAAGGCTCGCTGGATGAATTGACCGAAGACATGATCCATGAGTTTGAGACAAAATACGGCTGTACCGTAGAATTTGAAAATTATGGCGGAGAATGGTCGACCAAAATCTATCAGCTTATCAACAGCGGGAATCCACCGGACACGATGATTGTCACGGATAATACCTATTTGACATATCTTGCACGCAATATGATGGAACCGCTGGATGGGCTTTATGACCCGTCGGATCCGATCTGGAACATGGACATGATCAAGAACTTCCAGTTTGACGGAAAAACCTATTGCGTGGCGCGCCAGGATGAAGATTACATCTTCTACATTTATTTTAATCAGACAATGTTCGAGAATGTCGGCGAAAAGACACCTGCGGAATATGCGGCAGAGGGTAACTGGAACTTCGATACCTTTACCGAGGTGGCTGCCAAATTCGTCAAGGACACGGACAACGACGGTATCTCCAACCAACGGGGATACGGGACGTGGTATTGGGATCTGTTCATTTTTGCCAATGGCGGCCGGAGCATTGAGATTGGTGAAAATGGGAGCATTGAACTTACCCTGGATCATCCCAATGAGCTCAAGGGACTCCAAATGATGCAGGATTTGCAGAGCAAGTACCGTTCCTTTGACCATGGCCAGCCCTATTGGCGGGAGGATTTCATGGCCGGCAACGTGGCCATGATCGCGGAGCGGCCGTGGCAGGCGATGGGCAGCTATGACGTGTACAACAATGTGAATTTTGAGATTGGCATCGCGCCGTTCCCGCTTGGACCGGATGCGGATGAAAATACGGCGCCGGCTATGCTGTATGCCTGGGGAGTTCCCGCAGGTGCCAAGAACGCCAAGGGTGCGGTAGCCTGGTATAAGTTCCAGACGGAGTACAATACCGCCCATGCGAACGATCCCGCGGTGGTGGATAATCGCAAACGCACGTATAAGGATGACGAAACCTACGCGTATATCAAGGAATTCAACCGTACCCATACGCCTAACGGCTCCTTTATATATGGTCTTCCCGACTGGTGGAGCCAGCGTTGGATTCTGTGGGAGGATATCTTTAACAACGGGGTACCGCCGGCAACAGCGGTTGCCTCCCACCGCTCGTTTATTGAAAGCAAAATGAAATCCATTGTTGATCTCATTAACGCCGATGCTTCTTAAATTGAAGGAGAACTCCGAAATACTTGCGATGAAAGGATGACAGAGTCCATGAAAAAAGCAATCAGTATGTTGCTGATCGTCAGCTTTTTGGCGACTACTTTGACCTGCGTGTTTGCCGCGGAAATACACGACGAAGATCATCTGGTACACGACTATACCGCTGTAGAAGCGGGGACCGCGCTCAACGATTATGTAGAAGTGAATTATACCGGTTCCGAGGTGTTCGGCAATTCCGTGTTTACCGGTTCCGCGCTGAAAGCTGCCGCGTCGGATGACACCGTTTGGTCCCCGCTGGGCCTGAAGATGGCCCCGGAATGGTATTTTTCGGATTATGTGGGGCTGCAGCTCTATGTAAAACGAGAAGGGACCCCGGCGGGAGAGACAGACGAGCCCTACTGCTTTACCCTCAATGACGCTACCGGCTGGGACACCTTCGGTATTGGTGAGGGGAAGACCGTCTCCTACCGTGCGCAAGGGGAACAGTCATGGAAACGGGCGGCCGGCGACGCTAATGAGAATGTCTGGCTGCCGGGAAATTTTGAGGGATATGTTGAGATCCCCTTTGCCAGTCTGACATCACATAAATCGGGTGACGGCGGCACGTTGAGCCTCGAAAACCTGTACGCGCTGACGATTTTGACAAACTTCTCTTCCACCCGGACTCTCAGTGTAAACTATATGGCGGCGGTGACAGTGCTTGAACGTACCGTCGCCGATACAGATCCGAAGGATCCGTTGGAAAAGGGAAACGACGCCTACGGCGATATATCGATCACCGTACTGGGGGACAGCATTTCCTATGGCGCCAATGCGCCCGATCTGGCGGGGCAGAGCTATGTGGGGCTGCTGCGGAAAGCCGTCAACGCCACCCATGACAACCATAACTATGGATTCCTCACATTGCAGAGCAGCGTCAGCAACGCCTATGGCGTCTACCGCGAGCGTCATACGGTCAGTTCGACAGGCCTGTGGAGCAAAGAGGATTCGGGGAAATACTTAGGTTTCTTTGCCATGACTTCCACCGATGCCAGCGGAGTCATCCGGATCGAGATGCCGGAAGCCAGTCCATACATACGCGTTTTTTATGAGGAGGCTCCCGATAACGGTTCCTTTGATGTAGCAGTCAACGGAGAGGTAAAGGCCACCGTAAACAGCAATGCCGATGCCCGAAACCCGGCTGCCCGCACGGATTTGATTGAAACCGGCGGGGAAAATTCGCTGAACATCGAAATCCGGAAAAAGGATGGCAGCCGCACAGCTGTCAGCGGCATTGGCTATTACAGCGATCCGACGGAAGTGACGGTGAACAACTACTCCCGCAGCGGCGCCAAATTGAGCGATATCGACGCGGATGTACTGAATACCGCGTGCCAGGCCAATGTGCTGATTTTTGCGATGGGGACTAATGACCGTAATCAGCAGGTGGACACAGACGTATTTGCTCAGTCGATCGATCGGGTCATTCAGATCGTGAAGGAAAGCGGGACCTCGCTGATCGTCAACGATTTTATTTGGACAGGATCTGTGGATGAGGATGCCTACAAACGGGAATTGAAACGTCTTGCAGAGGCGTGCAACGGTATTTATAACGATTTTAACGTCACCTACACCGAGCAGCTGCAGGCAGGGATCAATATCACGCAGGATGGCACTCATCCCACCGTTGAGGGGCACCGGATCGTGGCGCTGCAGACGGCAAAAGCATTGGAACAGGCCACCGGCCGCACCTATACGGTTCCAGCCTCTACGGAGACGCCGCCCAGCACTTCGTCGACGACCAGTCCTGAGGAATCTGAGCCCAGCGTGGCGGGCGAGGATCTGACCATTAACGATTTTTCTGGGGTATCTGCCGGAGATTCCCTTGAAGATACGCTGGTCCCCACCACAACCGGACCCAATGTCAAGATCGGTTCCGCCTTTATTAATGACATCCAGGGACGAACAGGTTCGACACTGAAGTTGGCAGCGTCGAAAGATACGGTGTGGGAGACGGCCGCCGTAAAGCTGACCCCATATTGGAATTTTTCGGATTATGTCGGTATTCAGTTTTATATGAAGCGGAGCGGGGCGAGTGAAAGCCAGCCCTATCATTTTTATCTTACCGAGGCAAAGGACTGGGAAACCTTCCATGTCAAAGGAGGAGCTGCCATTTCTTATCGTGCAAAAGGCTCAGATGCTTGGCAGAAAGCCGTCTGCGACGACGAAGGACTTGTCTGGTTGCCGGCAAACTTTGAAGGAACGGTGGAAATCCCGTTCTCCAGCCTGACGTATTGGTATGGCGGCAGTGGTAATCAGCAGCTGGATCGGACAAACCTGTTTGACATATCGATCCTAACAGATTTTTCCGAAACACAGACAATTTGTTTAGATGACCTGATGGCTGTCACAGTATTGGAGCGTAGTCAGTCTGCACCGCCAACTGACAGCGAATCCTCTGATCCGGCATCGGACCCTGACAGCACGACGAGCATCGCCGTGCCGCAGAAAAGCGTGTCTCTGGCAAATTATGCGGATAAAACCCCCTCCGGCAACGCTGCGGAAGCGCTGCAGGACGACTCTCAGGGAAAGGCGAGTTATATCCCCAGTATCCGTGGAAAAGCCGGATCTTCCCTGAAGCTGACCGGCACGAAGGACAAAATGGATTGGGTTGCTTTCGGCCTGAAGCTGGTGAGCGGCTGGGATGCAACGGGAATGAATGCGATTGAGCTGTATATCCAGAAAACTCCGGCGGATAGGGAATCGGATAACGGCGCTTACCGGTTCGCCATTACCGAGGGCGGCGGCACCGCCCAGTGGGAAACGTTCTGGCTGAAGGAAAAGGCCAAAGTTCTCTATATGGAGAAGGGCGGAAGCACGCTGAAGGAAACGGAGGTTCTTGAGGAGGGCATCTGCATGCTTCCGTCGGGCTTCGAAGGGATCGTCCGTCTGCCGCTGGACCAGTTTGTGTATTGGTATGGCGGAACGGCCGGAAAGGACAAGCAGCTCCAGAAGGATAATCTCTACAGCCTTACGATTACCACCGATGTCAATGCGGACACACAGTATCTGGTGGTGGATGAGATCAGCGCCATAGAAAATATCCGGTATATCGGTTCCCCAAACCCCGACACCGGCGCGGCGGCATGTTCGTGCGCGGCAGTGGCAGCCTTTGCGGGAGCCGCGGCGGTCCTGTTCTGGACCGGACGGAAGAGAAAGTAACGCAAACATAAGACCGGTCGAAAGAGGGCCGTATCGGTTACGTACTGTACGGCCCTCTTTCGCGCCGCTGGGGAAAGGGGTGTGTTATGGCGATCATCCACAGACGGGTGTCACTGGAGCAGCGTAAGCGGTATGTGGGGCTGCTTTTTATTCTTCCGTTTATTATTGGGTTCGCCGTTTTTTTCCTGCAGCCGATTATTATGACGGTCATTTATTCGCTGTATGAGATGATGATTCAAAAAGGCGGGGGATATACGCTGCTTCCGCTTCCAGACGGCGCTTTTTCCCACTATCTGAATGCGTTCACTAAGGACGCTAATTATCCTCAGCTGCTGGTGAGTACCCTGAAAGATATCGCGTACCAGACGCCGATTATCGTGGCGTTCAGCCTGTTTATGGCCATTGTGCTCACTCAGCCGTTCCGGGGCCGTATGGCGGCCCGCGCCATTTTTTTCCTTCCGATTATCATCACCTCCGGGGTGATTATCAATATCATCCGGATGGGACTGCGTGACGTGGCGATGGGAAACGACGCCCAAAGCAATCTTTTTAACAGCCATTTTATTTATCAGATGCTTGTCAACATGGAAATCCCGGACAAGATCACCGATACGGTGATGCAAATTATTAACGGGATTGTCGATCTGGTTTGGCGGTCGGGGGTACAGATTCAGATTTTTATTGCCGGCCTGCTGGCTATTCCCAGAAGTTATTACGAGGTGGCCGAGGTGGAGGGCGCAACCGGCTGGGAAACCTTTGTCAAGGTGACGTTCCCTTCCGTGGCCCCGCATACGCTGCTGGTTCTAATTTATACGGTGATCGATTACAGCGCAAGCTATGACAATGCGACGCTGTTGTATATTTCAGACGTTTCCTATAAGCAGGCAAACTATTCCTTTGGAAGCGCTATGTCCATTATCTATTTTGTCATCACGGTCAGTGTTGTCAGTATTCTTTACTTTGTATTGAATCGGAAGATACATTATGAAACATAACATGCGGGAAGAAATAAAAAGGGCCGGGGTTCGTGAAAGCGCGCTGAGCCGCTATGTTTTTCAGCTTTTGTGGAGTCTGTTTCGGACTGTATTGCTGGTCGCCATGTCCTTTGTCATCTTATATCCGCTGCTTTATATGATCAGCATGGCGATCCGCCAGCCCAGCGACGTTTACGACCCTACGGTTGTGTGGGTGCCGCGGCACTTTACGCTGGAAAATTTCCGAAACGCAGCGGAAGCGATGAAATATGGGCAGGCGTTGATGAACACCCTGCAAATTTCTATTTTATCTTCGGCTATTCAGATGCTGGTTTGCTCTTTTGTTGCCTATGGGTTTGCAAGATTCCGCTTTCCTCTGAAAAAGCTGTTTATCCTGTGTCTCTTTTTAATGGTTGTGATCCCCACGCAGACAATTTCCCTGCCGACGTATACCCTTTTTCGGAATCTGGATTTCCTAGGTATTCTGCAGGGAGTCAGCGGGGGAAAGACAGCCTTGTCCATCTTAGATACGCCCTTTGTTTTCTATCTGCCTGCCGTCTTCGGAACCGGATTGCGCTCCGGAATCTTTATCTTGATTTTCATGCAGTTTTTCCGGAATATGCCCAAGGATTTGGAGGATGCCGCTTATATAGACGGCTGCGGCTTTTTTAAAACCTATGTCCGGATTATGCTGCCGAACCTCCGGAACGCTATGCTGATTGTCTTCCTTTTTTCTTTTGTGTGGTATTGCAACGATTATTATCTGACAACGATTTTTGCTTCAAACATGCCGACGCTTTCCACCATGCTGGCCAATATGCGGCAAAACCTGACACGGACCATGGGAACGAACTGGGATACCTACCAGATTATCACCATGCAGCAGGCGGGTGCGCTGCTTACGGTCGCGCCTTTGCTGGTTGTCTATATGGCGCTGCAGCGTTTCTTTGCCGAAAGCGTGGAGCGCAGCGGGATTGTGGGCTGACGGGCCGTGTTTGGAAATGAGAGGGAAGCGCTATGAGATCATTAGCAGCTCGAATTCTTGCCGGGATGCTGGGAGCGTCTCTGCTGGCCGGGACGATGTTGCCGGGACCTGTCCGCGCGAAGGAATCTGCCGGTGAGACGTCCGGATCGGAATCCGCCGTTCTTCCGGCATCTTCTTATATGGCATATGCCGGACAGACGGAATCGTTCCCGGACGGCTCGGAAGAACGAGAATACCTGGTGGCGGCCGGGGAAGAGCACCTGGAAGCAGGGGGGCAAAAGGAATTTATCGTTTCTTTGGCAGCAGCCGGCCGGTATCGGCTGGAGCTGGAGTATTTGGCTCAGAGCGAAGAGGGACAGTCGCCCGCGGTAACCATTCTGCTGGATGGAAAACTCCCCTTTGAGCAGTCTGGCGGACTGGCCCTGGATACCATATGGGTGGATGACGGCACGATGCAAGCCGATTCCCAGGGCAACGCCGTCCATCCGCCGGCCCGGGAGGAATCCCGCCGTCTTACCATGGTTCTGCGAGACAGCAGTGCGGTCTATGACGGGGAGCTTCTGCTTGCGCTGCCCGCGGGAGAAACAAGGCTTGCCATCCAATCCGCGGGGTCGCTGGCTTTGTATGGAATCCGCCTGTTGCCTCCGGAGGCTCTCCCCTCTTACGCGCAGGTGTCCGCCGAGTATCCGGACATTCGGACGATGGCTGCTTGGGAAACAGAAGCGGAAAACATGCTGGAACGATCCGATTCCGCTATCCGTCGGCAATCCGACCAATCCGATCCCTCGGTCGCTCCCAGCAATGCCCGTTCCCTTACCCTGAATACGCTGGGCGGGGAAAATTGGCAGCAGCCGGGTCAATGGGTATCCTGGCGGCTGGAGGTGCCGGAAGATGGACTGTATACCCTGTCCTTCCGCTACCGGCAGGATATTATACCCGGACTTCCCTCCTTCCGGCAGCTGAAAATTGACGGAGAAATCCCTTTTTCCGAGATGCGCATGGTTGCCTTCCCCTATTCTTCCGATTGGCGGACGATGACGCTGGCCGACGAGCAGGGAACGCCGTACCTTTTTTACCTGGAACAGGGCAGCAGTGTCCTGACGCTGTCGGCGACACTGGGGGCAAAAAGCGAATATCTGCCGGAGCTTCAGAACGCCGTCTATTTTATGAACGAAATTTACCGGGATATCCTGATGGTAACCGGTGTCAGCGTGGATCTGAACCGGGACTTTCAATTCGAGTACGAATTGCCCGACCTGCTGCCGAATCTGGAAAAGCTGCGGGAGCAGCTTGAAGAGATACGGCGGGTGATCGGCACTATGCAGACCGGCGGCGGGGATGAGGCGTCGAGCGTGCTGGGGGAAATTGTCCGCCAGGTCGACGGCTTCTTGAAGCGCCCCTCCCGGATTCCGCAGCGACTGGAGCGTTTCCGCACGAACATCAGCACGTTGTCGGACATCCTCTCTGACCTGCAGAAGCAGCCGCTGGAGCTGGATCAAATCCTTCTCGTGGGGAACGGGAGTCCCCTAAAGGCACGGCACGCCAATGTTTTGGAAAAGATATGGTTTCGAATACAGGTTTTGGGATATACCTTCGTGCAGGATTATTCGTTCAGCGAAGCCGGTTCACAGGTGGAGCCTCTGAAGGTCTGGATCAATACGGGGGACATCCTGTCAAGCGGCGTGGCGTCGGGGCGGGATCAGGCGCAGATTTTGAAAACCCTGATTGCCGAGCGTTTTACCCCGGAATCGCATATCCCAGTGAATCTTACGCTGACAAACGTGGGAGATTCCTTGATGCAGGCATCGTTAAGCGGTGTCGGGCCGGACGCCGCCGTCTTTGTGCCGGAAGCCACACCTGTATATCTCGCCTTGCGGGACGTGGCGGCGGATTTGTCATCGGCGTCGGATTTTCCGGAGATCCGGGAATGGTTTTATCCTTCGGCGTGGATTCCGTATACCTTGGGCGGCGGAGTCTATGCGCTGCCCGAAACGCAGAACTATTATATGCTGTTTTACCGGACGGATATTTTTGAATCAATGGGGCTTGTCCCGCCGGAGACCTGGGATGAGTTCCTGGATGTAACGGTCGCCCTGCAAAAGAAGAATCTGGAAGTGGGGGTTCCGGAGAATCAGGCCGTGTTTGAGATGCTGCTTTTGCAGCAGGGAGGGACAGTGTTCAATGACCGGTTGACGTCTGTTACCCTGACGACCCCGGAGGCGATTGCCGCCTTTACATCATGGACGGACTTATACAGCCAATATGGACTGCCTTTATATTTCGATTTCTTTAACCGGTTCCGTTCTGGGGAAATGCCGATGGGTCTGGCCTCTCTCTCTTTCTATAATCAGGTGTCCATCGCCGCGCCGGAACTGCGGGGGCTGTGGAGTATGGCTCCTATCCCCGGAGAAGCGGGGGGGACCGGCGTCAACCATGCACAGAGCGCTGGCGGGACAGGTACAGTGGTTCTCCAGGGGGACCGCGCAGACGATGCCTACACCTTTGCCAAGTGGTGGGTCAGTGCGGATGTTCAGTATGCCTTCGGAAAAGAGATGGAGCTGCTCCTGGGGAAGGCCGCCCGGTATCATACGGCGAACCGTCAAGCATTTGAACGAATCCCCTGGACACAGGAGGAACGGCTGCTGATCTCGCAGCAATGGGGACAGGTCACGGATATCCCCCAGAGCCCGGCTTCCTATTACATAAGCCGGAGCCTTACCAATGCGTTTCGTGCCGTGCTTTACAACAGCCGCAATCCGCGGGAAACCATGCTGCGGTATACGGCGGACATGCAGAAGGAACTGGAACGTAAAAACACGGAATTCGATCTGGTTCCATAAAAAGCGGAGGAAGGTGCTTCCATGGCCAGAAGGTCCGTGGCAAAACGACGTATCAATCGGATCAGCTATGCCTTTATCGCCCCATGGCTGCTGGCATTTCTGATTTTTACGCTGATTCCCATTTTGGCTTCCGTCAGCCTGAGCTTCACCAATTTCAATATGGGGCCGCATGTCCGCTGGGTGGGGCTGAGCAACTACCTGCGGCTTTTGCTGGATGATGATGTGTTCTTGATTTCCCTGCGGAACACGATTTTATATGCCGTTGTTACCGGGCCTGTCGGGTACATTCTGAGTTTCCTGATCGCCTGGCTGATCAACGACTTGGGACGAAATCTCCGCTCGTTTCTTACCCTGTTGTTTTACGCCCCATCGCTGTCGGCCAATATCTATGTCATATGGACCTATATTTTCAGCGGGGACAGCTATGGCCTGCTCAATAGCTGGCTGATCCGTCTGGGTCTGCTGCGCGAAACGGTCAATTGGCTGAATGATCCTGCCTATAATTCGATTGTCGTGATTATTGTTATCCTATGGATGAGCATGGGTGCCGGCTTTCTGGCCTTTGTGGCCGGATTGCAGCAGCTCAATCCCTCCCTGGCTGAAGCGGGAGCCATCGACGGGGTTCATAACCGCTGGCAGGAATTGTGGTACATCACCATCCCACAAATGCAGCCTCAGCTGCTGTTTGGAGCGGTGATGGCCATAGCCGGAGCCTTTGCCGTAGGTTATCAGAACGCCGCGCTTACAGGGATGCCCAGCACGGATTACTCAACGCATACCCTGCTGCTGCACGTGATCGACTATGGATATACCCGTTTGGAGGTCGGTTATGCCTCGGCGGTTGCCACGGTGCTGTTCACACTGATGATTGGCGCCTGGCTTGTCATCCAACGTGCTTTTGCCAAGCATGGCGCCTGATGAGAAAGCTTATCATGTCTACAAAGAGGAATATGATCATGTGTAAAAGGCAGCGCTTTAACCGTTCGGCGGGCGGAAATGGACTCGCGTTTTTCTTCCTGCTGGTATTGGGGGCGTTTACCGCCCTCCCTATTCTCTATTCGGTCATCAACGCCTTTAAGCCCCTGCCCGAGCTCTTTACCTATCCCCCTCGTTTTTTCGTACAGCATCCCACCCTTCGTAACTTTGGGGAGCTTTTTCGGCTTCAAAAGGATATGCTGGTGCCTATCGAACGGTATCTGGTAAACAGCCTTTTTGTCACGATTGTGGGAACCGTCCTGTATGTGGCCGTTGCCGCAATGGCGGCCTATCCTTTGGCGAGATTTGATTTTACCGGAAAAAAGATACTCTTTCAGCTGGTTGTGCTCTGCATCCTGTTTCGGCCCGAGGTTACGGCCATCCCGCAATATGTGGTGATGGCGAAAATGCATTTGATCGATACGCTGGGAGCGGTGATATTTCCGATCCTGGGCACGACCTTCGGGGTGTTCCTGATGCGACAGTTTATGGAGACGATCCCCAACGACATCCTGGAAGCCTCCCGGGTGGACGGCCTGGGGGAGGGCGGCATTTTCTTCCGCATGGTGCTTCCGATGGTCCGTCCCGCTATGCTGACGCTGGTGATCTTTACTTTTCAGAGCATGTGGAACAACAACGGCGTTCAGGTTATCTATCAGGAAAAGCTGAAGCTCCTTCCCACTGCTCTGCAGCAGATCAGCACAGCCGGCTTTGAACGGGCCGGCGTGGCCGCCGTTGTCTCTTTGATTCTGATGCTGCCGCCGGTATTGCTGTTTGTGTTCAGTCAGCGGTCCGTGATCGAAACCATGGCGTATTCCGGGATGAAGACGTGAGAAGGGGGCCTTACACTTGAAAATATACCGTGTTTGGGCCGCAGCGGCCGGGCTGGTGCTGTCCATGCTGTGGTGCATCTGCCCATGCGCAGCCATGGAGGGCCCGGCGGACATAACGGAAACCTACAAAAGCTATATTTATGACCAGCGGGGAAATCCCGTGGCGGCGCCCGAGCTGTACCGTTTCGTCAGCTCGGTTTCCGGGGAATCGCTGGGACTGGGTGCCCTCTCCAAACCGGCGGATCTGTTTACAGACCGGAACGGCGATATCTATCTGGCGGACAGCGGCAACCATCGGATTCTGATCATGGATAGCCGGCTGCAGTTGGAACAGGTTATCGACCAGGTGTTGATCGACGGCGTTCCTGAGTCTCTGAACAATCCGCAGGGGGTTTTTGTGACTGCAGACGGCGATCTTTATATCGCCGATACCGGCAATGCACGCGTACTGGCTATGCGTCGGGATGGCGTTGTGTTCCGGCTCTACACAAAGCCGACAGAAGCGGTTTTCCCACAGCAGACGGAATTCAGCCCCTACAAGATTGCGCTGGACCGGGCGGGCAGCCTATATGTGGTTTGTCATAACGTGTTCCAGGGGTTGGTCTCTTACGATGCGCAGGGGACGTTTACCGGATTCTTTGGAAGCAACCCGGTGGAGCTGACCTGGAGTCAATTGGTGTCCCAGATCTGGAAAAACATTTTTACACAGGAACAGGTGGCCTCCATGCAGAAATCCTTGCCGGTTGAATACTCAAACGTCTATATCGGCAAGGATAATTTCATATATACGGCGACCCGCTCAACACAGAATTCACTGGATGAAATAAAAAAAATGAACGCGTTGGGGAACAACGTCCTGCAATTCGATGATACCGGTGTATTTTATAAAAAGAACGATTTTGGTGATCTGAAAAAGGGCCGTCTCCACGGGAACACCCTGGACAGTCGTTTTGAAGACGTGTTCGCCGATGAAAACGGTCTGATTTATGCGCTGGACAGCGAACGATGCAGGGTGTTTATTTACGATAAGGAATGTGACCTGTTGGGGATCGTCGGCGGAGCGGGGGAACAGAGCGGGACCGTGCGCGTCCCCTCCGCTGTTGAAAAGACGGGGGAACAGCTGCTGATTCTGGACAGTGATAAGGGGACGATGTCCGTCTTTGAACTGACGGATTATGGGCGGACGCTGCTCAAGGCCAGAGAGCTCTATCAGGAGGGCAATTATGAGGATAGCCTCCAGCTTTGGCAGGAGGTCAAATCCCACAACGCCAATCTCCCCATGACTTACCGCAGTATGGGGAAAATCTATTACATGAGTGGTGCCTATTCACAAGCCATGGACCAATTTAAACTGTGTGAGGACCGGGAGGGATATTCGCAGGCGTATCGGGAGATTCGGAAAGATTTTGTCCGAAAGAACTTGCTGTGGATGTTTCTGGGCGGGATTCTTGTCCTATTTCTCATAAATCGGCTGGTGGCTTGGTTCTTGGTCTATACAGGTGCCCGCCTCCGTCCGGAGAGGAGGCGCCGTCATGATTAAAGCACTTATTCGCAACGCGTATATATTTTTCGTGAATTTTGACCCTTCCCGGTACCGGTACCGCAATTTGGATAAAAGCAAGCTGCGCTGGCCGTTCCGACTGATGCGCCATCCGCTGTCGGCTTTATATGAAATCAAATATGAAGGCAAAGGCTCCCTGGCCTTGGCCAATGCGTGTCTGTTTCTGTTCTTTCTGCTCCAGGTGGTCCGGTATTCCGGGCGGGGCTTTTTGTTTAACACCAACCTGCCGGAGGATTTCAGCCTGCCTTTTCAGCTGGCCGTTTCCTTTTTGCCGATATTCCTCTGGTGTATATCCCTGTGGGCGTCATCGGTCCTGTTTGACGGGGAGGGCAGTTTCCGTGAACTCTATATCACCAGCGCTTATGCGCTGCTGCCCTTGATGCTTTTTTCAATTATGGAAATGCTTCTTTCGAATATGCTGCTGCTGGAGGAAGCGGCATTTCTGACCTTGTTCACCGCGATAGGTACGGGATGGACAATTCTGCTGTATATTCTCAGCACACTGGTCATCGAGCAATTTACGCTCAAGCGTACAGTTTTTTGCATGTTGACTTCACTGTTTTTTCTGCTGCTGATCGTTTTTATCAGTCTATTGTTGATGAACTTTCTCCAGCAGATGATCATATTTGTGCAGAGCGTGGTAAAGGAGATCGTATTCCGATGAGACTGAATCGAATAAAGAACCTGGATACGATAAAGAAAATCGCGGCTGTATTATGTATTGCAGTGGAGCTGCTATGGCTGCCAGCCTGTCAACCGGCAGAAACCTTTATAGAACCGGCGGAGCAAAGCTTCAAGGGGCTTCCGGCTATTCGTACGGACGATACCCAGAAAACGGCGGCGGAAAATTCCGCGATGCGCTTGCAGGTGAATCCAAGCGATGCTTCCGTGTATATCGAATGCCGGGACACCGGGCGGCGGTATCCGCTGGCTGTCGAGCAGGAGTCGATGCCGGAGTCCCTGGACGGCGGGCAAAAAATGCTGTTGGGCTCCATGCTGCAGGTGACGGCGTGTGATGCGATGGGCAAGGAGTTTGTGGTGAACAGCCGGGTTGGCAGCGTAAATCGGGGGACCTTTGCTATTTATGAATGCGGCGACGGCATCATTATTAACTACCGCTTTGAACGGCCGAGTGATCAGTATGAAATTCCCGTCCGGATTCGTCTGACAGCCGATGGTTTTACGATAGAGGTGCTGTACGAGGATATCCGTGAATGGGGAGAGATGCGGGTCAACCGGATCGCGGTATTGCCCGCATTTGAAGCTCAGCTGTCCGGCTGCGAGGGGTATATGCTGATTCCCGACGGCAGCGGTGCGCTGGTGCCGTGGGGAGCCCCGCAACAAAACACGGCCGATTATTACGGCGACATCTACGGCCGCGACCCGGCGCTTTCGCTGGTTATGCAGACCGAAGTGCGGCAGGAGGTGCGCCTGCCGGTTTTCGGCGGCAAGGCCGGGAACGCGGCATTTTTAGGAATCGTTACGGCCGGGGATGCCGGCGCCGCCATCCATTGTTCTCCCGCTAAGCAGGAGGGGCAGTTTGGCTGCGTATATGCCAGCTTTGTTTACCGGCAGGCGGACACCTCCGTCCTGGCCGACAGGGATTGGAATTCGCGCCGGGTGACGGTATTGGCAGATCAGCCCTTTGAGGAATCGCCCTGTGTGAGGTATTGTCTGCTCCCGCCGGAAGAGGCGGATTACAGCGGCATGGCGGTGCGCTATCGCCGTTATTTACAGGAAGAATGCGGCCTTGGACGGCATGCGGAGGAGCCTACCGTCCTTTTGGAGATAGCAGGAGCCTATGCCGAAAAAGAGTCCGTGCTGGGTCTTACAGTTGAGCAATCGAAACCGGCCACCACCTTTCAGCAGGCCCGCGCAATCCTGGAAGAATTCGCCGGGGAAGGAATTGCCGATTTGTCGGTTGTATACACGTCCATCAACGAAAAGGGCCGTTATCGTTCCAAGGCAGGTGCTTTCCGGCCGGACGCGGTTTTAGGGGGACAGAAGGGGCTGCAGACCCTGGCGGCATACTGCCGGGAGGTAAACATTCCGCTGATGCCGGAAATCGATGTGTTTTCCCATTATGCAAAGAAAAGTGCCCTGTCTCTGGATCGATTCGCCAAGCGCATCAATGAGGAACCGGTAAAGGTATACCGCTATTCTCCGGCTACGAATCAGACGGAGGAGGACCTGTTCCGTTATCTGACGCGTCCCTCGAACTGGCTTGCCGATTGGCAGAACATGCTGAAGGCGTGCCGGAAAGCCGATATTTCTTCGGTGGCCGCGGCCGGCTTCGGTGATTTGCTGTATGCGGACCATACCGGCAAGTCCCCGAAGAACCGTGACGCCATGCGCCAAGAGGTAACGTCGCTGGCTGAGGCTGTAACCGGCGAGGGCATGCGGTTGATGGTCGGCGGCGGGAATGCCTATATGCTGGCCTATGCGTCCGGGGTACGGGATGTGCCGGTCAGCAGCAGCGCGTTTGACCTGCAAAGCCGCTCGGTACCCTTTTACGCCATGGTGACGCACGGGCTTCTGCCGCTTTACAGTGAATCCTTAACGGGGAAAAGCGATTTGAAGAGTTGGTGTTTAACCCTGGCAGAAAGCGGCGTTATGCCGCAATTTTTGGTCACAGGCAGCCCCTCGACAGCGTTTTTGAATACGGAGCAGAACGAAGCGTACGCCTCTTATTATAAAGATGTCTTAAAGGACGTGAAGGAAATGGCCGGATGGCTGCTTCCTATTTTGGAACAGACATGGGATCAAACGATTGTCAGGCACGAGCGGGTGGGGATGCTCAGCGTTACGGAGTATGAAAACGGGGGAAAAACGGTCACCAACTTCGGACAGGAGGATTATGTATATGAGAACATAGCCATACCCGCCCGCAGCAGCCAGTGGATCCCCGCATAATCGTTCATATCGGAAAGGGTGAAAAGAGTGGAAAACAGCAAGCGAAAGCGGTTGATCGTCATGGTGGCGTTGATTCTTTGTCTCTGCGTCGTTTTGGGCGGAGTAACCGCCATTTTGGTATACGTTTGTTCATCTGGCGCATCAACATCAGTCGAAAGCGAAGGAGAGAGTTCAAAGCCCATGACCGATCTGCAGAAATCCGTTCTGATGAATTGGACGGTCAGCGATTTTCGGAACATGGATACCAAACGCGCCTCCTCCGCGGATGGAAAGATGGGCCCGTTTTATGCGGAGCTGAGCGATCAGGTGGAGAAAACGGTTTTCCCGGCCGGACAAATACGGTTTATTGAGCTGGAGGATTTCCTGAGTACCGGCCATTTGACCGGAAATTGGGGCATGAATACCAACTCGCAGTATTCCGGCGGCTCCGCGCTGCAGCTAATTTCTAAAGAGGGCAGCAACGGGAGCCTGACACTCTCGTTTTCGGGAACCGGCATTGCCGTTTACGGGGTCTGCGGAAGCAACAGCTCCCAGCTTTGCTGGTCTTTGGACAACGGTGTGCGGAGCGGGACGGAAAATCTGTTTTATAGAGACGGATACCGCTATCAGGATCGCCTGATTGCGATTTCCGGACTGGAGCCGGGGACGCATACCTTGGTGATTTCCGATGTTGCCCAAGGGTATCAGAAAAATAATCCCTGGGAAACAGAATTTAAAATTGTGCTGGATTTTGCAGTGGTGGAAAACGGCGGAATCCTTTCGAAGGAACTGGAAAAAAAGAGGTCATCCAAGGCCGTGCCGGCCGACGGGGGGCTTCGGCTGGAAAAAGGCGGAAGCGTTACCGGCGTGTTTATGGGGGATAACGTCACCCTGAACGCAAAAGGAAACGGCCGGCTGAAAATCCGGGTGGATGCAAAGTCGGAGGAGATAGAAGCGCCGTCCGAGATGTCGGCCGTCTACCAGAGGACGGGGATGTCCCGCGGGGATAAGGATCTTAAAAGGATGCATACCTATACCGTGGAATGCTTGGATGGGTATGTCGTCCTGGGGGACATGGAGGCTGAAGCTTATCAGTATGCCAAGGATACATATATAGAACTGACTTTGGACGGGGAGAAAGCAGGCTGTCGTGCGGGTGTGGTGCTGCTGGACAGCTATGCCTTCCGGGACACCAGCCTGTATTTGGAGGCCTACGATAAAGACGGGAACAAGCTGGCCGATGGAAAAGACTGGTTTTTGAATATCGGCGAAGCCGGGAAGGCCACCAGACTGCGGGTGACATTTGAAACGGAAGCGTTTTGCCGGGCGCCGTATATTGAGACCATGTACGTTGTGAGCTCGTCGGAGACGACGGAGGCTCCTTCGGGACGATACATAGGCTTTGAACCCGGCACGATCAAAGAGGCGGAGCAAACCAACCGGAATGGCGTGGGAAATTTTGCATGGTTTCCCCGGCCGGGACAGTTCCCGGTGGATGAATGGAGCCGTGTGAATAAAATCGACATCTTTATCAACGCGGCGGTAATGCGGGACGCCGGAAAAGCCTTTATGCTCAGCATGCGACACGGATTCGGCGATTATACCCGTCCAACCTGGCTGTTGCAGGATGGCGATTGGGCACCGCTCGTCTATCCGGACATTTACACGCAGGAGGAGCTGGAGGCCCTCAAGACATTGGGAGGGCAGTATTTCATCGGTCTGCTGCTGGAAGAAATGGATACCACGCTCCTCCAGGGAGGCCTGGGCAGCAAATCCCGGAGTGAAATCCCGGATCTGTATGGCTTTACGACGCGGTCCGGCGGACGCGCTGCCGTTGAGAAAGAATTGAAAAAATATGTGGACCGCTATCACAGCTACGGCCTTCCCGCGATCGTGAATTATGCCACCATGTTCCAGCATTCCGGCTATCGAGCCGGCGCCGACTTGGTGATCGGGGAATTCGGCGCTCAGCATGTGTCCTATGGTGTACAGCTGGCCATGCTCCGCGGGGCCTCCCGGCAGTTTGATAAGGATTTTGCTGTATGGATTTCTCTGTGGCACAATGTACAACTGCCCGTGCCGGAACACAGTCCGGCGGCGGGCAAGCACCCCGGCATGTCCGAGCAGACTGGTCATTCCGCCAACAGGCTCCGCCAGACGATGCTGCTGTCCTATCTGTCCGGCGCCCAAATTGTTACAACAGAGGACACGGTACCGATGTTCGTAGGGGACAGCATGGGCGATTGGGATTTGTCCGAATGGGGGAACGTCGTTAAGGAGGTGGAGAGCAAGAAGGACACGCTAGATGCTTATTCCCCGGATATTCGTACGGCTCTGATGCTGGACAAGGACGCAGGCTGGACCCCTGGCTCGCTGTGGGGCGGATGGCCTACCTGGACCAACGAACCCTTTGATAATGGAAGCCAGTATGGGCATATCTGGGGCAAGCTGAAGGCGGAAACGCCGGAACTCCAGGAAATGGCTGTCTTCAATATGCTGTATCCCGGCTCATCTGACAGCGGGATCATGCTGTATGAAGGAACGTATACCGATACGCCTTACGGTCCGGTTAATGTTGTGCAAAGCGATATTTCGCTGGAAGCGCTTTGCGCGTATGACCGGGTGATTGTGAGCGGCTATTTTAACCCCACACAGGAGGAATTCAAGGTTTTGAAGCAATATGTGCAGCAGGGCGGACATCTGCTGATCAATGCCGGACAGGCGAAATCCTACTGGAGAGATAGCGAATTTTGGGGCGGTTCGGTATCTTCCGCTACAACAGCGGTATCGAGTGCGGCGATGAATGGGACGTCGTATACCTTCTCCGCTGGCATTCACGGTTACTCGGGAACGGCTGCGGCCTTGATTACGACCCCCTCCGGCCCGCTGGCTGTGGAAAATTCTGTGGGCAATGGGAGCGTAGTTCTGACCTTGACGGATCAATACGATTTGGCGGCATCGCAGCGGCCGGAGCTGCTGCCTTATTACGGAGATTTGCTCCGGTATATGATCGGAAAAGGAGGCGCTTACGAGACCGATGCCGTTTATGCAAAGGGGCTGCAGTATCTGCATCTGAAAAAGGAAGGGAAACCGGCGCTGTTCCTGACCAATAACAGCAAAACACCGATTACGGTTACCGTCAAAGCGAGTGGTACCGTGGAGGCCGCGGTTGATGCATTGACCGGCAATACGTTTTCGGGGCGGACAGCGGAGTCGCAGACGGTGTTTACCATTCAGCTGAATGCCTATCAAAACGTTCTGTTAGATTTTTAGGAGAGAAGGGGAATTTTCGTGAAAAAAGTAATGAAGATACTGGCTTTTCTGGCCATGACGGGGATCATTCAATCCGGAGGCGTTCTTTTTTCCTCGGCGGAGGGTGCGGACAAAATCATTGATGATTTTGAAGGGTATTCCATCGGCGGCTTCGCGGATGACAGCCTGTTGCGGACCCCGGAGATCCGGGCAGAATTTGTTCCCTCGGTGACAGGCGAGGGGAAGGTCAGCTTAAAATTCACGACGGATGACGTGCGGAGTTGGGCAACTGTCGGTATTCGGCCGAAGGAATGGGACTGGACGGGGTATGCCGCCGTACAATGCTATATTGAAGGGATTACGGCCGAGGGGGACAAAGGCTTTGCCATCAAGCCCTCATTTGAGGAGGGCGGCCCCGAGTGGGAGTGGTATTTGCTGTCGCAGATGTCGCCCGTCTACTATAAAGCGGCCGGGGAGTCGGAATGGACGGAAACGATGGTGGGAGAGGGATATACCATATGGCTCCCTGATAATTTCAAAGGATATATTCAGATCCCTCTGGAAAATTTCGTGTGGGTATCCGGAAAGGGCGATTATGCCTATAATTTGGAGAATGTCTACAGCTTCTGCTTGGAAATGGGGCCGATTGGCCCGAATTATCCGTTTTACATCGACGATCTTACGCTGGTAAAGGAAGTGTCCAAGCCGGTCCCGGCCACCACAAATTCGGAGCCGGATACGACGACCGCGTCCAAAGATACGGAAACCAGCGAACGGAACACAACGGTATCGGAGATCTCGGCAATCGATGAGCCATCTCCGACGGACAGCACCAGTCAGCCGCACGAGAAGGGCCTGTCCCCGTTGATTATTGTGATTCTGGCGGTTGTGGTAATTGGTGCCGCCGTGGGGGCTGTACTGCTGGCCCGCCGCTTAATCGCTCAAAAGAAAGAGAAGTGAACGGCGTGATACCTCGTGTCCTTCTTGATACGGATATAGGCGGCGACTGCGATGATGCCGGAGCGCTGGCCTTGTTGAATATCCTTGCTTTACGAGGCGAGGTCGAGGTGCTGTCCGTCACCAGCACCACTTCCAGGCAATGGGCCCCAGCTTGTATCGAAGCGATCAACCGTTATTATGGCGCTGCCGATATTCCGATCGGGATGCTGAAAGCGCCGGGCTTTATGGACGGGCCGGGAGAGGATATTTATGCCGAGAAAACGGCGCGCCATTTCGGCTATACCAAGCCGCTCCCTGCTGTGGAAGACGCTGTCAGGCTGATGAGGCGGACACTGGCCGGCATATCCGGAAAGGCCCGCATTGCCGCGATCGGCCCCTTGCGCAATCTCAGCCTTTTATTGGATTCGCCGCCGGATGATTTGAGTCTGCTAACCGGATTAGAACTGATTCGGGAAAAAGTAGACACGGTATCGATCATGGGCGGAGCGCTGAATCATCTGCCGTCGGCGGAGGCGTCCATCGAGCGGGAATTCAACATCGTTAGCGACGTGCCGTCGGCGCGGAACTTTATCCACCGCTGTCCGGTTCCGCTTGCCTTCATTGACCTTTATTTGGGTGAAAATGTCAAAACGGGAGGCAGGCTGACAGCATCCGGCGATATGGAGCATCCCATTGCTTTCGCCTATACCGCTCATGGAAGCCTTTCTCGTTCCAGTTGGGATTTGATTACCGTGTTGTATACTGTCCGAGGCTTATGCGGCTGCTGGTCGTCCAGCGAACCCGGGATGGTTAACGTCACGGAGGATGGACGCACTTTGTTTAATCCAGATTCACAGGGGCGGCACATATTCCTAAGGGAGCGGCTGCCGCCCGATCAGGTGGCCGAGCAGATTGATATGCTCCTGAATTTCCGGCCCGGGCTGCTCGTTCCCTATGGTGTCAACGCGGATTTGAAATTGTAAGAAAACGCCGAAGAAATTATGTAGGTTTTCGGCGGGGGGTAACAAAAATTAGGTGCTGCCTTGATCAAAAAGGGTATTGACGATTCGCTGCTTCTGGCGCATAAATTCCTTGCGCTCCTTGAGGCGGTAAGACTCGCCCTTGATGTTAATGACAGTGCAGTGATGCAGGACGCGGTCGAGAATGGCGGAGGCGATTGTAACGTCGGCAAAAACCTCGTTCCATTGGGAGAAGGTTTTGTTGGAGGTAAAGACGGTGGAGGTTTTCTCATAACGTCTGGCGATGAGCTGGAAGAACAGATTGGCACCCTGGATATCCATAGGGAGATAACCGATTTCATCAATGATGAGCATCCTGTACTTGGCCAGGACCTTGAGCTTGTCGGGCAGACGGTTCTCAAAGTGAGCTTTCTTCAGTTGCTCAATAAGCTGGTGACAGTTGACATAGTAGGAGGAGAAACGGTGCTGTGCGGCTACAAGGCCAAGAGCGGAGGCCAGGTGGGTCTTGCCCAAGCCGGGCGGTCCGAGAAACACCACATTCTCGCCGTTCTCCAGGAAGCGCATGGTAGCCAGCTCGTCGATCTGGCGCTTGTCGATGGAGGGCTGGAAGGAAAAATCGAAGTCGTCCAGGGTCTTCTTGATAGGAAAGCCGGACATCTGGATTTGTTTCTCATAGGCCCGTTTCCGCTTGGATTTAGCCTCTTCCGCAAAGGTGTGGTCCAGAACGTCTACAATGTTGAGATTCTCCGCCACGGCCCGTTCCAGATAGTTGTCCAGGATTTCCAGAGTGTTTTTCATCTTGAGGGCTTCCAGGTTTTCCCTCAGTCTGTCCATGGTAAACTCACTCATACAGCACCTCGTCATATCTGGATAAATCGGAGGGTTTCAAAGGAAAATCAATAATCTTTCCCTGCTCCAGCAGAACATTTTCCGCATCCATCGTCTGTTTCAACGTGAGCCGCCGGTAGCGCTGGGGATTGACAATCATGTCTTTCCTCTGGTACGATATCCGATGCAGAGCAATCTGCTTCCCCTCATAGTAGGCGACCAGCATACTGTCGAGGGCCACGACTGCCACATCTTTGCCGATGTACTCCGCAGGCACGGAGTACTGATTGACGGCGTACGAGATGAGGCAGTCTTTTTGTACCCGGCGCAGGTTGATTTTGTCGATGATGTACTCGCGGCTCAGAGGATTCAGCCCCTCCTTTTTCAGCCGCTCAAAGGGAATCTCGTTGGTTGTAGCATGAACCCTGCCGTTAACCTTGTTGCACCAGGCCAAGGCCTGTCCGTTGAGGTCCGCAAGGCTGTTGTACTTGATTCCAATCATGAAATTGTCCCGCACAAACTGTACCGTTCGCTCCACTTTCCCTTTGGTCTGTCCCCGGTAGGGCCGGCACAGAATGGGCTTGAAGCCGTAAAACCCAGCGAAGTCCTCAAACTGCCGGTTCAGCGTGGAATCCTCCTGTTTCAGCAGCCGCTTGATCACTACCTGCTTCATATTGTCATACAGAATCTCTTCCGGGTATCCTCCAAAATACGAAATGCGTTTTGGTGGCAGTGGATGAGGGTATTCGTGCTCATATCCGTGACAAATTCGATGTACCGCATCCTGGAGTATCCCAGAATCATGAGAAAGCAGTACAGCTTCTTCCACTTCCCGTCCTCATTCACCAAATGATCCTCGAAGAACCCCCAATCCATCTGCCCCTGCTTTCCGGGCATCGTCTCAAACCGCACTGTCGCTTTCTCGTCCAGATTCATTTTCCGGCTGCTCACATACGCCTTGACGATGCTGTATCCCCCGTCAAAGCCCATTTCCCGCAGCTTTTCCAGTATCCGGATCGCTGAGTATGGTGCCTCCTCCAGCCATTCATCCACGATCTGCTTGTACGCGTCCAGCTTCGTTGGCTTCGGCTCGCTCAGCGTATACTCCGGCCTTTCCGGTGATTCCGCATATCGCTTTGCCGTCCGTGTGTCCATGTGGTACTTCCGGCCAAGCTCCGTGTAGCTCAGCCCCTTTTGTCTGTCGCTTCGGATGTCCATCCAACTTTTTCCTCTCATTTTCTGACTCCCTTTCCGGACCCTCTTGTGTCCTATTGGGAGTCTATCTTTTTTCCCTCACCTCCGCCACAAATCTACATTTTGAACTGCACCCCATTAGTTAGACAAGTATGATATACTTGTACTAAGGAATGGGG
>ERZ827520.832-NODE-832-length-43114-cov-3.779883_pt1 | contig 43114 bp, 31 predicted proteins | sample MGYA00519581_ERZ827520 | MGnify/ENA primary metagenome ERZ827520 (study PRJEB31778, sample SAMEA3449339) | human gut metagenome | biome: human gut; feature: human-associated habitat; material: faeces | place: United Kingdom | collected 2010/2012 ...
CCGTTCTTATCCAAGCCATGTGCCTTAAGTGCCGTTTTGTTGAGCTGCTCCACCTGCGTAAACAGGCCGTAGTCCTCAAAGGTGTCGTTGGACTTTTCGGTCTGATCGCACACCCACAGATGCACAAACTGCGTGCGCAGGCCCATCATCTGGGGAATCCCGCGGATAAGGTCGTAGGCCATCTTGTTGCGAAAACGCATACCCTCGCCCATGTGCTTGTTGAGCGCAATCGCGCGCTGTTGGCGCCAGGTACCCTTGCCCTTTTTGAGCTCCACCTTGTAATTCTTTTGCGAGTTCATGCTCGACGTCTGGCCGCGCACCTGCACGGTAGCATTGGGCGCTTCCTCGCCATAGCCAACCTCGCCGGCCACCGGGCCGTCTTCGTCGCCCGGCTGCAGCAGGCCCATAACCTGATAGCGCGTCACGCCCATGTCGGCATAGTCATACACCGAGTACGTGTTGATCTCGGCCCAGCTGTGGTCGGTGTTCTCGGAGCTGTTGCCGCGCGAGACCGTCAGGTACATGGTCACAATGCCCGAGTCGTCGTAGACCTCGTAGAGCTCGTCCTTGTCGCGCAGGTGCTTGGACTGGTCGGAGGCCTCGGTCTTTTTAATCTTGTCCTGCTTTTTAACCTTTTTGGTCGAGGAGTCTTCCTGCACCGAGCAGCCCGAAAGCAACAGCGCACCGGCAGCCGCCTCAAACAGGCGACGGCGAGACATCATCCTATCGGTCATCAGAACCTCCCCAATGCTTGCGATACACGTGAACTACTGCGCGCTCAAACGCGCCATATGGCTCACCCTTATGGCGACCTTCCTCATAGCGCTGCTCGGCACGGTCGAGCAAGCGGCCCAGCTGTGTAAAGCGACCCGTTTTGTCGGTCGCCACAATGGGCTGCTGGCTCAGGATACGATACGGCAAGTTGGCGGTATAGGTATCGAGCCGCAGAAGCGCCACGATAAAAAACACCGCTGCACCCAACAAAAAGCCAAAGCCGTAAAACTGCTGCGGCAAAAGCAACGACACGGCAGTCGCCAGCCCGGCCACACCGGCAAACAGCCCCGATGCCATCACGACCCCCTTGTAGTCGGTAAAGTACAGCAAGATGAGCATCACCGTATTGCCCACGGCATACAGGCCATAGCCCACGCACAGCGTGCGAAAATACCCGTGCATAAGGTTGTTAAAGCCCAACGGTAAGGCCGACAGCACCGTGGTCTCGAGCGAGATGACCGCCGCGGTCACAAACAACTGTTTGAGCGCGCAAAAGCGCAGTTCGCTGTTGAGCGTGGAGAGCATCCCCTCCTCTGCCACCACAATGTCGCCCACCACGCCGCCGTCGTTGAACAGGCTGTAGTAGTCGCGGTAGCGCGGATAGAAATTGACCTCGACCGAGACCACAAAGTTGACGGTCGTGACCAGGATCGTCAAAAACGCGATGAGCGCCGGCACATCGTAGTAGGGCGCGCCATAAAACAAGCCCTTGACCTGCACGCCAATGGGACCGGCCCAAATAATCACCAGGTGCGCAAAGAGTCCCAGATTGGTTAACAGACCCGTGAGCGCCAGCGGCATAAACTGATCGAGCCACTGCAAAAAGGGCCAGGGGCTGCGGTCGCTCTGAGGAAAATACCGGTACAGCAGTACCACGTCCCAGGCGAGCATGACGCCGTAGCCCAGAGCAATTGACGCCAACAGGCCCTCGACCGGCGGCAGTCCCAGCGCCAGCGCGGCCAGGGCGCACAGGCACGCCACGCCAATGGCGGCCGCAAAGCTGCAAAGGATGCCGCGGTAATCCTTGATGGCCGTGAGGTAGCTCATGCCGTTCCAGTTGACAATCATAATGTTGAACAGCCACAGGCACAGCAGCCCCTGCAGCAGCGTGGCGCCCGAGAACAGCAAAAAGACGCCGTAGAGCACGGTGCCCGCAACGAGCATGATGGCGTTGGAGCCCCAAAACGAAGGCAGTATCTCATCCTCGCGCTCGGCAAAAAGCATGTCGGCCAAAAAGCGCGTGACCGGCATGGAGAAAAAGCTCGTGAGCGTAAGCGAGGCCAGCAGTGTGTAGGTCACCATGCACACCAGCAGATCCTGGTTGGCACGGCCCACACCCCACAGACCGCACAGCACCAAGATACCCACCTGGAGCAGAACGCCCAACAGCATGGGGCCCGTGCACACAATGCCGGCGTAGCCGTAAGCGCGCATCGTGGCAAACAGACCCTTACGCCTAAACAGGCGCTTGAGCTCAAAACCGATTCCGGCCACCGGCTACTCCCCCTCTCTGGGCAGGTCAAACGCTTGCGCCGTCTCGTCGTACAGCGCGCGATAGTTGGCGAGCATCTGCTCGTGCAAAAAGTACGTGGCAACGCGACGCTGGCCGCGCTCCCCCATCTCGATACGGCGGGCGCGGCTCGCGCACATGCGCTCCATGGCATCGGCCAAGCCCTTGCGATACATGGGCGGCGTCACAAAACCTGCCACGCCAAAGTCATCGCCCGGAGCGCCTTCGAGCAGCTCACGGCAGCAGCCCACCTCGGTCGTCACGCAGGGACGGCGCGCTGCAAGCGACTCCAGCACGCTGAGCGGCTGGCCCTCGGAGATGCTCGTTAAAATGGTAAAGTCAAGCTTTTCCATGTACTCGACCACGTTAACGCGACCGGTAAAGATCAGGTCGCACACGCCCAGGGTATCGACCAGCGCGTGGCACTCGGCGCCGTACTCTTCGTCGTCCACGCCACCCATGATGTGCAGGCGCACCTTGGGCAGGCGCTCGTGCAGCTCAAAGAAGGCATAAATCATGGTCTTGACATCCTTGATGGGCGCCAGGCGCACCACCGCGCCAATGTCCACCCAGCCGTCATCGGGCTTTAAGGGAATATCCTTAAAGCGATCGAACTGGATGCCGTTGGGGATAACCAGGCATTTGTCCGCATCGCAGCCCATATCAATCTGCGTCTTGCGGGCGTTATGGAACAAACTGGTCACGCGAAAGGCGCGGCGGTAGATCTCCTCCGAAAGCAGGTAGAAAAAGCGAATCCAGCGGTCCTTAAACGACGGCACCACCCAATCGGCGCGAATGATCTCTTCCTCGCGCTCACGCGTGTAGATGCCGTGCTCGGTCAGCAATGCCGGCGCGTTATTCATGCTGGAGCCCAAACTTGCGAGCAGACCGCCGTAGCCGGTCGAGATGGCGTGGTACACATCGGCCACCGGAACCTCACTGCCCAGTAGATAGAGCACGGGCAGCAACATCGAACGCATGGTGTGGAAGGCGTCCGCGAAAGGCGTATACGGGTACTCGGCCAGGCACACGTCGCGGAAGATGTCCATAAACGTGCGGCTCTGCAAAAATGAGAGCGGATGCACGTGGCGGCGCTGGAAGATATCGAACAGCACGTCCCAGTCCGGATTGGAGAGCGAAACCAGACGGCGCAACGCCTCACGCTCGCGGTCGTCGAAGTCGACTTCCTCTTGCTCGCCCGAAAGACGCAGGGCATCGTCCAGGAACACCTCGTGCACCTCGACGACGTTGTCGGGCAGCTCGTAGACAAACTTGCCGCGGTCTTCGGCGTGGGCGCCAATCACCCACAGCACAAACTCATGCTCGGGCATGGCCGTGATGTAGCCGTGCATCCAGGTGGACACACCGCCGTGCACGTAGGGGTAGCAGCCCTCGAGCACCAAGCAGATTCTCATCGGTCGCCACCCTCCTTGCGCCCAATCGTCACGGTCTTGTCCGTCGCTTTGACTAGGTACAGGTCGCCCGTCAGGTGTTTAATCTCGCCACCGGACACTGCACCCGGGTCGCCGCTATTGGCGCGGAACATAAGCCAAGCCTCATCGTGGAAGTTGCCCAGGTTAATCGTCCAGGCATCGTCGCTCGCATCCACGCTCACCGTCACGGACGAAAAACGCTGGATGGCACCCGAGCACTCCGAACCCGTCTGGTGGCGCAGGTCGGGCGCAGACTTGGTAAGCCAGTCCAGGTAGTCGGTCAGACCGCCCTTATAGACTTCCCAGCCCTCCTTGGCGCCGCGATCGGGATCCAGCAGGTCATCGGGATGCATAAAGTGAGTACTCACGTAGTGCATGTTGAGCTCGGACACCGCGGCCAAGCGCATATAAGCGTCATCGACCATGCCGCCCGAAACGATACGCGGCTGCTCCACGATGCCATCGCTCGCCACGCCAAATTCCTGCACATACGGCAGATCGGTGCCATCCTCAAAATACGTACTGGAAATAGTCTTAATGCGCGGCACGTCCTGACCGATAATCTTGCGGGCGCGGGCCGAAAGGATATTCGACGGCGGCACGTAGACCGAGCCGTGCGCGTTGGGCAGCACCTCGTCCTGGAAAGCGATAAGCTCGTTGAGCGATGCAACAAGCGTCTCTTTGTTCTTCCATGTCTTGTAGTCGTACAGCGTGCCATAGTCGGTGTCCCAGAGCGCCAGCGGCTGATGGTTGTAGCCATGAAAACCCAACTCACCGCCCATCTGCAACAGCATGCCGCCAAAATAGCGGAACTGCGTGGTATCGGCCTGGCGCGCGGGCTCGGTTTGGTTGACCACGTCCTCGTAGTTTTCGATCATCACGCCGGTATAGCGAATGTCGTATTGCTGCGCGAGCTTTTGCAGGTCGGGCCACCACACCTTGGCATAAAAATCGGCGATAGAAAGGCCGTAGTCGCGTTTGATGTACGTGCCGTCGCCCGAGGGAACGGGGCTCGGGAAATCGTCCAGGTAAAACACCGCGCTATTGATGACCGGATAGGCCGTGGCATCACCCAGCAAGCTTATGGCCGAAGCATAGAACCCACGCATGACCTTGTCGTAAATGCCAATGTTGCACACCACGGTGTGACCACTGCCGCAATCGTTAGACCAAATGAGCGGCGTGCCCGCGTCACCGGTCTTTGCCCAGACGTGCGCCGTTTCGCGCAATGAAACCGAAATCGACGAATCAAAGGGGTCCGAGAGCTCGTAGCGCTCTCCCCCGCCCAGCATAAAGTCCTCACTCGGAACGATACTTTCGGCTTTCGCATAGTCATATCCGGCCGATTCGATCCCAAGCTTGGAAGCAATAGCCTGCAGGTAGTTCGAGTTATCTGGCGTCATGCCCAGCATAAGTGAGCCGCCCGCACTCACCCAACTCATCAGATCGGTCAGATGCGTACCCAGTCCGTCAAGCGAGGGCATAAGCACAATCACGCGATCAAACGACGTGAGCGATGGGATCGCGTCCGCACCGTCGGTGGCAATATCAACATCGCGATGGGCGATCTTCATGTCCAGCAAAATCTGGTCGAACTGGTCTTTAACGTCCTCGACGCCAGCTTGATCGGAATCGGTAATGACCAAGCACGTGGGCTTTTGGCCAAAGATTGCCGAGGAGGCCGGCACCGCATCGTTGGCGGCAAGCATCCCCAGCTTATGCTGGCCCGCACTATACTGCACGCCGGCACGCTCCACCAGCAGCACGGCGGCCATGACAATAAAGACCGCCCACACCACGAGGAGTCCCATCCAACGAAAGCGGCCTGCACGGTCGCGGATATGTTGCGCCACGCTCATCTGGCCTCCTCCCCGTCGCGCCAAAACGCCATCTTTTCGCGGTTGTCGGCGCTCAAATACACATGTTGCTTGTCAATCGCATCGATCACACGGTGAACCTCGTCACCGTCGCGGCGCATCACGGCCAGGCGCAGGCAAAGCATCCAAACCTCCTGCTCCTCGGGCACGTCGAGCACCAGCTGGTCGATCACGGCCTGCGCCTCGTCGATCTGTCCGACATCGGCCAGCGCCGTCGCATATCGAATGCGCAGCTCAAAGGTGTCCTCGCGCTCGCAGCGACGCGCAAGCAGGCGCGCGTACTGTTGGCGCTGAATCTGAGCCACGCGCCCCTCGGCCAAGCCCGAGCCCAAGTATTCACCAAGAAAATCACAGTATTCGTTGAGGTTTTGCGCGCTCGGGTCCGTCTTAAAGGCACGCTCCAGCTGCTGCAGTTTAAGGTCGGACTCCTTGGAGATCTGCGCCACCGCCGTCGCGGCATAATGCGCCACCTCAACGTCGTCGTTAAGCTTAGCCGCCTGCAGCTGCGCCAGGTACGCGTCGGGCTCCTCGGTGAGCATGGAGAGCATTAGGCGGCGCCGGTATGCCGGGTCGTTGACGATGAGCGCCTCCTCGAGCGGCACTACGCCTGAATCGTCCTCACCACTCGGTACCGACATACTGCGATGCAGGTCATCGTTGAAGCGCAGCGACTCCAGCGCAGACTCTTTCAGCCCCTCGCCAAACACCGCGCTGCGGACCGATAGCAAAACCACCAGCAACGGGCCCCACAGCGGCACCAGCACTATCACAACCAGCATGTGCCCGCGCACCGGCAGCAGGCCCAACTTCATAAGCGTCCACAGCATCAGGCAAACCAGCACATGAATCAGCAGCAAGACGGCAGCAACGACAAGCGAGATCAAGCGGCACCCCCCTCACCGTCACCGGTGTAAGAGATGTGCTGCAACAGCGCCACGATGTCCTCGCCGTCGACGGGCTCCACCGCAATATGCTTTGCGCTCAGGCGCTCGCGGATAATGGGCAGATCGCACGCCTTTGCCTGGCGCATAAGCAGGTAGAGCACGTCGCCGTCGACCAAGCCCGCCGCGTCGCTCTCGCGGATTGCCGACCCAATTGCGCCCACCAGCTCGCCGACAGGCTCCATACCCGGTACCACGCGCAGGAGCAAAAAACTCCCCATCTTGCTATCTGCCAGCGCCTGCGCCGCCGCGAGCTCTTGGCCAAAGGCAGCCTGCTTGAGCACGCACGTGCCGTCAACGCAGCGTTTATCCTGCGCCACCGCCTCATAGTCAAAGGCACGGCCCAACGCGCTTTCGACCAGGCCGCACAAGATGCGGAACAGGTTTTGATAATAGAGGGTCATTTGGTTTTCGGCCGCACGACGCACAAAGATCAACACGGCGGGTGCCCCGTCGCGCTCGATCGCGTATCCAAACATGGGAAGCCCCGGCGTCAGCTCGCGGTTCACCCACAGGTTCGAACGACCCCCGTCGCCCAAAAGAGGGGCAAGCTGCTCAAGCGTGAGCGAACGTGCGGCATCTTCGGCAATCGCGGGACTTGCTGCCACCAGGCGTGCAAATGCCCCGCCTGAAACATGGTAGATCGCCACCGAATCGTTCTCGAGGATCTCGCCCAGAAGCTCGCAGCACTTGCGATAGATGTCTCGCGGGTTGAGCACGTCGAGTTCCTGCGTCACGGCAAAGATCTTGCCAAAGCTGTCGTGGCGACCCACGATCTGGCGCCTGTACGCGCGCTTGTCCTCGATCGCGTCGTGGTAGAGCTGCGTAAGGAACGTATTGCGGTTGCGCACGAGCTCGTTTTGATCGCGCTCCGCCCTAATGGCTTCGCTGTTGCGCAGCTGCACATAGCCGCACACGGCACCCACCACAAAGTACGCAATAAACGGCAACCAGTTGGACGGCTCGTAGAACAGGCCCTGGAAGGTATAGCCATACTGGGTAAAGTAGCTCGCGGCCAAACCCACCGACGCCAGCAGCGCCGCAACCAGGCCAAAGTCCAAGCCATACAGCGTGCCGATCAGCACCACGTAGAGCAGGCGATAATCGAGCACGTTGAGCTGGGCCGATTGTGAGAACAGATGCTCCAGCACCTCGAACAGAACCCAGGCGGCTGCCGTCTCCAGGCATTTAATAGGCAGCGTGCACATCTGGATGCGGTCGATGGCGGCGCGCAAGGGGTTAACCTTCTTTGCGCGGCCTGCATCCCAACGCGCTTGAATGGTCGAAAGATCGCGCAGCAGGTCGTACCGCTGAAACCAACCATAACGCACGCGAACGACGTCGCTGACGGGCAAGGCGTAGCCGGCAGAATCGCCATAGGCAACGGCAAGACCGGGGAACAGTGCCTTGAGGGCGTCGCCCACCTCACCCGCCGTGTGATGGAAGGTATCGGCAACGTCGAGCGTCTCAAAGTTACCATCCCAGCTATCGAAGATGCGGCGCACCAGCACCGCAAGCTCCTCGGCACACAGCAAGGGAAACGCCGCATCCTCCGCGCCATGTAGAGCAACCGATCCGGTTAAGCACGCGTCGAACAGCGGCGCCAAAAACGGGTCCTCCAGCGCGGCAGACGCGGTATACAGGAACGGCACGCGCAGGATCTTGGTTTGAACGCCCTCGCGAGCAGCGTAGTAGCGGCAAAGGTCGTTGGCCGCGCGCGCGATAATGCCCTTGCCCGTTCGCCCCGCGGCATCGGCGGCACCCTCGGCACCTGCGGGACCTGCTATATACAACAGCTGGATCCGGCGACCCATGCACGCGCGAAAGACCGAACGTAGTAGCTCGATATCGCCCACGGTATCGGTATGCGGGGTAAGGTAATTAGACAGGTAGACCACGCAGTCGAACTCGTAGGCCTGATCCAAGTGCTGCAGAAGCTCTTTCCACGAGGCATGGGGCGACGACTCGTCGCGACGCGTGTCCTGCGCGGCGACAACCTGGACATGGTCCCCGGGGAACGCCTTGGCACAAAAGTCATCGTCAACATATGCGGTGTTGCCAACAACCAGCACCTCCATGGCGCACCCCTCCCCTAAAATCCACATTTGTCATAGTCAAACATGCGTATTGTACGCTGTCAACGCGAGCCAAGGCGCCTTTAAGGCTGTTTTAAGAACTTTTCTAGGGAATGTGGGGACATCGAGAGTGCTAAATGAACGCCCAACCGGGGGTGCGGTGAAAAACCGAGACCGACAGACCAGACCCCTGTTTTAGCCTTCCGCGACCTGCGGTTTTGTTGTCGAAATTCGGTTTACGCTCGGAGGTTTCCGATTTTTCCCCGCACTTCCGAAAAGCACGCTTAAACCGCGCGTCCCGAAGCGAAAACCACCGGATATTTGTTTCTCCCCAAATGAGATCCTTGTTTTGCCAGGCCGAATCTTACAACCAAACAAAATAGAGGGCCAACGCATCAGCCCTCTTCAGGTGTCGCCCGAAGGCTTCCACCGCAATTGATTTAATTCTAATCGATATCACTTGTTTGACCACGATCACGTCAACCAGTAGAAGCCGCCCATGCTCGATCATTCCATCGCCGGGATGGTGCTTGGCTAGTACGCCACACATTGCATACATGAAAAAAGGGCAACACTCTCAGTTTGAAAGTGTCACCCTTAAAGCCCCCAAAGAGCTTTTGTATTGCAGGAAGATACTCTACACCATCTTCCCTTGATCTTCCCTTGATTGGCAGGTCGAAACAGACGCCATTGTGATTTCAAGCAGAAAGCGTTATATTAAGTATGCATTTGCACGTGGCGTTCGCACTATACACTCAGATGCCATAGTTTACAAAGATGGCCTTCTTCATAGACGCTAGGTGGGATTACTCACTAGTAGCCGATATGTCGAAGGCCTTTTTGTACTTAAGGAAATCATACATTCAAATAAGCCGTTTTAGCTCGCTATTACCGTGGATTATCTTGCGATCGTCCGTGATGAACGCCCTCAGATACTCGAGCAACTCACTTAAATCGAGCTCATCCTCCTCAAATGGCCACCGAGAATTGAGCACAGGGTTATTTAAAAGTGAGCAGTTTAATCAAGAAGGCCTCACCCCTGAGAGTAGGGCGCAGCGCTCGATCTATTGTTCTCCCGGACGGGCAATTTGGCGAGACCACTCGGAAAGGATGGACGAAGCAGCCGTGCGGTTACACCAACATTTCCGACGCAATCAGAATCGCTATTCTTAGCAGAAGAAGCACCGTAGATGCGGCGGTCCAGTTGCTATCGGCGTTCTTGGGGAGTGCCGAGTAAGTCGCGGTTTTGGCCTTGGATATGGAAGTGCTGGCGACCGTGGCTTTGGTCACCTTACCCACATCAAAGCGTCGCCACTACATTCGTCGACGCACACCACACATAAAAACTGCGCCATCCATAAAAATAGGGGATGCCCTCCCTAGGGAAGGAACCCCCTTGCAAAACTTCGGCCAAAGAAAGGCTTCTGTTTTTTGTTGTGAAGAAAGCATAGCTCTTTTTTGGCATCTAAGGCGTTGCGACAAAGCTCGTCACAGATTCATCGTTAATCAGCGTCCACTGGAAACCACGCACTAATCACCTTCGTGAGAAAGTCAAATCCAGTAGACACCTGAAGATTGCCCCGGTAGTAATCGACATGCCTATTCATTCTTTGAACAAACACTGTCAGGCTCTTTGCTCGATGTTCGGAAACGCCTTGTGAAGCAAGCTCCCTGTGCGCATACAACGTAGTGACAATCTGCTGTATACGATCATTGCTCATCTTTGACTTACGCTGGTCGAGACCGATGCCGGCTATGGTCGACAACTCCCGCGTTACAACGTAGCTTGGCTTAAATTGCGGTCTATCAGCACGCAGGTTATTCAAAATGCAGCTATTATGAGCGCATGCATTTCTTAATGACTTGACTGCTTGAAGAATATAGAACTCCTTAAGCATCTCGCGGTCGTCAAACCTATTGGCGCAAAACTTGTAAAAATAGAGGAAAGAGCCGAAGGAGACGACTTCGATAAATGCCCACGCGGGGAAGTCGAAATCAGCATACCTGGCGATCAACCCACCAGTGTAGGGACTGTTCTTGCATCTGAGAATCTCGTCTTTGAGCGAATTGCACGGCGTTCCATCTGGCTTCGTGCCGTCGTAGGAAGAAATGAACTCCGAGACGACCGCATAGCCGTCCTCCCCCTCCGTCTCGATTCGCTTCAAGAGCTTGACCTTTGCGAAATGTTCTACATCGAGCGTAAGCGGCAGCATTTCATAACGAAGGAGCATGTCGACAATCGACAAATCGACCAGCATCTTAAAGTCTAGATTTGCATACTCTCCCTTACGGGCTCCTTCTTCAACTTTAGGAAACCCAAGTCGATAAGCGCGCAGGCGAAAATAGTTGTTGTTCTTCTCCAGGTAAGCTCTGGCATCATCTTCGCTCATCAGCGAGAAATGGACGCCTCTCGATTTGAGATGATCAATCTGCTCTGACGCCGTAAGCCACGGCTTTCTATTGGCGTCGGTCATCAGATCTCCAATCTCATGAATAGGCTCGGGCTTTAATAGTAACGCGCTAAATCGATGAAGCAAAAGGAGGCAGACGTGGGCACTCACAACATAATTACAGCAAAACGAAAAAGTGACCCAACCCCTCGCTTTGCCGTCGAGTCATTATGATAATAAACAACATACGACGATGAGGAGCCCGAGCGGAACTCAAGTAGACGGGAACAACGTGCAATCAATCGAACCTCTAAAAACCACGGACGGTCTGGGCGAAGGCAAAGGCGGTATTTGGAAGAAGTGGCCTTGGAAAGACCCAGATCACTATGAATTAATGTCTGATCTTATTCTTAAGGCTAACTACAGCATTCAGGACTTCAATTCCACTATCAAAGACGGATTTTCTCCCAACATCAAAGACACTGTATTTCTGGTAGCACTTGCCACCTGGATTAAAGATGCATACTGGCAGATTAATTACGCCTGCTTGAAAGAAGTAATTAGAGCAAAATTTGAGTTCTCAAGACAGAATGAACTCACAGAGGCGCGTAATTATCTTGAGGCGGTTCGCTCAATCGTAATTGCACACCCCTTAAATTCGACGAGGCATGAAGAATACGGCTTTGGTCCAGAGGGCCGAATTTGTATTGACGTACGAAGGAAAAGCCTTCTCGACTCATATCCGGGCAGAGCAATCTATCGCATCACACCAAAAGGATTCGAAGAAACCGACAGTGTCGAGGACAACGAAATCGCGCTAATGACCTGTCGCAGCACTCAAGCAGAAATAGGCAAGTTACATTTTGAAAAATGCTGCCTTGACATGTGCGATATCCGCAACTCAGCTCAAGTCTACATTGACGCTTTATACGAACTCGATCGACATCTCGGTCGACTAAGAAAGAAAGACTTCGAAGCATGAGTGTGATCTTCGCTAGCGAATTGATCTGCGCTCAGCCGTAACTGCATTTTGAACATCCTTTAGATGCTTCTGCGCCTTTCGGCGTATATCTTTTAGTTCCTTAACTGGATCAACGTCGACCTCATTAAAAACATGGGTTATATCACCGTCACGATATGCAACAAAGGAAAAGCCGCCTAACTTGCCGACAGCTTTGCCGTGCTGCGATAGCAATTTCTTCATATCTCTGCGAGCGGCACGTATTCTAGGCTCAGAACAATCCAGAAAATGGCAGAATAATTCAAGCACAAGCTCCTGGTACTTCATGTTTGTATATCTGAAGCAAAGGTACGGGCAGCCGGACGAATCACGTTCTTTCATTATCGAAATTGACTTGCTTAAGAAAGCGCGCAGCTTTGGCGAGGTATTGTAGTCGCGCATATCGGCAATTTGGTCAAGATCAAATCGGACCCTAATCAAACCGTTTTCCCTAACAAGCGAAACAACGGTTTGACCATGCTGAACGGGATTTCGTATCTCATACATAAAAACATAGAGGCCACCTCGGTCATACCAAGCAGAAGGCAACTTCCAATAGTTTTTATATAGTTCTTTTTCAGAACCTCGGTCATAATCCCGCATGACCGCTTGCATTCTATCGACAAGACCACGGGCTGCGGATACATAATTACCAAAGGCGGCGTTAACAACAGTCCTTTCGCCAAAACCACCGCTGGTAAAACCGTCGGGCAAGAAGTCAGACTGATCGCACGGAACCAGGCGCCGCAGTTCACCGTAGTTCCATCGAAACTGTTCATACAGTTGGTTAACCTCCCAAAGTGACCGCACAACACCGTCATACTCTTTCACTTTGGTTGCAGAATCGCCCTCGAGATATTCAATCTTTGAAAGCGCTTCCTTGGCTTCGTCGCTCACCGATTGAAGCGGCAAAACATGAACTAAATCTGCCAAAGTAATCCCCCCTTGAATCCCGGATGTATGAATCGGCCCGAAGCAACACCGCCCTCGAAAGGACGTCTAGCGTCAAAACGGCAACATCGCATGTCCACTCAAGTTCGAACCCAGAGAAGCATACATCGACGACCTAATAAACGGGCATTTCTATATCAATGCTGCCGACTACTACCATGGTCTGTCTGGCGAACAGGGCAATCCGTTCGAGGCCTCCATGGCTCCTAGGGTGTGCCCCATTAGGATCCCCTAATACACTAGCCCGCCAACTAAATGCACGTAAAACCTCAACCGAATTGTAAGCTCAAGAAGAAACCCCACGCGCTAAAGCAACAGTTACCTTTGCGCTTTGCGCGATCATCCTGAAGCAGATGCAGCAATGACCTCGCTAGCGCAACAGCCAGTTATAATTTCAAAATACCTGGTCTATTTAAATCGCGCTGTGCCCCCCTATCGCAAAGCTAATAGTTCATGGCCGTGTCTGTTGGGACGATAGCCGCAAAACGAGTACAACTCCGATTCGCACTCAGTTCCTGGACAGACAAGCTCATCTTCAAAAAACAAATGATTAAGACAAACAGGGTTCTTGGAATGTTCAAGACACAGGTAACGTCCAGCTTTACTGGAATAATGCCAGCGCCCAAAGTCGACAATCATTGATTTAAGTGCGTTGGCAGAGCGCCTTCCAAAATATACCCCTCGAATCGCCAAATTTCCATGTGCGGCATCCGGAGTCATTCTTAAATTAAGCCCTCTGCCACCGCCCACAGGACTATAAGCAACACAGGATTCGTATGAATAAAACTCATCAACAATTGCATTGCTCAATTGATAGGTAGTCTCACCGAGAACTTCAAAAGGGCGAGAAAACTCTTGATGCAAATAATCATGCAGCAGGCAGTATTGTCCGAATGCAGTCGGGCTTTGCCCAAACAGCCTACGCACTTCGGAAGGAATATAAACACCAATACCAATAGCTTTAATAGGTCTAGCGACCTCATACGCTATTAAAGCAAATTGGTCACCAACGTTCACCCTGGCTTCGTCAAGCGTAGTGACTGGGTCACCGCAATTGACATATAAATAACTCTCACCGGGTTTATTTAATCGCCCAAAATTGACAACGCAATTATTCGGCGGCTCCCACAGTTGACCCTGGTCAATAAACTGAGCTCCATATTCGAGAGAAGAAGAAACGCTTCGAGCGCGAAAAACGGTCGCCCCCTTAGGTAGGCTAACGTATTCAGGAAACTGTATGTACATTCCATCAACACGAAGCTGATTATGCAATATTTCTTGAGCATTTTCATGGCGAACATCAGCCCAAAGAGAACTTAGAGCTGGCAGCCTACATTCAAATTCCGCCTTTTCCAATGCAGCAATAAAACCATCCAAGTCACCTTGAGTACAATTAAACATCCTCGCAATAACTGAGCTATCAAGGGGCTGACCAAACTCTCCAGCAGAAATAAACACAGAACGATGCAAGATGAAACTCCTCCAAACAAAACCAGACAGTCATGCGCACCATGGTCAAATTTACTCAGTTATTGCAAAATATTTTTACCCTGCAGAATAGCCGAGGATAACCTGTGGCCAACACCACAATCCAGCCCATAACCCACCTCCAGCCCCCATCTGCCCAAGGAGCTGGCCGCCGCCGAGCCCGATATCGCCGCCAAGACGATCTACTGCGGCCCCATCGACGCGTTCTACGACTTTAAGCTGGGCACGCTCGAGTACCGCAGCCTGCGCTTCGAGACCGTGACGCTCGACGAGCAGGACCACCAGGGCGTGGCCGTGGTCAACTACACCGAGCGCGAGGTCCCCTACACCCGCATCATCGAGCACAAGCACTTTGAGTTCGGCACGCAGGAGAAGACCGTCATCACGCGCGAGTACCCGGCGGACTGGAAGCCCGGCGACGAGCCCTACTACCCCATCAACGACGCCAAGAACGAGGCCCTGTACAGGCAGTACGAGGAGCTGGCGGCGCAGGAGGGCGACGTGATCTTCGCCGGACGCCTGGGCGGCTACAAGTACTACGACATGGACAAGGCCATCGCCGCCGCCTTCGAGCTCGTCCGCAACGAGCTGGGCGTGGAGCCCACGGAGGCGTAAGCGCCCAAAACGGGCCTCTGCGCGAGCCGAAAACAGCACAAGCAGGCACGCCAACGCCGGCAGGAGCAATTTCGCCCCTGCCGGCGTTTTAGTATGGATACGGAATTAGCTGTTTTGTCCATTATCTAATCGAGGATATAAGTTGACACGGTCTGCCACAGAGGCAAAAACGGAAGTATGCGGCAAATTCTAAATATGCCGAGCACACAGGGATGCCGCAACGCCTCTACCTGTGGTTTCTCTGCGTGAAAAGGGCTGTGTGCTCGGAGGTTCCGGAATTTGCCGCATACTTCCGTCGAGCGATTCCGGAAGTGCGGTGAAAAACCAAGATCTGCAGACCAGTCCCCTATATTGGACTACCGCGACCTGCGGTTTTGTTGCCGAAAATCGGGTTGTGCTCAGAGGTTTCCGATTTTACCCCGCACTTCCGGAAAACGCGGCTCTGCATCGTGAGTTAAAGCGTAAGTCGCAGCATCCGCGACAACATCCAGTTGTCGCAAAAACGTCAAAGGGCCGTTGTCGGAAAACCGAACAACGACCCTTCTTTGTCTCCGCCTCACGTAGAGTCCGCGGCGACTGTATCACTGGAGACATCTTACCGTAACGCCGAGCAACCTAGCAAGGCGACGAATGGCAATGCGGCTTTTCGGCTCCAGCTTCCATCTAAATAAAACTAGGGGATGCCCTCCGCTGGGAAGGAACCCCCTTGCAAAACTATGGCCCATAGCAGGCTTTCGTTATTCGTTTAGCAAATCATACCCCAGTGGCTGCTTGAAGAGCCGACCTATTTCCGACAAAAGCAGAGCGACCTAAATCTCCCGAACGACGAGCCTGCCCTCAAGCATGAGCTTGCGTGCGAGATTGCTGCTACACCCAGCAATACCAAGCGAAGCACCATAGTAATCAACGAGAGCGAGTACCTTGGACACCTCTGACTCGCGAACACCCTTGGCGTAATTTGAGTACAGGAAGACCAGGCTGGTATGCATAGCCGGATATCATTACACCTTCGTAATCGACGTCGTCCTCGGGCAGGTTAATGCCAAACACATTGGCAATAGCCGTCTCAACATCGTTTGCCATAGCTAAACACGCGTATTGTACGCTGCCAATGTAGGTCGAGTGCAACAATTAAAACTGTTTTAAGAACATCTTCAGAGGATGCGGGGGCAACTCGTGCGACTTGCAGAGCGGAATCCTAAAACAAGCGAATGCCCAAACCTCTCATCACCGCTTTATGCCAAACATCATTCAACCTCTTAGGCCAATTTGCAATGAAGAATAGGCAGGTACAGCAGGCGCAAAATGAATCATTGTTCAGACGGTCAATCTCATTGAGCAATAGTTCCGAATGATTAATGCTCATCACAGCCCCGGCTAAATCAACCAAAGACTCTTTTGCATTTTGCGTCACCTGCCCATCAGTTAACCAAAGAGATCTCAGGGCGTGAACGGCAACAATGCAGACAAATGTATAGCCATCAATGCGATCGATATCCGCAAGCGAATCTCCCCTTCTGGCAACCCACTCCTTGTACGAACGTTGACCAAAAATCACATCTGAAGGAACGAGGGCGTCATCTAGCGATGAATATCCGAAGGTATCAAAATCACGATACGCTTCAACCGATGGATAGCTTAGAAATAGCTGGCCCATATCAGTGCTATCGCAGTAATAGTCTTGCATTAGCTCAAGCCGTTTAAAATCGAGCCGATTGTCCTGAGGATCTAAGTCAAATATGAGCAGAGTGTCCGTGAAGCTTGATTCGAGAAGCTGAGCCGCATCATCTTTGTCCGAAAGAAGCTCAGCAACAAAGGGCTTAAGATCAACGGCCTCAAAATCGCAACCGTATTCTTGGAAGAGCTTATTTAGAAAGTCGTGAACGTTGATCTTGACTGGAACAATTTGATGATTGTCTGAAAGGTCAAATGATTCAAACAATCGCTCCATCAACTGAGGCTCGCGCTTAGCACCTTCAACAATAAGCAGGACGTTCTTTTCAGACGCTCTATTCATAACTACTCAAACTCTCCGGCACGGAGGAGCTTTTCAATGTTGTTGCCGAGCCTCAACTCGCGATCGGTGGAATCGGCCAAGGTTCGAATGCCATTTTTTGCAGAGATTTGATATACGCAGTCAGGCCGCATAACGCCATTCTTAACAAGCGAAGTGTTGTGAGTGGAACACAGTATCTGACAAGATGCCTTGGAAGCGAAGAGCTTCAAAAGGCTCTCCGCCATTTCAAAGTGACAAAAAGCGTCAAACTCATCTATGAACAAAAAGCTGGCCGACTCGTTAAGTTCGAGCTCAGAGAACAACTTAACCAGGGTTCTTGTACCGCTAGAACATGCCTCGACAAACGGGATGCATCGCATAGGGTGATTGAAATACAGAACAGGCGAGCCGTCGGACTCTTTAATAACGATCAGAGACTCATCGACTCCAAAATTGCGAATAAATGACTCGAATTCCGCAACTTTGTTCTCGCGTATGATTTTGTCGATTACCTTTCTTGTTTCAAACCCTTTTAATCGAAAGCTGTCCATGCGAATCAGTCTCATGCGCGAGACAAATCGGCGTAATTCAGCCAAGACGCCCAAAACATTAGTTGGAAGGCTACTCGTTATATAAGAAAGAAGGCTCAGCGAAGTATCGGAGAATTCAAAATTGATCCAAGCTGCACCGATTCGTTCAAGGTGGTTCTCTATGAAAACGCCGCGTGAATTATTGAAATCGAAAATGAGGCTCTTATCAATCGATAACCTCTCGTGAAGCCAAGTAGTGGGAGAAGTCTTTTCATAGCTGTAATTGATTTCGCGACCGTCAAATTCAAAGACATAAGTGAACTGTGCCGTGCCTCGCCCACAATCAGCATTCAAAAACAGGCGATCGTCCTGGTCAAAATAATCGAATGCCTTTGGAAAGCCGAGCGTAATGTCGAATAAAGCTGAACCAAAATTTGATTTACCAGACGCATTTCTGCCGATCAAAAGCGCGGTTTTCACGGTTCCGTTTTTAACGTTATTTTCTGCAAACTGGTAATCACGAGAAGCCGCAAAATTAAATGTAACCGGATTCGGAAAATTCCTATAGCCATCAACAGTAAAACATTTAAGCATTAGACTCTCCTATCTCTTGCCGTAATTATATTACGGCAAGAGATAGGAGAGTCTAATCAAATACTCCATTACGAGAAAAGTAATGTGACCAAAGTCCATGCGAGTCATGCAAACCCGCCGCGAAAGCCGCTGGGAAACAGCCCACTAAACGCAAAAACCGCCTTTCGGCGGTTTCCACGGACCAAGCCGGACGTACCGTCGCAAGGCCTCCTCACAACTAGAACTTTAAGGAAGAGCCCAATTCCAGTCAATCCCCAACCGGGAAACCCGCAGCGAATTAAGGCTGAGCAGCAATGCGTCAGTAAAGTTACATGCGAGCAAAAAAACACCTGCAATTTGGTCTATTCCCAATTGAGATGTAAGTTTTGGCAGGTCGAATCTTGCATCCAAAAAAGAGGGCCGACGCATCAACCCTCTTCAGGTGTCGCCCGAAGGCTTCCACCGCAATTGACTCTTTTTTTTGTCGATATCCTCCGTTTGTCTACAAACTCGACCACAAGTCGAAACCACACGATCGAGACCGCCAAACTTGGCGAAATATTCTTCTCATCATAGACGCAAAGAGAGAGAGACGGCCGTCCAGAAGAACAGCTGCCTCTCCGCAGGACGCAGGCCCGTAGGTTGGCTGCGTCAATACCGCTAATTCACGCTAGTATCCTATTCGTGCCCCAAAAAGCCAATCCAATTCAAGGCAAAAAGCAACCCAGCATGCAGCCTCTTTCGTGGACCCATGCTCTAGCAAGCCTGATCGAACTCGACTATCCAACCAGATACGGCCCTATTACATCGAATATCTCGCCTACCCTGGTTGCAGGATTTTGCGCAGACGGTTTGACGTTGCATAGCCCCCTATGGTGCACGATGAGGCGTCCGGCACACCGCAGCCCTTCGACTTCTTCGCTGCCATGTTAATCCCACTCCTCGATGCGGGTGAGATACGGGTCGGCACCGTAACGACCAGACAGGTACTGCTTATCGAAAGCAGCATTCTTGCTAACCAAGTTGCCATTAGCCTCGTGGATGTCGGCGAGCGACCACAGTTGGCTCGCCTCCCCCTCGCCGCGTGCGGCGAACCATATCTCGTCGCGGCGGAACACGTCGTTTCGCATTGTGGACACGTCCTGGGACGAGAAGATGAGCTGCGCGCCGCTCTTGTTGACCTCGGGATCCTTAAACAACAGAATCACGTAGCGCAGGAGCTTCGGATGAAGCTTGGCGTCAAGTTCGTCGACCACAACGGTAGCGCCGCGCTCGAGCGCAGTCATCAGATATGCAGCTAGCCCCATGAGCTTCTGTGTGCCGGCTGACTCCTCAGAAAGGCGCAGCTCATAGCCCTTGCCGTCCACCTCGTGCCCCACAAAGACGCGCTGGCCGCGCCATTCCGGGGCCTTCTCCACCCTAAAGCCATCGATGCGTACGTCGACGGCGCGCAGAAAGCGCGTGACCTCGGGCGACTCCGCCTCGTCTAGCAATTGCTCGAGCATCCGCTCCAGGTAAGAGCTGTTGTAGTTCAGGAACACGCCATCAAGAAACCAGCTGGCAGCCTCCTTGATCACCGGCGCGTCAAAGTTGATACAGAGGAACGACAGGTACGGCAGGCTCGGGTTGAATCTCGCAGCCGTAACAAGTTTGCGCAGCGTGGGACCGAGCTCGACCTCAGCACCCTCGCGCTCGAACAACAGTGCCGTACGCGAAGCTCCCAATTTGCGCCGCCACAGTCCCTCGGACACGATCTCGTCGGTATGCACGGACAGGGCATAACGGTACTCATGCTCGCCCGCGCGGTAGTAGAGCTCGAACTCGGTAGGCTCGAGAGCAGACACATCATCGAACTCGAACGCCGAACAACGGAGTATCAAAGGACGATTGCCTTCTGGCGCATCAGAGCTAGATGACAGCAATCTGATCGGTCTGGCCACAGCCGAACGAACGTAGTCAAGAGCTTCGAGTAGGTTGGACTTGCCGCCAGCGTTGGGTCCGTACACCGCAGCCACCGGCAGAAAGCTCTGCCCATCGGGACACTCGATAAGGGAGCGCTCAAACTCCCTCATCGGCGTCGCTTGCATGGAAAGCTCCGCCTCGTCGCGATAGGACCTATAGTTCCTGAAGGAAAACTGACAAAGCATCGTCCTCAACTTTCCTTTCATTGTTTTGAAAAGGTATTTCAGAGCTTTTCTTTGATTATAGGATTTAAGTAGGCAAAATCAAGTGCTTAAGGCACCTGAAGGCCTAAGGTGCAAAGAACAGACTGAACCACATAACACGGTAAAACATAGAAGAAATGCAGATAGCGTAGGATGGACTACTCGAGTTAATTTCGATTTCGTTCCGAACATCAACCATGTTGATACCGGAAAATGGCGAGAATCATATTTGTATTATGTTCTAACGCATATCAATATAAGCAAGGAAGAAAAGCAAGCAATCCCGAAAGCATGTGAACGAACCCAGGCGCGCGACGAAATCCCAACCGCTTACCTTCCACAGCACTTTTTATATTTTTTCCCACTTCCACATGGGCAAAGCTCATTCCTGCCAATTTTTCCTCCGACCTGTTTCTTAATACAGTACTTTCGCGTCCTGTCTAATGCCGGAATGAACCCTGCTGCATACGCCTTATCCTCCTCGGATAGATTATCGAGTCTATACTCATTGATACATAGTGACTTAACTTTTCCATCTGAAGCGTTGATATCGAGACGAACAATGTTCGGAGCGGCATCATGCATTAAAACCGCCAAGCATTTTCCCCTACAAATCTCATCATCATTCGGCATATTGTCACGATTGACAAAGATACACAGCGGTACATCGGCAGCCTCTTGAGCAGGCAAATCAAGCCTTAAATCAGAAGGCACTCCGGGCTTGAGTCTCGTTGCAATTCCATTAGAGACCACTTTCCTTGTATCGGATCCGCAATTTAATAAAGTGCTTGCAATAGCCCTTCTCCAATAACCAAGGCTGGAGTCATCTAGCATTTCGACTATTTGATCGAACAACTTCGGCGAGGTTTGAACGGGCTTTTCAACCACATCTCCTATATATAAACTATTAAACCAGTCGTCAATCTTATCCCTATATCCAAAGAAGCCTTGAATCCTAAAATTCAAGTCATTATTAATATCGGGACCTGAATCTCTAGCCTGTCTTTCCAGCGTCTGGGTATAGCAATTGTTATCTATATACATACCGAGATGATCAAGTTCATCATTCATGTATAACGCCGGCATTGACGCCGCTGAACGCCTCTGAGCCAGGTAATGAAGAAAAACTAAAGGGTTATTAAAATAACGGGTATAAACGAGAAGATCATCAAGAGAAAGTGCGATTGTACCTTTTGACATCTTTATAAATTCGAGCTTGTCGGCTTTAGAAGCGAATTCATTAAAATCATCTACTGTCACGCAAATTTTAAAAATAGTTCGTATCGCGGCAGAAGAAAACTCCTCCTTAACTTTACCACCCGCATCGTAAAAACGACAAGGACCTCCGCAGCAACTGCGAATATATGCGACAGTTGATTCTGCCTGTCGCGAAGCCTTTTCCAACAACCCCTGGAATGATTTAATGTGTCCCTTTGAGTCGTCAACCGGATCCGTCGGGCAGAATGCTCCCGCCTTGACTTCAACCGCAAGCAAGGCATCTTCATACAGGATTACCAAATCGCTTTCTTGAACATCACGCTTATTCCATTTGGCACCATTACGTGGATGATATCCATTTATGCAGATGGTCGAGCCTGGTAATAACTTCTTAAATAACGCGGCAACCCCATCCTCTGAAGCAGATGCCTGACTTTCCTTCCAGCGCAAGGTAAATTCATTACTAGATCCAACTTCTGAAGCTATGAATCGACTGCGGATGGCACGATAAAAAGACCTATAAAAGTGATCCAAAAAGTTTGCAGCGCAGAAGCAGTAGCTAATGCCGTTAATTCTGATAAATGGCTTGTCAACAATCGGCATAATCCCAAGGGGGTCAATTGAGTTGACTTTTTCGAAATCAGTAACTGACGCAGCCGAAAGAGAGAGGTCCTCAATTAACGACTCAGGCCATTGCGTCACTGCGGCAACGTCATGAAGCGCAGTGCCAAATACCGAGTTGGCAATACGAGCCGCCTCATCTTTAGAAATGCCGTCAAATGAATGCAGGGGCTCCTTTTGCCAATTTTCGTATTGTTTTCCAAGCTCATTGAAAGCGGCTGACCAACCAAGAGTAAGGGATGTCATCAACGCAACTAACCCATTAATTACACCTATAGCCCCAACTCCGTATACCTCTTTAATTAAAGCGTCTTGTTTACTAAGCAGTAGAGTTAAATAGTCCTCTTCAATAGCCTGATAACGCCTACCCCGCAAGGATTGATATGTCTTAGACTCTATTTGATATCTAATTACATCATCGGACAATCCGGCATTCTTGCCAGCAATATGCACATCGGAATATCGGACAAGGAATGCCCGATTCAAAACTTCAATGATGGACTCTGCACAGGCCATCGTTTCCTCTAACCGAGATGTTGCCGAGCTATCCACATTAGAAAACTTGCCCCGTGCCGAAACAAAAAGAAGGCAAGACTGCAGGTACTCTGGAACAAGGTTAGCATTATTAAAGTAAAGCTCATCAAAGGCATCATGCTCATCTTTATCGAACATATCGGTGAATCGCATATGGGCTAAAAAACGCGAGTACCAAGCTGACCTAAGCATAATCTCTAAAGGATCAAGCGTCTCAATTAGGGCCACCAACCGACTTCTGCGCTCAAAAATATCAACTTGCAGCTCCTCGCGCGCACTTTTTAAGGCATCTACATCGGTTTTGATTGCGTTCCCCTTCATCTACAACACTCCCGAGCAAGCAAGTGATTAAAACAAGATCATGCTAGCGAATCACTGGGACATAAAACATCTTACTTGTTGCACAATTGACCGTTTGATAAGCAAAAGCAAAAAGCAGAAGCAATCTACCGCCCGCAAACTTCACTCCACTTCATATGTACTATCGAGAAAAGGAGCGTCGACGACCGCTGAAGACCCCCTCCCAACCTTGACAAACCTTCTGTGCTATAAGCCTAACTGTCCGCAACAGCTTGCCGCTCAAGCTGCACCTTAAACCCGGCAATCAGCTTGTCACAGGTTTCGATGATTCCTGCCGGAACCGTATTGAACTTGACGGGATCAAACTGATACGCCATGAGGTTTTCGATATGGAAGTATTCGTTTGCAAATTTGAACACCGTCTCATCGATATTGGCACGATTGCAGACCTGACTCATTTCACCAGCATTGTTGTCAGCGAGTAATCTAAACGCGCAGATTTTCTCAACGGGTGAAGGCGCTTGATCATAAACGGACAGCAGCTCCGCATTTCCAAGCTGGCTCAATAAGTCTTGGTAGCTAAAGTCCTTTAAACCGATATCCTCAAGCTGCTTTTTTGCTTCCTTCCACTCTTCGTCAGTAAGCTCTTGCTCACGCATCGTCGCAACTTCCCGACGATGCATCAAACTTGATAAAACATGCCAGGCAGGCGACTTTCCGTACGCAATTTCAACCGCTCTCCTAGCGAGCGCAATTCTATAAGGCAGGGATGCATCGCTCGCTACGATTGCCTTAAAGCACTGTACGGCACTATTAAAATCATTATCCTCAACAGGTATTAGAGACAGCACTCCGCCATCGTTGCGCACATAGAAACAAGACGTATCGCACAGAAGGGACCTATGAACTTTGCCGATCATAATGAGCGTTTCAAAGTCATGGGTTAACAACAGCGTTGTAATCCCACGACAGACACCCTTTAATTTCGAGAACAGCCTTTGGAGAATCGCGTACTTCTTGTTTTGATCAAAGGAAGAAATCGGGTCGTCGAGCACGACCATGTCCGGCTTTTCGCTTTTAACCTGAGCGGAAAACAATGCAATCGCAAGCGAATTACGCTCGCCAAAGCTTAGATGCGACTTTAAATCCTCGACTTTCATCTCGAGCCCGCGAGGCTTCAGCGAGACGGCACAGCGAGTCCCATCTGGCGAAGCGATTGAGATCTCGTAGGGAAATCCTGGGGACTCCAGAAAAGCATTCATATCAGTCATCGACGCCTTGATGGATTTTCTTAACGCTGCGCTTTGACGACCGATGGCAATTTGGATGTCCCTCACTTTGGATGAAAGCTCGTCCAGCACAGCATTAATGCTATTGATGCGTTCAATCGCGAATTGCGAATTCATCTTTTCGAGAAGCTCGACATGGATTTTTAAGCCTTCAAAATAGTCGGCATCTTTTTCTTCATCCTTCAAGAACGAATAATTTAATTGCTGAATTTTCTCGAGCTTAGCCTTAAGACCCTCCGCATCTGCCTTGATGCAGGCAAGAAAGGCTTTATTCTCGGGATTGGGCTCTTCTTCTAGCTTCCCGTGTAAAATCGCGTCAACCTGCGCACGGGCGTTTTCGCTAAGAAGCACCTCTGCTTCCCCAAAGGACTCAATCGTTTTTGTACAGCTATCAATATATTTTCCACCGTACACAGTCTGCATTTCGTTACATATTTCCAGATCAGACTGCTCGAGAGTCTTGCCGCAATATGGGCATACGCCCCGCGAGTTATATTTACTGCCTTTGTCACGCCACTGCAGCCAATCCTTGGCATTATCTCCTTGAATTAGTGGGCTAAACGACTCAAACTTTGGAGAAACATGCTCAATAAGGTTTCCCGTTGTCACGATGCCTTTCGCAATTGGGCTAACCTTCGAATAGGTCTGCTTAGAAACCTTCCCAAAGCAAGACAGTAAGTTATTAACTGTAGAGAGCAACTCAGCCACCTTGCCCTCATCCCGCAACCTTTTGACGGCATCCGCCAGCAACTCATCTGTCACTTTTGCAGCCTTACGATACTCGGGGGTATCGACAAAGATCTTGTATCCGTTTTCGATTAACTCCATGTCGCCCTTAAACAGCGTGCTATCGACATAGTCTTCATTAAATACGAGGATATTCGCATCCGACGGCAAGCCCTCGACAGATGGCAGAGATTCTGAGGCATAGGGTTTCAACACTTCTAACGTCTGCCAGTCATCGCCGTTATATAGCTGGATCGCTTTTGCAACAGAGCTCTTACCGGAGCCATTCATTCCGTGCAGAACAGTGGTTGCATTGGTTTTTAGCGTAATAGTTGCGCAGTCAATGTTGTTACAACAGGCAAGCTTTACGACAATCGGTTCAGACATTTGATCTCCATGGAAGAGGCGTTTGCGTCTTATTGATTATGAATCCGCAAGCAAACAAACTGCCCGCCAACTCCGCGAGCCACGTTTTTTAATGGACGAATGGCTGTAAGCAGGACAGTCTGGGTCGGCATTAGAAAGACCAACATGCGGCAGCGCTGCGAAATCAGCCGCCAGCAACAAATTGGCACCGGGATATGTCCGGACTAATCAGACGATGGCAAGAAGGCGCCGAGATCCACGTTGTCCCGGCGCCAAACCTACGCCTAGTCATTCGCAACATGCCAGCGAATAAACCAGTTGGAATCACTCGAGAGCTCACCAAGTAACTTCTGCTCGAGAGTAGCATCATCGAATTTCCCCTCCTTGCATAAGCGCACAAGCTTAAATGCAACATTAGGGGAAACATCGTGTAACGATTGAAACGCCAAATCGCTAAAAGAGCTCGCTTCCCATCTACGATAGCCTGCAGCAACGCTATCAAGCAATATTGCACGCACAGCAGAGTCCTCACTAAGCATAACGCTCGAACAGATTGCAGAAACGACGCCACGGTATTGATCGCAGATAGCATTACAAACAATCAGCTGCTCAAGCACTTCTAAAAACGCACGCTGACCGGCGGCAGTAAGGGCATCAAATTTAATACCAAATGTCAGGAACTCTATGTCTGTTGCAAAGCCGGTAGCAACTTTTAGAGCTAAGCATCTTACAGACCATGCACATGAGTCCATTGATATAGGCTCTCTAAATACCGGGTCTTCGGGCCACTCATCCGGAAGTTCAGAAATTAAATCCGTCCAACCGACGGGAAGTGCCTTTCCATCACGCACGCAACGACATACAAACTTATTTAATACGGACATAGCCTCTCCTGCAGAGCAGGGTGATCCTTGATATGTCGGAAGCCCTTTAAGACAATGCTCCAGCACGCCAGCCAAGGATGCGTTAAATGACTCAGAAGGGACATCATCGAGTGAACGACATAGCAAAGAAGAGGGGCGAATGGAAAACCCTGAGTGAAAATCAGAACGATTATTCGAATCAAATTGCCTGCGCAATTCATCGATGCAAGCCATCTCCGTATTATATGCAGGAGATTTATTGTCTAAATAACAACCCCGTTCAACAGTGGAAAGGCGCTCCACTTGCTCTTCACTCAAAATAGAAAAGCCACAACACTTCTCAACACATCCGAATACGCCAGCAGAAAAATTGTTTTTAAGCAGTTCATCGGAATTCGATTTAAGGCTACTGCCCAGTTGATCAACGAGCCCATTGTCGATTTTGTCTAAATCCATTCCGGCAATAACGTTCGACACATCAGAAGCGACGGTATATAAATGTTGATCGACAATCCGACAAAGTAGGCTTACAAGCGACTTCTCATCAACCCGCATCTTGATCATGCCGATGGCTTTGATCCATTTTGATTCGCATTGCCGAAAATCATCTGCAACATTCAACGTGTTCCAAGCATCGCAAATAGTATCATCCGAAAAATAAGGCGCACACTCCTTAATGACGACGGAGCTCGTACTCGGACGATATGCCTGCGCCGTTAAAGAAGTCAGATGCCACAGTTCCTCGGCACACGACGGAAGATACGACCTCAAACCATCGCTCTTATAAGCAAACCTATTCTCGAAGCCCTTAGCATCCCCCTGAAGAACAAGCAGTTTAATTCCCTCAAGCTCAAGATCGGGCCGATTGTAAATAGAGGAGTAGTCGATAAGCGAATTAGCAAGCAGGATGCGAGAGTATAAGGCGGTTGATTTTCAATCTCAACGCAACAGCCTGAACGGACCCCGCGTTTCCGCAGCTAGCGCAACGCGGAAATAGCTCCCGGCACCTGGCCATCACTTCGTTTCCGCAGGTGGAGGGGCTGTGGAGTCCGGTGCCCCCATGCCGCCGCCGCATGCTCCGCCAGCCCGCCGCGCAGCCGTTCCGGACTCAGCGCAACGGGCCCTCCGGCCCATGTCCCGGCCCGCCGCCTATCCCGCCAGCGGCTCCTCGCCCCTCGCGGCCCTGGCCCTTTCGATGCAGCCGGGCGTGAGGTCGAGCTCGCCGGGCGCCAGCTCCTCTATCCCGAACGCGTCCATGAGGGCGGAGGCGTCCTCCCCTAGGGCCATCCGCAGCACGCGCGCCGGCGTCAGGAACCCGAGCGCCCCCCTCGGCTCGGAGTTCACCTGCGACATGAGCAGCGCGCAGTCCGCCGCCGTCAGCCGGTCGAACCTGGCCCCGGCGCCCTTGGGCAGCAGCTTCCTGATCTCCACGTGGTTCTTCTCGCACGCGCCCTTCTGCTGGCTCTGCCGGGGGTCGCAGTAGAAGAGCCTGGTCTCGCCGTCCCGCTCGCCGAGCAGCGCCGCGATGGCGCCCTCGTCGGCGAACTCGCTCCCGTTGTCGGTGAGCACGGCGCCGAAGGCGCGCCTCGCGCCGTCCTCGCCGAGGACCCCGCGCAGGGAGGAGAGCGCCGCCGGGACCGAGGCGCACGCGCCGTCCGGCAGCGGCAGGGCCAGCTGGAAGCGGCTCGGGCGGTGCAGGAGCGTGAGGAGCCTGGCGGAGTCGCCCCTGGAGCCCTCGACGGTGTCCATCTCCCAGGCCGCGGCGCAGGCGTCCTCGCCGAGCGCGAGGAACGACGCGTGCGACCTGCGCGCCGAGTGGGACGTCGCCCTCTTCGGGGCCCGGCGCGACCTCGGCCTGTAGCCGACCTTGCGCCTGAGCTCCATGTTCGTCATGCCGTCGTAGCCGGCGTCCACCCACCTGTAGACGGTGGAGGCGCTGAGCCCGGGGGTCGTCGCCGCTATCTGCTGCGGGGAGAGCCCGCGCGCGAGCCCGTCCCTGATGGCCGCGAGCTTGGCGGCGGCGCCCTCCTCGGTCTCGTCGATCCCGGACCTGCTCGCCGAGAGCTCGGCGTCGGCCGCCTCCTGCGCCCTCCTGGCGCTGTAGAACACCCTGGGCCTCCTCGAGCAGCCGTAGCCCCTCCTGTGCGAGCAGCCGTTGCAGCACCTCGGCCACGCGGAGAGCCTGGGGCAGGCCCCCGACAGGTCCGCGGGCGCGGGCTCGCCGTAGCGCGAGCGCGGTGCGGTGACGTAGCGGTGCGCCGCCACCTCCCTGGTCACGGTCGAGGGCGACCTGCCGAGCTCCGCGGCGATCTCGCGGGCGCTGCGGTTGCGGTCGAGCATCCTCTCGACCGTGTTCCTCTCGTGCCTCGTGAGCCTCCCGTACGACCTTCCGGACGGCTTGGGTCTGGACATGCCGGCCTCCCTCCATCGCGGGCCGGGGGATTCCGGCCCCTCTGGGGTTGCCTACCCGGATTCGCGCCTCAGGACTCAGCGCAACGCGTTGCGCTGAGTCCTGAGGCTGTTGCAATGAAAATGAGAATCAAGGGAGAGTATAAGGCGCTCGATATACTCCCGCATAATATTGAACTAAATAACAAACACGATATATTCGACATGACGGAAGCAAGGCTAGCGTCATGTCGAATCGTTGTGCAAGGATTAACCGCCCTCGCCTCTCTCGAAGCGTTTAAGACAGCAGTCCCCACCTCCTCTTCGAACTTAAGCGCAAGGGGAATATAGGCTGGAGCGGAGAGTGCATCGATTTGTTTCTGAATTGACCACTGGGTGCCAAATCCATATTCGGAAAGCATGCCAGCGACAGTCCGCTTGTCAATTAAACAATTTCCATAAGCCCAACAGTCTTTCGATTCAATTGAGTCACAGGCACGTTGGAGAAGTTCATAGCACTTGGAATAGCGACCTTCAATAGAAGCATCGAGGGCGTCAAGCCTTAGTGAAAGAGTATCTCTGGGAATACCGCTGTCTTTCATAATTTCTAGAATGCCAGCCTTGAATGCAGCGACCGAAAAGGGGGTGCCATATAGAAGCCAATTGACCGCTTTCTCGCCAAGAAAGAAGAGATAAGGATTGTCAGACTTTCTCTCAAGCCAATCAGCATGGTAGTTAAATTTTTTTGAAATCAAGGCAACCGAAGAACCGAAAGCATCGAGAACATCTTCGGGAATAGAGACAGGAGCAATATCAGTAAAAACCGCCGATCCACCATCTTCAATTTCAAATCGTCGATTGTGAAACAAATCGACCATCACGTTGTTAAGTTGGTCCATCAGATAAGGAACAAGGCCTGAATCATTCGGCCGCCCTGCATACGTGCACGCATCCATTTCTCTGGCATAACGAAGCAGAGACTCGATTTCCGGCGACGTCCCAGACTCAAGCTTAACAAGTAAGAGTGGCTTTCTGAGCCTGATAGCATGATAAAGCTCTCTGCTAGTCCCTGGCCTCAACTCTGATCGTATAATTCCAATTACTATATCGCTTTGCGCCAAGCGATTAAGATAATAAGAGGATGATGGCTCAATGCTCGCATGAAACTCGATGGCAAAGGGCTTAAAGATATCCGATTTCAGCAAAGCGCAATTAAGCTCGTTCCTCAGCTGCTGCCAGCTAAAATCGTCTTCATCGCGCATCGAAGAGCTAACAAACACCTCAATACGGTCACGATCAATAACCTCAGCGTCCATCTTGTTAGCACCCATATAACCTCCCAATGATCGAGTAGATCCATAGAATAACAAGCGGCGCGGACCAATTGTGCTGACGAGAAAACGGTCGCTACAGCGCTCGATTCAATAGTTTATATCGCCAGCGTCTTACAACTGAACTGGCCTGGACCGCTCGATGCGCGCGAAACAGCAAGTCGGCCATTCTTGAACTATTCTCAGTCGCTACTCGTGGAGGGTTGCACCTCATCATCACTCCCCCTCTTCTTGCACAGCACATCTATCGCGTGTTCACCCAAGATCGCCGTGGACAGCTTCAGCGCCGCACCCTTAACGGTGTTGAAGAAGTTCTCAAGAAACGGTGCGTTCATGTCGTAGTAGTTCATGTTCCTAAACAGTGCATAAATCGCGAGGAACGTTTGGGCAATGACCGCTACGACAGTCATTGCAAGTGCGTTATACGGAGACTGGGAAATCCAGATCAAGGGCCTTAAGCAAAGTTGAGCAAACCATTCTCCGACGAACAGCGATCCATCTTGGGCAGTCTCGATAAACCCATAGGGCAAATAGTTGCGCATGAGGAATTCGATAACAGATAGGTAAAAATCAGAACAGACAAGCGAGGCGACCAATGCAACGCACTCAACAATAATCAAAACAATTGAAACAGTGAAAACCATGCTAAGAACACCCTTGTTGGGCACACAATCAGCCAAAGTAAACAGTACAAAACTTAATCCCAAGGAGAAAAAAGAATAATAGCAAGGAAGAAGCCAAATGGAGAACCAGTGCAAAAGAAGGATCGCAAGCAATGCTGTCCAGTTCCAAGGCTCAATCAAGCTCCACCGCACCCGCAACGGGTAAAGGTCACACGCTCTCGAACCTAGTCGATAGCCAAGATACGCGATATGGGGCTTTTTGAATTCAACTTCATGAGGTTGCTTGATAGACGGCCAAATAACCCCTTTAACATCTTTCTTTGCTTGCAGGCAGCTCATAGCAGAAGCCCTCTTGGCCGCAGACGCCTCATAGCTCCAGGTTATATAAACAAAAGCACAACCATACAAGGCGCAGGCAACAATCAAGAGAAGCAGCATGCCTACCCTATAAGGAAACTCCGAAATTCCACCGGACACGAGTCCGAATAAATACGGGTCAAATGCAAAAAGACCAACGCAAAAACGTAACGGATATCCATAAAGAACAATCCTAAGAGTACCAAAGCACATCTTAATGACATCGTGCGTGCGCGATTCCTCTTTAGGATCAATGTATCCAAAGTATTTCGCAGATTTAAATGTATTCATCCCGCTCAAGGACGGCGAGTCATCATGACGCCGAACATACTCGCTCCAAAGCCGCTCGCCTTTAGCCCTAGCTCTCTCATAGAAGCAGGCAATAATGAAGACCAAAACGTATGCAAAGCCCAAAATAAAGGCAAGGTAAGGGTCACCGGGAACCGGATGATCATATAACGTGGCGCCGTCTGCCCATATAGTCGCACAAACCAAGAATGCAGCAATCGCTTTAGCAACTACAACAAGCATGGCAACAATTATTGTATGCCGCTCATTACCGCCGCCAAGCAAAGGTAGCCTATTCCTGCCTTCGCTCTGCGGGTTTGTCCTGTCTTCCGCAATGCCCCTAATATCATTGATGAGATAACGCGCTTGGTAGCCACAGATGTCAACGACAAACACAAGCAAGAAGAACCGGAAGAACCACTCTCCAAGAGTGTAGCCTCCTCCCAGGGAAGAACCCAACAAAGCCCCGCCTAAATAAAAGAAGCTTTTCATTGAATCGCGAGGACGCGTGTACAACAGACGAAGGAATTTACCTCTAAATTGCGAGAAGTAGTGACCCGGCCTATTATCCTCAGACACCCCGCCACTATCCGCTCGATATTCCTTAGGGGCACCATTTACATTAAGGTCTAATATCTCTTTAAACGTCAGCCGACTAAAGTCAGTAGCTATGAAATAGCAGTACAAAAGATATATTAGAGCGGACATAACAACCAGCGGCAGTAGAAGCCTGACCCATTTATTATGCACGGTAAGCAGCAATAGCAAAGAAAGCAAAACGCACCCGATGACAAGCGATACGAGTGCAAGTGCAAAATGCACATAGTGCCTACGCGCACCCCTATTTGTCAGATGATGAATGTTAGCAGTAATCAAACGAGAAGAAAACTGGTTCCAGCCCAGCGCAATATTCTCATCGCCCGTTGGCACTATCTCGGAAATCCTCTTTCCGATCATTTCCATATAGTGATAGCGAAACATACGTTCCTGACCGATGCTGGAGCCGTAAAAACCCGCTACAAGAATCACACAGGCTGCAATCGTAGCGATTCCCTCATTCTTCCAGGGAATCGAATTTTCAGAAGCGCCAAATCCGGCCGCAACAGAATACAAAATGGCGAGCGCAGCAATACAAGCAACAAGGACCTGAACGATATGATCCAAAGACACTCTCTGGTCCTCGCGGGCTTCATCAAGCTCAAATAGAAGCCACTCAAGCTCTTCTTGATTGCCATCTTCTTTAGGGTCACTCATACTTGGCATCCTTATAAGAAAGGGACGAGCAGTTCGTACAAATCACAGCGCGCTCAAGCAACAAAGAACACAATTGCTCGACCCCTACGAGTAATACTGGAAACACCGGTTCTTCGCTCAGCAACAATTAAAGAACGCTATTGATCGTTAGCACCCAAAGATAGGTTAACCGGCATGGCAACTCCCAATAAACAATCGACCAAATTGAAAGGTCAACAAACGGATGTTAACGTCATGCACCTGGCAGTGAACGCCCGAGGTAATAGTACTCCCTGACACTTTTGAGGAGCGCAGCACTCTAATTTTTTTCGTCAACCGGCAGTCTAAAAACATGCTGTCAAAGCACAGCTTATGGTCTACCTAAGTAGTGCGCCCAGAAGGTGAAGGAAATGGAGACAACCTTAATGAATTATGAAATCAGAAACGTCTGCACTCTGGTGGCGATTGTTTTCTAATTAGATAGTATGTTTTTTGGAGTCTTTGCCGTGAATCTCTCCTGACAACATTGGTACCGCGATGAAGCTGTTGCGAGTGCGGTTATATGCGACTCGACGCCCCGATAAAAGAACTGACGTTTACTGATGGCCACACCTTGAAGCTACGCAAAGATTCAATCGTCGTGTTCGTTGGACCAAATAATGCAGGAAAGACAGCCTGCTTGCGCAATATCTACTGTCATCCATCAGGCGACAGTAACTGCAACTTAGTTTCCTCAATTGATTTCACAAAGACTAGTCTCGAAGATGCGCAATCACTATTGGATGAGATCGCAATTGTAAAACCTGACAACAGGCTGACTTCACAGTTCTTCGCACCATTTGCGACTTACCAAGCTATGGATCTGAAAGGCTCTTGCGTGTCGATGGCGTCGCCAACAAACCGAAGTCCGTCAACCATCCCTGGCAATAATTCAGATATAAGCTATACATAAGAACTCGATAAAATAACAGGCTCATTTAACGCCATAAAAATCGGTAAGCCGTGAGGAAAGAAAAGGCGCCGGAATCCAAGCCAGCCCCGGCGCCAATACAATTATTTGAAACGAAGATGAGCAAATTATCTACCAATGAAGTCAGACATGGGACAGCATTTAAGGCAAATGCCACATTCGCGACATTTATCACCATCAACAATAGGAACAACGTACCCATATTTGTCACATGTAGGTTTAATGGCGTTGAACGGGCACGCCGCTCTACAACACAAACAACCGCAGCAAAGAGAACTTTCTATAACTACTTCCACAGTCTGCTTATAATCCATTATCCCTTCCTCACGATTCTCTTAATTGAACCATAAAGACCAGAAGGTAGTATCTGTTTTGCAAGACGTTTAACTGTCAACCTCGGCTTAAGGGTAGTATCAAACAACACCTCAAGATCTCCATAAGACCTATGGTTGGCAATCGCGCAAAGCAGATCGTCCCTCGTTGTTGGCCTAACTGTCGGGCTATTCAAGTTATGGTTTTCTCTAGAGGCAAGCTGCATATTGGAAACAGCATAATTGCATTCCCTAGAAGAATACTGCTTAAAAAACTGTACCCCCTTCAAGCTGTTAATCAAGAGCAGGGAAACACCATTCGGGTCGTAAAAATCAGGATGAGCAGACTCAATACCCCAGTAATCTCCTATCGTAAAGTCAGTTACACGCTCACGCTTGGAAAATGGGCATTTATAGCATGACTCTCTGTATGTCTCTCCCCTGAGAAAGGCTGCATAATATGGATCATTATCGCCCGGCTCACATACCTCTATTTTTTTACCGTTCCGATAGTAGTAGTAGTAGTAGTAGAGACCCCAACCTTTTTTCTTCGTACGAAAACGAAATGAGTGGATTCCATCATCCGCCTTTCGCTTGCGTGCCAACCAGAGTTGATGGGCTCGAAATAGTTCATTATTCGGAGCACCATGACAGATAAGGTCACAAAGTAGCAATTGGTTAAGCCGAGAATCTGAACGCAACTTCATCTGGACGTATGCCTGCACAGCTGCACACTGGCATGGAAGCCCGACAAACATTACAAGCCGGTCTGATTTTAAGCATTCAACCACGGAATCAAATATCCCAGAGATATCACTTTGAACATAGGCACTGCCCTGCAGGCTTGCTAGCTCCTGAGAAGTTTCTGCCTTTTCATGAGTAACAAAACCCCCATCATGCATTTTTGCCCCAAAGACAATACCACCCAGCGCAATAACCGGTCGAGCCAGGACAGAGAACGCGCCACCAGAAGCAGCACGCTGGAGCGACACTTCATCTCGATCTTTAATGGCATAAACAGCAAGAGGTTCATGAAATTCCATTAACTACCTCCTAGAAACTTTTGAAGAGATTGCCGATAAGAGCGTGGAAATTCTAGATCTGTAGAGCATAAAAACACCGAAGATAGAAAATATGAGGGTCAGAGCATTTAAACCAAATGACTCAGAGAAATAAGCTGCAGAACAAACACTCAAAAGCACTGCCGGAAGAAGTAACGAACGCAGCTTAACAGAAATCCCCATTTTCTTATCAAGAATTGCGCACCGAATGACAATGTTCAATATGAAAGAAATTAAGACCGATAAATTTGCGCCAAAGCAGCCAAAATACTCAGTTAAGGGATATACGAGAATGCCATTCACGATACAAGAAATAACCATCGATACGCCAATAGTCTTTGTATCCTTGATGACATAAAAGATGTTTCCGATGAAAGTAGAGACCGCACTCGCAACTGCTACCCAAAGAAACGAAGGCACAACAGAATAAGCAGTTGAATATGACGAACCCACGAGAATAGGAAATACGAGGGAAATCATCGGAAGAAGAACAGCTGTACTCGACAAGAGAAACCCAGTGTATTGTGAAATCGCACGAGAATAAAATGAAGCGGGCTTAATTTCACTCGTAAAGGCAACATCCTGCCAAGCGAGTGTAAAACAAGTCGTTGCCAATGCAACCGTCGATCCAAATTTTGAACCAATCGCAAAGATACCATTTGCAGAAAGTGAGAGCACCGCCGATACTGCAACGCGACTCAAACTTGTAAGAAACCAGTAAGCAACAGAGTTAATGCCCAACGGAGCAGAATAAATGAATAATTCACGTACCTGGTTCACATCCGGCTTATGAATGTGCTTCCACATTTGCAGACGCCAAAAAAGATACACGCATTGAATCGTAAAGCCTGCCGCGTACGAAATATATAAAGATTCATAACCCCAATGAAGGAGCAAAATCAAAAACAGGTTCAGGCACACATTGAGCAAAGTGCAAAGAACACCCGAAACGGCAAAATCGACATTATTTCCCTTGCCTCTGGCGATACCGGAAAACATTGACTGACAGTTAGTTGTCACTCCGTAAACCAAAATCCAACCGAGAGACGGTATATCAATGAAAAGAGAAAGACCGAGGGCAATGAGTATGTACAGGATAGTCGAAGCGCTAAATATTACCCAACCGGATGCGATTACTTTCCAGGGTGACTCTCCCTTTAGATCGTCACGCATCATACGCATGACACTTGACCAGATATCACAATATAAAAACGAGGTCAGAAGAGTGGCGTAGGTAATCGACAAGTCATAGTAGCCATAGTCCTGAGTGGGAAGCACATTTGTGTAAAGAGGAATTAGCAATAGAGTAATAATCTTACTCATCGAGCTACCCACGAAAAAGATACCAGTCGATTTCGCAAACGAAAGAAATCCAGAACTCTTGCTGTTAAATGAGACTTCTCCCAAACCTACAACGCCTCCTCAAGGAATGCGACGCTCTTTTTTCTCATCTCATCCAATTTCTCAGCAGCATATTCAAAGTCAATCTGGCGTTCATACATAGCAATGTCCTGTTGGGAGTTCAGCATTCGATCCTCCGTGCCGGTCAGCGCAAGAACACTTGCAATGCGAGTGCTGAAACGTTCGGGAGCAATGGCAGTAAATGGAATTCCAAAATTCAGCGAATACGCAGTTGCATGAAAAGAGTCGGTAATCACATACGAGGCATTGAGGAATAGACCGACAAACTCTTCAACAGACGGGGCAATAAGCGTCTTGGCAGATTTCATAACATCATAGATACCGTATGAGATTTTAACCACATTCAAGCCATATTGCTTCGCAACCGCCTCAACGTAGTCAACGAAGGACTTGCTCTTATTAAGTTGGTATACAAGCAAATAAGGTCCGTCGATTCCCTCAGGCATTCTGCCAATTTTCTCCCACTCATGCCTATTAAGCATGAGTGTAGGGTCCAAGACCAATTGCGCATCGTTAAAACCTAGATCATTTAAAATCTCAATGCCTGATGATTCACGCATGGAAATCGCTTTATACTGCGATAAAGCCTCTTTCATCAAAGGCTTCTCCCAATCATCAACTTCATTCCTGCCGATGCTTGCTGCAAACGCAATGCGCGGCTTACCTTCCGGAGCGAAAGTAAGGTAGAAAGGCTTTTCAAAGCCATTATTCCAGACACTATTCCAAACCTGGTCTGAGCCAGTGCAATACACATCCGCTACAGGCGGATCAAGTTCAAGTTCATCAGCGGAACGATACATGCGCTTAGAAAGATTAAGGTACTTACGCCTAAAATTATCAAAAGGCTTTCTTTGACGCTTAACAATTGCCCCCATAGGGATGGAAAGTAAACGCTTCAACCAAGGAGCTCTATCCCAAATGCCCTGGAATTTCTGCATTCTTCTACCCATAAATGCTTTCTCAACTGCATACTCAGGCAGATTATCTGCTCGATAGTAATCAATAACCTCAACTTCCCATCCGAGCGATTCAAATAGTTTTTGAGTCGCAAAGGTTTGCAAGCAGGACCCGTAATTTGAAACGGTGTGCAGGGTAATCAAAGCAACTTTTGACATAAATTATCCTTTCTTAGCAAGATAAACAGCTTTGTAAACAGGCCTCGCAAAACAATATGTAATAGCCTGTATTTTTTTGAAGCCAGGAATATCCTCATTCCGGATAACGCTTCCGAGAAAACGTTTTGGCTCCTTTAGAACAACATTTGCGATTTCATTCGGCATTTCGAGGTCTCTTACGGCAAACGCATTGTAAACAGCGACCTGAGAAAAAAAGCATGAGGTCTCAGCGACATTAATCAAAGCAGGCACATGCCTGCGGATATAGTCGAGCTGTTCATGGGATGCCTCAATTGGAAACACGTTAACACGAGAACTTCTCGATATACTTCCTTCTCTATGCCGATAGTAATATAACGGCCTATCCTCATAATAAGAGCAATTTGATCTTAAAATTAAGCGATAGCACATGAATTGATCTTCGGAGTTCTTGCCTTCCGGAAACGCCAGGCCTTTAAATAAGCTGGCAAGAAATAACTTTCCGTTCATTGACATATCAAAGGAACGGTACGAGTTTAGAGCTCGAGCAGCCTCAATCGGCCCAAGGCGTTTACTTGTAAAAGCCGGACGAATTTCATGGCTAGTCTGTCCACCGCAATCGATATATCGCCCAGAAATGGAAATATCGGCATTAAACTCATTGACATTTGAATACATAACAGATAAATAGTCAGAATCAATGTAGTCATCTGAATCAACAAAAGCGATATACATACCATTCGCCGCAGCAACTCCAGTATTGCGCGCGCCAGCAAGACCCCTATTCGCTTGGTCAATAATCCGAATGCGCGAATCCTTTTTCGCATAATCAGCAAGAATCTCTCGCGATCCGTCCGTAGAACCATCGTTCACCGCTATTACTTCAAAATCGGTATAGCTTTGCGCAAGAACACTATCTAAACAATCAGGCAAATAATCCTCAACGTTATAGACAGGGATTATCAAACTTATATTAGGAGATCTCATAAGGAGCCTTTCATTAATATAGAGTGATATGGGACGACGTTATTGCCATTCCACATCCCGATTGTGATAGCGATATACACGATATATAGAACAACAATCACCAACTGAATCAGGAACTTCAATTTGATATTCGATATCGAATCGATTGCCAGAGGCAGAAGAATTACAGAAGGCAGAGAAAAAACCCAGCGCAAACGCTGAGAAAGCGGAATCAGACCGGATAAGATCGCAATCGATGTCGCAACAAGCTGGCACCAGAGAAGAATACGATAGCGTTCGGAATAAGCACCGCCATACAGCTTAGGCACAATCGCGGAAAATAATAGGACCACGACATTCAACGCGATAACGACATTCCCACTTTCGCCCGTATCAAAGATGGATCCGATATAGCCAGCGTATTGAGTTTTGGCAATGATGGAATTAACGAAAGATGCAATAGGGACCTTAAGAAGTAAAAATCCCAACACCAAAACCAAACAAATGCATGGACTAATTTTAAGACGCGGAAAATAGTATGCAGCGATAAATACAAGCGAACTTGAGTGAAACGTGCTCGCTATCGCAACGCAGACCGCAAATTTAACCGGATCCCTCTCCTCTATATAACGAAGCGAAAACAACAAAATGGAAACCGCAAGCATCTGCCTCATGGCGTTCATGTAGATAAACAAATAAGACATCCCAAATAGGAGGAAGACGGAGAATACGGGATGAGAAGATTCACGCATAATGGCAGCATATGTTAACGCGAAAAATGCTACAGAACACACCAGGAATACGGGCAGAGGGTTATCTGAAAAACGAGCGACAAGGTAATTGAGGGCGTAATACCCGAATTCCATTTCCTGGAACCCCAAACCCGAACGCACACGATAGAAGTAAGGCACGTAAGTATAAAAATAATCTTGGCCAACACCATAACGAAAGCCAGTAAGAATAATGAAAACAAGTGCGGAGGCGACAACGCCCCAGCGCGAATAATCTCGTCCGTCGCGGGCAGAGATTGCAGACCGGGATGTCGCCGCCACTGAGTTCAAAGGCCTCTGAGCTAGTAGCATAAAACCAACCGCAAGCAGAAGGCTAATCCAGTATGGAGCCAATAGACTCAAACCTCCCTGTAGCAGCAGCCAAATAAAAATCCGTCATCTTTTTCGTGTTATCCCTAAAATCAAAACCGTGAATAGCGGCGCAATCTGCATAGGCTCTACGATTGATGCACGATGATGCGCCAACGATTTGTTGTGCCCAGGCAACGGGACCAGCATTCAAATCTAAAAACTCTGCAATATCAGAAATGACAACTTCTTTCGTAATCTCAGAGGAAAAATAGCTCGGTAAACCGCTGCACTGCGCCTCAATTCCCACCAAGGGAAGGCCCTCGAACAGGGAGGGCAAAACAAATGCATCCATAGCTGAATAGTAGGCCTGGGGCTCATCAGTAACAGATTGAAAGATAACCTTGCCATTCAGCCCTTTACTAGAAACGAGATTTCGTATCGAGCCCTCACGTTCGCCGGTACCCACCAGCAATAGACAGCTATCTGGTTTTAACCGAACAATCTCTTCAAAAATCTCAATCAAAAACTGATGATTTTTCTGCAAATTAAAGCGACCCATATGACCAACCAATAATTGTCCCGGAACAATCCCCAAGCTGCGCCTAATACGATCGCGATCATCTTGATTAAATGAAAACCGCTCAGAATCAATTGCATTCTTAGCTAAATAGAATTGTCTATCGCCAAAAAGATATTTGCCCGCTTCTGTAGAGCACGCAAGGCGAATATTCGCGTGAATTCCAGCAGTCTTAAAGAGCAGTTTTTTTGTATACCCCTTTGGTGTTCGAAGATAGGAAGCTCCATGGCTATGTGCTATGCGGGCACGTACGCCAGCTTTCTCGGCAGCAAACAGATAAAGACCCGCAAGACTCGCGGCATGGCCATGAACCACATCCCAATTGTTTTCAGAGTACAACCTCTTTAGCTCGCGCCAATAAGAGATAACATTCTTATTATCCAAAACAGGCAAACGATAAATACGGCCTCCAAGCTCCTCTATCTCATCATCGAAGAACCCTCGTGAATTGTGATGGACTAGAAAGTCAAAATGCACCGTATCGCGATCAATAATCCGATACATATTCATGATGTAGTTTTCAATACCGCCAGAATTCATATCTGGAACAGCATGAAGGACTTTAATCATCGCTCCTCCTGAGCATATTCGTATATACAAACCCACGTAGGCAATTGGGCATCAGGCAAACAATCAGTTGGGGCAAAAAGGAGATCAGGAAATCTGCTACCGTAAAATAGCCAATACGCAACTGAGCAGATTTGAACTTCCAAACATGAGCCAAATAACCCAGGCCTCCGCGCCTCTCATAAAAATCAGGACTAACTCTCATGGCCACAAGCGTTTCGTGAAGATTCTCAGCTCGGCAACCAGCTGCAAGCATTCGGTTAAATAAATCCCAATCTTCGAAATACAGATACTCGGAACTGTAATTGCCCGCTTTCAACACCTTGGATCGTTTGAATGTCATTGGCGGATGACGAAATGGATTTCTACGCTTTGAACAAGCAATAATATTGTTGAGACCTTCGGGGAGATCCGTTCGTGCAATCGGCTTGTCAGGAGACTCGACGAATTCAATTACTTGGCTCCCAACCATATCAAGACCATCTTGAATCGCCTTTAGTTGTTTCTCCATACGATCAGAACGTGCAATATCGTCTGTATCCATACGTGCAACAATATCGTTAGTACAAGCAAGCATTCCCCTGTGTAACGCATAGCCAAGACCGTGGTTTTCCTCGTAGGCAATAAAACTAAAGATGCCTGGATAACGGCGGTCATACTCAGCCAAAACTGAATCGAGTTCTTTTGTTAACGGTCCATCCTTAACCATAACGATTTCCGCTGGTGGAATCGTCTGGTTAATAATGCTGTCCAAAGAAGCACGAAGATACGCAGGGTTCTCCTTTAGATAAATGCTCATGAGAACGCTATAAGCCTGAGAAGCCATTTATCGCCCCGTCCTCTTCTTACCGAACATGGCGCCAAAAGTGCCAGTAAAGCACTTCCAATCCATGCGAAAGCAGCGGTTGTGCACGTAATGAAGTTCAATTTTTTGACGCCGCCCACTCTCAAACGTCGCAGCATTACGGTCGGTCGCCTGCCACAGCCCCGTGATACCAGGCTGGACAGAAAGCAGCTCAGCCTTTTCTTCATCGGAAAAGTGCTGCTCAAGTTCGTCTCTTGTAATGGGGCGCGGTCCGATGACGGAAAGATCGCCGTTCAGCACGTTCAGGAACTGCGGCATCTCGTCAATCGAGCACTTACGGATAAACTGGCCGACTTTAGTAATGCGAGGATCGTCATCGACCTTGCGCTCGACTTCCCACTGATGTAGCTGCTCAGAGCTCAGATACTTCTGCACATCGCCAGCGTCGGCGACCATGCTGCGAAGCTTGAGGATCTTGATAGTCTTGCCGCCCTTGCCGACGCGCTCCTGTGCGTACAGCGGATTTCCGGGAGATTCAAGTGAAATTAACGCGCAAACAATGGCCACTGGAATTACCAGCACCACGCTCACGCAAAGGCTGAAAACAAAATCAAACAGCCTCTTCAAAAAACGGTAAGACAGCGTACCGCTCGGTTGTATCTTCTGAACGGCTAGCGACTCCCCCACGGAAGTACTGCATTCAGCCATCTCTTTACTAGTCAAGTTCAAATCCACGTCCCTGTCCCCAAGGGTCCCCCAATCGATGAATTCAAATTGCGAATGAATTACCAGTGCGAAGTCCCCTTACGTCTTACTGGGCACGTCCAACGGAAGCAGCTCCCTAAAAGCGGAGTCGCCTTCGCCCACGTCTACCAGGCACCAGCGCTTATGACGGTCAATCTTCTTTACGCGAGCCTCTTGACCCACCAAGGGTCCTTGCTCTATGTGCAGTACGCCGTCCTCTATGCGGGCCACGCTGTTGCGCACCACGCCGTCGTCGTCGAGCACGCTGCGGTACCAGTCCTGCGCATCATCCGGCATGGGCGCATAGGCTCGCTCCTTACTGCCGGCAATCCTGCAGCCAAAGCTCAACTGAGCCAAAGCCCTGTCGAGCAGGGCGGCATCGCGCGTGGCGACGAAGAAGTATTCCTTGTACATAGGTTTGGTTTGGAGCGACCAGGCACCGTCCCGCTTAAACCAGAACTCCTTTTGCATCACAAAAGCGTCCTGCATCAGCTCGTGCGGGATAATGCGGCGGACCTTTTCGCAGGTCTCGCGCTCTTTACCGTTGGGGGTGTGGACCAGATACCAGCGGACGCGGCCGTGCTGGCTGTTGGTAGTGGCGCCACTAAAGGCGCCGGGCAGCTGCTCTTGGCGCCGCATTGTCTGTTCCATCTCTCGCCCCCTTTTCTTGCTCCGCGACGCACGCGGATGCAGAGGCGTTAAGAACAGGCTTCTCGCTCGCAGCTAGGCGCAGTCGCAAAAATACAGGTTTTTGTATCTTTCGATGAAGCTCATTATACGAGCAAACTGTTCGCGTTTTCCCAGATTGCACAAAATACGCCGCGAATGGGCGCATCTTCATGCGCCTCTACAAAAACCTGTACCTTTTTGCACAACAAAAAAGCCGCTCTAACCAACGGCTTTTCTTCTATAGACAACAAAAAAGGCGACCGCCCGCGAGGACGATCGCCTTTGTAAATTCTTGTATTGTTTGTGCTAGGCGCGAGTCTTGATCTCCTCGAGCACCTTGGCAACGAACTCGTCAACGCTCATCTGAACGGTCTCGTTGGAACGATCGCGG
>ERZ827520.842-NODE-842-length-42883-cov-4.807929_pt1 | contig 42883 bp, 29 predicted proteins | sample MGYA00519581_ERZ827520 | MGnify/ENA primary metagenome ERZ827520 (study PRJEB31778, sample SAMEA3449339) | human gut metagenome | biome: human gut; feature: human-associated habitat; material: faeces | place: United Kingdom | collected 2010/2012 ...
TCTACTCCTGCCATTCCTTCTTTTCCCTGGAAGACTTTGCAGCGCAGCTTGCTGCCCATAACCGCCGCTCCAACAACTTCCCTATGAGGCCTCTCCGTTGGCTTTCTCCTCTTGACTTCGCTGTCCAATATGTTTGACAAACTTACACAAAATCGTGCGGAAAGGACGAAGAAGGCTGTTGACAACCGCTCGGGAAGATGGTATTATAATCTGCGTCAATCGACACGGAGAGGTGTCCGAGCGGTTTATGGAGCTGGTCTTGAAAACAGAAGCGCCTTGAGGTCCGTGAGAGCCTACAAGTCCCGATAGATAAGGGATACGGGTACTTCTCTGGCAGACATAGCTAAAAGCGGCGTCAATTTCGCGTCAGTTTCAACAAGATTTTGGAACACCACAAACAGCAATTTAATATGGAGAGTTGGCCGAGTGGTTGAAGGCACCGCTCTTGAAAAGCGGCAAACCGAAAGGTTTCCTGGGTTCAAATCCCAGACTCTCCGCCAAAAAGCCATTGATCCGGAGAAGTACCCAAGTGGTGAAGGGGCTCCCCTGCTAAGAGAGTAGGTCGGGTGACCGGCGCATGGGTTCAAATCCCATCTTCTCCGCCAGATCATTTGTGAAGACCTGCTATAATCGCTGAATTTGAGAAATCAGATTCAGCGATTTTTTATCGCCCTTATTATCCGTCACCAAGAAATGCTTCCCTGACATCCTCGGCAAGTTGATGGGGCAGAATTTCGCCCATTTTAATCGCCAATTCAATCTGAGATTTCACATCAAAGTGCAGATAGTACTTGTCTGTTATTGCCGTACTGCTATGTCCGAGCCAGCGGGATACATTCAGCAATGACATTCCATTTAGGACAAGCAAAGTTGCACATGTATGCCGAAGATCATGAAACCTGATTATCCTCATACCACTATGATTCAACAATACTCGAAAGTGATTTGTCACATAATCCGGAGAAAACAGCTTTCCCAATACATCAGTACAGATATATCCTTCTGTCCCTTGGTTATAGCTTTTAAATACCCGCTTGTACTCTTCATGCAGTTCTTTATGCTTTAAAAGCGCTTCCTTTACTACACCAATCAGCGGCAGGGTTCTCCTGCTTGATCTGGATTTTGTCTTTTTCAAGTCGTGCATTTCCCTTTTACCGTCACGACTGGCCATTATGACTTTTCTTTCTATTGAGATCGTGTTTGCTTCAAAGTCAATAGCCGACCAGCGCAATCCCAGAACCTCGCTGCGGCGTAAACCGTAATATGTTGTGAGTAGTACGACGATGTAGAGAGGATCTTCCTTTGCCTTTTCAAGCAATTCGCGCGCTTCCGACGCCCTGTAATATTCGCCTTCAAAATCACTGTCCGCCGGTGCTTCTACTTTGTCCATGACGTTGTAAAGCAGCGGTTCCTTTTTTACCCCATAAGACAAAGCCTGCTTCATGATGCGATGATGATGAAGCGCAGTGCAATCATCCAACCGCATTCAATAAGAAGATAATCATAGTAATCTTCGAAATCTTCAGGCTTCAGATTTCCCAATGTACTCCCGATCTGCCCAAAGAACTTGGCGATTTTTCCGTTTATCGCGGTTTGATACCCCGAATATGTGTTTGCCTGAATCTTGGTTTTCGTCTTCAACCACAAATTCAAATAGTCCACAAAAGGCATATCCAACGGAATTTTCGAGTACCGCAACGGAACGTGCTGCCGACGTTCCTCAAGCGTTTTCGTAAGAAGCTCAAGGTAAAAAGAAGCTCTGCTAATCTCCGGTTTTGTCGGCCTTGTTTCTTCGGAGGAAAAAGCCTTATCTTTAGCACTTAGAAATCGCCTTAGAGATGGACGTGCAAGCGAGATTATCCGGAATCTGTTGCTCGACACGAAAGAAACTGTTCCAGAAAACTTTACTAAGCTTGTTGCAAGACTTGAAAGAGATTTTGGTTTTTCCATCGACAACGTGTCATTTGATGAGACTAACGACATCAATGTCCATGCATATTATGACGAACAAATTGACAACACGAAAGTACCTCTTGATTTTTGCTCATCCGGAAGCGGCATGATGCAGGTCCTCCAGATTCTAACATCAATTTACCGCTACTGTCCTGCAAATTCAGCTGTTGTATTATTGGACGAGCCGGACGCTCATCTTCATGCCAATATGCAGGTTGCGCTGTTTTATTCTCTGCGTGAAATTCAAAAAGAGCTCAATATACAAATCATCATCTCAACACACTCAACAGCCATTATTTCTGCAGCAATGCCTTCTGAAATTATTTCTATTTCCAATGCACTGCATATCGAGCCGCTTTCAAGAGTGGAGGAAGTAGATGACATTATATCGGAGCGGATCGACAGTTACGAACTGAGTAAAATGAAGAGCAATGGGGTTCTCTTGTTCTTCGAAGATAAAAATATTGATTATTTTCAAAAATGCGATCAGGTTTTGAATTGCCATTGTTTAGTAGACCCTCGCACGGTAGCAAGCCTTACCGGTCGAACAAAAGACGATAAACTTCCGTTTAATATTAAGCCGGTGCTGCGTGAGTTATTGAACCGTGAGATCGCCGTTTTTGTTATGAGAGACCGAGATGGACTAAGCAATGATATCATCGAAGCCGTGATAAATATAGCAGAGGAGGCAGATATCAACTACCATTTTCTCAACAATTATGAAATTGAATCCTATCTGCTGGATGCGAGTCTAATCCGGCGCACGTTAGAAGCGCTTAATCCGGAAAAAGAACTGCCGTCTGTTGAAGAAATAAATAGACAGGGAAATCTGTAATTGTTGAAAAGATACTATTCGGTTGGCAAAATATAAATATGCTACTGTACTTGAAGACAACCTATCAAAACTTTCCAGTTTTGACGGGTTGGAGTTATATCGCTCCAGTAATGAATATCGCAAAAAAGCTGAAGAAATACGAGCGGATAACGAACTCTCAACGGAATTATCGGATCTTTGTAGAGTGGGTATGGGTAAGGAAACCCTAAAGGGAATCATGCGATGGTTGAACGAGGAACGAAAATTAAAGATTTCTAAAAAAGCGGTTATTAATATGATTACAGAGGAGGATATACCCGACGAAATTAAATCTTTTTTCCGTGGTGTACGGCAAGCAATGCATTAAGCTGAGCTAAAAGCTCTTGCTGTCAGCCTGCAAACCGTTGGTATGCCCCGATTTTCTTACATCCTCTAATCACGCTCGGATCAGCGGCAAGCTGCCGCTCCCAAGTCGCATACCTCACTTTTGTGGGGCGTGTTTTCTTTGACACCTGCGCCGGGAGGTACCTTTCAACGTTTCCCAACTTTCTTAAAAAAACCGCCTGTTCAGGCGGTTTTTTCTGTATTAAACGTTCCCTGTTTGAGAAGCTATCCCGCATGGTTGTCATGTTCCCCGGTTTGCCGGGAGGCATGAGTAAGCTCTGGAACGATATGATACAAAGGATAATACAGGACCGGAACCGGTCTGATCGACGGGCAAAGGGAGCCGTTGACGACACGATGATCTGGATCACTCCGCCGGATTGGAGGAAAGCGTCACCAGCAAATAGGTGTCGAAGGTATCCGCCTCCGCCGTAATAGCGCCGTCCTCAGCCCGGGACCAGGTAATGGACGGGGAATTCTCCTCCATATAGGGACATTCCGCCGTAACCTTCCGGATCGTAAAGCCGTCCGGCGGGGTAAAGGAAAAGGAAACCCCTTCGGCGGGATCGTCCATAAGAGCGGGATCACCCCGGCGGATCAGATGCAGATAAATGTCCGGCCCGTTTTGCCGCACCGCAGCGGACAGGGAGTCGCCTCCCGTCCGGAGCTGCAATTGCCGTTCCGCGCCGGATAAGGCGAGCGCGGAGCGGAATTCCTCCGGCAGTATCATTTCCGCGTCGGAATATACCTGAGTAAAATCCCCGATATAGTATACCTCTCCCCCTGTGATGCCATTCAGCGTCTCGCGGAAGAAAGCGCCGGCATTCTCTCCGAGCACCAGCAAGCGGCCGCCGTTTTGTACAAAAGCCCGTACCGGCTCTTTCCAGACGGCAGGGTCAAAATAATCATATTCCGGGACGACAAGCACGTCATACTGCTTCATCCGTTCCTGAACGCCTTCCCTTTCGACCGCAACAAAATCCGAGGGAATTCCGGCCCGTACCAGAGCCGTGGCCGCCTGACGGGATATGTTGGACCCATAATCGAAATAGCCGAGCGTCATATCCGCGCCGCTGTCGCTGAAAAGCGAGCTTTCCCAGGAATACAGGATACCCGTCTCAGCGATCGACCGGGAACCGGCATAGACGTGCGTATGCTCCCGCATAAAGCGGAAAAAACCGGCCGCCGTCTCCGTCGGCTCCTGCTGAAGCATCATCCCTCCGCATACCGCGTAAGATTCCGCCAGATTCACCTTATACCGGTAAATCGGCGTCCACTGATCCTGTGTGTTGTAATAGGAATACAGCCGTTCCGCTCCCAGCGCCTCCGCCAGCTGGGGCATGTACAGCGTCGAGTCGTCTCCGTTCGTCACGCCCCAGAATTCGCTGGTCGGGGTTTGAATACCGCCCAGCAGCATCTGGCCGGGCAGATCATAGCTGTTCATGTTGTGGTTTTGCAGCACTTCATACGACGGGTTAATCTTTTTTGCTTCCGCCGCCGTCTCCTTCATGAAATCCGCATACGATTGCAGCCGGAACTTGTAATATGCGATACTGACCGCATCCGGGAAAGCAAAGCTCTCCGGCATGGGAACCGCCTCCCCCAGCGTCCGGCGGCTGTAATCCTCCCACTGCGCGGTACAGGTACGGCAATGGCAGAAATAACCGGCCGCCGCATACGGATAGTAATCGTACATCAAACTGGCAAACCCCGCCTCGGCGGTCAGTCGGTTGATTTCCGTCAGCATCTTCCGCCATGCGGGCTGGTTGATACAGGCCAGGTAATTGCCGGACGGATCCCACGCTGTGCTGAAGGCGTAGCTTCCATCGGCATATTTTACCGCCAGATCCTCCAGCGTATAGCCATAAGCCGCCTCCATCCGCGCCAGATCGAACTGGACCGTATCGGCGTATCCCATTACCCGGAGGCCCAGGCGGCTGCTCAGGGAAATATCCGGCGCGGCATGCTCCATCGCGGAACGATACTGCTCCGCCGTAGGCAGCCAAAAGCCGCTCAACGGCACGCCGTCCTCTCCCAGCGGACGGTACAGAACCGACACCAGATTCACCCCGGCTTCCGCCAGCGGTTCAGCGTCCCAATAGCTGTTGGTTCCGTCCTCCCGCAACGGCCCGCCGGACCACTGCAGTGCCGGCAGCACCAGTTCTTCTTCGGTATAGGAAAGCGCCTCGTCCTTCCCCTTACAGCCGGAAAGGACGGTACACAGCAGGAAAACGGCCAGCATACCCCCGACAACCCTTTGCTTCTTCACAAAAATCCTCCTTTTGCCCCTTCCGCGTCTTCCGCCGCCGGTATTTCCGGCCCACGGAAAAATTTATCGAACGGACGGCTCCCAGCCGGTAATCCGGGCGACCACCGGGATCAGCGCTTCGGCAAGCCGGCGGTGCCCAAGACGGTTCGGATGACCGGTATATCCCATCTCTTCCGGCTTTCCGTAAACGCTTTCCAGGCGATGGAAAAAAACGCGGTGATCCTGGGCGGCAACCCGTCCAACCGCCCTTTCCAGCGCTTCCGCCGCTTCCGTGTTCATCGCTCCATATACCCAAAGCAGACAAGCCTGCGGGTTATGCCGCCGAACCGTTTTTAAAAACTCGGCGGCGCGCTGCTCCAGCAGCGCGGGATCGACGCCGGAGGTCACGTCGTTGGTTCCGGCGTTGATTATCACGGCAGCGGGCTGCCAAAGGGAAAAATCCCACCGGCTCCGCAGAGAGGGGGAGGACGAGAGATAGAAGTCCGGAATCGGGTATCCGGTCTCCCCGGAACCGTTTTGAACGATCCCCTCGCCGGACTTACTGACAAAATGAACATCCGCATCGAAGGCGCGGGCAATCCGGGCGGCGTAGGAAGAGAAGCCGTCCTCCATGCCGGTATGAAATTCGTCGGCGTCCGGTGCGCCGCAATTCCCATATCCGCAGGTAATGGAATCTCCCACCACCTCGATCCGCCGGGCGGAGGGACGGGGCGGGATGCCGAAAGAAACCGGCAGCGCCCCGTCCGCCCCGATCTCGATATGGGAAACATGGAGGAAGGTTCCCTCCAGCGGCTCGGTAATTTTCAGCACCTCCACCGTATGCGCACCGTACGGCAACGCTTCGGCCAGGACGATTTGTCCGGATTCGGAAACGGGGATCACCTCCGCCCGCCCGTCAATGGCCACGCGCAAATACGGCCGGTATTTCCCGGGAACTGTCTCCTGATATATCTGGATGGCCGCCCGGCTCCCGATAAAGCGGAACCGGAAACCGGAACAGGTCCATTCCAGCCGCAGTCCCCGTTCTTCCGTCACGGTGCGGCCGAGCGGCAAGACATATTCTTCGCAGACGAATTGCCGGTTTGTCACGGCGTCCCTTCCTTTCCGCCTTTCAAAGGCAAATGACGGGAATAAGCAAAGGCTTTTTCCTGATAAAAATCGACCATACCGGCATCCGGCGACGCAAGAGGCTCTTCCCTCACCAGCGCGGACGCCCCCTCGGCATAATCCTTCCACCAACCCGCGCCGACGGACGCCAGCAGGGCCGCGCCGACGCAGCAGGTTTCCGGCTCCCGCATACGCAGAATTTCGCAGCCGGTAACACAACCCACAATCTCACTCCATACCCGGCTGCGGGCGGCTCCGCCCGTCATTCTCAGCCGGGAGACGGTCAGGCCGTGCCGGGAAAACTCCTCCAACGCCAAGCGGGTCTCAAAGGCGACGCCCTCCATGAATGCCCGAGCGAGGTCGTACCGGTCGTGCCGCAGCTCCAGCCCCACAATGGAGGCGCGCGCATCCGGCTTTCCGTGGGGAAAGCCCGCGCCGGCCAGATACGGGTATACCAACAACCCGGCGGCGGACTGCATCCGTTCTTCCGCGCCGCGGTCCATCTGCGCAAAATCGCTTCCAATCAGGTTTTTGAACCATTTCAGAGAAGAACCGGCGCTGACCAGCGAGGCCATGGCGCCGTAGCCGCCGGCGGGATGGACTCCCGGCGATATATGGGAGAGCGTATACAACGGCTGTTCCGTCACCCCTAGCACCACCCAGGTCGTGCCGGTCGCCAGGAGCATATCCCCGATATGGACCGCGCCGCTCCCCAAAGCGGCGCAGTATTGGTCGTGCGCGCCATTGTACACCCGCACGGAAGGTGAAAGTCCCAGAGCGTCGGCCGCGGAGGGCGTCAGCGTGCCGACCGGTTCGCCGGCCGGCAGGAGGGAGGGAAGCCGGTCTTCGGTGATTCCCAGCGTCTCCAGTATTTCGCCGTCCCACCGGCCGGTGCGGATATCCATTAACTGCCGGATAGCGGCGTTGGTGGGATCGATCACCGCCCGGCCGGTCAGCCGGAAATTCACAAATTCCAGCGTGGAAACAAAAGACGCGGCTTGCTGAAACACCTCCGGGCGGCAGCGGCGAAGCCAGAGAATTTTCGCCGCGTCCAGAGTCGCGCTCAGGGCCCAGCCGGATTTTTGGTAAAAGGACTCTTCCCCCAGCCGTTCGCCGAGCAGGACAGCCTCCCGGCCGGCCCGCCGGTCCATCCAGGTAATCGCCGGACAGAGAGGGCGGCCGTTCGGATCCACCGCCAGCATACTGGCCCCCTGGGTGGACAATCCCATTGCCGTGACGGAAGAGGCGTCCAGTCCGCTGATAGCGGCGCGCACGGCGGCAACCACCGCCTCCCACCAGTCCTCCGCATCCTGCGTTACCTCTCCCGCCGCTCCGGCGTGCAGCCCGTATTCCCGGTATCCCCTGCCGAGGATTGTTCCCCGCTCATCAATTGCCAGCGCCTTGGTTCCTGTCGTCCCAATATCCAGACCGATCACAATCATACGGTTCCCCTCCCCGCCGCTTTTGATTACCCTACGCTGTTTTCCTCGTCTACGGCATTCACAGCAGCTTCCGGATTGTATTTATCAGATAGTCCAGCGTCGCCTCGGTCGCGATCACCGGCGGCTTCAGCAGGACGGCGGGAGGACAATGCGGCTTGTAAATCTGCGCGCTGGCGTCAATGCAGGCGCGATTCAGTTTTCCGGCAAAGTCCGCCGCCTGTTCCACCGTGCGGAAATGCAGCGCCATCAGATGTCCCAGGCCCTCCGCCCGGCACAAAACGTCCGGACGCTCTTTTTGCAGCTGCTTCAGGCCGCTTTCAAACCGCGCCCCCAGCTCCGCCACCCGGTCGCCGTTCGCCTCCATAAACGCCATGGTAATCAGGTAAGAAAGGGAGGCCAGCTCCTCCTGACCGTTCGTCACCAACGCGCCGAATTGATTGAGCGTATCCATCTCAAAAGTGGTAATAATTTTGCTGGCCGGATATTCCCCCCCGGGAAAGCCCTTGCCGATGACGGCAAAATCCGGCTGCAGACCGTATAAACGGAACAGAAACATCCCCGGATACCACATACAGGACTGGATTTCATCCACCAGCGTCGGGGTATCGCTGGCGGCGCATAACGCGTAAGCCTGCCGCAGATACTCCGGCTCCAGCCGGATGCCGCCGTAATTCATCAGGATGATTTCATGAAGGAAGCCGGCCGTCTTGTAATTCCCTGTATTATAACGGCGGAGCTTTTCGGCAAAATCCGACGGGTCGTTGATTGCGACCGGAACAACTTCATACAGCCCGGCCGCCTGCGCGGCATCCCGCATTTCCGGCCACAAGTCGCGGAAGGTCTGGGTCAGGACGGTGGTGCCGTGGTAGTTGGCTTCCCGGCCTCCGTTCTGATCGCCCATCACCAGAAAAACTGGCGTTTTCCCGCTGTACTTCGGCTTTTCAAACGTGCCGTCCAACCGATAAAAGCGTGCCAGCATCATTTTTACGCCGGCTTCTACGGCCAAACTGCCGGTCTCCAGGTTAATCACACGGTTCAGCACTTTCGGCTTAGAGGACGCAAGCACCGCCTGCGTCTCCTTCTCCTGATCGGGACGCAGACCGTTGACCGCCTGTATCAGCCGCGTCTCCATCAGCCGGGTGATATAACCGCGGGTGTTGTTATGGGTGGCGTTCAATATTCCCAGCTTTCGCGCATGGTCGATCAGGCGATAGCCGCTGAAACGATGACCGAGAGAGGCGTGATAATGCTCACTTTTCCCCAGAAGGTACAGCCTGCCATCCTCTCCGATCCGATAATTTCCAAAGCCGGTCAACGGCGCCGCCTTTTTATTGGTAGCTTTCTGATAAGCTGTTGTCCCCGCGCCGTCCGGCGTATCTGCCAACGGCGGGACGAGCGTCTCTCCTACCCTGTCGAGCCATTTGTCGTTGCGCGCCTGTTCCTCCGCCGAATAAAACTCCACCTTCTCATCCGCCGCTGCCTGCGCCTCCCCCTCCGAAAGGTACCCCAGCGCGGTATTGGCCGCAAGGACCCCCTGCAAATAGGCGGAACCCAGCAGATCTCTCAAAGAATATTTCACCGGTCGAAACATCCGAACCATCCTTCCCCCCGGATATCTTTTATAGCCGACGACGGTTATAAAGGATATCCGACGCTTTTTCTTTAAGTATACAAAGAAAGAGAGAATAAGTCAATAAAAATGAATGAATCATTTATTTAATCCATTGTTGTAAATGATATTTGCGTTTAATTGGCTTTTTCCCGAACAATTGAATCGTTAACGTCAAAAATTTCGACCGATTTGACAGATGCCATCTTTTCATGTAGAATAGCAGAAAAGCAGGGACGCGGAAGCGCAGGAGACAGGGAGAGAGGAACCGGAATATGAAAAAAGTAGAACGGCAGGAACAGCAGATACTGGACGTACTGAAAATCTCGCAGAAAATGGGCCTGGCGGAAGCCATGGAATTGCTCCAGGTATCGGAATCCACCGCGCGGCGGCTGTTTATCCGTCTGGAAAGCGCCGGAAAGGTCTTTCGGAATTACGGCGGTATCCAACTGGTATCCGACACGATGATGGACTATTCCTATGAGCAGGTGGAAAACCGCTGCGTCGAACAAAAAAAGGCGATCGCGGCGGCCGCGGCGGCCATGGTGGAAGAGGGAGACATGGTTTACCTGGATTCCGGAACCACGCTGGCCCACGTCAGTATGGAATTGGCCGGCCGGATGGAGCGGGGCGAGCTGAAGGCTGTGACGGTATTCACCAATTCCCTGATGAATCTGAACATCCTGCACAAAACGGTTCGGGTGAATCTGATCGGCGGCGAATACCGGGAACACCGCAAGGATTTCTGCGGATATATCGCGGAGGAAACTGTAAAAAGCCTTCACTTCACCAAAAGCTTTCTGGGCGCAGACGGCTACAATATCCAGAACGGCTTTACGGCCACCGATTTTTATACGGCAAGGCTGAACGAAGGCATCCTGCAAAACGCGGATATCAGCTATATTGTTATGGATTCCAGCAAATTTCTTACCTCCTCCATCGTCAGCTACACCCGTGCGAAGCCGGCGGACGGCGTGATTACCGACTCCATGCCGGGGGAAGAGATCGCCGGACGGTTGGCGGAGCAGGGAATCCGGCTGATGCTGGCCAACGTTCCGGAAACGGCGGCTGAATAGAGCGGAGCCCCCGCTTCGGATAAAGAAAACAGAGCAGTCAGCAGGGCTGAAGCGACGAAAACCGCGTCACTTCAGCCCTGCTTTTCTTCGGCCGGGTTAGGCGTTACCGCTCGGCAGCTCCTGCGGAGCCGAACAGCCGCATCCGGGCCGCCGCCGTTTCCCGAACCCGGTCCTTAGCCTCCATCACGCTGTTTTCAAAGCCGTCTCCGGTTTTATAGGCGCCGTCGGCGGCCAGACACAATTCGGTGCATATATTGATCTTGCGGATGCCGTTTTGAATGGTGTTCCGGAAATCGGCGTCCGACAGGCCGCTCCCGCCGTGCAGCACCAGAGGAACGGGAGAACGCCGGTAGATTTCTCCCAGCCGGGGGATATCCAGAACCGGCTTGGCCCGGTACTGCCCATGCGCCGTACCGATGGCGACCGCCAGCGCGTCCACACGGGTTTTCTCCACAAAGTCCACCACCTGCTCCGGATCGGTGTACCGGGCGGAAACACCGTCGTCAGCGCCGTCCTCCGCCCCGCCGACATGGCCGAGCTCCGCTTCCACGCTGGCTCCCATCGCATGGGCCACCCGGACGATTTCCTTTGTCCGCCGGATGTTTTCCTCATAGGCCAGCGCGCTGCCGTCGTACATAACGGAGGTAAAACCCGCCTTCAGCGCGGCAAGGATTTTGTCGTATTCCGTGCCGTGGTCGAAATGGAGACAGACCGGCACCGACGCCCTTTCGGCTATCGCTTTCATAATGAGCGACGCGTATTCAAACGGAATCACCGGCAGGTGTACCTCGGCCACGCCGAGAATCACCGGCGACCTTTCCGCCTCCGCCGCTTCGATAATGCCCCGCGCCGTTTCCAGGTTGAGCATATTGAAAAGGCCGACCGCATATCCGCGGCAGTCGGCGGCCGCCAGAATGTCCCGTAAAGTCACAAGCATGTTCCGCATTCCTTTCCTGACTGTTCACAAAATCGGTATGTATTGTCACAAATCGTCATTTTCCCCGCCGGGACGGCCGTCCTCCCCCCGGCGCGGCGGTTTATCCCCTGATGCGCTGCTTTCCAGTCTACGCCTCTGGGGCGAAGCAAGGCGCGCCAGCGAAGATACCAGCAGCATTCCTATGGCCAGCGCCCCGGCAACCCCCAGCGTATGCAGACCGGATTCCGCGAACAGGGCGATATTCCCGTCCAGGCAGTGCCGCATCGTGTAGTAGATTCCTCCGCCCGGCACCATAGGCAGTATGGCCACAATGGTATAGCAGATAACCGGCTTATGCGTCAGCCGGGCCATCAGCTCGCTGTAAGCGGTCACTGCCAGCGCGGCGATAAAGCTCGCCGGGATTTCCTTGCCGAGGGAGCCGCCATAGAGCTTCAGCGTCACGCAAACCAGCCAGCCCAGCGCGCCGCCCAAAGACGCCCACAGAATGGTTTTTCCCCGCAGACGAAACAGAAAGCAAAAGCCCAGACAGCCGCCGAAAGCATAAAGAACCGTCCAAAACATCATTGTACGATTCCCCCCGCCCATTGAAAGGCCGCCAGCGCCAGAGCCGTCCCCAGCGCAATAGCCACCGCGGTCATCAGCGCTTCCGCCAGTCGGGTCAGACCCGCGATCAGATCGCCGGCAATGATATTCTGCATAAAATTGGTCAGGGCCACGCCGGGAACCAGATTCATCAGGGAGCCGATAATGATCGCGTCCGTCCCGCTCCCCAGGCCTGCCCGGACCAAAAGCAGCGCCGCCAGAGAGGCCAGCATACTGACGGCCAGATTGGTAAAAAAGAGATTGGCGCGCAGGCGGTCCATCCAGTAACCGCCGAGACCGATCAGCAGACCGACCGCGACGGCGCACAGGGCATCCCGCCAGCTCCCGCCGAAAAATGCGGTAAAGGCGCCGCCGATGAGCCCGCAGGCTGCCAGCTGGAGGATCATCGGCGACTTTTTCCTTTCCCGGACCGCACGCAGGCGGCCACGCAGAACCGACAGCGCCGGTTTTTCCTCGCAGGCGCGGCGGCACAGGGCGTTAAGCTGGTCGACGGCCTGAAGGTCGGTGGTATGCCGCAGGACGCGGACGCCCCGGGTCAGCGCCTGCTCGTTTGCATCGTTGAGGGTTATCAGCAAAAATGAGGGGATGGCAAAGACCGCGCTGTCCTCCATGCCGTAGGCATGGAGGAGGAACGACACGGATTCTTCCACACGGTAGATTTCCGCCCCGTTTTCCAGCAGGCCCTCCCCCAATTCCGCCGACAGGTTCAGCAACTCCTGATAATTCAACAGCCGCTTATCCAAGCTCGACCACCCGTTTTTCTTTATGAGAGCGCAGGGCGGCGGTGAGGAGAGAATGGGACAGCGCCGTTTCCTCCGGTGTAACGCAGCCGAAAGGAATCGGCACGCCGGCGATCTCACACAGGAAGGCGGCCCACATCTGAAGCACAGCGTCGGAAAAGCCAAATTCAAAAATGCTGCCGGTGATGGTGGGAATCATCGGCTTATTGCCTATTCCCAGCCGGCACCAGGCCTGTTCCTTCTCCCAGGACTGCGTATAATAAAACGCATTCGGGTCGTTGGTAGTGAAGCGGGCGGAAGCCTGAATCCCCTGCACCTCCAGCAGCCATTCGTTGGTGGAGCCGGGGGACATCCGTTTGGTTTCCATAATCAGGGGAAAAAGCCCGCCGTCCCGGTCCTGCACATCGCAGAGCAGCACGGCGTTATCCCACGTCGGGCAGGCCGCTGCGCCGCCTCGCCCGTCCGGCCGGGTCTCCACCAGTTTGGAAAGCTTGGCAAAAACATTCCGCGGCTTCCAGCCAACGCGGAAGGGAACATGCTGCGTGTGGAGACCCAGGTCGCCCATACAGCCATACTCTCCGTTAGTTTCAATCCGCCTTTTCCAATTGATGGGCTTATTCAAATCCATATCGCTGCTGTGGCGGAAGGCGGAACGGACCTCGATGATTTTTCCGAAGCGCTCTTCCAGAATCCAACGAATCAAAAGCTGACAGCCGGGAAAATACGGAAATTCACTGGAGCAGCGAATCACCAGTTCCGGATGCTCCCGCACCGCCTGCAGAATCTCCGCATTGGCCGCCTGATCGATTCCGAAGGGTTTTTCACCCAGCAGGTGTTTCCCGGCGCGAATAACGTCGATGTATACCTGCTTGTGCAGATTATGGGGAAGCGCGCAGTACACGGCGTCTATGTCGTCATTCGCCAGCAATTCCCGATAATCCGTCGTCTCATACCGTATGGCAGGGAAACGGCGGACAAACCACTCCCTTGCCGGGGCATTCACATCGCAGACCGCGACGATTTCCGGCCGGGGGATTGCCGGGGCCAAATGACACCACCGGGCGGCGGCGCTGGCGAATTCGCGTCCCATCAATCCGCAGCCGATAACGGCGAACCGGATGGGGCGGCCGGAGCTTTCGGAGATACTCATAAATCTTTTCCTTCCTTTTAAGCGACGGGATTTCGGGATATACAGACGCTGCTGGAAAAGGATAAGCCGCTGCCGCATCAGCCGCAGCGGCTTATTTCCTTTTTTATTCGGCGTTTTTCCCTTCCAGCCAAAGCTGGCGGACGCGGTCGTACACTTTGTCCGGGATACCGGGGTCCGGATAGGAGGAAACCGGAAGCAGCTGGTCCCCCGCCACCGCCGGATTGGTGCAGGCGTGATCGTTCCGCCAAGCGTCCCGTTCCTCCGGATTGCGGAGATTCGGCACCTTGATCGGGATGTTGCCGCCGAGGATCGACCGGTAAGCAAGAATGCCGCAGATTCCCATATCCACCGCCTGATACACGTCGATCGCATACTTTTCCCCGTCCGGATTCCCCAGAATCTTCTCAAGGAAGAAATGGGTGGAATAGAAATCGCTGCCGCCGTGGCCAATCGCGCCGCTTTTTTCCGCCAGATCGGCCGACACAAATTTCTCGGTCGCGTATTTTTCAAACTCCCCGTGGCACAGCTTGTCGCCTTCCCGGTAAACGTTGAGCCGTCCGCCGTCAAACCGGTCGGTTTCCATCATACCCTTCATGCCGTAGACCTGGTAATTAATGCTCCCCGGTTCCCGTTTGAGGCCGCCGTGGATGCTTTTGGCGATCGCGCCGTTGTCAAGCGTGACGGCGATCAAGCAGCCGCCGGCCATGCCGCCAATGCCGCCCAGCGCCACCATATCCGGATGAGGCTGCGTCTCAAAGCCCACCACCTGTACCGGGCGGCGTCCGGTAATGGTCAGCATCGGACCGATGCTGTGGGTGCAGTAAAAGGCCGGATGCATCCGGTTCCTCCAGTGGTTCCGGTCCCCGTAGGTGATCTGCGGCCAGATGGAGGAGCAGTCGTGGACATACTCGCCTTCCGCGTACATTACCTCCCCGATATCCCCATTGGCGTAGCGGCGCCACATTTCGAAGGTGTGATCCATATAGCAGTAATTTTCCGCATAGCAGTATACTTTGCCGCTTTCCTCAACCGCTTCGATCAGTTCCACCGCCTGCGCCATCGTTTCGCAGGGAAGCACCTCGCTCATAACATGCCGTCCCGAACGCAGGAGACGGACGGCGTACGGCGCGTGTTCGTTGGCGTAATTTGCCAGCACCACGGCATCCATATCATGCTGGAAAAACTCCTCGAAATCCCGGTAAAGGGCGATATCCATTTCCTTTTCCTTGGCGAGTTTCTCCACCTCGCCCAGACAGTATTCATTTTTGTCGCATACTGCCACCAGCGAGGCATCGGGGTGACCCGCCAAAACGTCAATCATGCATTTGCCGCGGTAAGCGCCAAAAACGCCCACCCTGATTTTTCTGTTCATAACCATTTCTTCCTTTCTTTCGACGGTTTATCCGCCGGCGTTTCCATCGGATTTATTCATCGGCTAAAACGCCGGCAAATCCCCTCTCGTCAATACCAACGAACTGTGATAGGCTTTTTGTAGAACTGCCCGCTCCGTATAGGCCTCCGAGTACCTTCCCTGTTCGTCCGTCACAAACTCCCTGCACCAAACGTTGAACCACAGCCAGCCCGCCGCCTCGCGGCGCAGCTCATCCGGATCGGGAATGACCGCGCATTCCGTGAGCGCCGCCATCTTCCGGCTGGAGCAGCGGGAAAGGGCGGCGAAACGATCCGTCTGCGCGCCATAGTCGCGCGGGGATACGTAAACATCATCGCCAAGGATATCACACTGGTCGTCCCCTACATACCAGTCCGCCGCCTGCCCGTTCCATACCCAAAGCAGGTTGTGCAGCCCGTGATAGCCGTTCTGCCGGCGAACCATCAGCTTCCACAGCCAGAGGTACGCGTCCCTGCCCCAGCTTCCCCACCAGAACCAGCCGCCGGCCGCCTCGTGCAGAGGCCGCCACAGCACGGTAACGTTTTGTTCCTCCAGCCAGCGGAGCCGGACGGATATGGCGTCGATATCCCGCAGCAGCAGCCGGCATTCGGTGGTGATCCGCCCGTCCCGCCACAGCGCGTCCAACTCCTCCGGCGGCAGCGAAGCGACATCCAGCGTGGTGACCGCCTTTGAAAGATCAAAATCGGTGTGCTCGGCGTAGAACGCCGGACGACCGCACGGTGCAAACCAATGCCAGGAAAACGTGACCAGGCCGCCCTCCCCGCTCCACTTGACAGCGAGCTCGGCATCCCGTCCTGTCCGGGAAGAGAGCGCGGGCGAGTCGTTGATAAAATCAAATCCCCGAACCGCCGGATATCGTCCCGTCTCCCGAAAAAGCAACTCCGTCTCGGTATCCGCGCCGTGATTGGTATACTGTCCGGAAAGTATTTTTTCCCCGTATATTTCCTCAAAAAATGCCAGAATCCGCCTCGTTCTCTCGTTGGCGCAGGGATCAATCGGAGGATCAAACCGACCAAAGCCCTTCATCATCGATCGCCCCCGTCTGAAAACAAGAATAGCACGGTTTCGCCTTTATGTCAACAATTTTGATTGAATCATTCATTTATTTGTTGTTTAAAGATCGAATCATTCTATTTGTTCTCTGCGTTTTCCTTTTCCGAATGCTTTTTTGCACGGATTGCTTCCGGAGACGGCCATGCCTGCGGGCAGTCGATCTGCGGGAGAACCCGGTTCGGCGCCGCCCATGCCACGGCATTTTTCAGGATTGTCTGGATCGGCTTTTGATGATACGTTGGATTCGACTCATGTCCCGGCTGGAAATAGAACACCCGCCCCAGTCCACGATACCAGCAGCAGCCGGAGCGGAATACCTCCCCGCCGGAAAACCAGCCGAGGAAAACCAGCTCATCCGGCTGGGGTACGTCGAACCGCTCCCCGTACATTTCTTCTACCTCCAGCTCCACGGAAGCGTCCACGCCTTTGGCAATGGGATGATTGGGCATCACAGTCCAGAGCCGTTCGAAATCCCCATCCCTCCAGCACAGCGTACAGGAAGTGCCCATCAGCATCTGGAACGGCTTGGCCATGTGCCCGGAATGAAGGACAATCAGACCCATCCCGCGCAAAACCCGCTGCTGTACCCGCCAAGCGACGCCGTCATCCACCAGATGGTGGCCGATATGCGCCCACCACACCAGAACGTCGGTGTTTTCCAGGACAGAGTCCGGCAGACCGTTTTCCGGCTCATCCATGGTCGCCGTACGCACGGTAAATTCCTCGTTCTCTCTCAGGAATCCGGCAATATACGCATGCAGTCCCTCCGGATACAGGGCATGCACGTCCTCGTAGCTATCTACCATGTTTTCGTTCCATACGGTCACACGAATCATTGTTACACTCATCCTTTCACAGTTCCGCTTCCCGCGGCTCACTCTTCCGTCATCAGCCCGTCATAATAGCGCCGAACGGTGTCCGGCTCGCTGTTCAACTCTTCCAGCCGTTCGGTATAGCCGAAAAGGTACTGCCGCATCCAATCCCCCTGCGTCCAGCAGATCGCGTCATGGGAGGGGAACACATTTTCCGCCAGAAACATCGTATATTGTACATACCGCATGGGGCCGTACGGGCGCACCATATCCCCCGGCACGTCGGTCACGCCCACCGAACGGCCGGCCCGCACGGCTTCCTTCAGAGCGTCAAAGGTAAAGTCCCGCGCGAAAACCACGCTGTAATACCAACCGTACAGATGGTCGTTATCGGTCCCATGAGAATCGGATTCCCCCAAAACCGGCACGCTTTCACCGCGGGAGTTCAGATAAAATTGGTGATAGAAGGCCGACTGGAACAGATTGCTCCGCAGCTCATGCCGCTGATAACCGCCCACCACTTCCAGCGCGTCAAACGTCCGGTGATCCATCAGCCATTCGGACACATCCCGGCTGATATCATAACCCTCGTCCGTCTCCCAAAACGGATGGCAGAGCACCGACAGCCCCCCATATTCCCGGATTTTATCAAAAACTGCCAGGCTGGCCGCCACCCGGGTACGGTCCCGTTCGCAGAGAACGGGCGGGATTTCCTTCCGCCTTTCTTCCACAGCGCGGCGATAGTCCTCCCCCTGTCCGTAGCTCCAGGCATTGACGCTGGAGGAACCGCCGATGTTCAGAATATGCACCTGTGCGTCCGGCGCGTGAACCTCTTCCCCACGCAGAATCTGGAAGTCGTTGTGAAGCCCTTTCCAGTACTTCGCCGCCTCCTCCGACGGCTCAAACCAACCATGGTCGGTGACCGCCGTGTAGTCCATCCCCCGTTTCCGGCTCATGGCGACCACATAGGCCGGCGATTCGACGCCATCGGAACGGAAGGTGTGAATATGCGTATCGCCCTTCAGGGGATAGGCTCCATACAGATCCTCTTCCAAGGCATAGACCTTCAGAACCTGAAGCGTCCGCCCCTCCCTATCATAGATACAGAACTTGTATTCATCCTCCTGCGGCAGCGTCAGGATCAGCGTCAGCCGATTGTCCCTCGCCGTCGCCGGATGCGGAACGCCCATCGCCGCACACGCCGCTTCGTCCGGCGTTTTCCCCTGTGCCGCCAGAGAATACCGGCGGATGCCGGACAACGGCGTGCAGCGGATGGCATATTCTTCCCCTTCGGAAAAAGAAAAGGGAAATTCCGGCCGGAAACAGAACCCAACCGGCTGATTGACCCGTGTCAGAAGGGGACGGACGGAAATCGTCATCAGTCATTCCTCAATTTCTCTCTGTATTCTCCGGCCAAAAAGGGAGCGTGGACGAAAGGGCGGCTTCCTGCCTGCGTATATCCGACGCCGCTCCTTTATCCACGCTCCCCACCGGCTCTAAAATGAGTTTTCCTTGATAAATCGTACGACTTCCTCCGCATGGCAGAAGGCCATACCGGTCACGGTATCCGCGCAGCCGTAATAAAGAGCGATCCGGCCGGTATCCGCATCGCAGAGCGCCGCACAGGGAAACACCACGTTCGGCACATCGCCGGTGCGTTCATACTCGGCGGACGGCGCCATCAGATAGGGTTTCGTGCGATAAAGCACCTTCCACGGCTGTTCCAGATCCAGCAGCGCCGCTCCAAAGCTGTACACGAAGCCGTTGCAGCTGTTCAGTACCCCATGGTAAAACAGCAGCCAGCCCTCGCTGGTCTCAATGGGAACCGGCCCCGCCCCCACTTTCGTGGACTGCCATCCCCCCGCCGTGGTCATTACATGGCGATGACGTCCCCAGAAAATCAGATCCGGGCTTTCGCTGTAGAAAATATCGCCGAACGGTGTATGCCCGTTATCGCTTGGCCGGCTGAGCATCGCGTACCGCCCCTGAATCTTTCGCGGAAACATGACGCCGTTGCGGTTGAAGGGCAAAAAGGCGTTTTCCATTTGCGTAAAGGTCTGAAAATCCGTGGTGCAGGCCACGCCGATCGTCGGACCGTGGTAACCGTTGCACCAGGTAATCACATAGCGGTCCTCCACCCAGCACACCCTGGGGTCGTACCGATAGGCGCTTTGCAGAAGCTCCTTCTCTTCGCTTTCAAAGGAGATCGTTTCGGGACGGATATCCCAGTGGATACCGTCTTTACTGAATCCGGCATGGATATCCATATTGCGCTGGGTGTCGTCGCAGCGGAAGATGCCGGCATAGCCGTCCCCGAAAGGCACAACGGCGCTGTTGAAAATGCTGTTGGAATCCGGCAGCGCGTCGGCCGAGATAATGGGGTTTTCTGTATAGCGCCAGACGGGATCGACGCAACCCTGCGACTTTTCCTGCCAGGGAATATGCGGAAGAGAGGAACCGATGATTTTCATAGTAGCGATCATGCCTTTCACGTTTATCGAAGTCAGAGGATTTCCCGCCGCCCTGTCGGGCGGCGGGGGACAGCTTTCTTTTGTCGGTATTGCCGGTCAGCGGCTTTTTCTGCGCCGCACGGAGATTACGGCCAGAGCCGTCCCGCCGTCAAGGCAGCCGAAAGCGGCGCGGAAACGCCGGTTTCCGGATTCTCGATCGGCGGATTGACAGGATCGGTGACCTCAACCGCCTTGGAGGTTTCAAACAACGCCAGATTTTTGAACAGCAGCTCTCCTCCGCCGTCATAGGCGAAGAAGGCGATCTGCGTATGGTCCCCGCTGTTGAAGCGATAGGTATACACATCCCATTTCTGGTCATATGCCGGTGTGAATTCCTCGCCTACCGTCTGAAGATGCGTTTTCTGATCGGTCAGCAGGCCGAATACGTTGTTCCCTTCGGCCATCCCCTTGGCGTACACGCTGAACGTGTAGTCGGTATGGGGCTGTACCTCCGTCCACAGGATATAGGTAGCGCCCAGGCCGCTGCCGTCCTGCTTCAGACCGGAAACGCCGTCCACGCTTTCCGCAACGGCCGCCGTATTGTAACCGGCGCCCTTGGTCATATCCACGCCGTTGAACAGATTATCCGCCGACGCGCAGCCAAACAGATTTTCCGGCGTTTCCGTGGTCTGTGTGATCGGAGCCGCCACAGTCTCCTCCGCAGCCACTACCGCGTCCTCCACTTTGCAGAGCACGATATTCCTGAGTTCCATCCCGCTGTTCGCGCCGTTCATCGTCAGGACAAGGCTCTCCAGATTGCCGGAATTGAAAACCAGCCCGCGCTGATGCCATTCGCCATCCCAGCAGGGGGTGGACATCCCGGACAGGAACGCGGCGGTAACCAGCTTATCCCCGTCGTAAACCGGGTCGGTCATCAGGAACTTCCCGTTATACGGGTTTGCGACGCCGAAGCGCCCGCTTCCGGATTCCGTATCGCTGAGCACGTCGCCCTTGACCCAGGCGGAGAAGACGTATTCCGTTTCCGGCTCCACCGCGACTTCCAGCGACCAGCTGCTTTGTTCCGCCGTCAGAGCCGCCGTGCGCTGATCCTCGGCCAGCAGATTTTTATCCGCCGACGCAACATCCAGCTTATCGGTGACAAACTGCGAAACCGTCGCCGTTACCACAAACGCATCCGGCTCCGGAACAACCGCCACGGCGCTCTCGGCCAGATACAGGTCGTCGATATACGCCGTCCAGGTATTCCCATCGTCCCACAGGGTGAATACGAACTTGGTCCGGTCGCCTGTGTTGAAGGTTCCATACGCCTGGTGCCATTCGCCGTCCATCGTGTATTCCGGCCAGCCCCAGTTGTCCGCCGTGGAGTTCCAGTTCGGTACGGAATAGAAGGTATCCCACAGGCTGTTCGTGTTGGCCAGGCCGAAGGTCGGGCCCGCGTCCAGGCCGACCAGCTTGTAATTTTCCACCTTGTACCAATAGGAATAGGTATACGTCGTGTTGGGTTTCAGATCCGCCACACGATACAGCATCCGGTCGGACCAGCTTCCTGTGCTGCTGAAGGTCAGCGCGTACCTGCCGCTGTGCACATTCTCCGGCGCGGATGCGGCGGAGACGATATTCTGCTCGTCGGTATGCGACGCGGCCGCCTCGTACTGTTCGCTCGACACATGGCCCGTCTCAAACCCGCCGTCCGCAAACAGGTTGTTGCTTTCGGCCAGATACAGGTCGTCGATATAGGCCGTCCAGGTGTTCCCGTCATCCCACAGGGCAAAGACAAATTTGGTCTGGTCGCCCGTATAGAAGGTTCCATAGGCCTGATGCCATTCGCCGTCCGTCTCATACGCCGGCCAGCCCCAGTTGTCCGCCGTGGAATTCCAGTCCGGCATGGAATAGAAGGTGTCCCACAGACTGCTCGACTGGGCTATTCCGAAGGTGGGACCCGCATCGAGACCGACATGCGTATAGTCGGTCACTTTGTACCAGTAGGAATACTGGTAATAGGTATTGGGTTTCAGCTCTGCTGCGCGGTAGGTTACCCGGTTGGACCAGTTTCCCGTGCTGCTGAAGGCCAGCGCATAGTTGCCGCTGCGCACGTTCTCCGGCGCAGTTGCGGCGGAAACGATGTTCTGCTCGTCGGTAAGGGCGGCCGCCGCCTCATACTGGTCGTTCGACACATGGCCCGTCTCAAAGCCACCGTCTGTAAAGAGGTTGTCACCGGACAGAGACAGGAGACCGGCGGACGTATTCGCGAGGCTCCGGCTGCCGCTCGATTTCCCATACAGGGTTCCGGGAGCCGAAGGCACCTCCGGCGCTTCGAACAGATAGAGGTCATCCAGATAGATTTCGCCATAATGGGCGTTGCGAATAACATAAATATATTCGTCGCTGGTCGCCGTAAAGGTATAGGTATAGGCATGCCATTCCCCATCGGCGTTCATCGTCATATATTCGTTTTCCACATCGGTTGCCGGATGTCTCCATCCCCACGGATCGGCGTTCACTCTCATCAATCCGATCCAGGGAGTGCCGCTGTTCTTGAACTTTTCTTCCACCTTGTAATACATGGTGAAGGTGTACTTGGTTCCCGCCGTCAGCGTTTCGGCCGGGAGGACAATATACATCTGATTCCATGCACCGGCGGCCGCCAGCTTATAGGACCAGCTGCCGCTGTGCGTCGTGCCGTCCTCCACCGAACCCTGATGCATACCGCTTTTCCAGAATTCGGCGTCGCTCTCATTGTACTGCCATTCGCTTCCCAGCGTCCCCGTCTCAAACCCGGTGTCAAAGGCAAACAGATTTTCCTCCTCGGAGCATACCAGCTTCGGGACATAAAGCGCAGGAGAAACATCGGAAACGACTTTGGAACCGTCATCCATATTGGCGGTAACGCGATAATAGTAGAACTGGTTCACCTCCGCGCCGTCGTCGCTGAAGCTGCAGAGGTTGTTGAGGCCGGGGTCTACTGCCGATACGTCCACATGGGAGGCCACCGCCGTCCAGTTTTCGCCGTCTGTCGACCGTTCGATCGTATAGCTCGCCGCATAGCGGGTGCCGATCCAGCGAAGGGAACTGGCCGAAGTGATATTCATGAGAACCGGCGCATCGTATTCCTCCTGGCCGGCGCGCTCGTACGCATTATCCAGGATCGTAAAGTGGAGGGACAGCGCCGCCAGACGGAGGCGGCCCGCCGCGTCGATCAGGGTGACGCCGTCCGTCACGCTCTTATCGCCGTAGCAGCCGTAGAAGGCCGCGCGATATCCGCCGTCCCGGGCGGTCTGGTAAAACTTCAGCGTCGTCGCCGTATGAACGTCGTCGGAAACCGCCGGGTCCAACGTCCCCATCTCGGTCAGCCAGACCGGTGTGGAAACGTGCAGATCCTTCGCCGGCGTCGCATCGCCGGTATCGTTGTAATCCGTCACGCCCAGGATATCCAGGCCGAGCTTGTTCAGCATCCCCGCCCGGACCGAAGCCTGGTTTTCCGCCGCCGAAGAAGCCATGACCGGTACATCCGGCAGCACGGCGCGGACCTGATCGGCCGCCGCGGAAATAAAGCCGCGCAGCACATCCCAAGTGGTGCCGAATTCTGTGGTTTTGTCATAAATATTGCTGTCGGGATCGGACAGAACATCCACCGCCAAAACAACATCCGGATAATTCGCCATCCGTTCGCCGATCGGCTTAAGCACTTTTTCAAGATAAATTTCCCGTACAGACGAATCGGTCAGAATCTGGGAAAGATAGTCGTATTTTTCCCTTTCGAGTTCACCGGCAATCTCGCCGATGTCGGGCGATACCACAAAAGCGATCTGTATCCCGATTTCATCGGAAAGGTCAAGCAGGGTGGTCAGGTTCGCCAGCATTTCCTCCGAAACGCCGGTCAGGCTCCCGTCCGCTCCGAAGGCAAGCCCCTGCATCTGCTCCAACAGGGAAATCCGAATACCGTTGAAGCCTACCGCCCGCATATCCCGCAGGATCGCTTCCAACGCCTCGGCATTAAAACCGGAGGCTTTGCCTGTTATCGTATTTGCGGCCCAGGTGGCGCCTTCATCCTCCGGAGTGATCCAGGGAAGGTTCACGCCATAGATGAACCCGTCCTTTTCCAGGACTTCATCGTACAAACCGGGAGAACTGCTTCCGGCTCCCGCCAGGGTAACCGGGAAGAGAAGTACCAGCAGCATGGCCACGGATAAAGTCATCGCCAGTATCTTTTTCACGAATAGACCCCCTCATTTTTTGTTTTTTCTGTTTCCGGCATTCCGGTTTTCACGCTCAGGAAAAGGCTTTCATTTCCTTTTCAATTTCGCTGATGGTGGAATTCAGTTTGGAGTTCCAGGATTTGAGGTTGACCGCCACCTGGTCCGCCTTGCCGTAGGCCACGTCGCTGAAGAGCCCCCAGAAATCGTCCATGGTGTTGTAGCCGACAACGCCGCGGGACACCAGCACGTTTTTCTTCATGTTCACCAGACCCGCATACACCGCTTTCGCTTCGTCGTTAATATAGATATCGCTGTCGTCCAGCGTATTGGGATCCAGAAAATACCGAATGAAGTAAGAGGCCGCAATCGGCGTTTTGGCCCCGCGAGGAATCCCCCAAATGAACGCCTTGGCCCCGGCCACCGCCGTCTGGCCTGCCGGACTGGGGAAGGGCGCCACACCCATCTCGTCGGTCATGGCCTTGCGGACCTCAGCGAAATCCAGGGCGCGGGCATCGTAGACATCCAGCATCGCAATCTTGCCGGTATAGAAATCGTTCGTCGTCATGCTCACGGGCTCCACATTGTAGACCTCTCGGGTGTCCACATAGAATTTCCACGCCTTCTCCAGAAGCGGGTCGGCCAGATTGTTTTTGATGGTGGTCTTGCCGCCGGAAGTCTCAAATTTGACGAAATCGGTGTTGGCCGAAAGCATGTAGGATTCCGGATTGACCGCCGTCCCATAATATTTGGTGCCGTTCTTTGTTTCGGTGAGTTTTTTGGCGGCCGTCAGGTAGGTATCCCAGTTCCATTGGCCCTTCTTCCACAGTTCAAACGGCGTTTCCAGTCCAGCCCTCTTGAATTTTGTCTTGTTATACAAAATCACGTTCATCGTCGAACTGTCGACGCTGTTTTTCACCGCCACGCCGTAATATTTCCCGTTCCAGGAATAAATGTCCATGATGTCCGTGTCATAGGCGGGATCGTTTTTCAGGTCGAATTCCCCCGCCGAAATATCCTGAAACAGGTTTTTGATAATGGAGGAGGGCCACCAGTCTTGAGTAGCGCACGCAATATCCGGCGCGGAGTTGCTGGATACCAGCGTCGTCAGGCGGGTTGCATAAAGATCCCATGTTGTTTGAATCACACTGACCGTTACGCCCGTTTTTTTCTTGAAATCGGCAATCTGCTTTTTCATCGCCGCCGTCGGCTCCGACCAGTACAAAAGGCGGATGGTCTTTCCCCTTTGGCTGGAAGGGAATTTGGACATAAAGTCGTATTCCGGGGTAACCGGCACCGTCGGCGTTGTGGTTTTCGTCCCCGCGTTCCCCTGTGTGGTTGTCGCCGAATTCGTGGGGCGGAGGATCCCGACCGCCGTAGTCGTCGTGCCGCCCGTACCGTCCGTACCGTTCGTACCGTCCGACGCAGCCGTGGTTTCTCCCCCTGAGCTGCCCTGGGTGCTTTCGTTTCCCGTCACCACGCCGGACATCGACTGCGTTTCGCCGCTTCCCGCCGCGTCGGAGCTGCTGGGCGTTTTTACGCCGGAGCTGCAGGCGGTAAGACCGCAAAGCATAGCCGCCAGCAGCAGAGACGCCGCCCTGACCGCAAGGGACCGTGTATACCGCGCATACTCTTTCATGAATTCTGCCTCCTTTTCTTCACTTAATTTATTACAAAACGGAAGAGAGAACACTTCCGGAAGCACCCGGAAGCGCCCGGACATATCCGGATTTCCCGGTGTTTCCGGCGCGCCCTTATCCGTTCCATCCGCTGTGTCCGGAGGATTCCGGCAAGAATGGATTATCCAACGATCCCCACCGTCTCGATGCTTTGAATAAAGCGTTTCTGGAGGAAGAGATACATCAGAAGAATCGGCGCTATGAAGATCAGGCAGCCCGCCATAAGGATGGTGCGGATCGTCGCCGTTTCGGCCGAGGCGGAAAAGCCCGAGGTGGATTCGATTCCCTGACGAATCTGGGACAACGATACGGAAAGTGGGAAATCCTCCACAAAAAACATGCTGGAAAGATAAATATCGTTCCAATGCCATACGATCGAAAAGATCAGCACCGTCAGCGTGGAAATGCGGGCGTTCGGAACGGCAATGGAAAAATACGCCCGCAGCGGACCAGCCCCGTCGATCCACGCCGCTTCCTCCAGCTCGCGGGGAAGATTCTGAAAGAACTGGCGATAGATGAAAATAAACAACCCCGACCGCAGCCCCACCCCGAATAGCGAGGGAAGATAAAACGTAAACGGCGTATTGATGAGATTAATCCGAAGTTCCGTACCCGTCAGGGCGGAAATACCCCGGACAATCCCCAGAAAATCCACATCGGTGAAATTCAGATACATCGGGACGATGATCGCCTGGGGAGGCACGATGATCGTCAGGATTACCAGCCCAAACAGCAGGCTTCGTCCGCGAAAACGGAAGCGGGCAAATCCATAGGCGATATACGAACAGGTAACCACCTGCAGCAGGGCGCTGACCACGCCCACGCTGAGAGATACCAGAAAGGATTTGCCGTAACGCATGGCTTCACCCGCCATACGGAAATTTTCCAGCGTCAGGCTTTTGGGAATCCACGCGATGCTGGGATCCAGCAGCTGATCCATCGGCTTCACGGCGTTGCTGATCATGTAAAACAGAGGAAACAGAATAATATAACTCACCGAAAACAGGAACAGCGCCCGGAACAGCGCGTAGGCCCATCGGCCCAGCCGGCGTTTGCTTTCCCCTTTATTCCATCCTCCGGCTATTCCGGTCTTCTGAAGCAGCGCTTCCGCAGAGGCCGGCGATTTCAGCCCAAATAGTTTATTCATCTGTGTATCACCTTCCCCCACTTCATCATCAACGGTCCCATTTTTTTAGCAGGTAACGCCGCAGAAGAACCATCAGCAGCGTAATCACGAGGCCGACCAGCGCAAAATAGGCCCAAAGCATTGCGGAACTCTTGTCGTAATTCTGCTGTACCTGGATAAACGAATACGCCTGATCCATCACCGGATTATCCGCGTTGGTAAAGATATCGATGATCGTATAGATAATCACGAGCAGGAGAACGTTTGACAGCATGGGCAGGGTAATAAACCAGAAATCCTCCCACGCGGTCGAGCCTTCCACTTTAGACACTTCATAAAGCGGCGTAGGCACCGACTGCAAACCGGCCAGGAACAGGATCGTCTGTACGCCGCACTGCCAGATCAGATTGAAAATCTTCCCGATATACGTCATCAGAGGATCCGCAATGCTGTTCGGCAGGTTCATCTTCCGCAGCACATCCGTGAAATCGATAGCGGTCATAACATAGCCGGTGCCGCCCTCCCGCATCTGTTCCGCCACCACGTCGGTATTGAAAATATCCATAACCACACCGGAAGCGATAATGACCGGAAGAAAAAAGACGGCGCGGGCCAGCAGACGACCATGGAAATTCTGGTTAAGGATCACCGCCAGAATCAGGCTGAGCACCACCGTAATGGGCACCATATACACAAAATTGGTCATCGATTCCATCAGGTTATTAACATAGTTGGGAGCCTGCCGAAACACATAATAAAAGTTTTCAAGTCCGACAAATTCGGTCATCATTCCATGCTCCGTGATAGTCACCCGGCAGAAGGAATAATAGATCGACTGCCCCAGCGGGATTAGAAAGAACAGCGCGAAGCCGATGATCCACGGAAAAATAAACATATACCCGTTGCGGTTCTGGCGCGCCGCCAAAGACCGGTAACCCTTCTTCTTCATGCCGTCACCCCTCCCGCGCAAAAATAAACCCGCCGGCTTCCACCGTTCCAAGCGGCGTATCCACCGCGCTTTCGGAATAATTGACCACCACGGACACACCGTTTTCAAAATCGGTACGGCGAACCTCTTCCATCAGGAAGCTGTGCCCCGTAATCCGGCATCCGTCTACGGCGGCGTAGTAATCGCGCGTCCGCTCCACCATCGAAATCAGCTGCTCCCGGTTATCGGAATACAAGGCCGTTCCCAGGCCGCTCTGCAGCGTATAGGCGAACGCGTCGTCGTACTCCGCAATCAGGCTGAACGTCAGCGCGCTTCCGGTTTCCACCGCCTTCAGGAAACGATCCTCCATATCCGCCGCCATATTGACCGCCGTCAGGGAAATGGGAATCCGGCCGCGGAACACCATCTGGTAGAACGGCACTTCCTCGTCCAACGCATCGAAACGGGCGGAAGCATCCGGCGAGGCGAAAATGCAGTCCGCACCGCCGGCCGCATAAGCGTTGGGCGAGGACAGCATCAGCGAATGCCCGCTGTCCCGGACTTTCTGTAAAAGCGAAGCCACCTGCTCCCCCATGCCGTTTCTCAGCGCATAGGCGGAATCCCGATAATCCGAATACGTCATTCTGCCCAGCGTATCCAGACTGATGCCTTCGACGTCCATATTCCCGACCTTTTCCAGCAGCCTTTCCGTCGCAGATTCCAGCTTTCCGCGCGAAAGCAGGCCATAATAATAATGCTCTTCACTGTAGCTCAGCGAAACCGGCGAATACACATACTGCCAGGCGGGCAGACCGGTAATCTTCTGAGCGGAATGGGAACGAAGCCGGAAGCCTTCGCCGGAACGGCGGAAGCGGACCAGATCAAAATCCGTAAACAGCGCGATCCCTTTCGTTTCGCAGAATTCCCGCAGGGCCGTCATCCCCTTTTGTCCGCCCAGCACGTTCGGGAACGAGAAGCCGCCGCCGATTTTCCCGACATCCACCCCGGAATCACCGAAGCCCATCAGCCGGACGACCGGCTCCACACCGGTCCCTGTCAGCACATCCTCCAAAATCTCCCGCGCCTGCGAAAAAGTGGTGGCCGGCGTCAGCGTATCGTAGGAAAAGCCCAGGAAGGATTCCCGGCTCAAAACGCCGCCCATCAACTCCAGAAACAGCTGCGGCGTTTCCCCCTGAGACGCCAGTCCCGCAGTATCCTCCAGATATTCGGCGTAACGGCCCGCCATTCCCGTATATCCGGCGGCATCGCCTGCCAGCGGATAATATCCGACGGAAACATAATCGACGCCCGCTTTTTCTTCGGAAAAATAGGTATAGACGCTCGAATCCCCCCACACGCCCTGCTGATAAACCGTATCGCTGCCCCGCACCTGAAAATCCGGGCAGATGCTGGCATATCCGATTTCCTCATTTCCGGCGGAGGCTTCGATCGAGGCGTATTCCGCCCCCTTTTCAATAATCCCCATCAGCGCCTGGTCTCCGGCGATCGCCCCAAAGACCGGAAGCCGGATAGGTTCAATATTCTTTGGCGCCTCGGTCGTGGATTTGGCGTAGTCCATGCCGTACACGGTATCCCGGAAGGTACGGGCCGACCGGTTGGCGGTACTCGCCGTCATCAGCGCCCCGCTCCCCGAAGGAACAAACAGATAGCCGTTTTCCGTATTATTCTGCACCGACGCCATATACGGCAGGAGCGTCACCCGGTGAAGCTGCGCCTTTTCCTCGATGATTCCCGACACCACAAGGCGCACCTCAAAGCTGTCCTCTCTCAGCCGGAACTGGACGGGGACCGCGATCTCCAGCCCGTCAAAGCAATAGGTCACCTGGAACCCATCATCCAGCGCTTCCCCAATCACCCGGCCGTTCATCAGTTCGAGATTTCCCTCCAAGGTCTGAATCTGCCGGTTGGCGGAATCGATATATTCGATTTTGATCCCGGAATACAGTTCCACGCCGGCGACTCCCGACGTTTCCCCGGAATAATAGTAATCATACGGGGTGGAGCCCCAGACCGTCCCGGTCTGTTTATCCTGTATAAAAACCGACTTAACGCTGTCATCCCATAAAAGGTTGAACCGTTCATTTTCCGCCACTGTTCCGGAGCCCGCCGAGGTCATCTCCATTGTCTGGGGATATACGGACGCCTCCTCGCTTTTTTCCGGCCGGCACGCCGTCACAGAGGCCGCCAGGACAGTTGCCGCCAAAGCCAACGCCATTCGTTTTTTCATCTGCACAACCATGCCTTTCCGGTTTTCTGTCCCAGCCGCCCCCAACCATCGGGGCCGGTTACTCATTGTCTCAGCCGGAACGCCGCTTCCTGAAACACCGTAACAAGGAAGGAGTAAAAGTCCTGGAACAAAATCAGGACCAGAAGAATCACAAAGCCCGTCAACGCCATTCCCAGCAGCGTCAAAATTGAGATTGCCAGCGTTTTGGAAAAAGAGAACTCATGCACCGTCATCACGCCAATGAAAAGCAGCAGATAGAACCACAGGTCGGCGATCGTGAGAAAAATGTCGATCACGCTGGACTCGCTCGGCACCAGAACATACGAAAGCAGACACTGCAGGATCATCGCCAGAATTTTGGGAAGAAGGGCATAGCAGGCCACGCAGAAGATATGTCGGTATTTACCCTTTCCTTCCCGCAGGGTGCTGATCGCCCCGTTAACCAAAGTGAAAAGCAACACCAGCCCTACGGTAGACAGCAGCGTATAAAAGGCGTCGTAGGTATACAGGTTGACGTCAAAATACATGAAGCCGCCTTTTAACACGCAGAACACCGATACGACGTAATACAGCAGCAGGAGAAGGCAGGCGAGGAGGAGGGAGCCCTCCTCTTTCCACCGGACGCGCTGGAAGGAATCAATCGGATGCGTCATACTGTGCACCATGGTCCGCACCTTGGGGCCGCGGATCAGCACCACCTGCTTCTTGGACGTATAGACCGCAAAAAATACGACCCCTCCCACCAGAACGATTACCAGAAGGAATATCCACGGAAAATTCGCCGTCATGAATTCCTGGCGCACTTCCTGAAAAGCCATGGAGTAAGTACCGCGGTCCTTTCCGGTTTTGGCGTATGTCATTGCCCCGGAATAATCCCCCTGTACATACAGTCCCTTGGCGATCCCGCTGTAGGCCAGCGTGAAGTTCCGGTCCTGCCGGATGATTTCCTCCCAAAGCGGGTAGGCCTGTTCGTACTCTCCTTCGTTGTTCAGCCGGACAGCCTGGGAAATCAGGCGCCCGAAATCCGTGGGTTCAAACACCGTCAACGTTTGTTTGTTCTTATCAAGCACCACAATATCCTCGCCGACGGTATCCAGCGCAACAGGCTGGACAAAGGTGCCTTTCTGCGTGCCGTCGCCGAAGCCGGAGCCGAAAATCGAAAGGGAATTGCAGTTTTCATCGTACACAAAAATCTTGCCGTAGGTCCGGTCCAGCACATAGATCAGGCCGTTGTCGTCCACCGTCAGATCGGTAAATGCGGTGGAATGGTAATATCCCATCAGGTCGGCGTATCCGAAGCTGTCCCCAAAGGGATAGGAATCGGCGTTCATCGACCGGTAAAACGGCGTATATGTCAGGATATTGTCGCCGCTCGGACTCAGCCGGCGGACCTGGCCGGTATTGGAATCGGTTTCGGCCGTCAGGCTGAAAAGCATATCCTCGCTGTCGAGGCAGAGATTCGTAAACTGATACGGAAGAGACTGCACACGTGAAGCCCGCATTTCCCGGCTGGAGAACAGATTGGTAAGCCAATTCGCCAGGGAACTCAATACATTGGATTCCGCCAGATTCGCTCCGAAAAAGCCAAAAAAGCTGTCGTCCCGCGAATACACCAGCGCCCCGTAATAGGACCCGCGGCTAAGCACATAGGTAAAGCCTTTCTTATCCCGGACCACGGCGATGGGAAGAAATTGAAAGTCCTCCGGGATCAGTTCGCTGTCCGGCAGAGTTAAGACGCCGGTTACCTTCTGATCCAGTCCGGCGATAAGCACCCGGTGGTTTTCGGTGTCCGCAATCAGGAGCTGGTTATCCTGCGTCACAAACAACCCTTCCGCTGTCGGAAAGGTTACCTCTTCCTCCCCCGTTTCCCCTTCCATAACGAAAGCGTCCAGACAGGCGGAAAGCTGGTATTCCTGATCCAGCACGACGATCCGGCTCAGCGTATTATCCAGAATGTATACCCGGCCGTCCGGCCCGGTCACCACGTCGCTCGGTTCGCTGAAATCGCCGACTCCAAGCCGGGCGCCGTCGATCACCCGGCTCACCTGAAAGGCGGGACGTACATAGGTCGGCGAGTCGTCTCCCCCATCGGATTTCTTGGCATAACTGGAATAGGGATTGGCTTCCATCTCGGCTGCCGAAACAGGCGTCAGCCCCATCGCCAACAGCAGCGCCATGAAAACAGAAAACCCGATCCCGACCCTTCGCCGGCGCCTCTCTTTGCCGCATATCCATTTCATAAGGAAACCATGCCTTTCCGCGCCGCGCCCTTCCGGGCCGGAACAGCGCAAAATTCAAAAAAGTGGACGATCCGGCGCCGCCTTCCGGAAGTCAATCAGTCCTTAATACCGGCGCTCCCCATGGTTTCCATCACGTTGGACTGAGAAATCAGATAAACCGCAATGGGCGGGAGCATCAGAAGCACGGTAACCGCCATGGCGCTGCCCGTACGGGCCAGCCCGCCGTTCACCACCTGGGAGAGAACGTAGGGAAGCGTCTTCATTTCCTCGCTGAAAACCGTACCCGACGGCTGAACCGCCCACATATCGCGAAATGCAAACAGCGTCAGCGTCAGCCAAGCGGGTTTTACCAACGGCATAACAATACGGCAGTAAATAGTGAAATGTCCGGCCCCGTCGATCCGGGCCGCTTCCAGCAGGGCCGGCGGGATGCTGTCGTCCATATACTGCTTAATCAGGAAAACGCCCATCGTGGAAGGAATATACGGCAATATGTACACCAGAAAGCTGTCAATCAGCCGCAACTGCGTAAACACCATATACTGCGGCACGGCGAGCGTGGTCGCGTTATACAGCAGCGCAAACTGAACCACCCAGAAAATGACGTGCCGCCCCTTCAGATCGGTTTTGGAAATCACATACGCCGCCATGGAAGCCACCAGGATATGCAGAACCGTCGTGACGATGGTGACGAACACCGAATTGAAAATATAGCGGGAAATCGGAACCGATAAGCTGGAAAGCAGACTGGGCAGCGCGGTAAAATTGGCGAGCGTCGGCCGCTTTACCGTAAACAGTCGGGGTGGAAAGATCATCAGTTCCTCCAACGGCTTGAAGGAGGTGGTAATACAGTAAATCAGGGGCAATACCGTAAACAGCCCCATGCCCGCCACCAGCAGGAAAAAGAACAGGTTGCCGCCTGCCGAGCGGGTATATCGCTTGGTTTGCTTTTTGTACGATTTCATGGTATCCCCCATCCCGCACACACAGGCGGCACAAATAGAATGGAAAGAAGCATGCTCCCGTGAGCAGGGCGGTAAACCGGCGTTCGGGCCGCTTGCCGCCGCACAATTTCCTACCGTCCCGTCATATCCAGCAGCTTGCCGATCAGAACGCGGGAAACCGCCATGAGCAGGAACAGGAACACCGATATGGCAGCGGCATACCCCATTTCAAACCGGGTTGTGCCGACATCGCTTAAATGCGTTACAATGGTATGGGTACAGTAATTGGTGCTGGGCATACCGGTCAGCTCCACGGCCACCGCCCCAACCGAAAAGGCGGCCTGAATCTGCATCACGCTTCCAAACAACAGCATGCTCTTCATGGAAGGGAGGGTGATATACCATACCTCCTGCCAGCGGTTGGTGATCCCGTCGATCACGCCTGCCTCATACATTTCCGAATTCACATTCTGCAGGCCCGCGATATTCGCCAGGAAGGATATGCCCATACTCATCCAGATCTGCACGAGGATCACGATTCCCATGGCATAGGCGGTATCCTTCAGCCAGAGAATCGGGCTGGAGATCAGCCCCATGCTCAGCAGAAGACTGTTGATATATCCGTAGCTGTCGCTGCTGAACATAATCTTCCAGATAAAATACACATTCCCCGCTAAAGACGGCGCGAAGAACAGAAAAGAGAGCAAATTCCGGACAAGCGGCCGGAATTCATTAATAATCCACGCCAGGACAAAGGAAAGGAGAAAGCCGATCGGACCGGTCACAAAGGCAAAGACCAGGGTATTCCGAACCGCAATCAGAAAAACGCTGTCGTTCAGGAACATACGGACGTAATTGCCAAGGCCGGTAAAGGAGGGCAAATTGATCATATCGTAGGTAAAAAAGCTCAATACCACAGAGGAAAGGATCGGCAGGACTGTAAACAGGAAAAAAAGGACCAGGAAGGGAGCAAGCATCAGATACAACGGGATTCGGGTTTTCAGCCTTCCGAAATCGCAGCGCCTGGCCCCGGTCTTCCGCACAATTTGCGCACCTGTCATATCTCTGAACACCGACCTTTCTTCTATTCTTCATTTCTCTTCAGTTCAAATGGTACTCTTCCCGCTTCCGCTGAATCTCTTCGTCAATAAACCGGCTCCACTGCACCAGCATTTCCCGCGGATTCTCGCCAAGGTTGATCGTATTCCAAAAAGCCTGATCGATCCCGCGGGAGGTATAATAGCTTCCGGGAATCTCCGGGATCTCCTCGGTATCCTTCCACTGCTCGAGCATCTTTTCCAACCCGTTTCCACTCCAGGAATACCGGGAAAAAGCTTCCAAATTCGCAGTCGGATGACGGGCCGAAATGCCCAGGACGGATTCCACTTCACGGGAATACTGCTCCTGCACCTCCGCGCTCGTCCACCACTTCAGAAACGCCCACGCCGCCTCGGGATTCTTCGTTTCCTTCAGCATTACCGCCCCGGTGCCGGTGGCGGCGGACGTATTGCGGATGCTGCCGTCCTCCTGCTCAAAGCCCGGCAGAACGTCCATGGCCCAGCGGCCGTTGATTTCCGGCGCCGCCACGCTCAAAAGCGAATATTGCGTATAGGAAGCGATGGCCAGAGGCATCTCGCCTGTACGGAAACGGGTATAGAAGTCATACGACTGCGGCAACTTGTATTTCGTATATAAGTCCGTCCAGAACCGGAACGCCTCCACCGATGTGAGGCTGGTCAGGTCCGTGCCATCCAGCCGGTCGTTGTACATCCGGCCGCCCATTTGCAGAAGCAGGGTGGGAAACAGGCTCTGCAGGCCGCCGGAATCCTCGGATACTCCGGCGTAGGGAACACCCGTCTGCATATTGTTTCTCTGGATAACGGTCACGCAGTAAAGGAATTCCTTCCAGGTTTTCGGCGCCGTCAGGCCGATTTCCTCAAAAACATCGGTGCGATAAAAGAGCATGAAAAACTGCTGCGCGTCCGGCAGCGCATAGCAACCGCCGTTAAACATATACGGCTGGCAGGCGGACGGCATAAAGCGCTCTTGCGTCACCTGTTCAAAATCATCGAAGGACGAAAGGTCATACAGCACGCCCCGCATAGCCATGTTCACCGGCTGAGCCCGGCCAAGCGTCAGCACACAGTCCGGCGCTTTCCCGGAAATCAGGGCCTGCACCAGGGAGGCGTTGACGATCTGGATGTTCACCGAAATCCCCGTTTCAGCCGTAAAGCTGTCCCGAATCATAAAGTCCAGAACCTTGGACTGATCCCTTCCCCAATACAGCCACACGGTGAGTTCCCCTTCTTCAGCCGGCGAGCTGTAGTCGGAAAGGAAGGTGTGAAAGAAGCGCGAGAAGGAAAAGGCGACGCGTTCTCCCCACCCCGCCATATGGGCGTCCACCGGGCTTTCCGGGGCTGTCAGCATAATCTGATCCAGCGCCAGCGGCATGTTTTTCATCTCGTTCAGCCAGGCGCAGAGACTGCCGTAATTGGAGTAATAATCGCTCTTGTACATCTGGACCTTCCAGTAATACCGGAGCATCCGGTCCAGCGTTCCCGCCATATTGCGCACCACGGAAATTCCGGATCCACCCCGCATACCGGACATGCTTTCCATCGCCGCCGCAATCTCTTCCAATTGCGCGGAATAGACTGTCAGCGTCTCCTCCATATCCGGAATCTGCTGAAACAGATCATAGTCCCGGTTGGCGTCCGGCGTTTCGCCAATCACCATCGTCATCTTACGGTAGAGCGTGCCCAAGCCTTCGGTTATGGCCTGGAGGTCATAATACACCTCCGCCATCGGCCCCATGCTTACCGTCAGGGACAGGCTGCGGACGCCCTTCTCCAAATAAACCCGATAGGCCGTCCCCGTTTCATCGGAAAACGCAGAAACCTTCCAGCCGGTGGTATACGGAAAAGCGATGGCCGCCGCTTCGGCAAAGGGAATCTTTCCGTCCACAGCGAAGGAACGATAGCTCTGCCCGTTGAGAAGATAGGTCTGCAGATATTTAAAGGAAACGGCATAATAGCCGCTCTCCGGAACCTCTACCTGCCAGATCAGGGTATCCCCCACCGTCTGCCAGTTGGTCGCTCCTATGTAATTCAGCCGGCTGTGCTTCGGGTCCTGCGGCGAAACGTGCGGGCTGGACTGATCCGAAAGCGGAATCAGCGCATCCGACGATTTGATATCCGCCTTTTCGCCCTCGAGGTCCAGCTGAACGCCGGTATAATCCGGCGCGGAGCCGTGTTCCTCAAGATATTCCTCATAGGAAGAAAGGGCTTGCGCCGGCTCCAATATCAGTGTTTCCAGAGAAAAGGACTCGGCCAGCAATTGAAGGGTGAGCCGATGCGTTCCCGCCGTCAGATAAAACCGAAGCGGTTCCGACAGCACCTTGTTCGGATCGAGCAGCCAGCCGTCCGACCAACAGGAAAGTTCCTTCTGCACCGGCGTAAACTCGTTTCCTTTCGCGTCCGTGCGGCTGTCCCCCTCATTCCGCCACCAGCGCGGCAGATACAGGGAAGCAGCTTCCGTGAAAGGATGTCGCCCGTCGATTTTGAGGCCGAGCTCTATATCACTTCCCGTACCCTCCAGAGGCAGGTAATGCAGCGCGATCTGATACAAGCCGTCCTCCGGCGCCGTAACGTACCAGTCGACTTCTCCGCCTCCGGACCACGCCAGACATTCGCCGCCTGTTTCCCCCTCCGTTGTTACCAGTTCCGCTTCCCGGGATTCGAGATAATCCACGGCGGAAACGCACACTCCCTGTGAAGGGGTAGGAGTGTCGGCATAGGCTGCCAGATAGCCGGGGTAATCGGCTTCCTTATTCGCTTTATCCGAAAGCGCCGTTTCCCCGTTCTCCGCTTCCTCCGCCAGAGGGCTCCAGGGAATCAGGGTTGTCAGCAGCACACCGGCCAACATGATCGCCATTGCTCGTCGACGCATCCGCATCGCCTCCTTAGCCGTACTGGTCAAAATGTCACCGTTTTCCATCTCCGCCGAGTTTTTTCATAGAATTTCAAAAGCCATGCAGAGAAAAAAGAGAATTCACGCGATTTTCCATGCTTACATCCACATGCTTTTATGCACATTTTATATTTCTACAATTACGACATTTCCTTTTCCATGTTTTTGCACTCTTATGTTGTTAAGAATATTATAATTGCATTTCTCCATTTGTCAATATATTTTTCGTAAAAAAAGAAGTAATAAGTATCAACTGCACATATTGCTTTATTATTTTTTTAATTTTTATTTATTTTGCTGGCAATTAATTGGATTTCCAGAATTTTTGCAACATTACATATAACATTTGTAAAGTTACATTAACTCCGGGCAATTTTATTTTGTCGTTCAACAAGTTGCTCCAAACGGACGTTCTTGCGTTTGTTATATTTGTCAATTGACAAATGCAATATTTTTCCTGTAAACTGAAAGCAATTCTTGAAGGTCCACCTGTATTATTCCGATAATTGAGGAGCTGATTTCATGAGGACCAAACCGACGCAGGCCATGATCGCCCGGGAGCTCAATCTTTCCCGAAACACCGTATCCAAGGTTCTGAACAATATTCCCGGCATCACCGAGTCCACGCGCAAGCGGGTACTGGATAAAGCGACCGAACTGAATTACCGGCACAATACTCCCGTCAGCACGGCGGCCCCGGTTCAGAATTCCAGCTGTCTGAACTATGACATTGCTTTTCTGTGCCACGCGGATTCCTTTGTCGGTTCCTTTTGGACGGAAGTAATCAAAAGCATGGAGCAGTATCTGGAACAGTTTTTCTGTACGATCCGCTTTGTCGTGGTGCTACCGGAACACGAGCGCAACCTGTCCTATCCCCTTACCCTCCTGCACAAGCAGCCGGACGGTATTGTCGTGGCCGGGCTGTTCGATAGCCGGTATTACCGGCATGTGGCAGGGCTTCATCTACCGATGGTCTCTTTCGACACCGCGCCGGCGCTCTTCGGCAACAATATGGTGTGCGATATGGTAATGGTGGAAAACGCCGCCTCCACCTATGCGCTGACGCGCCATATGCTGGAGAAGGGCCACCGGAGGATTGCCTTTGCCGGAGAACGCGATTCCTGTCAGAGCTTTTATGAGCGGTGGCAGGGCTATCATCGGGCCATGATGGAAGCGGCGGACGCCGGAGCGGAGGAACTGGTGCTGGATTTTTCAAACACGACCGAATACTATGCCGTTTCCGACTTTTACCGGCAGCTATCCGGACAGGAGAACCTGCCGACCGCTTTTGTCTGTGGAAACGACTCGATCGCCCGATCGGCGCACATGCTCTGTTCTCCTCCTTTCCAACTGTATTCGCAGCTGGAGGTCTGCGGTTTCGATAATACCCGTTCTTTTATTTCCACCATCCCCAACTGTTCCACCGTCGAATTCCCGCTCAATGAAGTCGGGCAGGCGCTGGCCGAAAGCATCCTGTGGCGAATCAAAAACCGGAACCATGCGTTTCGCAGCATCCGTATCGCCACGCACCCCATTTTGAAATAAGGGTTGTCCGTCCCACAACCATATTTAACCGAAAGCCCCGGAATCCACTTTATGGATTCCGGGGCTTTCGGCAGCTTGTCGAAAAATAAAAAGTCGGATAGCAGAAAAAACGGGACGTGTTTATGCGGCGCTCCCCCCTGTCGAGGGGGATTCCCGGCAAGGGATCGCCCTTTCCGCGCCTGATTCGCTTTGTGCGGTAATTTTTTCAAAACAGCTTCTTTGACAGTCCGGGCGTTTATTCCACGACCGTTATCGGGAGACCCAGAAGCGCGGCAAAAAATTTCATCTGATCCACAGAAGCGTCGTAAACCAGCACACTGTGATGGGTAGCTCCCGCCGTGCTGAGCTGTTCCAAGAAGGCGTCCAGCGGAACGGCGGGCTTCATCCATCCGCGTACATTTCCGGCAAATCTGTCTTCTCCCGCCGGTTCCTCCATCGCAACCGGCGCCGCCAGCAGCCGGAAGCCCTGCTTATCCCGGAAAATGTTGACGAAAATCGCCTTTCCCGCCCGATAACAACCATACCCGACGATCGGATTCTCCGCTTCCCCAAATACGAACGGCAGTTCCTTCAGCTCCGGCTTCCCGGAAAGCAGGCCATAATGTATTTCGCCCATGTGGCTGAGGAACAGCCGTCCGTCCTTCCAATCCGGGCAGAAAATTTCTACAAACGCCGCGGCGCCAAAGCCGCGCATCAGCGCCCCGGTAAACGCCGCGGTCAGGACATCTCCCTCGCCGGCGTAACCGATCCCCCGTTCCATCGCCTTGCAGGCTTCCATAAAGGGCATGACCGACAGCCCCATCTCCGGCCGCACCGCACGGAAATTTACGGTAAAGGCGTCCAGACGCTGCGCTTCCAGCCACCGACGCACCGTCAGGCAGCTTTGCACGGTACGCCCGTGAACCTCCGGTGAAAAAAGAGCGAGACGTTCACCGCGGGCGAGGTCGGCCTCCATTTCCTCCCGGATATCCCGTTCCGCGATCCTGTCCCGCAGGGCACAGAGCTCCGTCTCCTCCGCTTTCACCACCGTCACCCCAAAGCGGGACAGCAGCTCGTCCGCCGACACCCGGAAATCGCCCATTCCTTCAAAACTGCCGCCAATCGTCCCCACCCGTGAGCCGAAGAGGGATGCGGCTCCCGCCGCCGCGCGAACCAGACCCGCCGTGCGATCCAGCACGTCCGACTCCCGCCAGTGTCCCGCTGCTATCGCAAACGGCTTTCCCCTTTGCCTCAGCATACTACAAAGATCCATCACGCCGTGAATGCCATGGCAGTACATAATCTCTCCCGGATCCTGTTCCGGTCCGAACTCCCAAGTTTCCGTCGTATCCAGCACAACAAGGGGCAAGGGGGTAGCGCTCAGTATCTCCTCCGATTCCAGCGAAGGGGAATACGCCATGTGCAGCGTCACAATCCCTGCGGCGCCCCCGGCTTCATACCCGGCTACCGCCTGTTCGAATTCCTCTCTCCGCCGGCAAAACGGCGTTCTCAGAACGGACAGCCCGCGGTTTTCCAGCCCCCGGGCAATTTCTTCGTAAAACGCCTCCAGCCGGGGACGAAGCTCCGGATTACTCTCATCATACAACGCTATATACAGCGGCAAAAGGCCGATCGTGATTGGTTTCATAAAGCGATTCCTTCCCGCACTGCCGTGCTTTTTTCTGTCTTTGTTTTCGTTCATCCTCTGTTCAATACGCGGGCCGCGTTGCCGTAAAAAATATCCCGGATATTTTCCCTGGACAGGCCAAGCCGTTCCGCACAGCGGCGAAAAGCGCGCAGCTCTTCATACATAAACAGGGTAATCCGGTCGGCGTTCTCCGTTTCGCGCATATGGAAATCCTCCGACACGTCGCCGTACAGCCCACGGGGAACCACATTGTAATAAACGCCGTTTTCCGTCACCCGGAACATCCGCATTTTGGTGATCGGCATATCCGAGCCAAACAGAAGCCTTTCCGGCCCGACGGCGCGGACGCAGGCGATCATCGCTTCATCCAGCGTATTGGCGGAAAAATCAAACACCATATTTTTGGTTTTCCTCAGCAGCTCAAACGCTTCGCCCAAATCTTCCGGAGCATAAGCCCGTCCGATATGCGCGACAATCAGTCGAAGGCGCGGATACTTCTCTTCGATTTCCATTAGCTGCGCCAGATTGACCGGATCCTTCAGTCTTGCCGGGCGGGAAATATGCAGCATAACCACCCCGCTCAACTCGTCCATAACCTCCAGATGCTCCCGCGGAAGGAAATCGCTGATCCGTATCTCCCGCTCCGGTATGTAGGAAGGCGAGTTGTTCTGGTAGGGTTTAATTCCGCAGAAGCCCTGTTTCATGGCCTGCCGGAGAACGTCCGCCGGCGTATCGTATCGGGTGCAGTATAAAACCGGCAGGGAAAAGCGCTTCGCGCTCTCCAGCGCATACGCGTTCGTTTTTTCCAATACGGCGGTGGGATACCCCATCAGCAGCGGGCTCACCCGCTTTCCCGGGAACATACATTCATAGGACGACCGCAGATCCTCAATGGTACAAAAAGGCGCAACCATCAACGGCCATCGGACGCAGGCACGGTTTTCCTCCTCGCCGTCCCGCAGCGTTCCCTCCTCCCAGACGTGCGTGTGCACATCGATCAGGGTATCCGGTAAAAAATCCGCCAGTTCCTGTTCATAAACCTGCCGGTCATAAGCCGTCAGTTTCATTCCTTCCATACGTCGCCTCCGTCCAAGCATCCGTTCAGAAATTGTTTTACCGGTTCATTGCCTTCATTATACACAACAAATATGATTAAGTCAATCATATAATATAGACAGCTCAATCGATTTATGCTATATTTTAAAAAGAATCATTCATTTTTGGCGCTTAAAAACGCGCAGACACGCAAAATTTATGAAGGATTGCTCCATACTCCCTATGGAATCCGGCCGCCGGGATAAAGCGGCAGTCGGGATAAGAAGGCAGTCCTTCCGCCGGCAAGGAGGACGTATCATGATATATCCCTTCATTCTACAGCCCGCCTGGAAGGATTATCTCTGGGGCGGCGAACGGTTGAAAACCGACTATCACAAGCAAACGGAACTCTCGCCCCTGGCCGAAAGCTGGGAGCTTTCCTGCCATCCGGATGGGGAAAGCGTTGTGAAAAACGGCTGCTTTGCCGGCATGCCGCTTTCCGCCGTGTTAAAACAGCACCCGGAATTTGCCGGAGAGAGGGTTAACGCCTGCGAATTCCCCTTGATGATTAAGCTGATCGACGCCAAAAGGGATTTATCGATCCAGGTGCATCCCGACGACGACTATGCCCGACGGACGGAAAACAGCATGGGTAAAAACGAAATCTGGTATATTATGGACTGCGAAGAAGAGGCGGAGATACTTTACGGCTTTCGTCGGGATGTCTCCCGCGAAGAATTCCGCCGAGCGATCGAACAGGAAAGCCTGACGGAACTTGTCAACCGGATTCCGGTTCACAAGGGAGACGTATTTTTTATCCCGGCCACCACTCTGCACGCGATCGGAAAAGGCATTCTCATCGCTGAAATCCAGCAAAGCAGCAATCTCACCTATCGGGTATATGACTACGGACGCCGGGACAAAAACGGAAATACCCGGCCATTACATATAGAAAAAGCAATGGAAGTAACCTGCCTGTCGGCCTCCGCCTGTACCGGGAACCCGCAGGAAACGCCCGTACAGAAGGCCGGTTATGTTTCCACCCTTCTGCATCGCTGCGAATATTTCCGAATTTTTCAATGGGACGTAGAGAAAAGCGCCGCTATTTCGGTTGACAATGACCGATTCCTTCATATTCTCTGCCTGGAGGGTGAAGGAACGCTGCAAAGCTGCGGACAGTGTTTTCCCATACGCAAGGGAGACGGTTTCTTTTTGCCGGCGGGAAGCGGAACGGCGCGCCTGAAGGGCGGGCTGTCCGTCCTGCTGACGACCGTCTGACCGCCCTTCGGTTCACCCGGCGTTTATCCATCTGTTTCTATGCAAAAAGGAAGGGGAGAGACATGTCTCTCCCCTTCCTTTTTGTCCGCCGTCCGTACATATCCGGCGCCTACAATTCCCGGCGGATATTGTACAGGGAATTGAGCACCAGCCAATTTTGCGGAAAATATTTCATCACATTCCAATAGCTAACGCCCCGTGTTCCATACTCCTGCGAAAGCCGCAGCTTGGCCTGTACGC
>ERZ827520.844-NODE-844-length-42850-cov-4.290478_pt1 | contig 42850 bp, 39 predicted proteins | sample MGYA00519581_ERZ827520 | MGnify/ENA primary metagenome ERZ827520 (study PRJEB31778, sample SAMEA3449339) | human gut metagenome | biome: human gut; feature: human-associated habitat; material: faeces | place: United Kingdom | collected 2010/2012 ...
TTTTCCAGCAACTCCATTACCTTGGTGCTTCGGCCGCTGTGCGTGCGGATTTTGCGCAGCCGGTTTTCTCCGTTTATAGGGGCCGTCTGACGCATCTTCGATCTTGACGGCTGTATCAGCCGTTTTGCGGGATCATAATCGGAAAGGCGCATACTAAGCACCTCATCGATGCCGAATCCTTCCAGGGTAAGCCGAAAGATCGCTTCATCCCGCAGGGTTAAAAAATGAGCGCATAAGCTTTCTATCTCCGATGTGTTGCCGCGCAAGCAAAATGTATGAGCATTCCGGACAAAATGTGCTTACTGCTTACAACCCCTTACAAGGGCTGACAAGGGCTGAAAACGCCTTTACGAAGGCGGACAAAACCTTACGTTCTATGACAAAACTGTATAAATATTTACGAAGAGCGGGCGGGATTAATCCCGCCCGCTCGGCTCATTTGTTGGACGCATCCATTTTTTCATCGAAGGATTCCTTTTCAGCGTTGATGAAGAGGCGCACCCGCTCCGTCAATTCCGGATTCTTTTCCCGCATGACATCAAACAGCATTTGGACACCGCTGTTAAATTCAGTCTGTACGGATTCTTTTCTTGTCCGCTTTCTGGTGGTGGCTCGAATCAGGGAAGCAGCCTGTTTCATCAGGTTTTCTATTTTGATGCTCTGCCAGTCTTTCATGGAAGTGTTGGCCAGCGTGTTCAAAATAGCGTTGCTCATGACCCGGATAATGCCTTCCGTGGTGTCGATGTATGGATACTGTTCCAACTCATCGGTGAGCATACGGAAATTCTCATGCGCGATGCGGAGCATTTGTGTAGTGGCAAGGAACTTCTTGGCGTAGGTGCATACGGCCATTCTGGAAAGCTCCACGTCCTGTGTTTTCAGGTACTCGACAATTTCCCGGTAGCTTACTCCGGTAAGGATACGCTGCTCAACTTCTTCGCGAATCTCAGTGGGCAGCTTGTCAATTTTGCCGTTTCTCTGGCGCTGGTTTACATTAAACATGCTATCACCTACATATCCACAGACGGATCGTTTCTAACTCCTTCCATTTGTTTGCGCGGCAACACATATGCAGGCCGTGGTGAACCAAAAGGCAAAAACCGTGACAGTACATATGGATGCACAATTAAACGACGAGCTGCTTTGGGCGCTGATCCGGGACACCGGTTTCCGACAGGAAAGGGAAGGGAAGGCAACGCCTGAACAGGGATGTCCATGCCAAGGGGAGGCGGCGCTGAGCAGCGCTTTATCAACAAATTTTTTCAATAAACCGGGCTATGGCAGTATGGCGCAGGGAGTAAAAGAAGACACATCCCCTTCCTGCTTCGCATATTTTCTGCCGTACAGCGACTTTGCCTTTTCTCTTCCCCTTCTCTTCTCCTCGGGAGGGGGGCCCGCCGCTTCGGCAGGAACCTTTCACCGGCCCTTTCTCACCCGAATCTGGCGCTTCTCTGGGCGCTTTTCCCCCTTTTGGCCAAAACGCGCAGGGCTATTTTTTTGTTGTTTTGCCAGTTTATCGAAATTGCCTATGACATTTTTCGTTGCTTTTTGGTATAATTTAAACAGAAACAGCGTGCAGCGTAACGGCGTAAGTCCAGTTGTTGCTCTGCATGCTGTTTTTCGTTTTCTCTGGAAACAGCTTCCACAGGAAACGCCCGCTGAAATTGTCGTCGTGTGTTCGAAAGGAGTTGCGAAGACGGCTATGTTTGAAAAGGGACAAATGGTGGTTTACGGAACCAGTGGAATCTGTCGGATTGAGGATATCCGCGAGGAGCAGTTTTCCAGCGCTTCCCGGGAAACCCACCTGTACTATGTGCTCAAACCGGTGGACAGCCCCACCTCCACAAAATATGTGCCGGTCCACAACGAACAGCTGACCGCCAAAATGCGGCCCGTCCCCGGGAAGGAAGAGATCGACGCCATGCTTCGTTCCACGCAGGATTCCACCGTCTCCTGGATCAGCGATCCCCGGAGCCGCACCGAGACCTATACCCGCATTTTTGCCGGCGGGGTCGGCGTAGACCTTCTCTCGCTGATCCGCTGCCTTCGCCGGAAAAAGCAGGAGCGGGTCGCCGCCGGGAAGCGGCTTTACGCCGCCGATGAAAAGCTGCTCGCCGCCGCCGAGCGGATGGTCTGCGAAGAGCTCTCCTATGCTTTGGCGATTGACAAGGAGGAGGTTCCCGATTATATCCTGCGCGTCTGCGAAGGCTCTCCCGAAAGCAGCCGGCACTGAGCGCGCCGCTGTCCCCTGTTTTTGCACTAACGGCAATAGGCCCAATCCATAGATAATCCATGGGTTTGCCAAAGGAGGTGAAGCCCCATGAAGAGAATTCATTCCGCCTGCCTGCTTCAAACGCTGCATTTCCAGCTCAAGGACGACATTCCGCACGATGTCGCTGTCCGTACCGTTCAGGAAGAGGTCGCCCATTACAAGGCGCAGCTGGAGCGCAGCCGTACCAAGTACAAAATCGACGAGGAAACGACGCAGCCCGATGGGTCGGTGATGCTGAAGGTCCGGAAGCAGTACAATACCAGCGAGGTCGGCGCCTATTTCGACTGACCGTATCTGGCCCCAACGGCCCGCTTTCGCGGGCCGTTTCCGCTTGGAAAAAGGAGTCAGTCGCCGCCTTAGCTGGGGCAGAATAAGGATAAAGAAAGACCGGCGGATATTCCGCCGGCCTTTTTACCTGCCGGATGGCTTTTCCCCGGCTGCCCTTTCGTTGTTCTTCCGCCGGCAGTCGGCGCAGTAGCCGTATATCTGCAGCACATGGTCGGTCACAGTAAAACCGGCGGTCTCCGCGATTTCACGCTCCATATTCGCCAGCGGGCAGGCCGGAAGATCCAGCATCCGGTTACAGCCCTTGCAGATCATATAGTGCCGATGCCCCCGCCCATGGGCCGCGCCGTAAAAACTCTCGCCGCTTTCCAGCCGTCCGCGGACGACCTCTCCCCGCGCCTGCATGGCTTCGAGATTGCGGTAAACCGTGGACTTGGCCATGGTGGGCTGCCGCCGGACGGCCCGCACATAGATTTCTCCGGCAGTCAGCGGCTCGCCCGCTTCCTCCAGAAGGGACAGGATCAGCTGCTTTTGCCGGGTATTTCTGGTTTTCTCCACCATGTCCGCCCCTTTCCCGCGGGTTTTGGTTTCATCGTCCAACCGCCCGTTCTTTTCCTTCCCTCATTGTATCTGTCCCCGGTCGAAAAGTCAAGGAACCCGGAACCGCTTCCGTTTCTAACATAAGGCAGCGTCCCCCCAGTTTGAAACGAATGAGATCGGGAACTCGTATTTCCATGCCCTCTTTCCGTCGTCCTCACGAGCGTTATATCTGTCTTTTCCATTGTCGGCTGCGCAATGAAAAAATGTTCGTACGTTTCACTTTACCGGCCCCGTAAGAATCTTCTCTCTTGCTTCTTGACTTTCCCGGAATTCCGGGTATACTAATAAATGCAACTCATTTGCAATAAACGCTCTGAGAGAGGAAGGAGGCCATGCCTTGGCAGCGCAATCGGATCGGCGGCGGTACGGCACCGTCGCCCTGCTGATGGCGGGAATCCTGCTGGTTTCCGTCGCGGTCACCGCCTTCACCCGGGTCACCGGGTGGGAGGAAGGCCGGCTGAAGCTGGTCGCCGCCTCTTATCCCGTCTATATCGCGGCCCTCAACCTCACGGACGGAGTGGACGGGATCCGGCTGACCAACCTTGTTCCCGCGCAGACCGGCTGTCTGCACGATTACCAGCTCTCCCCCGACAACATGATCACCCTCTCCGGGGCGGACGCGCTGATCCTGAACGGCGCGGGCGCAGAAAGCTTTCTGGACACGGCGCTGGAACGGTATCCCTCGCTGGTGACGGTTGATTCCTCCGAAGGGGTCGCCCTGCTGGAAGCTGGGCATGTCCACGACCACGATCACGACCATGAGGGCGAGGACGGCCACGAGGAAACCGGGACAGGCGAGACGGCGCACGCGTTTTATAATGAACATATCTGGGTAAGCCCCAGCCGGTATATCCGCCAGGTGGAAAATATCCGGGACGGATTGGCGGCGCTTGATCCCGACCACGCCGACCAGTACCTCGCCAATGCGGCGACCTATATCGCGCAGATCGAAGCCGTGCAGCAGGAGCTGCGGGATGCAGCCGCCTCCCTTCCGGCGGCAGTCTGCATTACCTTCCACGATTCGCTGACCTATTTTGCCGAGGAACTCGGTCTGTATCCGGTCGCCGCCCTCTCGATGGGAGAGGAAGGCGGCGTTTCCGCCGCCGATATCCGGGAGGCCGAAGAGGCTGCCGCCGACGCGGGAGCGATCCTCCTGCTTTACGACCGGCAATATCCGGTGGAATACGCGTATGTCGCCGACCGGGCCGCCCTGCACCGGATTCTGACATTGGACATGGCGGCCGGCGGAGAGGCGCGAAAGGACGCCTGGCTGGAAGCGATGCGGAACAACGCCGCCGCCCTGCGCGAAGCCGCTTAACCTTCCTGCCGGCCCCCTTCTCCCCCCGCGTCTATTCCGGCGCGCGAAAGGATGAACTTTTATGAGCAACTGCGGACTTCACTGCCTGAAAATCAACCATATCACTGTAGCCGTCGGAGGGACGATCCTGCTGCGGGACGTTTGCCTGCACGCCCACTGCGGGGAGCTGACCGCGCTGATCGGACGCAACGGGGCGGGAAAATCCACCCTGCTTAAGGCCATCCTCGGCGAGCTGCCCCACACCGGAAACGTGGAATTCAGCGGGCACGACGGCCGGCCCGCCGGAAAGCTCCGAATCGGTTATGTTCCCCAGTCGCTGAGCGTGGACTCCGGCTCCCCCGCGACGGTATACGATATGATCCAATCCCTGACCGGAAGCTATCCCGTCTTCCTGCCTCGGCGGAAAAAAACGGTGGAGGCGCTGCGGGCTCATCTTTCCCGCTTCAACGCCGCCCAACTGCTGGATAAGCCGGTGGGGAGGTTGTCGGGAGGGGAGCTGCAGCGGGTGCTGCTGGCGGCCGCCACCCTTCCTGCGCCGGACCTGCTGATCTTGGACGAGCCGGTCTCCGGCGTGGATCAGGCGGGGCTGCAGCTCTTTTACACCATTCTCGAGCAGTTGAAAACAAGCTGCGACATGGTGATGCTGCTGGTCTCCCATGACCTCGACTTTGTGCGGAAGCACGCCGACCGGGTGGTACTGCTCGACCGGGAGGTGGAGGCCGTCGGCCCGCCGGCGGAGGTGTTCGCCGGCGAGGCCTTCCAGCGGGCTTTCCCGAGAAATACGGCCATCCCTCCCACCAGCGCCCCGTAATCCTCCGGACGGCGGCGTTCCTGATTCTATACCTTTTGTATTTTCCGATTTTTCTATACTTTTCGCAAAGGGAGATTGCCATGCTTGCAACGTTATCCGACCTTCTATTCGGCTGGTGGCGGTATGACTTCATGCGCTGCGCCTTTTTTGCGGTGCTGCTGATCATGCCGCTGTTCGCCATGCTCGGCACGCTGGTGGTCAACAACGGCATGGCCTTTTTTTCGGATGCGCTGGGGCACTCCGCCCTGACCGGCGTGGGGATCGGCGTGCTGCTCGGCCTGTCGGAATACCGGCTGATTATGGTGGTGTTCGCCGTGCTTTTCGCGCTGGTGATGAACCGTATCCGGCATTCCCGCCTGTCCTCCACCGATACGGTGATCGGGGTGTTTTCCTCCTGCGGGGTGGCGCTCGGCCTGGTCATCCTTTCCCGCGGCGGGAGCTTTTCGAAGTATCAAAGCCTGCTGATCGGCGACATCCTCAGCATCTCCCGGGGGGAGTTGCTGGTGCTCGGGATTACCCTGCTGGTCACCGCCGGGATATGGCTTCTCTGCTTCAACCAGCTCCACGCGTTGAGCATCAGCCCCGCCCTGGCCCGGAGCAAGGGCGTCCCGGTGCGGCTGCTGGATAACCTCTTCGTGGTGCTGATCGCCGTGATCGTCATGCTGGCCATCCAGTGGGTGGGGCTGCTGATCATCAACGCCATGCTGATCCTGCCGGCGGCCGCCTCCCGCAACGTTTCCCGCAGTATGCGGAGCTATCACCTGCTGGCGCTGATCTTCGGCCTGTTCTCCGGCGTGCTGGGGCTGTTCCTCTCCTATCACAACGCGGTAGCCGCCGGGCCCATGATCGTTCTGATCGCCGCCGCCCTCTACTTCGGCACCTTCGCCCTCCGGGCGAAAGAGGACAATGGGTAATATTTGAAAGAATTTATCCCATATGTATAAGCAAGGGCGAAAAATCCCGTTATGCTGGAAAGCATAACGGGATTCTTTACATCAGCGGGGAGAACAGGCTGAACACCGCGCCGGTGAGCTTGCGATACCAGGGGCGGTTCATGACCTCCTCCAGCGTGATCTCCCGGGACTGGGCGAGGGTCTGTTCAATGTCCGTTTTCACCGCCTCCACCGCCGGCGCGTCACAGAAAAACACGCCGTTTTCATAGTGGAGGAACAGACTGCGGAAATCGAGGTTGACGGAACCGACCGTGGCGCATTTGTCGTCGAATACCATCAGCTTGGCGTGGATAAAGCCGGGGGTGTATTCGAAAATCCGGACCCCCGCCTCCAGCAGATGACGATAGTTCTCCCGGTTGACCACCCCGACATACCAATGATCGGGAATGGCAGGGGTGATGATCCGCACGTCCACCCCGCTGCGGGCGGCCAGGCAGAGGTCGTCGCTCAGGTCATGGTCAATGATGAGGTAGGGCGAGGTCAGCCACAGGTAGTCCCGCGCGCCGCCCGCCGCCTGACGGATCAGGTCCAGCGCGGGATTCTTCGGGTTGTTGGCCGGGCCGTCCGCATAGGGCTGAAAGTACCCCTTGGCCTCCGGAACCGGCTGTTCGATCAGATACCGGGGGAAATCCTCTCCTACATGGTGGACCGAGACATCCCACATCTGCAAAAAAGTCACGGTCAGGCTGCGCACGGCGCCGCCCTCCAGACGGATGCCCACATCCTTCCAATGCCCGAAGCGGGAATTGATGTTGATGTATTCGTCCGCGAGGTTGACTCCTCCGCAGTAGCCGATCTGACCGTCCACCACCACGATCTTCTGGTGATTGCGGTAATTCATATAAAAATCTGAAACAAACCGGTGGGCGGGGCTAAAAACCGCGGCCTTAAAGCCCTCCGCCGTCAGCAGCTTATCAAAATTATCCGGGATTTTGAAGAAGCAGCCCACGTCGTCGTACAGCAGCCGCACCTCCACCCCCTGCCGGATTTTCTCCAGCAGCACAGTATGGATGCGGTTCCACAAAACGCCGGTTGCCACAATGAAATATTCGAGGAAGATATATTTCTCCGCCGACCGGATATCCTGCTCCAGCCGGTCGAAGTACGCCTCTCCGCTCGGGAAATACTCCGCGGCTGTACCGGCGAACAGCGGGTAGCCGTTCGCACGCAGCGAACCGGCGTAAGTCGCGCAGTCGGGCCGGCTTTCACGGAACGTCCTTGCCGTCTCCTCATCCTGCGGGAGGTTGGCGAAGCCGTCCGTAAAGGATTTCTGGATCGCACCCCGCTCCTTCTTATTGAAATCCACCCGCCCCCAGGCAAAGTATAGCAGAAGGCCGAACACCGGAATGGCGAGCACGATCACCAGCCAGGCGATCCGGTAAGCGGAGCTGTCGTGCCGGTTGATCAGCGAAACCACGGTGAGAAGCGCCACCACATCAAAAAAGATATAGAGATACGCGGCGTTGGTCCGCAGGAAATAGGAGATCAGCCACAGCGCCACCAGCTGCAGAATCACCAGCAGGCCGATAATCCCGAGCCGCAGATACGTGGCGAAGGAACCGGCCGCCTCGAGCGGATGCTCCTGCCGGGCATGATCCTGCTTCCTTTTTATTTTTCGGCTGTCTTTGGGTTCCTTCATGGATTTTCCGTCCTTTCCGGCATCCGTTCCGCCGGCATGCTGACCCGTTCCGCCAGGTCCTTTGTTTCCTCGTTCGCGGGTTCTTTCCGCTGCTTTTCCGCCATTGTTTTTTCCTTTATCCTTACCCTTCCCGCCCCCGTCCGGCGGGAAACACGGCGATAGACCAGAAAGGTCGCCAGCAGCACCCCGACGAATACCCCCATCGGGATCAAAAACTCGGGAGAAAGCGGATCGTGCGCCGCAGAACCCATTAAGGTCAGGGTTGCCGCCTGCGGCAGCGCACCCACATAGGAAGCGAGCAGATACCGGGAAAACCGGACTTCCTTCGCCCCGGCGAGCAGGCTGACGCTGTCGGTGGAAATTCCCGGCAGCAGCCGCAGCGCCGCGATCGAGCCGAACCGATCGAGCGCGTCCGCGTCCAGCAGCCGGTCCAGCGTCCGGTTCCTCCCGCGGAGGAAGCCCAACAGCTTATCCAGCCACCGTTTTCCGAACCGCCGCCCAATAAAATAATCGAGGGAAAATTCCATCAGCAAAAACGCCAGCGTCAGCAGAAACGCCGCCAGAGGGGAAAACAGCAGCCCGGTGAGCAAATATAAAAGGGGCTGGGGCAGCAGGACGACGGTCGCCGCTTTCAGCAAATACAGCCCCGCCATCGCGGGAATGGCGCCGGGAGAATTCTTGAACCGCGCGGCAAACGCCTCCGGGTCCATATCCACCACCTGCAGCACCAGTATGACGGCGGCGATCAGCAGGACTGCCGCAATCAGCAGAATCCAATACGGACGATTGTTCTTCTTCGAAAGAGCTCCAGCCAGCTCTTTCGCCGCGCCCTTTTCCCCACTTGCCCCATACGTATCATTCTTTCCGTTTTTCGGCACCCGATCCGCCCCCTTTTCATAAACCGGTATTCCGGCGATTTTCATCGGCGTTTCTTCTATTATAATGATTTTTGACGCGTTCGGCAATGGAAAAGAAACCGGCGGAAAACCACCGTTAGGAAAAACTTCCTTTGCTCCTTTACCTCTGAAAGCCCCGACGTTTTATTACAAAACTGTTACCGGTTTCCTTCCTGAAGCCGGTTGCTTTTCCCCTGTTTCGCGGTATACTGATAAGAGAACCCTCTGCCGGACAAGCGGAGAAACAAGCCGCTGCCGAAAAACGGGCCGGCCGCCGGCCAGAAGGAGGAAAAACGCAATGAACCGATTCGCTTTCTTCACCGCCTGTTTTCCCTCCCGGTCCGCCCGCGCTGTCCGCCTGCGCGCTTTTGTCTGCGTGCTCGCCGGCGTTCTGCTGTCGGCAATGCTGGCAGGCTGCCGACGGAACAACCGTGTTCCCGAATCCTCCCTCTCTGTTTCCCCGCCGGACAGCGCCGCGGTCTCCTCCGGACCGGCCGAGCCCGCGCCGCCCCGGGTGGATCTTATTAAACCCGGCGGCACGGCGGATTCCATCCCGGAGCCGGAAAAGCGCCCCCTTCCCACCGACCCGCTGCCGGTAGAGGCCGCCATTCCCGCCTCCGGCGAAACCAAATACGCCATATGGGGGACGACGTTCGGGCTGTCTCCGTTCAGCTATGAGATTCCCCCCGCGAACAGCGATTATGCTCCGCAAGCTCCGCTCCTGCTGGGCTTGCTGGGAGAAGGAGGCCAAGTGCTGTTCGAGCCGCAGTACGACTACCTTGCCATCCTCTCCCCTTCGAGGCTTGTGGTAGCGCGCGCCGACTATTCCGCGCAAGGCGATTCACTTTTAAAAGCCTATGCGCTGGCGGATATCTATGGAAACCCGCTGACGCCGTTTGCTTATCACTATATTTACTTTGATCGCTCCTATTACGATGAAAAAAACACCGTCGGCGTCGCTGAACGGGTGGAAGCCGGCCGGGAGCTTTACTGGCTGATCGACACGGACGGGCAGGCGGTAAGCCCTTATGTCTGGTCCTGGCTGGCCTATGATCCGATAAACGACGGCTTTTCCGCCGTCTATGACGACTGTGTTTATCAGCTGTCGCCGGACGGCGCGATTCAATCGGCCCAGCGGGGACATTCCCTGCTGATCGAATGGCGGCCGGACAGCGGAGAGCCCCGGTACTTCGGGATCAACGATTCGGAGCTTTCTCTCAATATTTTGGATATCATCAAAACCTCCCGAGCCGGCATGTCTTATTTTCCGTACGCCTCAGTTCAAGACCGAACCCCGCTGTTTCGTATTCGATATACGGGTGTGGACGGGCGGCGGCATATATCCATTTATGACGACTGGCTGATACTGGATGACGAGGAAAATACCGTCCGTCAGGCTTCCTATAACATCGCCGCCGCGCTGGGCGAGCTGCTGGCCGGGCATTCGGATGCGCTCTATTCTTCCAACAGCGAAGAGTTTACGGCGGCAAGGTAAAGGCAGCGGCGCCTCAAGCGAGGCTGCTGTTGCAGACGATATCCGCGGAGCGGCTTAAGATGCATAAAACCGCCCGCGTGGGGAATACTTCCAGCGCAGGCGGGTTTCCGCAGGCGGTTTTTCTCTTTTTAATAACCGCTTATCCCTTGATTTTCCAAAAGTAATCGGCTATAGTAGGCTATAGAGAATCGCGAGCGGTCCTGCAAGGGATTTCCTGGCTGTCACAGCCTGGCGATGATCGCTAATATCTCCACGGGGTCTTTTCCGCAGTTGCGCACCGCATGCCCCTGTCCCGAACCGGTTACCGTTGCATCCCCGGCATGCACCACGCGGGTTTCTCCGTTGTCGTTGAACTCCGCGGCGCCGGCAAGAAAATAAAAAAGCTCTTCCTCTCCCTCATGGACATGATAGCCGATGGAAGCGCCTGCCGGCAGTGTTATCCGGGAAAAAAGCCGCAGGCCGGCGGCATAATCCCCCGGCTGAAACGCCGGCGTAAGCGTCACCGTACCGTCGCCGCCCCGCATGTTCTCCCGTTTTTCTGAAATCATACCTTCTGCTGTGCGAATCATCGTTTTCGCTCCTCCTTATGGTTTTTCCGCGGTTTTGCCTGGCATCTGCGCCCTGTGCTTTTCCGCGTTTTCTATAGGCTAATTATACGCCCGGGCGGACGATTCCGCAATCCGCGGTTCGTGTCCCTGGAAATCCCGCGGGCCCTGTGAAGCTCACAGTCGGCGGTCGTTCTGTTATTCCTGTTATTCCCGCGGTCATGCGGGGAACCGGCTTCGCGCTTTGTTCCTCGCACCCGCGAAAAAAAGAAGGAGAGATATCTTATGGCAAAGTATGTGTGTTCGGTCTGCGGTTATGTATATGACCCGGAGGAAGGCGCGGAGGATCAGGGGATCGCTCCCGGCACGCCTTTTGAGGATCTGCCGGAAGATTTTGTCTGCCCGGTCTGCGGCGTCGGCAAAGAGCTGTTCGAGGTACAGGAATAATCCCTCCGCCGCGAACGCATAAAGCAGTGCAAAAACAAGGGAACGGATGCAAAATGAAATGTTTTGCATCCGTTCCCTTGTTTCTGTTGGATCGGACATAACCGACCGCCGTGATTCCCCACCCGCAGGTATTCTCCCGTATACGCCATCTTCACCGCTGAAACGTTCAGCCGGATAATAAAATAGGCAACAGGAAAAAAGCGGCTGCATCCATCACCGCGGAAAGGCGCAGAATAAAAAAGAATACGGTGACTATGTTCTCAGCTCATCCATTTTTCCGTTTTCTCGCTGTTAACAGAAGACTGCGCCGCCGCCAAAGGAAATCCACCGGTTTCCTTTTCTGCGGTGCGGGCCGCCGTTCGGCCAAAAGAAAAACCTGCGGCGCGCGACTTGCTCACCGCAGGTGTGGCTGCGGAACTAGGATTCGAACCCAGACAAACAGAGTCAGAGTCTGTCGTGCTACCCTTACACAATTCCGCAATATCTCTGATCCAGTACATCCCAAAGGGCATTGCACGGGAACAGCGTTATTATTATATCCGATTTTGCGTATTTGTCAAGCGTTCCCGGAAAATCCTTCTTGGAAATTTTTCGGCCGCCTTTTCAGACCGGAAATCGGGCGACCGCCCGGGAGACGGTTGTCTCCCGGGCGGCTCTGCCTAAAACGGTGAAATTACTTCAGGCCGTTCTCGTACTGCTGGATCATCTTTTTGACCATCTGGCCGCCGATGGAACCGGCCTGCTTAGAGGTCAGATCGCCGTTGTAACCCTGCTTCAGGTTCACGCCGACTTCGTTCGCGGCTTCCATCTTGAAGCGGTTCAGGCCTTCGCGGGCTTCGGGGACAAGAGTCTTGTTGCTAGACATGATTTTCTACACTCCTTAAATATTTGGGCGGCGCGGAGGCCGCCGTGAAATTGTATTGCGTTTGCCTGTAGTATTGTGCGCCCGCAAAAATTGAATATTACAGGAAACTTGTGTTAGAAAACGCGCTTTTTTCCAGCGCTTTTTTCATCTTTTATCGGCCAGACCGCCTGTCAGGAGCCTGCGATCTGCCGTCCCTCATGATTCAAGGTATAATTTTCCGTGTAAATCATCTCGGACGCCCGGAGGAACGTATAGCCCTGACGCTGAAGCGTTTCGATAATGGACGGGAGCGCCTCCGGCGTGTGCTTGGCCGCGTTATGAAACAACACGATGGAACCCGAGCTGACCTGGGAGACGACCCTTTTCGTGATTTCCTCCGCCGTCAGCCCCTTCCAGTCCAGCGAATCCACATCCCACTGAATACAGGGCATTCCCAGCATGTCGGTGGTCTCCAGCAGCGCGTTGTCATAGTCGCCGTACGGCGCGCGGAAAAGCGTGGGACGTTTTCCCGTCGCCGCCTGGATTTTGTCGCTGCACGCGTTGATCTCCCGGATCATTTCCTCCCGGGACAGTCCCGGCATATGCGGATGGGTGTCCGAATGGTTCATGATTTCATGTCCCGCGTCGTGCAGCGCTTTGACTGAATCGCCGCAGCGGTCCACCCATTCCCCCACCACAAAAAAGGTGGCGGATACGTCATATTTTCCCAGTATGTCGATCAGCTGTTCGGTATCCTCGTCCCCCCAGGCCGCGTCAAAGGTCAGGCTGACCACCTTGTTCGACCGGTCGGTACAGTAGATGGGCAGCCGCCGTTTCGCGGCGTTGGCATAGGCGTAAGGAATCAGCGCCGCGGCCGCCACCACCAGCACGGCTAAAAGGAATACCACCGCCAACACCGCCGCGAGATGCCGCTTGGTCAGCACCCGATACCGCCCGATTTTCATTCCTATCGCTCCCTTCGCCCGCCCGGTCGAGCGGAATCCCTTTCCTTTTATCTCTATGCGGAAAGGGCCGTCCGCATAACCGGCCGAAACGCCGGGAAACAGAAACGCCGAAAAAAGCGCCTGCGGGGTCATACGTTACAGCCCGCAAGCGCTTTCTCTTGTCGTTTTTTCGTTCCAGCCGCTCTAACCGCTCCAGCCGCTCCAGCCGCTATTCGGCAAAGGTATCCGGACCCGGCCCGACAACGGAAGGCCCATCGGCCACGTCCAGAAACTCGCCGGGGTTCTCGCGGATATAGCGGATACAGCCTTCCATCGGCCTCTCCTTCTCGGCGGCGGCGCGAAACTGCTCCTGGATCGCCAGCAGCCGTTCTTCATCATACGGTTCCCCCGCGGCGGCGCGCAGAGCCGCCGCGCACTCCGGCGCGTCCATCAGCTCATATCCGTCGGCGGCCAGAGAAAGAAACCGGCCGGAGGGACTGTGCAGATAGGTATACAGGGTGCTGCCCTCCAGCTCATGCCCGGTCAGCCACACGCCGTACACGGCGCAGCGTCCCCGGGATAGCAGCGGAATCGTTTTGTAGGCGTCCGGCTTGCGCCTATCCAGCTTGGCGAGGAGATTCGCCGCCACCGCGTCCACCAGCTCTTCATCCGGAACCGACGTCAGAAGCTCGCCAGTCATCACGCGATACTTCTCCTGCAGCCGATCGCCCTCGTCCTTCCGGGTCTTGCGGGAGCTGCCCCAGAGATACAGCCCCACGATCAGGGCCAGGAAAACCAGCAGAACCAGATTAAACCCGGTTTCCCCCACGGCAAAAAAATTCGTTGCAGGCAACGGCGTCATAGAAACCTCCCTATCCGTGAAAGCAAAAAATACAGGAAGCTTTTCCCTGCTTTTCTCTTCCCCGTTTCCTATTATGTAGCGAACACAGCGTTGCGGTCGTTCGACCGTAAGCTCTGAACATAAATCCAGTATAATACAGCCAGGCAAAAAACGCAAGACTTTCCCTGAAAGCGCGGCCGGGACGTCCGCTCTCGCCTTTTCTCATCCCTTTTGCGAAATCGTTTGCTTTCTCCGGCGAAGGCCGGTATACTTAAAACTAGAAACAACGAAAACAGGAGGAATCCGGATGGCCCAGCCTATTTACCTGATCGGCAACGCTCATATCGACCCTGTCTGGCTCTGGAAGCGGAGCGAGGGTCTTTCGGAGATCAAATCCACCTTCCGTTCCGCCCTCGACCGGATGGAGGAGTTCCCCGACTATATCTTCACCTGTGGGTGCGCCTCCTATTACCACTGGATCGAGGCGGTCGATCCCGGTATGTTTGAGGAGATTCGCCGCCGGGTGAAGGAGGGCCGGTGGCACCTCGTGGGCGGCATGTGGGTGCAGCCGGACTGCAACCTTCCCTCTGGGGAAGCATTCGCCCGCCACATTCTGTACTCCCAGCGGTATTTCAAAGAAAAATTCGGCGTAACCGCCACCGTGGGATATAATGTGGATTCCTTCGGCCATAACGGGATGCTCCCCCAGATGCTGCGAAAGGGCGGGATGGACTGCTACGCCTTCACCCGCCCGGGCGCGGAGGAAAAGCCCGGCCTGCCCAACCTTTTCCTCTGGGAATCCCCCGACGGGAGCCGGGTTACCGCCTTCCGCACCGTGTTCGGCTATAACCACAGCTACAACGGCTGCCCGGAAAACGGGAAGGAACCCTGCCTCGCCAAGCTGGACGTGATCCGGCAAACGGCGGAGGAGCAGAACCTTCCCTTCCAGCACTACTACGGGGTGGGGAACCACGGGGGCGGTCCGAGCATCCGGGAACTGACCCTGCTCACCGCCGCCTGCGCGGAGGAGGAAGCGGTTCGCTTTTCCTCTACCCGGCAGTATTTCGACGACGTGGCCGCGGCCGGGCTGACCGACCGTCTGCCGGTGGTACGGGACGACCTCCAGCACCACGCGAGCGGCTGTTACGCGGCGCATTCCGCCATCAAGGCCGCCAACCGGCGGACCGAAAACGCCCTGCTCGCGGCGGAGACCTACGACGTCCTTGCCGCCGCCCTCCTGTCCCTGCCGCCGCAGCGTGAGACGCTGACAAGGGCGTGGGAGAAGATGCTGTTCAACCAGTTCCACGACGTTCTCGCCGGGTGCTGTCTTCGGGAGGCGTGCGACGAGGCGCTGGATTCGTTTGCCGCCGCCCGGGACGCGGCGAACAACGCGGCGGCGCTGGCCCTCCAACGGCTTTCCTGGAATGTCCGCACCACCGACATTCTCGACCGTTCCCCCTGCCAGAAAAACGGCTGGAAGCTGTGGGAAAAAGAAGGGAAGGGTGCGCCCTATGTGGTGTTCAATCCTCATTCCTTCCCGGTCTCGCTCCCCCTTCCGATCAACCTGACCAATACCGGCGTAACCGACGAGCAGGGCCGCCCCCTTCCCGTCCAGACCATCCGCGGCCCCCAGACCAACGGGGAGGACCTTTTTAACATGCTGTTTATGGCGGAGCTTCCCGCCTTCGGCTACGCGACCTATTACCTGTACCAGGATCATCTGTTCGACCTGCCGGCGGCCGAACCGGCCGTAACGGCCGGGAAAAACTATCTGGAAAACGAGCGGCTGCGGGTGGAATTCGATCCGGCGGCCGGCGGCATCGTCCGGTTCACCGACAAGGCGGCGGGGAGGGAGCTGGCGGCGGGCCCGATGGCGCGGGCGCTGGTGATGGACGACGCGGTCTCCGATACTTGGGCGCACGGGGTGTTTACCTTCGACAACGAGGCCGGGACCTTCAGCGGGGCGGAGCTGCGGGTGCTGGAAAACGGCCCGGTCCGCGCCGCCCTGCGGGTAACCAGCCGGTACGGCGCCTCCACCCTTACGCAGGATTTTTCCCTCGCCGCCGGGCGGGCGGTGCTGGACGTGCGCTGCCGGCTGGACTGGCACGAGCCGCTGAAAATCGCCAAGCTCTCCTTCCCGGTGCGGACGGAGGAGCCCCGCGCCGCCTATTCCCTGCCCTTCGGCTTCCTGACCAAGGAGGCGAACGGGGAGGAGGAGCCTTCCCACGAATGGGCCGGGCTTTACGGCCGGGACGGGGCAGGGCTGGCCCTGCTGAACGACGGCAAATACAGCTTCTGCGCCAAAGGGAACGATTTGCGGATGACCGTCGCCCGCAGCGCGGTCTACGCCGACCATTTCGGGAAGCGGGACGACCTGGTGGAATATATGGACCTGGGCGAGCAGTTTTTCCGCTATTCCCTCATCCCCTATTCGCAGAACGACCCCTCCGCCGTCGTGCGGGAGGCCGCCCTGCTCAACCGGCCGCCGGAGGCGGTCATGGAAACCCACCACGGCGGCGTGCTGCCCCCGATATGCGAGGGAATCCGGCTGTCGGCGGATAACGTGCTCGCCGCCGCGCTGAAAACCGCCGAGGACGGGGACGGGTTTGTCCTCCGTCTTGTGGAAACGGCGGGAAAAGCGGCGGTCTGCGGCGTGGAGCTGCCCCTGCTGGGGCGGCGGTTCACCGTCTCCCTCGGCCCGCAGGAGGTGAAAACCCTCCGCTTGTCGGCTCGCTTACCGGCGGGCGGCGGCGAGCTGCAGGAAACGCTGCTGACCGAATGGGCGGAAGCATAAGCCGGGCGGATAAAGCGCCTGCTTCCGCGAGTTTTTATCTGTCTGCATTCCATTTTTTGCTTCGTGGATTCCGTCCGTTTGCCATCGCATTTCGTACTGCCTGATTAGACAGCGATGTTACCTTTTATAGGGCTTGGGATTATTTGTCAGCCCCAGAATATAATCTGTGCTGGTTCCATAATACTCCGCCAGTTTTATCACTGCCCATACAGGGATTTCGTGGATACCCTTTTCATAGCGACGATAAACTTCCCGTTTACAGGATAAGACCTGCGCAATCGCCGCCTGTGTCTTTTCCGCGTCATTTCTCAAATCCGCCAGTCTCTGAAAGTACATCCTCACATCACTCCCTCAGAGTAATGCTACTATTTTGTTGCATACCTCATTCAGATATGCTACAATATCGTAGCACGAATTCGACTCTCTGCGGACAGGCCCTTTCACTGCAAATCGCGAAACAAGCCAAAGGAGGAAGAAACCCATGGATACCTGCTGCTTCACCGGGCACCGGAACCTTCCCGGAGAGGCGATCCCCGCCTTGCAGCGGCGACTGGAAGCGGAAATCCTTGCCCAGATTTCACGGGGATGCCGTCGCTTCGCGGCCGGCGGCGCGCTGGGGTTCGACATGCTGGCAGGGCTGACCGTGCTGAAGCTCAAAAAGAGCCTGCCTGAGCTCCTCCTCGTTCTCGTCCTTCCCTGCCGGGATCAGACCAAACGCTGGAGCCGGGTGGAAGCCGCTTCGTATGAATACATCCGTACACAGGCGGACGAGGAGATTATTCTCTCGGAAAGCTATTATCCCGGCTGCATGCATAAGCGCAACCGGTACCTGGTCGATCACAGCGACGTATGTATCGCCTATCTTTCCCAGCCGTCCGGCGGCACGGCGTACACCGTGGATTATGCCCGGCGGAAGGGCATGCCCGTAATCAATCTGGCGAAAACAACGGTGTGACAGCACAAAACCGGGGAGGCCTCAACGGCCTCCCCGGTTTTTGATGGGAACGGCGAGTCTCTACGTCCCATAGGGAGCTCGGCGGCGTCCAACCGGTGCATGTGCAGCACTCGCTGATGGGTACAATCGGGACACACATTCCCCACCGCGAACCAGCGGGGATGGACGCGGACATTCAGGCGGTCTTCGCAGCCCTCCCGAATCCGCTCGGCCAGGTCGCGGTGGATGCGGGTTTTCAAGCAATCACTCTCCTGTTGACAAAGCGGCCGTCAGAGGGCGGACTGCACCTTACAGAGCGCCGCGTATTCGCCGTCCCTGGCCATCAGTTCCTCGTGGGAGCCCATCTCGCGGATACCCTCCCCGTCGATATAGGCGATCTCGTCCGCCCCGCGGACGGTGGAAAGCCGGTGGGCGATCACCAGCGTGGTACGGCCTTTGGCCAGTTCGTCAAACGCCGCCTGGATGTGCGCCTCGGTCACGGTATCCAGGGCGGAGGTCGCCTCGTCCAAAATCAGGATGGGCGGGTTTTTCAGGAAGATGCGGGCGATGCTCACCCGCTGCTTCTGCCCGCCGGAAAGCATCATCCCCCGTTCGCCCACATAGGTCTGGTAGCCGTCCGGCATGGCGAGGATATCCTCGTGGATTTCGGCGCGCTTTGCGGCCTCCACCACCTCCTCGTCGGAGGCGTCCACCCGCCCGTAGCGGATATTCTCCATGATCGTCCCCGCAAAAAGGAACACGTCCTGCTGGACGATGCCGACGCTCCCCCGCAGGGAGGCGAGGGTCACGTCCCGGATATCCCGCCCGTCGATCGCAATGAATCCGGCGGTGGGCTCATAAAACCGGGGGATGAGGTGGCAGAGGGTGCTCTTCCCCCCGCCGGAGGGGCCGACCAGCGCCAGCGTTTCCCCCGCGCGGATACGGAGGTTAACCCCGCTGAGCACCCGCACGTCGTCGTCATACGAAAAGGTCACATTCCGGAAAACGATCTCCCCCTTTACGTCGGTCAGGGGCGCCGCATCCGGCGTGTCGGCGATCTCCGGCTCTACCGCCATCAGCTCCTGAAAGCGGCGGAAGCCCGCCATGCCGGTGGTATACTGCTCCACAAAGGAGGAAAGCCGGCGGATCGGCTGCAAAAAGGCGCCGACGTATAAAGTGAAGGTAATCAGGTCGATATAACTGAGGGAGCCGCCCATAATCAGCACCCCGCCGAAGGCAATCACCGCCACGTTCATGATGCTGGTCAGGAAATCCATCCCGGCCTGGAAAATGCCCATCTGCCGGTAAAACTCCCGTTTCGCGCCCCGGTACTGGACGTTTCCCCTCTCGAACCGCTCGATCTCATACGGCTCGTTGGTGAAAGCCTTGGCAGTGCGCGCACCCGAAATGCTGGATTCGATATCCGCGTTGATCCCCGCCGTCCGCTCCTTCACCCGGGCGGAGGCGGCGGACATCCGCTTCCGGCGGAAAACGGTGAACGCGACGATCAGAGGCACCAGAATAAAGACCACCAGCGCCAGCTTCCACTGGATCGTCGCCAGCATGACCAGCGCGCCGATCAGGGTGACCAGCGAGATAAACAGGTCCTCCGGCCCGTGATGGGCCAGCTCCACCACCTCGAACAGGTCGTTCACCACCCGGGACATCAGGCTGCCGGTGCGGTTCTTATCGTAAAAACGGAAGGACAGCTTCTGCAGATGGCAGAACAGGTCCTGCCGCATGTCCACCTCCATATATACGCCGAGAAGGTGCCCCCAGTACCCGACGAAATACTGGAAGCCCGCCCGCAGGACATAGGCCAGCAGCAGCGCCGCCATCACCCCGAAAAAGGCGGCGTAGGCGTTCTCCGGCAGCATATGCTGCATTGCGTACCGGGAAACCATCGGGAAAAGCAGGTCCACCGCGGCAATCATCAGCGCGCAGAACATATCGAGAGCGAACAGCTTCCAGTGAGGCTTATAATAGCGGATAAACGGCCGCAGCAGCGGCCGTTCCGTCGTCGTTTTTTTCTGTTTTCCGCTGGTTTTTCCGTTCTTTCTCTCAGCCGAATGATTCATCGCGTACGGTTCCCCCTATATAGGCAGCGTCTATTTTAGCACGCCTGTTTGTCGTTTTTCGGTGTAAAGCCTGCGGATTTCAGGGCAGCGCCTCAACGAGCCCGGAATTATGCGATGGAATCACCGCTCCCGGAGCTCCCGCCAATGCTGGAGATGGACGCCGATATGGCCGACCCCCAGCACAAGCGCCGCCAGAAGCATCCCGATCACCCGCCCGTAGATTCCCAGCAGCAGGAACGCGGCGACCGGCAGGCTCGCGCCCGGCACGGGTACGCCCAGGAACGGGCGGTAGAAATCCTCCAGCGAATGCGGGCCGCGGAAATACCGCAGCCAGTATAGCTCGTACAGCAGCATCAGCAGAAGGGACGCGGCCAGCCACAGGCTCCACGGCGTAAGCGGACCCGGGTTGAAATCCGAAAAGAGCAGCGCGGCGGCGGTGGTTAGCGCCTCCCCGGCCCGCTCCAGGACAAGCAGCACGCGGTTTTCCCCGCCGCTGCGATAGCCCGCGGGGGGATGCTTCGCCCAAAGCAGATTTGGGATAAACAGCAGCAGCAGATAGATAAGCCCCATATAGGAAAAACCGAAGTGCCCGAGCCAATCCGTCACGCCGTTCCCTCCTTCCGTCAACGGGCTTTCCGCCCCGCCAAACCCTTACCGTACGCCGGACGCTTTGATCCGCCGGATCATTTCCGGATAATCGAAGCCCCCCGCGTTGTATGCGTGGGCGGCGAGAACGGCGTTGTCCTCCGGCATGGCGAGGATGACCTGGCTGTACGCGCCAGTGGCGGCGAAGCCCAGCCCCGGGTAAAGCCAGAAGCCGTAGCCGTAATACTCCCCGCCGGCCTCGGTGATCTGGGGACGGGTCGCCTCCCGCACCCAGTCGGCCGACAGGAGGCGTTTCCCCCCGTATATCCCGCCGCCGAGGTAGAGCAGGCCCAGCTTCGCCATGTCCCGGGCGGACATAAACAGCCCGGCCGCGCCGAAGGTCTCCCCGTCCGGGTCGTGCTCCCACGCGATTTCCCCTACGCCGAGGGGATTCATCAGCTTCTCCTGCAAATAGTCCTCCGTCCGCCGCCCGGTCGCCTTTTTGATGAGGCGGGACAGCAGGTAGATAGTGGAATTGCTGTAGGTAAACCGGGTTCCCGGCTCGTAGGGCAGGGGCGCGGCCAGTGCCTGACGCAGCCAGTCCCGCGCCGGCGACGCGTACCGCTGATGGTCGAAGAGAAAGCCTTCCTCCAGTCCCATGGTATGGGTGAGCAGATGGCGGATCTTTACCCGGGCAAGCTTTTCGTCCGCATCCGCCGGCCACTCCTCCTCAAAAAAGCGGGAAATCGGGTCGTCCACCGACAGGTATCCCTCGTCCTGCGCGATGCCGACCGCGGTGGCGGTGAAGCTCTTGGTGACGGAGAAGCAGTCCAGCCGCTGGACCATCGGCTGGAACTCATGCTCGGTCCATTCCCCATCCTTGACGTAAACAAACCGGAACACATGGGTATCCGGCTTCCCCATTTCCCGCTTAAGCGCTTCGATCATCGCCGTTTCCTCCCCGTTACCTGTTATCTGAACCTGTTCTATAGATTCCCGGTTTCCAGCGTTGCGAGGGCGCAGCCGAGCGGCGGCAGGCGGAGAACATTCCCCTCGATCCGGCCGTTCCCCATGCTGACCGTCCCACCCCGCCACTCTTCCGGCAGTGAAAGGAATGCGTCCCCCTCCCCGGCGTTCACCCCGCACAGCAGGAGGGAATCGCCGTCCCGCCGTTCATAGCAGAGCGCGCCGGGCGCAGAGTCCAGCGGGCGGAAAACGCCCTCCCTCAGCGCGGGACAGGCCCTGCGTAGCTGGCCGAGCCGGCGGTACCAGTGCAGCAGCCCGGCGTCCTCCTGTCCCCACGGATAGCAGCCGCGGTTGAAGGGGTCGCGGTAGCCCTCCATCCCGGCCTCGTCCCCGTAATACACACAGGGGACGCCGGGCAGCGTATATTGCAGCGCGGAGGCCAGCCGCATCCGCCGCAGTCCCCGCTCCCTCTGGTCAGGGGAAAGCGTTTGCGCGGCCTGCCATTCCCGGCCGCGCCCTTCGGCGGGTTCCCCCGCCAGCAGGGTGATCGCCCGCTCGGTGTCGTGGGTGCCGATGTGGTTCATCAACAGCCGGAGCGCCTGAGGCGGGTAGTTTTCCACAATATCCAGGACCCGTTGAAAAAATACCGCCGGCTCCCCCTCCCGCAAAAAATCGAGGATGGCGGCGCGGAAGGGATAATTCATCACGCTGTCCAGCTGTCCGCCCAGGAGATACCGGCGACGGCGGCCGTAGCTCGCCTTATTGCTCGCGTCCTCCCACACCTCGCCGAGAAGGAGTGCGTCCGGGTCTTCGGCCTTCACCGCCCGACGCATCCCGTCCAGGAATTCGTCCGGCAGTTCGTCCGCCACGTCCAGCCGCCAGCCGGCCGCGCCCTGCCGCAGACGGCTCCGCGCCACGCCGTCCCTGCCGAGGATATAGTCCCGGAAGCCCGCGTCGTTCTCGTTCACCTCCGGCAGGGTGGGGAAGCCCCACCACGCATCGTATTTCTCCGGCCAGCGCTCGAAACGATACCAGTGAAACCAGGGAGACTGCGGGGACTGATACGCCCCAAGGCCGGGATACCGGCCCTCCCGGTTAAAATAGACGCTGTCCGCGCCGGTGTGGCTGAACACCCCGTCCAATATCACGCGGATGCCGAGCTGGGCCGCCGTCCGCAGCAGAGAACGAAAATCCTCCTCGGTCCCGAGCAGCGGATCCACGCGGGTATAGTCGGCCGTGTCGTACCGGTGGTTGGAATGCGCTTCAAAAACCGGGTTGAGATACAGGCAGGTGACCCCCAGCTCCTTCAGTCGGTCCAGCCGGCTTTCCAGTCCCCGGAAATCGCCGCCGAAATAGTCGTTGTTCCGCACCATGCCCTGTTCGTCCGGACGCCAGTCCGGCTGTCCGCCCCAATCCTCCCGCAGCACGCGGCCGGACGGCACGTTCTCCTTTGGCGCGCCGGAACGGGCAAAGCGGTCGGGGAACACCTGATAAAATATCCCGCCGGCCAGCCAGTCCGGCGTAGCAAACGCCGGATCATAAGCGGTCAGCTGCCAGCAGGACGCCCCCGCCCCTTCCGCCTCCGACGCCGTCCCGTCGGGAAGGCGGGCAAGCGTCCGCGGCCCCTGCGCCGTGTCCAGTTCAAACCAGTACCAGTAAAGCGCGGGAACGGCGGGGGTATAATGCACATCCCACCATTCCCGATCCTCTCCTTCCATCCCGGCCCAGAACATGGAGGACCGGGCGGGCGGCAGCTCGCCCTCTTTCTCCACATCCACCGCCGCCTGCCGTACGCAGAGCCGCGCGCCGGTACAGCCCCATTCCCGGGGGAGGAGAATACGGAAAAAGACCGCCCTCCCCGCCGGCTGTGCGCCGAAGGGGGAACGATAGCGTTCATCACGGGAATCAAACAGGGCTTGCAAAGGCGTCATCGCTGAGGCTCCTTTATGATTAATAAGATCGAAAAAGGGGCGCTCCCCTTATCGCTGGAAGAAAACGGGGGACTCCCCGGAATGCGCCGTTTTCTATTATGATTCTTTTTCGCCGTGGAATCAAGCGAAAAAAGAGAGCGGGCCAAAGGAACCGTTCTGCAAAAAAATGCGCGCCACCTTTCGGCGCGCAAGGAATTCCTTCCGGACGAAGACAGCGGCGATTCCTCCTCCCGGTGCAGGATGGGCGATGAAGCGGGAAGGCTTCATCGCCCTAACCACTGCTCCTCCAGGAAACCACCCTTGGCCGCCTTGCGCTGCTTCACCTTCTGCGTACGAAACTGGCCGGGCGGCATACCTTCCGCGCGGCGGAACATCCGGGAGAAATACGCCGCCTGTTTGAATCCGCAGGTGATCGCGATTTCTTCGATACTCAGGGAGGTAAAGAGCAGCGCTTCCCTCGCCAGCCCCAGCTTGTACTGCAGGATATACTGGCCGATGGTCATCCCGGTCAATACCCGGAAGTCCCTGAGGAGGGTGGTGTGGTTGGTATGGTACATCTCGCAAAGCGATTCTACGGTGATATCCTTGTCGTAATTGGTGTGGATATAGTCCAGCACGTTGCGGGCCAATGGCGTGGCCATGATATTATCGCCCATATACCGCGTGTACTCCCGCTCGGCCAGTTGGAGCAGCTCCAGCAGATTCACCCGTGCGCGGCAGGGCCAGTAGCCATCGGTATGCGCGTCCAGCTCGTGGATCGCCGCGCTCATCAGCTCGGAGGCCTTGGAGAGCGACAGGGTATCCAGCGGCAGAACGCCGGTGTAGGCGTAGCTCCAGTCCAGGAACAGATGAAACGAAGGATAGCCGTATTGCTGGCGGAGCAGTTCGAAATCCTCCCGCCGGATATTGTCAATCGTCAGGTTGAGGTTGACGAACCCAGGACCAAAAGCCACCGACTTCGCACGCAGGTCGTGGCTGTACAGCCGCTCCATTTTGATTCCATCGTGCAGGAACAGCAGCGCGCCCGCCTGTAAAAAACAACGATCCTGATTGAGACGCAGGGTCACGCATCCCTCCTCGATCAGGATCATCTGAAGACACCCTTTCGGCGGACGGTGCTGGAAGGTTTCCTCCCACTCGTAGGACAGCATAACCGTACAATCGTAGTAGTCCCGGCTGAGCACGGCCATCCGTTTTCCCTCCTTTCCGGCGGATTCTTTCCGCTTTCCCTTGTTTCAGCGATCCAGCAATATCCCGGCAGCGCCGGAAGCCGCTCCGCACGGTTGAAGAATGTGCAAATCATTCTGTGCCTCCGTCGCGGGCGGCATGCGCTGTTTTTTTCATTATAGCCCTGTTTTCGTGGATATTCAACCGATTTCGCAAAACTTTCTTTGCAAAAAGGCGTTGGAAAGGCCTTGTAAATTGTACAATTTATGAATCATGTACTATCCTATGTATCCGCCCTGTTCGTATTCGTGCTTTCAAATATCGTTACTCTCCAATCCTCCAATTCTCCATTCCTCCTATCCACCTATCCCCTTTCTCCGTCCACACCTTCTCCACCATGGGTTCGCTTCTGTTTACTCCCACATGAAAAATAAGCCTTGCTTTTTCGGTTGGGTTCCTGTAAGATGAAAGCGACATACTTGCTTTAAACCGCTGCGGTTTAAAGCGGCAAAGCAACGAGGAGGGATTCCCTTGCCCAAGGAAACCGTCATTTGGCTGACCATCGGCGTCTATATCGTCTTTATGCTGGTGATCGGGCTGATCAGCACGCGCAGTTCCAAAAGCATCACCGATTTTACCGTCGGCGGGCGGAACGCCGGCGCGTGGGTTTCAGCCCTTTCCTACGGCACCGCGTATTTCTCTGCGGTCATGTTCATCGGTTACGCCGGTTCCACTGGCTGGAAATACGGCATATGGGGCGTTTTACCCGGCATTGGGAACGCAATCTTTGGCTCCCTTCTTGCCTGGCTGGTGCTCGCCCGCCGGACGAGGGAGACCACCCGCCGGCATAAAATCAAATCCATGCCGCAGTTTTTCGCCAAGCGTTTTGAAAGCACGGCAATGAAGCGGTTCGCCGTAGCGGTAATTTTTATTTTCCTGCTGCCCTATTCCGCTTCGGTGTACAAGGGGCTGACCAGCGTGTGCGCGGTTCTGCTCGGGATCGACGAACGGGTCTGTATGGTGGTGATTGCGGTCGCGGCGGCCCTGATCGTCATCCTCGGCGGCTACGTCGCCACCCTGAAGGCGGATTTCGTCCAGGGGATCGTCATGCTGTTCGGGGTATCCGCCCTGATCGTGGCCATCGTCCGCTGCCGCCAGGTGGGCGGCCTGCAGACCGGACTGGAGGCCATCACGGCCAAAACCGCCGACCTGAATCTGGGAGTTAAGGATCACATCGGCCTGTGGGCGACGGTGCTGATGACCTCTTTCGGCACCTGGGGCCTTCCCCAGATGATCCACAAATATTACGGCATCCGGGACGACCACGAGGTGCGCCGGGGAACGGTGATTTCCACCCTTTTCGCCCTCGTCATCGCCGGAGGCGGCTATTTCATCGGCTCCCTTTCCCGCCTGTTCTTCAGCGAACTCCCCTCTCCGCCGGCGGGAGGCGCGGGGCATCCGGACTATCTCATCCCCAATATGCTGGCGCAGGCCGATCTGCCCACAATCCTGGTCGGCGTGGTGCTAGTGCTGCTGATTTCAGCATCGGTCTCCACCCTCGCCTCCATCACCATCACCGCCTCCTCCACCCTGACGATGGACTTTATCCAGGACCGTCTTTTCCCCGGCATGGATAAGCGCCGAGCGGCGCTGGTCACCAAGGCGCTCTGTGCGGCCTTTGTGCTGCTGTCCTACCTGATCGCCAACTCCAACACCCCCATCCTCGACATGATGTCCTATTCCTGGGGAATCCTGTCCGGCAGCTTCCTCGCGCCCTACCTGATCTCCCTGTACTGGAAGGGGATTAACCGGGCCGGCGCCTGGGCCGGGATGCTGGGCGGCTTTTTCGTTGCCCTGCCGCCGGTGGTCTGCAAGCTGTTCCTCCCCTCGGTTTCCCTCCCCTTCTTCGGGGCGGTGAAGGACCTCGGCCCGCATTTCGCCTGCCTGGCGATGGTGCTTTCCGTGGCGCTCTGCCTTGTGTTCAGCCGCATCGCCTCCGCCGGCCGGTGGAAGGGCAGCGCGCCGAACCCCGCTTTTTATGAGGAGGCCGCGCCGACTGAAGAGGCCGCCCCCGCCGAAGCGACCGTCCCCGCCGAAGCGGTTGCGGAAACGGTGAAGGGTTAATCGCCTTCCGATCGTATTTATCGTATTTGTGGTTTTTTGCAGCTTTCCCTCCGGAACCGGACAAACCGGTTCCGGAGGGCTTTTTTGTCCGGGAAAATCCGCATTTCCAGCCATTCCCGGCCCAAAAGGGAAAATAATGCCGCGAAAACTGACGGATACTCTTTACTTTTGACAGGGGAACTAGTAAAATACTATAAAGCGTTTAAACCGTTAAAGCGGACTGTCGTATATGCGCGATAAACGCGCCGTCCTTCAGGGCTGCGATGGGATGGAGGGAAAGATGGAGTTCACGGGTATTACCCTATTGACCGACGATATCAAACGGCTTATTCACTTTTATTCGAATGTTTTTATGACCACCATCGAAGAAAATGACGTGCATTCTCTTTTCACAATCGGCGGCATATCCATTGCTTTATACTCAAAGAAGGCCGCCGAACAGGATATGGAGTTTGATTTTCATGAATACAACGGTACGGGGAACGTGACTTTGAACTTTACCGTAGACGATGTAGATGCGGAGTACGAACGGCTGTTGAAGCAAAAGGTTCCGTTCATTAACCGTCCTGTCGTTCGTCCCTGGGGAGCTAAGTCTTTCCAGTTTCGCGATCCCGACGGCAATATTCTGACCTTCCGGAAAGCGGTAACCCAATAAGACGGCCTCTTCCCATCAGACCTTCCAACGCTGCGACGTATCTCTTCGGCTTTTATCCTTTCCGGAGCCGGTTTCCCGCGGACGGCCGGTCTCCGTTTCCCTACGGTCGCCCGCGGAGAAAAGAGGCTTACATATTATGACAAAGCATCCGATCTGGAATCCGGAAATGGAATGCATGCGCCGCCGCGAGCTGGAGTCGCTCCAGCTGGAACGGCTGAAGGCGCTGGTGGATTACTGTGACCGCAATGTGAAATTCTATCACGACCGGCTGGAAAAGGTCGGGGTGACGGCGGACAGGATCAAAGCGCTCTCGGATATCCAGTACATCCCCTATACCACCAAGGCCGACCTGCGGGACACCTATCCTTTTGGTATGTTCAGCGTACCGCTCAAGGAAATGGTCCGCATCCACGCCTCCTCCGGCACCACCGGCAACCCCACCGTGGTGGGCTACACTCGGGAAGACCTGGACAACTGGGCCGAGCAGGTGGCGCGGCTGGTCTACGCTGCGGGGGCGAACGAAGAAACCATTGTCCAGATCTGCTTCGGCTACGGGATGTTCACCGGCGCGCTCGGCCTGCATTACGGGCTGGAACGGATCGGCGCTACCGTGGTTCCGACCTCGTCGGGCAACACCGAAAAACAGCTTAAATTCATGCGGGATTTCGGCACAACCGCGCTGGTTGCCACCCCATCCTACGCCCTCTATCTCGCGGAAGCCGCCCGGGAGATGGCCGACCGCTTCCCGATGGAACAGTATAAGCTGATCCTCGGCCTGCTGGGCAGCGAGGGCTGCACTCCCGAAATGCGGACCCAGATCGAGCAGCGCTGGGGGAACGGCTTCTTCGCCACCGACAACTACGGCATGTCCGAGCTGAACGGCCCCGGAATGTCCGGCGAATGCCGCGAGCGCTGCGGGCTACATATCAACGAGGACCACTTTCTCTGCGAGGTGATCGACTCGAACTCTCTTGAGGTGCTGGATAAGGGCAAAACCGGCGAGCTGGTGGTGACCGCGCTGACCAAGCGGGGCATCCCGATGCTGCGGTACCGCACCAAGGATATCACCTGCATCGACTATGAGCCCTGCGCCTGCGGGCGGACCACCGCCCGGATGCACAAGATCATCGGGCGCAGCGACGACATGCTGAAAATCCGCGGTGTGAATGTCTTCCCCTCTCAGGTGGAAAGCGCGCTGATCGGCATTACCGAAATCGGCCCCCATTATCAGCTAGTAGTTCGGCGGAAAAATTTTGCCGACACGCTGGAGGTCAAGGTGGAGCTGATCGACGGTTCCCTGCTGGAACGGTACAGCGAGCTGGAGGCGCTCCAGAAACGCATCCACGACCGCATCAAGGCCATCCTGGGCATCGAGATCGCGGTCAGCCTGGTGGAGCCGAAATCCCTCGACCGCTACACCGGCAAGGCCCAGCGGGTACTCGACCTGCGCCGCGAAAACGCCTGACCGCCGGCTCTCCTTTCCCTTCTCTCCCTCTTCTCCCCTTACGTTACCGACAAATTGTCTAAGTTTTAAATTTACAGGCGCCGGCGAGACCGGACGAGGCGCCGGCCATGCCGGCGCAGGAAGGATGATATCCCCATGAAAACCCTGATGCTGGGCAACGAAGCCGTTGCCCGCGGCGTGTATGAGGCGGGCGCGACCGTCGTCTCCTCCTACCCCGGCACCCCCAGCACCGAGATCACCGAGGCGCTCGGCAAATACGAAGAAATTTACTGTGAGTGGGCCCCCAACGAGAAGGTGGCGATGGAGGTCGCGTTCGGCGCGGCCACCGGCGGCGCGCGCAGCTTCTGCGCGATGAAGCACGTCGGCCTGAACGTCGCGGCCGACCCGCTCTACACCGCCTCTTATATCGGCGTAAACGGCGGAATGGTCATCGCCGTGGCGGACGACCCCGGAATGCACTCCTCCCAAAACGAGCAGGATTCCCGCCATCACGCGATCGCCTCCAAAACCCCCATGCTGGAGCCCTGCGATTCGGCGGAATGCCTTGCCTATACCAAGCTCGCCTATGAGCTGTCCGAGCAGTTCGACACGCCGTTCCTGCTGCGGCTTTCCACCCGCGTTTCCCACTGCCGCTCCCTGGTGGAAACGGCGGAACGGGACGAGCGGGAGCTGAAGCCCTACCGCAAGGACGTGATGAAAAACGTCATGATGCCGGCCATGGCCAAGGGACGGCATGTTGTGGTGGAAAAGCGTACCGAAGCGCTGCGCGCCTGGGCGGAAAGCTCCGGAATCAATCAGGCGGAATACCACGACACCCGCATCGGCATCGTCTGCGCGGGCTCCGCTTACAATTACGCCCGGGAAGCGCTGGGCGAGCGGGCCAGCTATTTTAAGCTCGGCATGGTCAATCCGCTGCCCATCCAGTCTCTGATCGACTTCGCCCGCCGCGTTGGCCAGGTGTATGTCATCGAGGAGCTGGACGACATCATCGAAACCCACTGTCGCAAGCATGGCATCCCGGTGATCGGCAAGCTGCTTTTTCCCGCCTGCGGCGAATTCTCTCAGGCGGTGGTGCGGGAAGCCCTGCTCGGCGAGGAACGGCCTTATCATTCCTTCCCCGGGGAGGTTCCCGGCCGTCCCCCCGTGCTCTGCGCGGGCTGCCCCCACCGCGGGCTGTTCTACGCCCTGAAAAAGTATAACCTGTATGTCAGCGGGGACATCGGCTGCTACACCCTCGGCGCGGCGGCTCCTCTGTCCTCCATCGACGCCTGCGTGTGCATGGGCGCTTCCATCAGCGGCCTGCACGGCTTCAACACCGCCCGCGGGCCGGAACAGGCGAAGAAATCGGTCGCCGTTATCGGCGATTCTACCTTCTGCCATTCCGGCGTGACTGGGCTGATGGACATTGCCTATAACAAGGGCGTTTCCACGGTCATCGTGCTGGACAACTCCATCACCGGCATGACGGGACACCAGAACAATCCCGCCAACGGCCTGACCCTGCGGGGCGACCCCACCGTTGCGGTGGATCTGGAGGCCCTTGCCCACGCTCTTGGCATCCGCCGGGTAACGGTGGTGGATCCGTTCGATCTCGACGCGGTACGTGCGGCGGTGGAAACCGAGCTGGCCGTGGAGGAACCCTCCCTGATTATCTCCCGCCGCCCCTGCGCCCTGCTCAAAAACGTGAAGCACAACCCCGCTATGACGGTGGACGCCGATAAATGCACCGGCTGCAAAAGCTGCCTGAAGGCCGGTTGCCCGGCTCTCTCCGTCTACGGAACGGACAACAACGGCCGCGGCCGCGCGGTCATCGACCCCAACCAGTGCGTGGGCTGCGAAATCTGCGCCAAAATCTGCCGGTTTGGCGCAATATCCTTTCCGGCCGCCGGAACCGAAGGAGGAAAATAACCATGCCGAATACGGAAGCCCAATCCAATGTCAGAAATATCATGATCGTCGGCGTGGGCGGACAGGGGACGCTGCTCGCCTCCAAGCTGATGGGCAAGGCCTTTGTGGAAAAAGGCTTTGACGTGAAGGTCAGCGAGGTGCACGGCATGTCCCAGCGCGGCGGCTCGGTAGTCACCTACGTCCGGTACGGGGACAAGGTGTATTCCTCCCTGGTGGAAAAGGGCGAGGCGGACATCATCATCGCCTTCGAACAGCTGGAGGCCGCGCGCTGGCTCCCCTATCTCAAGCCGGACGGCGTCTTGATTACCAGCTCCCAGGCCATCGACCCGATGCCGGTAGTAATGGGGACGGCGGAATACCCGCAGGGGATTCTGCCGGCGATCCGCGAGATGGGCGTTCAGGTAATGGACGTGGATGCGCTGTCCCTTGCCCTGGCGGCCGGATCGGCCAAGGCGACCAACGTTGTGCTCCTTGGGCTGGCGGCCCATTATCTTGGCTTCGATAAAACGATGTGGGTGGACGTGATCCGCACTACCGTTCCTCCAAAAACCGTCGCCGTCAATGAAAAGGCTTTCGAACTGGGTTACGCCGCGATCCGGTAACGGCGGCGCGCCCGTTCTATCCAACCGCCGGTCCGGCGGAGTAAAAAGGAGAGAAACCCATGCCAATCTATCAGCCGGAAATTGAATGCGCTTCGCAGGACTACCTGCACGCCGTCCAGTCGGCGCGCTTGATTAAAATGGTGAAGAGCGCCTATGAAAACGTTCCATTTTATAAAAAGCAACTGAAGGACGCCGGATTGGAGCCGGGCGACATCCACTCCATTGACGACGTCGTGAAGCTGCCCTTTACCATCAAAAACGATTTGCGGGATAATTATCCCTACGGCCTGTTCGCCGTGCCGCCCAGCGAGCTGGTACGCATCCACGCCTCCTCCGGCACCACCGGAAAACAGACGGTGGTGGGCTACACCGCCCACGACGTCGACGTCTGGGCGACCGGCGCGGCTCGCGCGCTGTCGGCGGCCGGCTGCACGACGGAGGATTTCGTCCACGTCTCTTACGGCTACGGCCTGTTTACCGGCGGTCTCGGCCTGCATTACGGCGCGGAGAAGCTGGGCGCCACCGCGATTCCGGTTTCCTCCGGCAATACCAAGCGGCAGGTGCAGATTTTGCAGGATTTCGGCTCGGACTTCCTGTGCTGCACTCCCTCCTATGCTATGTTTATCGGCGAAACCGTACGGGACATGGGGATCGACCCCGCCACGCTGAAGCTGCGCGGCGGCCTGTTCGGCGCGGAGCCGTGGACCGATAATATGCGCCGGGAGATCGAGCGGCTGCTCGCCATCAAGGCCTATGACATCTACGGCCTGTCCGAAATCGCCGGCCCGGGCGTCGCCTATGACTGCGAGTGCCAGAACGGCCTGCATGTGTGTGAGGACTATTTCTATCCCGAGGTCATCGACCCCGACACCCTGCGTCCCTTGCCGGACGGGGAATACGGCGAGCTGGTGTTTACCTGCATCGGCAAGGAGGCCCTTCCCCTGATCCGGTATCGCACTCGGGACATCTGCGCCCTTCATTACGGCGTCTGCTCCTGCGGGCGGACGGTGGTTCGCATGAGCAAGCCCCGCGGACGGAGCGACGATATGCTGATCATCCGCGGTGTGAACGTGTTTCCTTCCCAGGTGGAGCACGTACTGCTGGAGCTGGGAATGGACCCGAACTATCTTATCCTTGTCGACCGTAAGAACAACCTCGACACCATGGAGGTGCAGGTAGAAATGAACGCCGCCCTTTTCTCGGATACGGTGCGGGATATCGAAAACACCGAAAAACGAATCGAAGGCGCGCTGCAAAGCACCCTGAACGTTCACGCCCGCGTCCGCCTGCTCGAGCCGAACACCCTTCCCCGCTCGGAAGGAAAGGCAAAACGGGTGATTGATAACCGGCATCTGTGATTTGGAAAGAGGAGCTGCTTATGCTCGCCTATCACGGCACAACCGTTTGCGGGCTGCGCGTCCTGAAGCCTTTTGCCAATCCCGCCTCCAATCTGGATTATCCCTACGTATACCTGTCTTCCTACAAGGCGCTGGCCTCGATTTATATTTGGAAATTTCCCTTTAAATGGATGACCTTTGAAATCCGGGAGGACGGTCTGCCGGTCTATAACGAATCCTTTGCCAATGGCCTGCGTTTTTTACGGCGGCGTAAAAGGTGTTATTTACACCGCCGAGGGGGATTTTGAAACCGACGCCAACACCACCATCCGTCACGCGGTCATCTCCCGGAAACCAGTGTCGATACGGGGCGCGGATGAGGTGGAGGACGCTTACGAACGGATTCTGCGGTACGAGCGGGAAGGCCGTCTGCTCATCCGCCGTTTTGAGCGGCTCACCGAAGCCGAACGGGCAAGGAATCGCCGGATGGTCGCGAACGAAATCCGGCGGTTGCGGCTGTGGGAAGATATAGAGGATATAGAGGAAATAAAAGCGGCAGAAGCGGGAAAAGAGAAGAATCCCCTCACCCCCTTCGTCCGTGATACCTTCCCCGATGTGTGGGAGGAAACGCTGCGCGGCGAAAATACAGAAAGATAACCAATGAAACAAAGCGCCTCGGCGGAATCATCCGCCGGGGCGCTTTTGTTATTTATTTCCTTCAACAAAAGCTTAGATTTCCCCCCGCTGCTTCATCAGGTACACCTTAAGCACCGCCGTCTGGGTCTTGGCGTCGGCCAGCTCGTTCGCCATCACCCGCCGGACCGCCTCCTCCAGCGGCACCCGCTCCGCCTCCAGGAACTCGTCCTCGTCCGGATTCATTTCGCCGAAGGTGAGCCCGGTGGCGAGATACAGGTGGATGATCTCTCCGCAGTAGCCGGGGGAGGGATACAGCCTGCCGAGGGAAACGTACCGCTCCGCCGACGCGCCGGTTTCCTCCTGAAGCTCCCGCTTTCCCGCCTCCAGCGGATCCTCTCCCCGTTCGAGCTTGCCGGCCGGCAGCTCGTCCAGCACCTCGCCGTAGGGATACCGGAACTGCCGCACGAAAAGCAGCTCGTCTTCATCGGTCAGCGCGGCGATGCACACGCCGCCGGGATGCTCCACCACCTCCCGCAGGGCGGTCTGCCCGTTCGGCAGCTCCGCTTCATCCACCCGCAGGTTGATGATCCGGCCCTGAAACCGGAGGCTCTGGGACAGGGTCTTTTCGGACAGCCTGGTCAAATCGGTCGGGTTGTTCATAAACGGCTCGTCTCCTTCATATACATGGCTTAGATAGCGCCTTTTACGGATGAAACGGGCGGGACACGCCCGAAATGCTGTACTCCGGCCGTTCCCGGTCGGCAAAAAAGAAAGGATGATTATGCCATGGAACCTCTCGTCACCCCGCAGCCAGCCGACAGCGGCGCCGTCCGGGGCTTGATCGCCGCCCTGCGGGGCCGTTACTCCTTTCTGGAGGCCGCCCCGGTGGGAAAAAGCGTCCTCGGGCGGGAAATCATGGGGATGATCCTCGGCAGCGGACGGGAGCGTATCCTGTACGCCGCCGCCTTTCACGGGCAGGAATGGCTGACGTCTCTGGTTCTCCTCCGCCTGTGCGAGGACCTCTGTGAGGCTTTGGTCCGGGACAGGACGGTGGCGGATGTAAATATCCATGAAGCGTTGGCTGGCCGCAGCCTGATCTTTATCCCTCAGGTGAACCCGGATGGAGTGGATATCGCCATCCACGGCTCCGGCTCCGCCGGACACTGCGCCCGCGCGGTACGGGAGCTGGGCGGAAATGAACCGGGACGCTGGCAGGCCAATGCCCGCGGGGTGGACCTCAATCACAACTTCGACGCGGGCTGGGCCGAGCTGCGAAAAATCGAACGGGCAAGCGGCATCGACGGCCCTGCTCCCCGGCAGTACGGCGGGCCGGAACCGGAAAGCGAGCCGGAAACCCGCGCCTTAACCGGCCTCTGCCGCCGGGTTCCCTTCCGCCACGTCCTCGCCCTTCATTCCCAGGGGGAGGAAATCTACTGGCGGTACGGCGAGCGCACCCCTGCCCGATCCCGCATGATGGCGGAGGTCATGGCCGCCTCCTCCGGCTATACCGCCGCCGACCCGGAGGGGCTGGCTTCCCACGGGGGCTTCAAGGACTGGTTTATTCAGGAAACCGGGCGGCCGGGCTTTACCATTGAGCTGGGACGAGGAGTGAATCCCCTGCCAGCCTCCGACCTCAATCCGGTTTACGAAAAGGCGCAGGAGATGCTGCTGCTCGCCGCGTTGATGTGATTATGGATGGGGCTTTCCCTCGCGATAAGCCTGCATAATGTCCCGGAACACCTGCCCGCTGGACGGCGGCGTCCAGGTGATCGCATTCGCCCCTGCACGGATCGTTTCCCGGATGCTTTCCTTCGTCGGGCCGCCGGTCGCGATGATTGCGAGGTCCGGGAACCGTTCCCGGATGGATTGTACGACCCTCGCGGTTTCTGCGGCAGCGGAGACATTGATGATCCGCACGCCGGCCTCCACCCGGGCCGCTACGTCGTCCCGGAAAGAGGCCACTGTCACCACCACCGGGATATCTATACGTTTCACCAGCTCCCGCACCGTTTCATTTTTGGTCGGTGCGTTCACCACCACCCCGATCGCTCCCTGAAATTCGGCATGGAGCGCGAGGTCGATTACCCGCATCCCCTGAGTCAATCCACCGCCAATCCCCGCGAAAACCGGCATATCCGCCGCCGTCATTACCGCCTGGGTAATCAGCGGCTGCGGGGTAAAGGGATATACCGCGATAACCGCGTCCGCGTTGCAGTTGCGGATAATCGCCGCGTCGGTGGTAAACGCCAGTGAACGGATGGTTTTTCCGAACACCCGGATTCCCGAGCATTCCCGGATTTCTTCGGGGACATGGAGCATAAAGCTGCGCAGGTTCCCCTGAAATTCCGGAACGCTACCGGTACTTACTCTTTTCAACGTATCCTGTCCGTCCAGGTCCTTCCCCTCCTCCTGTGGCGAGGGACTGCAAGCCGTCCGCATTCGCCGTTTTTCCTTTTCTATTATACGCGCCGCCCGGCCGGGTTCTGTACCGGCCTCTCCCGGCGGCGCAATCGAGAAATGCTCCCGCATTTCTCCCAAACGACATTATACCATAGCGCCGCCCAACCAGATTCTCTGCCGGCGTTTGCTTGCGGCGCTACTGAGAAATGCCGTTGTCATTTCTCCTTGCCGACATTATACCATACCCTCCGGCAAAAAGCAGCGAAAACATGATGGATAGCAGAAAATCCCTCGTCCTTTTACGGATTTTCTTTCCGGCCGGTACAAAAATGCCGGAAACCCTTTCTTTCTCCCGCCAAATCGGGTACAATGATATATAATTTCGCGCCGCTGGTCAGCGCTGGCATAGTACCGGCCGTGCTGGGCGGCGAATGTTATTTTTTAAGGGGGTTCTTTTCATGCGAAAATTTTTTGAGATCGACCCGCTGGAGCTTTCCGACAATGTCTTCCGTCAGATCGGACGGGACTGGATGCTGATTACCGCCGGGAAGCAGAAGGGCTTCAACACCATGACGGCAAGTTGGGGCGGCCTCGGCGTGCTGTGGAATGCGAACGTCAGCTTTATTTTTGTCCGTCCCTCCCGCTATACCTACGAGTTCCTCGAAAAGGAGAATTATTATTCCCTGTCCTTTTTTGACGACGGAAACCGCCGCCCCCTGCAGTTCTGCGGCGCGCATTCCGGCCGGGATACCGACAAGGTCGCCGCTGCGGGCTTGACCCCGGTGTTCGACGCGCCCGCACCCTACTTTGCGGAATCCAAGCTGACGCTTGTTTGCCGCAAAATGTATTATCAGGATCTGGAGTCGGCGCATTTCCTTGATCCGACCATGATGAGCACCTATCAGAACGGGGATTTCCACCGTATGTACGTCGGGGAAATCGTTAAGGTTTTGAAAGCGGAATAGGGGATAGAGGGAGCTGCAAAATAAGATATTTGTCAGCTTCCCCTGGAGAAAACGCTTGCGGGCCATTGATTGTGCCCCGCATTTTGCCGCCCTGCGGGCCGCAAAGCCGCCCTTTTCTTCCCTCTTCTCCCTGTGTCCTGCTGTGGAAAAGCGCTCAATTTCGCAGGCAACATAGCGAAAATCCTCTATGATAAGGCGAAATCCGCCTTATCATAGAGGATTTTATTTTATGTTTTATACTTTTTGTATTTTCAGCCCGCCCTGTTTCGTCTCTTCGGGTTCCTCCGGCCGGACGGCTTCCAGCGCTTCCCGCAGGGTGTCGAGCGGGGTCAGCCCCGGTTTGATTTTTACCGCGAAATAGGGCTTGGCTCCGGCGCTGATCATCACCCGTCCCTTGAGGGCGGCGGACATTCTGGACCCGGTTTCCATATTCAGCTTCCGCTGATAGAGCAGCAGGCTGTCCTGCTGTTGTTTAACCTCGTAAATTCCCACATCGGCCGCCATATTGCGCAGGAGGGCCACGTCGATCAGTCCCTGCACCGCCTCCGGCGGCTCGCCGAAGCGGTCGATCAGCTCGTCGTACACGTCGAGGGAATCCTCGTGGGTACGGATATCCGCAATGCGGCGGTACACGTCCAGCCTTTGGGCGTTGGTGGAAATGTAGCTTTCGGGAATATGGGCGGAAACCTGCAGGTCGATCAGGCATTCCGCCTCGCGGTTTGCGCCGGGGAGACCCTTCTCCTCGTTTACCGCCTCGCCGAGCAGGCGGAGGTACATCTCGTACCCGACCGCCTCCATATGCCCGTGCTGCTGCGCGCCGAGCAGGTTGCCCGCGCCCCGAATTTCCATATCCCGCATGGCGATCTTAAAGCCAGCGCCGAATTCGGTGAACTCCCGGATCGCCTCCAGACGCTTGGATGCCACGTCGCTGAGCACCTTCCCCCGTACAAAGGTGAGATAGGCAAAGGCGCGGCGGGCCGAACGGCCCACCCGTCCCCGCAGCTGGTGGAGCTGGGACAGCCCAAAGCGATCGGCATTTTCGATAATCAGGGTATTCGCGTTGGGCACGTCCACCCCGGTTTCAATAATCGTGGTGCAGACCAGCACGTCGATCTCATGCTCCAGCAACTGCCGCCAGATGTCGGAAAGCTGCTCCTCGGTCATTTTTCCATGGGCAAAACCCACCCGCGCCTCGGGAATCCGCATCTGGATGCCGGCAGCGCAGCGTTCGATGGTTTCCACCCGGTTGTGGAGATAATACACCTGCCCTCCCCGGCGGAGCTCCCGCCGGATCGCGTCGGTAAGGATGCCGTTGTCGTGCTCCAGCACATAGGTCTGGACGGGACGGCGGTCCTGCGGCGCCTCCTCGATCACCGACATGTCCCGGATACCGCTCATCGCCATGTTCAGCGTCCGGGGAATCGGGGTGGCGGAAAGGGTGAGCACATCCACATGGGGGCTGATCTCCTTCAGCCGCTCCTTCTGGGCCACACCGAAGCGCTGTTCCTCGTCCACGATCATCAGTCCGAGATTATGAAACTGCACGTCCTTCGAAAGCATCCGGTGGGTGCCGACCAGGATATCCACCTCCCCCCGGCGAAGCTTGCGGATGGTCTCCTCCTGCTGTTTTGACGTGCGGAAGCGGGAAAGCATATCCACCTGCACGGGGAAGCCCTCAAACCGCTTAATAATGGTGTTGTAATGCTGGAACGCCAGGATGGTGGTCGGTACCAGCACCGCGCACTGCTTCCCCTGGGTCACGCACTTGAATGCAGCCCGGAGCGCGACCTCGGTTTTCCCGAAGCCCACATCTCCGCAGAGCAGCCGGTCCATCGGAACGGCACGCTCCATATCCGCCTTGATCTCCTCCGCACAGCGGAGCTGGTCGTCGGTTTCCTCGTATTCGAACCGCCGCTCGAAATCGTACTGCCATTCCCCGTCCGGATCGAAGGCGAAGCCGGGGGTCGCCATTCGCTGGGCATACAGGGCGATCAGCTGCTTTGCGATATCCTTCACCGCCGCACGGACGCGGGATTTGGTTTTCTGCCATTCCTGCCCGCCAAGACGGTGGAGCTTCACCTTCACCTCGTCCTTGGTGCCGATATATTTGGACACCAGGTCGAGCTGAGTGACCGGCACATACAGGGTGTCTCCCTTGTCGTATTGGAGCTTTAGGTAGTCCTTCACCACCCCCTGTACCTCGAGCTGATGGATGCCCTGATACAAGCCGATGCCGTGGGCGGCGTGAACAATATAATCCCCCGGCGTCAGCTCGGACAGGGAGTGGATCTCCGCCGCCTTATCCCTCTTGGGCCGTCGGAGCTTCTGCCGTCCGCCGGCTATCCGTCCGTGGGTGATAACCGCCAGTCCCGCGTCCGGATATTCCATGCCGGCGGAAAGCCCGCCCCGGATCACCAGCACCCGGTTTTTCACCGGCGCTTCGGGGGCGGGGGCATACAGGGCGGGAATGCCCTGCTTGGTAAGGTCGGCGGCCAGCGTTTCCGCATTCTTCGTCTCCGACCCGGCCAGCACCACGCAGGCCATCCCGCGGTGGAGAATATCCCGCAGATCCTCCGTCAGCAGCTCCAGCCCACCGGACCATACCGGCAGTTGTCTCGCGTTTATATTATACAATCCGTTAATCCGAATCTCGCTGCCCGACCGGGCAAAGGTATCGAAGAGCACCGCGCCCCGCCGTTCCAGCTCCGCCAGTACGCCGACCTCGTCCAGCGCGTAGTCGGTCAGGCCGCGGCAAAGCTGGCCCTCCGCCAGCAGGGTCTTGACGTCCTCCTGCAGCTGCCACTGAGAAGTGCGCAGCCGCTCCCGCACCTTGGCCATTTCGGAGACAAAGAGGATCGCCCCGTCCGCGTAATCAAACAGGGTGGCCGGCTTTTCATAAATCAGGGGGATGTACTTATCAAAGGAAGCAGGCTGACCGCCGCCCCGGAGCCGTTCGGCATCCGCAAGCAGGTTTTCCTTCGCCGCCGCGGCGTTCTTTCCCCGCAGTCCGGCGGCGAGCGCTTCGATCCTTTCCGCGAGAGCCTGCGGATCGTCGTACATAATCTCGGCGGCAGGGGGGATGGAGACCGCCTCCAGCGACTCGGTCCGGCGCTGGGACAGCAGGTCAAAAAAAGACAGCGTATCCACCGTATCCCCCCACAACTCGATCCGAACGGGGGCGGGGCAGTCGGCGGGATATACGTCCAGGATGCCGCCCCGCACGGCAAACTGGCCGGGCCCTTCGATCTGATCGCATCGCTCATACCCCGCGGCGGTGAACGCCGCCGGGAGGTTCGGCACCGGCGCCGTCAGACCCGCCCGGAGGGTAAGCGTCCGGGTCAGCAGCACGGCGGGAGGCAGTGTGAACTGGACCGCCGCGTCCACGCAGGCGACCGCGATATCGTAGTCCCCCGCCGCCATCTTCGCCAGCGTTCCCAGCCGCATCTGCTCGTATTCCCGGGAGGTGGACTCCACCCGGCGGAGGGACAGGTCCCTCGCCGGCAGAAAAAGAGGGTGAGCCCCGAACGCGGCCAGGTCCTCGCATACGCGGGAAGCCTCCCCCTCGTCCGCCACAAGCAGCACCGCCCGGCGGCCCAGGGATACGCAGAGAGAATAGAGAAAATGCACCTTATGGATATGCCCCAGCCCGGTCACGGCGGCGGGCAGCCGCCCCGCCTGGATGTCCGCGCTCAGCGCGCCGTAGGCGGGCAGGCCGGCCAGTCCACGGTCAAATACTCCCATAGTAACTAGTCACTCTCTTTCCTTTACGGGTCGTATGCCTGAAAACGGGGCATAAACCATATTTCAAAGAATTTACGGAAACGCTGTTATGCGGATTATACTCAGCCGGCCCACGCCGAAAGGCGGGGAGGGCCGTCATCCCCTCTCCGCCTGTATTGCTGCGGCGGGCCGGTCCCCGCCATGAGCCGATCACCACCGGCCCCTTCCACTTGTATTAAACTATATACGGAAATCCGTGCGAAAATAACCGATTTCCGGCGAAGCGGTTGGGTTTCCCCGTCTTAACGGGAATAGTCCCCGCCTCAGCGGGAATAGTCCCCGTCTTAACGGGAATAGGCGTTCATCGCGCCGTCCAGATCGCCTTCCACGATCCGGCAGGCCGCCTCCGCCGCCTTGTCCGCCGCTTCCTGAATCTTCGTCGCTTCCTCCCCGGTGAATTTGGAAAGCACCCAGGCCGCCAGGTCGTAATCGGGGCGAGGCTTCTGGCCCACCCCAATCTTGATCCGGGGAAACTGCTCGCTGCCCGACAGGGTAATGATGCTCCGCATCCCCCGCTGTCCGCCGTCACTCCCCTTCCGCCGGATGCGAAGCACGCCGACCGGCAGGGTGATATCGTCCAGCATCACCAGCACCTGCTCCGGCTTCAGCTTATAAAACCGCATCGCCTCGGTCACCGCTTCGCCGCTGAGGTTCATCAGCGTTTGGGGCATCATCAGCAGCACCCGCTTCTCTCCGATCACAGTCTCGGCAATCAGCGACTTATACTTGGATTTGTTTACCCGGACGTCCAGCTTCCGCGCCAGCGCTTCCAAAGCGACAAACCCGGCGTTATGCCGGGTTCCTTCATATTTTTTGCCGGGATTCCCCAGCCCGACAATCAGAAAATCAACCGGTCCCGCCGGCTTGGCTTTGCGAAAAAACATCGGTGGTTCTCCTTTAGCCTATGATATCAAAAACTGAAAAAACCGGAAAAATCGGTTCTCCGTCTCAGACGAACATAATCGAAACCGGCTTATCCTCATAAATCCGCTCAATCGCCTCGGAAAACACCGGAGCAACCGGCAGGGTTATAAACTTATCCAGCCGCTTTTCCGGCGGGAGGGCGATGGTATCCAGCAGCACAACGGCGTCAATCGCGCTGTCCCGCAGCCGGTCGATCGCCGGCCCCGACAGCACGGCATGGGTCGCCGCAGCGAGCACCCGCTTCGCGCCTCGCTCCATCACCGCGGCCGCGGCATTGCAGAGCGTGCCGGCGGTGTCGATCATATCGTCCAGCAGAAGCACGGTTTTCCCCCGCACCTCACCGATGATGTTCATCACCTCGGAGACGTTAGCGCGCTGGCGGCGCTTGTCCACGATCGCGATCGGGCAGTCCAGCCGGGCGGCGAAATTCCGCGCCCGGGTCACCGACCCCAGGTCGGGGGACACCACCACGAATTCCTCGCTGCCGCCGTTCTGCGCGATGAATTCGCGGAAATAATTTGCCAGGATGGGCGCGCCGACCAGATGGTCGACAGGGATGTTAAAAAAGCCCTGAATCTGGGAAGCGTGAAGGTCCATGGTCAGCACCCGGTCGGCCCCGGCCGTGGTGAGCAGGTCAGCCACCAGCTTGGCGGAAATCGGGTCCCGCGCCCTGGCCTTGCGGTCTTGCCGCGCGTAGCCGAAATAGGGGATGACCGCCGTGATCCGGGCCGCCGACGCCCGCTTGAAGGCGTCCATCATAATCAGCAGCTCCATCAGATGGTCGTTCACCGGCGCGCAGGTGGACTGCACCACAAACACGTCCGAGCCCCGCACCGACTCATTGATCGAGACGGCGATTTCTCCGTCGCTGAAGGTTTTTACCTCCGACCGGCCGAGCGGGAGCCCCAGCCGTTCCGCGATCTGGCGGGCCAGCTGCGGATGGGAATTCGCCGAAAAGATTTTGATATCCTTACCGTGGAAATTCATCCGATTCCTCCTTGCCTTCCTTATCCGGGATCGGCGGCGCAGCCTCTCCCGGAACGTCTCAACCGTTTATGCGCTTCCACAGCTTCCCGGCCCCCACGGCTCCCGAAAATCAGCCGAAACCGCGCGCACATGGAAAGGCGCTACTTTTCCTTATAGCCTATTATGTCAAACTTCTTCCCTCATTTCAAGAGCTTTTGCGAATAAATGCCATACAAACCCGATTTCCGGGCTTCTTCTCTGTATAAAGGGTAAATTTCTCCCGCTGAAAAAATTTTTTATGGAAAACACAGGGAAGTTTTGTTATAATATAAGATGCTTCTGCGAAAATAGACGCAGAACCGGCAATCACGTGGGATTGCAGCATGTAGTCACAAATATTAGGAGGTAGATTTGCAGATGAGTCACAAGTATGTGTACCTTTTCAGCGAGGGCAACGCCAAGATGCGCGAGCTCCTTGGCGGTAAGGGCGCTAACCTGGCCGAGATGACCGGCCTGGGGCTGCCGGTGCCGCAGGGCTTCACCATCAGCACCGAAGCCTGCACCCAGTACTACGAGGACGGCCGCCGGATCAACGAGGAAATCCAGGCGCAGATCATGGAGTACATTGAAAAAATGGAGGGCATCACCGGCAAGAAGTTCGGCGATAAGGAGAACCCGCTGCTGGTCTCCGTCCGTTCGGGCGCCCGCGCTTCCATGCCCGGCATGATGGACACCATCCTCAA